>Ga0210097_1000063_pt1 | contig 50406 bp, 48 predicted proteins | sample Joice_CattailNLA_2_FD_185521 | JGI IMG/M metagenome (GOLD analysis project Ga0210097, IMG submission 185521) | Wetland microbial communities from San Francisco Bay, California, USA, that impact long-term carbon sequestration - Joice_CattailNLA_D2... | ecosystem: Environmental > Aquatic > Marine...
AAACTTTCGGCTGCCAGATGAACGAGTATGACTCGGACAAGATGGCGGACGTATTGTGCGCCAGTGAGAGCATGGAGGCGACAGACAAACCGGAAGAGGCCGATGTGATCTTGTTCAATACCTGCTCGATACGCGAAAAGGCCGAAGAAAAGGTGTTCTCAGATTTGGGGCGGGTGCGGCCGTTCAAGTTGGCTAATCCCGATTTGCTGATTGCAGTCGGGGGTTGTGTGGCGAGCCAGGAAGGTGCGGCGATCCTGAAACGCGCGCCCTATGTAGATATTATTTTCGGCCCGCAGACCCTGCATCGCCTGCCGCAACTGATGCAAGCGCGCCGTGATACCGGCGTTGCGCAAGTTGACATTAGTTTTCCAGAGATCGAAAAGTTCGACCATCTTCCGGTTCCAAAAACCACCTCCGGCAGTGCTTACGTATCCATCATGGAAGGCTGCAGCAAATACTGCACGTTTTGCGTCGTGCCGTACACGCGCGGTGAAGAGGTTTCGCGCCCGCTGTCAGATGTGATGCGCGAAGTGCAACAACTGGTAGCACAGGGAGTTAAAGAGGTTACCCTGCTGGGCCAGAATGTGAATGCCTACTGCGGTACCGGCGAAGATGGCGAACCCGTGGATTTTGCTTTTTTGCTACAGGCAATGGCCGCGCTGGAGGGAATAGCACGCTTGCGCTATACCACTTCGCATCCCAGGGATATGACGCAACGACTGATCGATGTGTATGCAATGACTCCCAAACTGGTCAGCCATTTGCATCTGCCTGTACAGTCCGGTTCGGATCGCATTCTGGCCGCGATGAAGCGTGGCCATACCGTACTGGAATACAAATCCATCATCCGCAGGATACGCGCCGCACGCCCCGATATTTGCATCACTTCCGATTTCATCGTCGGCTTTCCCGGTGAAACCGAACAGGACTTTGAGGCGACCATGAAGATGATCGACGAAGTGGGTTTCGATACCAGCTTCAGCTACCTGTACAGTCCCCGCCCGGGCACACCCGCCGCCGGGATGCGCGACGATACTCCGCATGAAGTGAAAGCTGCTCGTTTGCATCGTTTGCAGCAGCGCATAACGGAACAGGAAAATAAGATCGCACAGGCGATGCTGGGAACAAACCAGCGAGCGCTGGTCGAAGGGCCGTCGAAAAAGGACGATTCCGAACTGGCTGCGCGCACCGATAACAATCGCGTAGTGAATTTCAGCGGCGAAGCAAGCTTGATCGGGGGTTTTGTAGAGTTGAAGATTACCCAGGTGGTGCGCCATACACTGCGCGGTGAACTGGTTTAGCGCATTAAATGAACCGCACCGCAAAAAAAAGTTCGTCCTTCAGGCTTTCGCTTGCCGTGCAATATGCCAGCGGCGCGCAACACATGCCGACCCGTGCTCAACTGCGACGCTGGATCAAGGCGGCGCTGCAATGCAATGTAAACATCACTTTGCGCATTGTTGACGAACCGGAAGGGCGCGCACTGAACAAAAAGTTTCGCGGAAGGGATTACGCCACCAACGTGCTGACTTTTACATATGATGATGTCGAGCCACTGTCGGGCGATGTGGTGATTTGCGTGCCTGTCGTGGAAAAGGAAGCGCGTGAACAGCGCAAGGAATTGCTGGCGCACTACGCGCATCTGGCCATACACGCCATCCTGCATTTGCAAGGCTATGAACATGGGCTCGCCGCCGATGCGGCCGCTATGGAATCTCGGGAAACTGCAATCCTGCTGAAATTAGGGTATGCTGATCCCTATCAGGGGGTAGTTTCATAACCAAAAAGATGGAAGACTCAGAAAGCAACAAACCAACATTGCTTGAACGGCTTTCCACGATGCTGTTACGCGAACCGGAAGACCGCGATCAACTCATTGCTTTGTTGCATTCCGCCTACGAACGAAACCTGCTGGATGCCGATGCGCTGTCCATGATGGAAGGCGTGATGCAAGTCTCCGAACGGCAGGTCCGTGAAATCATGATTCCACGCGCGCAAATGGATGTCATCGACATCAGCCAGGCGCCGGAAAAATTCATTCCTTTTGTGATCGAAACAGCTCACTCGCGCTTTCCGGTAGTCGAAGGCGACAAAGACAACATCATCGGCATACTGCTTGCGAAAGACCTGTTGCGCTATTACGCCGGGGAAGAATTCAACGTCCGCGACATGCTGCGCCCAGCCGTATTTGTGCCGGAAGCCAAACGACTGAATGTGCTGCTGCGCGATTTTCGCAGCAATCGCAATCACATTGCGCTGGTGGTGGACGAATACGGCGGTGTTTCGGGCATGGTGACCATCGAGGACGTGTTGGAACAAATCGTTGGCGACATTGAAGACGAGTACGATTTCGATGAAGAAGACAATATCATCGTGGATGCCGTGGGACACTATCGCGTCAAGGCGGATACCGAGATTGCCGATTTCAATGCCGCCTTAGGCACCGAATTCAGCGACGAGGAATGTGACACTGTTGGCGGACTGGTGCTTAAAACCGCCGGACAATTGCCCAAACGCGGCGATCACATCCACATCGGCGATCTGATGTTTACCGTGCTGCGCGCGGATAGCCGCAGAATCTATTCCGTGCTGGTAGAGTTTAAAAATCCTGCAACAAAGAATAGTTCAACCGCACCGTCATAGGTCATTGCGCCGAACCTGTTTCTGGCATGTCAATATCAGCAGCCTGGATTGTTGGCCATATATAGAAAGTTGGTATATTGTCCTTTCATCACGCCTCGTGGGAAGATGCATCCCATACAGAACGTCAGTTACTCTACCGCAATCGGACTGGGCAAAAGCTTTGCCGGAAATAAATACGACAGGGAAGCAAATTATGCTGTTTGACGAATTTGAGCGGGAGATATTTGACACCGGCCAGCAGATTTTCAAGTCTGGTGATGCCGGTGATTGCGCCTATCTTATCGAGGAGGGTGTGGTGGAAATCCTGGTGTCCAAACAGGGGGAGGAACATCGGATCAGGTTGATAGGCAAAGGCGAGTTGTTTGGTGAGGTATCCCTGATTGATTACCAACCACGCACTGCAACCGTAAAAGCGGTTGAAAGAACCGTGCTGGTGCCTATACCCCGCAAAATGATGGAAAGGCTGCTGGAAAAATGTGACCCTGTTTTGCGTCACTTGCTGCTGGTGATTCTGGAGCGCTTCAGACACAGGAACGACGACTCGGTATTGCCGGATGCAAATGCATTCTATGAGCCCGAGCAGCAAAAGCGCCGGAGTATGGTGCGTAAAGAAGCAACTCAAAAGTTGTCGCTCGCCCATGGCATGAAGCGCGCCCTGAACCATGAAGAATTTCAGCTTTATTATCAACCCATCTGTAATCTGCCGGACGGCCGTATCGCCGGATTCGAGGCGCTGATTCGATGGCATGATCCCGTTGAAGGCTTGGTACAACCAAAGGATTTTCTGTGGATCGCGGAACAAACCGGGCTGATAAATGAAATAGGTGTCTGGACCCTTAAACGCGCCTGCCGGGACTGGCAGACGTTAAGGCAATTCACGGACTATAAAACGCCATTCGTGAGCGTGAATTTGTCTGCCTCGCAATTAAACAACGAAATGCTGGTGGAGGATGTGAAAAATGCGATGAAGGATCAAAATGTGGATCCCGCAGAGCTCAGACTGGAGCTGACGGAAACGGCCATGGTCGAGCAACCGGAAGCAGCATCGAAAATCATGCACAGGCTGATCGAATTGGGCTGCAGCCTCGCTCTCGATGATTATGGTGCCGGTCATTCCGGATTAAGACATTTGCAGCGCTACCCACTCGACACGCTGAAGATCGATGGTGCTTTCGTCGAGCCTATATTGACTAGTACTCAAAGCCTCGAGATTGTCCGCTCTACGGTAACATTGGCACATTCGCTGGGTTTGATTGCGGTTGCTGAAGGAGTGGAATCCGAAGGCGTGAGAGCCAAGCTCATGGAAATGAAATGCGACCTCGGTCAAGGCTGGTATTTCGGGAGGCCGGCCACGTTGCAGGAGCTGGTCGTGCGCTACGCAAGGTCATGAAATAATACGGCAAACGTACCTTTGATATTTGCCGCAAGTTGGCGATTAATCAGAACTGTTCGTTTTCTCCCAGATATCGCCATTGACCGACCGGCAAATCCCCTAATTTCACCTTACCGATACGTATGCGCTTGAGTCCGCTGACTTTCAGCCCGACCAATTCGCACATGCGCCGGATCTGGCGCTTTTTCCCTTCCTTCAGCACGAAGCGCAATTGGTCTTCGTTCTGCCAGCTCACCTTGGCGGGTTTGAGGTATTCGCCGTCCAGTTTCAAACCATGGTTTAGCAGCGCCAGCCCGCTGTCCCCCAGTTTTCCCTGCACACGCACCAGGTATTCCTTTTCCACACTGGAATCTTCCCCGATCAATTGCCTGGCGATGCGCCCATCCTGGGTGAGCACCAGCAAGCCCTGCGAATCGATATCCAGGCGGCCTGCCGGTGCGAGTCCGAGCAATTGACTGCGGTGGAATCGCAGCGGTGATCTGTCTTCCGCCCAGCGTGTCGTGTCATCAAGCAAAGTGACGGCCGGTTTGTTGTTGTGTTCTGCTTGCCCGGATACATAACCGACCGGTTTGTTGAGCAGGATCGTCACGCGCTGTTGCTGGGTGTTTTGCGCGGCTGATCGCAACGATATTTTTTGAGAGGGATAGACCCTGCTGCCCAGTTCGCTGACGATCTCGCCGTCGACTTCTACCCAGCCCTTTTCGATGTAACTGTCCGCCTCGCGGCGGGAGCATAGGCCGAGTTCCGACAAGCGTTTTGACAGGCGGATTTTTTCCATGGAATTGTTGCGCGGAATATTATGCGGGATGTAATTTAAACACAAAGCTGCTTGCCGCGAGAAATTGACACGGACGATTGTTGTGGTAGTGAGGGGGAAAAGACAGACCTAATCGCTGCGCAACGGCGGTTTGGCGAGTTTGCGTTGCAGCGTGCGGCGGTGCATGTTCAGTGCGCGTGCAGTTGCTGAAATGTTGCCGTCGTGTTCTTGCAGCACGCGCTGTATATGCTCCCATTCAAGACGCTCTATTTGAGCCGGCTGTGTCCTGAGCGGGGCATTGTCATCCGGCGAATGGCTGAAGGCCGCGACGATCTCGTCGGCGTTGGCAGGCTTGGCAAGATATTGAGTCGCGCCCAGTTTGATCGCCTCGACGGCGGTAGCGATGCTGGCATAACCGGTCAGCATCACAATGCGCGTGTTCGGGTCGAGTCCGTGCAACACCTTGACCAAAGCAAGCCCCGGTGCGCCACCCATTTTCAGATCCACCACGGCGTATTCCGGTGAATTGCTTTGGGCGAGCGGGATCGCCTCTTCGACGCTGTGTGCCACCGTCACCGCAAAGCCGCGCTTCTCCAGCGCCGCACTCAATACCTTGCAGAACGTGGCATCGTCATCCACCAACAGCAGTGATGCAAATTCTTCACGCGGTTCTGTCATGCGCTCGCCCCGGCGGTCGACGCGGCGATGACCGGCAAGGTCAGCTCGGTGGCCGCGCCGCCTTCCTCGCGGTTGAACAACCGTACCGTACCGCCCATGCGTTCGATCGTGGCATTTGCGAGGAACAAACCCAGTCCGCGCCCTTCTTTCTTGGTGGTAAAAAATGCCGAACCCGCTTTGAGGGCGGCCTCCCCGCTCAGTCCTGCACCTCGATCGTATATTTCCAGCGTGAAGCTGGAGTTATCCCAGCGGCAAAATATCTCGATGGGCTGCGGGCTTGCATCCGCGGCGTTATTGAGCAGGTTCATCAGTGCGGCACGCAGCGTGACATCCACGCTGATGCGCGGAACGGGCCGGGCATCGCTGGCGTGATAGTGGAACTGGACGATCGGGCGCAGCAATTGCCATTCGTCGAGCAATTCGGCCATCAATTCATCCACGGGCCGCGACTGGGCCGCGCCGCTGTCTTGCGCGTTTGCCATGATCTTGTCGAGTATGCGCTTGCAGTTCCTCACTTGCTCGTCGAGTGTGGTCAGATTGTCGCGATATGAGGGTTGAGCAGAAGCGGCATCGCGCCGTAATTCGCCGATCACTACTGCCATGGTGGATAGCGGTGTGCCCAGCTCGTGTGCCGCACCGGCGGCCTGTGTGCCGAGGGCCACAATCCGTTCGTTGCGCAGGATTTCCTCGCGCACCCGTGCCAGCGTTTCGTCGCGTTGTTTCACCGCCTGTGCCATCTGTACTACAAACCAGGCGATGATGGCAGCACTCAGCACGAAACCCAGCCACATGCCCAGAACGTGCAGGTTGAAGATGCTTTCCTCGGTCATCCCGCCCATGTCGTGCATGCCGCTCATCGAGGCGGATACTCCATGTTGCATAGGTAACGGCACATAGAATTTCATCAGGAAGGTATAGCAGAGCGTGGTCAACACGGCCATGCCCCAGGTGTAGCGCGGTGGTAGCGTCGCAGCCGCTATCACCAACGGCAGCAGGTACAGCGAGACGAAGGGATTGGTCGAACCGCCGCTGTAATAAAGCAAGACCGTGAGCGCGATCACATCAACGCTTAACTGCGCAAACAGCTCGGGATTGGAAACGGGGCTGTTATTTCGCAAGCGCAGCCATGTGAACAGATTGATGGAAACGAGTGCCGCGATGGCCAGCAGCATGGGCTGCCATTGAAGTTCCAACTCGAGGATCTTCCAGACGACGGCCAAAGTGATGAGTTGCGCCGCGACCGCGATGCCGCGCAGCGCGACCAGGCGTCTTAGCTGGTTGTGGCCGGGAAGTGCCGAAAGTAAGGTACTGCTCATGCCGCAATTGTAATCGGTAGAGATACGCAGAGGGTGCGACAACTTGTCGCATTCCCATTGGGAATTTCCATCCCTACAATGTTCACACAGAAATTTAATCACCCTCTAAAGGAGAAACACATGAAATTCCTGCCGCGTCTGTTGCTTGCGTTCGCATTGATTGTCGGCAATATCGCCGCTCCCGCATTCGCCGGGGACTCCGACCCGCTGTTTGTGAATCTGACAACAGATGATACTCACCGTGCCAGCATGGCGAATTCATTCGGGATGAACCAGCTGGAGCGAGGACATCCCTTGACTATCTTTCTCAATGACAAAGGCGTATACATCGGCTCCAAATCCAAGGCCGCCAAATTCAAAGGGCAACAGAAAATGCTCCGCGAGATACAGAGCAAAGGAGCGGTCGTGCTGGTCTGTCCCATGTGCATGAAGCATTACAAGGTCAAGGAATCCGATATGCTTTCGGGCTTGAAAGTCGGCAATCCCGAACTGACTGGCGGCGCCTTGTTCAGGGACGATACCAAGACACTCACCTGGTAGCAACGGCTTGAGTCATGTGCGATAGGCAGTTATGCTTAGGCAACTTTTTAACATTTAACAAATAGAAAGAAATCATGAAAAATATAATTCGGTACGGTTGGTTCGTGGCAGCCTTGTTGTTCAGCATTGCAAGTTATGCAGCAGATATTGAAGTCAGCGGAGGATGGATACGTGCCACCGCGCCGGGACAGGATCAGGGCGGAGCGGATTTTTCCATTATCAGTAAACGCGCTGCGACACTGGTTGGGGCGTCCAGCCCGGTTTGTAAGTTTGTGCAGCTGCACACGATGACGAGCGAAGGCGGGATGATGAAAATGCGCGAGGTAAAGGAGATCGAACTCCCGGCCGGCAAGCGCGTGAATTTACGTGAGAGCGGTTATCACTTGATGCTGATCGGGTTGAAGGCCCCGCTCAAAGAAGGCGAAACTGTGCCGTTGACGCTGAGCATCAAGGTGGGCAAGCAGGGCTTGGTGAAAGTTGAGACCACGGCCGAAGTGGGATCACTGACTGCGGGCAAATCCGCACCACAGGGCGACAAACAAATGCATATGCAAATGAACTAAAAAATTGTTCGTATATGTTGCAAAGTTAAAGCGGCTTGCGCCGTTTTAATTCATCGCAAAGCCCTAACGGGTGAACAATGTTGGGGCGCCTCGTTTTTGTAGGATGACCTGTTCGATTTCGTTTTGTGTGAGGATACCCTGGTGACGGCCCAACAGTTTGCCGGATGGCGAATACATAAAGCTGGTGGGCATGCCATCCAGTCCGCCAAAATCTCCGGCAGTGTCCTCGCTTCCGAACACGATGGGATAGGAGACTGACAATTTGCCGATGGTGTCGGTCACTTCCTTGCGGCTGCCATACATCACCGCCACTCCGATTACCTGCAAATCCTTGTGTTGTTGTTGAAGTGCATCGAGATCAGGCATTTCCTGCAGACACGGCGGGCACCAGGGCGCCCAGAAATTAACCAGTACCCACTTGCCTTTAAGCCCGGACAGCGTGTAATGCGCGCCGTTTTTGTCTTTGAGGTTCCAGTCGTCAGCCCATGCCGCATGAGCAAAGCCAAGTAGAAGCAGGAGCGCAATAAGTATTGTAACTTTGCGGTATGAAGAAATCATTTCCAAAACGCTTATCCTTGAAGGCATCTTTCCTGCTGTTTTATTCAAAGGAATGAGAAATTCCCAGTGTCAAAGTATAGCGCGGTGTCAACTGCAGGGAGTTGACGTACTGGTAGACGGGCAACTGGACGAAGCCGTAAGCGGATGTTCCGCCTCCGACCCGATACAATGCGCCAGGCGCAAGATAAACCAGTGTTCCACCGGTTGCCGGGCCGCCTGTCAAGGCGTCGGGTGGGGTCGCTGCTGCTCCGGTATCCGGTTGGCGATGGAGGTAGTTCAGTTGCAGCATGGGAGTGAATTTGGCGCCGAATTTTGCATGTCGCATGCCGGCATTCACCGAATAGGCATCACCCGGGCGATAATCATCCCCGGCGAAGGATTTTGTCGCAACCGCATGTTGCACGGTGGCCTGCGCGAACCAGCCATACTCGTCTATGGCTCCGGTTAAAAATCCGCCCAGAATCAGGTCGGTTGAGCCCGTACCAATTTGCAGGCTGGGATCCAGCGGATTGCCGGCTTCAGCTCCTGAGCTGAAATTCGCATCGGTGCTTCCGGTCGGCAGTTTGACTCCGGCAATGATCCCGGCGGATTTGTCTGCGGAGAGCCCGGTGTATCTGCCAATGAACCGGATGTCGCCAATGCTGGTGTCGGATGACGAGGAGTAATCGGTAGTTGCCGGGTAGGCACCAGTGTCTCCAAAAGTGCCATGTGTCCGGTCAACGAATGGAAACTGGGCGATCACTCCCCAGGTATCGCTGGCGTAGTTGAGTGATGCCGTGGTCGTTCGTGTGGTGGTGTAATCTTCGATTTCCTGGCCTGCCGCGCTCAAGGAATCGATCTGGCCCGAAGATGCAGTGCCGGAGCCATAGCGCTGCTGGTCCTGGTTAATGTAGTTATAGGACAAATCGACGGTAATTCCTGGGGTCGACCTGACGCCCTGAGTTCCCCAGTCTTTCGACAAAGTGTCTCCGCAGGCGGCACAGGCTTGCGCATTTTTGATCACGATGAACGGCATCAGGACGAGAGATACGGCTATAACAAGTCGAGAAATCGCGCGGTTATAGTTAGCGTAATTTACTGCGTTCATGGCTGCTCTTTTTGATGTTTGATGACCGGGAAATTATATAGAGCATTATTTCCGGCAGCCTGCGGCATATTGTCGCACCGGTACAACCGGCAAGATTGCCGTACGGTTGGGATGGAAAGCAATGAATAGGTTATGCTGCGAAAGTTTGACATTGCTTCAAGCGGTATCGTTTTATGAATCTATGGAATAAAGAAAATGGTTTGGCATTACTGTCCGGGATGAGTTGCGTGCTCGGCTTTGCTCCGTTCGGGATTTATCCAGTCCCGGTACTGTCGCTTGCCGTGTTGTTCGCATTGTGGCTGTGTGCCGCGTCGTCCCGCGCAGCGGCGTGGATGGGATTCTATTTTGGCTTGGGTTTGTTCACTGCAGGCGTAAGCTGGATATATGTCGCACTGCACGATTACGGGGACATGCCCATGCTGCTGGCGTTGCCAGCTACATTTCTTTTTTCCGCATTCCTTGCGCTATTTACCGCTTTGGCCGGCTATGCGCAAGCGCGTTTCCCGGCATCAAAAGTTTTGCGCGCAATATTGGTTATGCCCGCGGTCTGGGTGTCGGTTGAATGGCTGCGTGGAATGATCTTTACCGGCTTCCCATGGCTGACTTTGGGTTATGCGCACAGCGGCAGCCCGCTGGCAGGTTATGCGCCGCTATTCGGAGTGTATGGCGTATCTCTGGTCGCGGCACTCAGCGCAGGCCTTCTGGCATATGTCGCCACAACCCTGCCGCGCGGTATTCGCTCCAAGTGTCTTGTGCTCGGTTCCTTTACCAAAAATTCTCGAGGCGTACGCATTTCATTTTTGACACTGGCAATGCTATGGGCCGGTGGTGCGGCGCTTCGTACCATTGCGTGGACACAACCTTATGGGGAGCCTTTCAGTGTGGCACTGATACAGGGCAACATCGCCCAGAATCTCAAGTTCAATGAAGATGCGCTGGTGGGTACGCTGGAAAAATATCGTCGTCTTGTGTTGGAGACCAATGCCCGTCTGATTCTGTTGCCGGAAACCGCTTTGCCGTTGCTGCGTCAGGAAGTGCCGCAAAACCTGGTTGGACAACTGCGCGAACATGCCCAGCAGAACCGTGGCGATGTGCTGGTCGGCTCGTTTGACCGTGATAGTGGCGGATACTACAACAGCGTGTTTTCATTGGGAGCGGATAAAGAACAGCATTACCACAAACAGCATCTGGTGGTGTTTGGGGAATTCATTCCGTTACGTCCGTTGCTCGGCTGGCTGATCAATGATGTGCTTGATATTCCGATGGGCGATCTGGCGCGAGGCGATAAAGTACAGCCACCGCTCGACGTTGCAGGCCAACATGTCGCCGTGAACATCTGTTACGAAGACGCGTTCGGCGAAGAGATCATTCGTTCAGTGCCGCAGGCCACATTGCTGGCCAACTTCACCAATGATGCCTGGTATGGACATACTTTCGCGGCGGCGCAGCACAACCAGATTTCCCAGATGCGTGCCATTGAAAGCGGCCGTATGATGCTGCGCGCAACCAATACCGGAGTCACTTCCATCATAGGTGTGGATGGCAAAGTATTGCGGCAATTGCCACAGCATGTGGAGGCGGTACTTCAGGGTATGGCGCAAGGCTATCGTGGGCTTACTCCGTATGCGCGTTGGGGCAATGCGGCGGTATTGCTGCTGATTATACTGATGCTCCTGGCGGCGTGGTCACAACGAAATGGAGTATATTTAAATAGCGCTGAAGGGAATAAAAATAACGACTTAGGATTCGGGGAACCAGACTAACGTCGCGAGGTGAACGATGGCTATATCCACAATCTATACGGAATATATTGACGGGGTAATAGGCGTGACATTCACGCCACAATGGTTTCGTGTTACGCTCTATGATGAAAATTTATAGCAATTGATGTTTTAAATGGATTATTTCGGGGTTGGCGGCCGGTCATGATCGAAGCGTTATCCACGGCTGAACGTCTGTGAAGCCTATACTCCGTGTGCAAAGTCGCAGCCTGCAACAACATTAATCACCAATGAAGGATGGAACTAGTGAATACAATTTGGTTGATCATAGCCGGTTTGATTGTCGTTGTAGCCATTTTGCTACTGTTCTTTTTGTTGCCGTGGTTGCGCAAGCAGCAAGCAAAATCGCCGCAAGAACCTAAGGGCGTGATGGCCCTGCTGACAGGAAGCAACGCGACGGCGATCACTGCGGGCTTGGCGATTTGTTTGTTTGCTTTGGCAATTTATTTTTCATGGACCAGCCCTGGCACAACCAGCGTACCGGAGACGGCAAAGGAAATCGGAACGTCTCCCGAGCATTCTGCATTGATCAAGTCCCTATCCGAACGTCTGGAACAAAACCCCAATGATGGCAAGGGCTGGGCAATGCTGGCAAGGTCTTACGCGGTGTTGGGGCAATACAAGGAGTCATTGCCAGCCTATGAGAAGGCAGTGAATTTGATCCCGAACGATCCGGTATTGTTGGTGGACTATGCCGAAATATTGGCAGCAGCGAACGGCAAGAATCTGCAAGGGAAACCTACGGAGATACTCAAGAGCGCGCTCCTGATAGATCCAAATAATATCAAGGGCCTGAATCTGATCGGTATAGCTTCTTATCAGGCAGGAGATTACGCTCATGCCGTGAGTTATTGGGAAAAGCTGCTGAAGCTGGTTCCGCCGGATTCGCCAAACGCAAAAAAAGTCAAAGCCAGTATAGCAGCTGCACGCAAACAGGAAGCGTCTGGCGGCGCACAACAACCACCTCCTAGAGTCAACAGGCAACCCGCAGCTGGAGCTACACAAATCGGCGTGATGGTGAAGCTGAGTCCCGCTTTGGCAGGAAAGGTGTCGCCGATCGATGCCGTGTTTGTGTTCGCCAAGGCAATGTCAGGCCCGCCCATGCCCATTGCGGTGATTCGCGCCCAAGCCAGAGATTTGCCGAAAAGGTTTGCGCTTGATGATTCGACGGCAATGATGCCTACAATGAAATTGTCGAATTTCAAAGAAGTTATGGTAGCCGCAACAATTTCCAAATCCGGCAATGCTACGCAACAAAGCGGTGACTTGAGGGGCGAAATTTCATCGGTGAAAGTTGGCGCCGACAACGTGCAACTGATAATCGACAAAATCGTCCCATAGACCAGATTTGCAGACTATGCACGTTGATTGGCTTAGGCGGGTAGCCGGAAAGACCCACACACGGGCTGGTGATGGACCGCGGTATCTCATAAACATAGCATTGCATGGCTAGTGGTTGGTATTTGCGCTTGGCAGGCGTGGTCGCTTCTCCAGCAGGAACGCAACCGGCAAAGTGCCATGACAAGCGTGTGATCAGGGAGCATCATAGGCAACAAGTGTAAAACAGTGTTGTCAACGTGACGCGGGTTATTCTTCCTGTCCTGCAATGCCTCCATACATTAATTGCTGTACCACAACATTTTGCGGCGTACAATTAAAGCCATGAACACCTTCAAATTTGGGAAGTTGCCATGAATCTCGTCATGCCAGAAATCGCCATCCAATCTCCCGTCGATAAAACTGCCACGCCCCAGCCGTCCGGGGACCAAGCCATCTCCGAGGTTCCGCTCCGGGTCAAAGGTTTTCTGGCGTTCGCCGCCGTTGTGATCTATGCGGTGCTTCTGACGACTTTCACGTTCAATAAAAAAGCCGAGCTGGTAGACGAATTCGAGCATTTGCAGGATCTCTACAAAGTCGAAGATGGCCTCAGACAATTGGATGCGACCGCCTTCCACATTGTCATGGCGGTGTTCATGAACCCGAAGACCGATGACAAGAAAGCAGTGATCGGGCACTTCAAGGAAAATTTTGAATTGCTCAAGAAAAAGAACGCCGAGTTGACAGCGCGCTATCCTATTGCCGGAGTGAATCTTGCCGGCCTCGAACAGGCAGTGGTGCAAACAACCGAGCATCCTACTGCGCAAGGATTGGAACAGATGAATGCGGAACTGCTCAAGGTCAAGATCGAGATCACCCAACACATCGATGAATCGACGCGGGAACAAAAAGCGACAGCGGAGAGATTCCACATGCTATGGGATTCTGCGGCACTAGCCTCTCTGTTGTTCGGTTTGATCGGACTGTTGTTGCTGGGTGCCATCATAGGCTTGTTCTTTACCCGGCTCACCAACGACCTGCACGCCCTGAAAGCCCGGGCGCTGGGCATAATCAAAGGCGAGCGCAACACGCTAATGCCGGTGAATCGCAACGATGAGGTGGGAGAATTGATGCACGCGGTGAACCAGATGGCCACTGCGCTGGACGAACAGGAAAGAGAGCTGGTGATCACGCGGCAGAAATTCTTCCATCGCGAAAAAATGGCGGCGGTGGGGGCGCTCGCCGCAGGCGTTGCGCATGAGATCGGCAATCCGATCGCGGCTATGTCCGGAGTACTGCAGGAAATGGTCAACGAACAGGAATCGGGGCTTTTCCCCAAGGCGGGGGGCGTCAAATTGACCATATTGCAGACTCAGATCCAACGCCTTTCGGCGATCACCCGAGAGATTTCCGGATTCGCGGCTCCCCAGCCGATGGAACGACAGTTGCTCGATTTGAACGGGCTTGTGCGGACTACCTCCGGGCTGATGGGTTATGACAAGCGGATGAGCCGGGTAAGTCTGCGGCTCAACCTGGACAGCCAGTTGCCGGCGATCTATGGCGTGGCCGACCAGCTAACGCAGGTGATCATGAACCTGTTGATCAATGCCGCCGACGCGTTGAGTACCAGAGCGGATGGCACTCGCGAGATCGCGCTGCGCAGCGAGATTTCCGGCGACCAGGTTTGTTTTACCGTGACCGACAACGGTGACGGCATGGACCGGGAAACACTCGATCGTGCATTTGAGGCCTTCTATACCACCAAAAAGAGCAAAGGCACCGGGCTGGGCTTGTCGCTTTGCTATTCCATCATCACCGGACATGGCGGCACGATAGAGATCGATTCGGCTCCCGGCCAGGGAACGCAGGTGCGGATCTATCTGCCGGTTCCCAAGGATGACGAGGGCGATAATTTATGACATCGCTGCAATTGCTTGTGATCGACGACGAGCCGGCCATCCGCCAGGTGGTGACGTCGGTTTTACGCAAGGCCGGATATACCGTGGATCAGGCCAGTGATGGTGAGTCCGCGATGGAAAGATTATCACGCGGTGATGTGGATATTGCGGTGTGCGACATCAAGTTGCCCGGATTGAGCGGCATAGAATTGTTGCGTCAGGTTCGCACCGTCAATGTGGATACCGCTTTCATCATGATGACCGCCTTCGCTTCGGTGGACACGGCGATCGAGGCCATCAAGGCGGGCGCGGCCGATTACATGATCAAGCCGCTCAACAACGACGAATTGCTGCACCGTCTGACCAAGGTGGCCGACCTGCGCGGGCTGCGTGCAGAAAACCGGGTGCTGCGCAGACTGGTACTGGGCGTCAACAAGGAAGTTTTCAGTTTCAACTCGCCCGCGATGCGCGAGATGGAGCATATGGCAGCCAAGGTGGCACACACCAACAGCACCGTACTCATCACCGGCGAGAGCGGTACCGGCAAGGGCGTGGTAGCGCGACTGATACACCAACAGAGTTCGCGCGCCGATGGCGCATTCATCCCGGTCAATTGTGGTGCGATCCCGGAAAATCTGGTGGAAAGCGAGTTTTTCGGTCATACCAAGGGTGCTTTTACCGGTGCAGACAAAGCCAGAAAAGGATTGTTTCTCGAAGCAGACAAGGGAACCATCTTTCTGGACGAGATAGGTGAACTGCCATTAGCGTTGCAAGTGAAGCTTCTGCATGTGATCGAGCAAAAAGAGGTGCGTCCGGTAGGCGAGGAAGTGACGCGCCCGGTGGACGTGCGGATCATTACCGCGACCAACCGCGATCTGGCGGAGATGGTTGCACAGGGGAAATTTCGCGAAGACCTATATTTTCGACTCAGTGTGTTCCATATTCACGTACCGCCGTTGCGCGAGCGGCGGCAGGACCTTCCCGCCCTGCTCAAATTCATGCTGCAGCGCAACACCAGGCACATGAGCGACAGACAGGAAATCACGTTCGACCCGGGGGTCGAGACACTGTTGTTGAACTATGAATGGCCGGGTAATGTGCGCGAGATGGAGAATGTCATTGACCGTGCGATCATCCTTGCGGACGGGAATCGCATCACGATGGCTGATCTGCCTACGCAAATCACCAAAGTCGATCAATCGGCAGCTCTGCTTGGCGACAACTTGCAGACCTCCGGCACATTACGCGAGCAGATGCGGAGATATGAGGTGGCACTTATACTCAGGACAATAGAAGAAACCGGCGGGGATAGGCGTGCCGCAGCACAGAAACTCAACATCGGCTTGTCCAGCTTGTACCGGAAACTCGAGGAACTCGGAGGGCAGCCGCTTCCAGAAGAAGACCATGCGGGCAAGGAAGCGCGGCAGGAATGATGGAGTAGCGATCTATTCCTGTTCTTTGGCCCAAGAATCCTTAAGCGTTACGGTGCGATTGAATACAGGTTTCTCTGGGCGGTGGTCGCGCCAGTCGGTGCAGAAATAGCCAAGCCGTTCAAACTGGTAGCGGGTTTCGGGTTTGGTATCCTTCACACAGGCTTCCACCCAGCCTTGCGCTCTGATCAAGGAATCGGGGTTGAGGTAGGTGCAAAAGTCGATCTCTTTATTTGCATCCGGCTCAGGCACGGTGAACAACCGGTCATACAAACGGAATTCGGCTGGCAATGCATGAACGCACGATAGCCAATGGATCACACCTTTTACTTTGCGCCCTGCCGGATTCTTGCCCAGCGTTTCCGCGTCTATCGTGCAGCGCAACTCGACAACTTTGCCGCCTGCATCCTTGATCGCTTCATTGCAGCGCATGACATAGGAATAACGCAGCCGTACTTCCCCGCCCACGGTCAGACGTTGCCAGCCCGCCGGCGGGGTTTCACTGAAGTCATCCGCTTCGATCCAGATTTCCCTGTCGAACTGCACAACGCGCGACCCGAACTCGGGATGTTGCGGATGAAAACCTGCTTCGCGCGATTCGGTCTGACCCGGCACAAAGTTCGTGATCACCACTTTTAGCGGATTGATCACCGCCATCACGCGTGAGGCCTTGCCTTCGAGATCGTCGCGGATCGCGGATTCCAGCACGCCTATATCCACGGTGTTGTCGCTTTTGGAAATGCCGATGCGTTTTGCAAATTCGCGTATGCCTTCCGGCGTATATCCGCGGCGGCGCATCCCGACGATGGTGGGCATGCGCGGATCATCCCATCCGGAAACATACCCTTCGTTGACCAATTGCAGCAGCTTGCGTTTGCTGGTGATGGTGTAATGCAGTTCCAGCCTTGAAAACTCGTACTGGCGCGGATGACAGGATATAGTGATGTTGTCCAGCACCCAGTCATAAAGCGGGCGGTGATCCTCGAATTCAAGGGTGCATAGAGAATGCGTGACGCCTTCCAGCGCATCGGAGATGCAATGGGTGTAATCGTACATTGGATAGATGCACCATGCGTCGCCGGTGCGAATATGCGGCGCGCGGCGGATGCGGTAGATCACCGGATCGCGCATATTGATGTTGCCGCTGGACATGTCGATCTTGGCACGCAGCACCTTGGCCCCATCGGCAAATTCGCCGGCACGCATGAGTGCAAACAGATCGCGATTCTCCGCCACGCTGCGGTCGCGATACGGACTGTTCCTGCCGGCTACCGTCAGCGTGCCGCGATACTCACGGATCTGATCCGAAGTAAGATCATCCACATATGCCAAACCTTTTTGTATCAACTCGACAGCGAATTGATACAACTGTTCAAAATAATCGGATGCCCAGCGCACATTACCTTCCCACTGAAAGCCCAGCCAATGCACATTATCCTGTATGGACTGTGCGTATTCTTCGCTTTCCTTTTCAGGGTTGGTGTCGTCGAAACGCAAATTGCACTTGCCTTGATAATCCTTTGCCAGACCGAAGTTCAGACAAATTGATTTGGCGTGGCCGATGTGCAGATAACCGTTCGGTTCTGGCGGGAAACGCGTGACGATGCTGCTGTGTTTGCCACTGGCCAGATCCGCATCGATAATCGTGCGAATAAAGTTGGATGGGGTTTGTTGCGGGTTGCTGCTCATATGGGATCGTTCTAGGCTTGTATAAGGTTGATGATATGTGCGGGGGATTTTACCCGAAATCTTGCATCCTTCCCGGCAGACATTAACTGTGAATACGGGCGGTATATTTGGTAGAATCCGCCTCGTTTAGGATATTTCTGCGCGCCTGTGGCCAGTCGACACGGAACAGAACCACTATGAATGCTTTCTTCCATATTGCTCGCCATGTTGCGATGCTCGCAGGCACTTTGCTGTTGGTTGCCAGCTTGTCCGCACTTGCTGATGACATTGACGATGCCAACATGCTTTTCAAGCAAGGCCAGCTCAGCCAGGCGCTGGACAAGGTAAATGACTATCTCGCCAGCAAGCCGAAAGACGCGCGGGCACGCTTCCTGAAAGGACTGATACTCACCGGGCAAGACAAGACTAACGATGCCATCAAGATATTTACAGCCTTGACCGACGATTATCCGGATCTGCCCGAACCCTATAACAACCTCGCCGTGCTGTATGCCGGCCAGGGTCAATACGACAAGGCCAAGACATTGCTGGAAAAGGCGATTAGCACCCATCCTAGCTATGCCACCGCACACGAAAACCTCGGTGACATATACGCCAAGATGGCCAGCCAGGCATACGACCGTGCCTTGCAACTGGATCAAAGCAACACCGCGACGCAAACCAAACTCTCTATGATCCAAAATATTTTTGCCGGTGGCGCATCTGGAAAGGAGCCGCCTGCGAGCATTGTTCCCGTCTCGAACAAGACCGAAACTGCGCCAGTTATTGCAGAGTCAGATCAGCGTCTGCCAGATCAACCGGCAACTGCCGCAACGGCAATCGAATCCAAACCGGAATCCAAAACAGAATCCGTCACAGCTCCCGACCGTGTCGTCAAGATGGATAGCAGCAAGGAAGTCGAGGATACGGTCATGGCATGGGCCGCCGCGTGGTCCGCCCAGGATGTGGACAAATACCTGTCGTTCTATGCTGACGATTTCAAAATGCCGAACGGTGAATCCCGCGCGGCTTGGGAAGCGTACCGCAGAGATCGCGTCAGCAGCCCGAAATTTATTCAAGTCGCTGTCCGCATCATGACCATACAGTTTACCGACAGCGCCCACGCCACTGTCAAGTTCCACCAGTCCTATCATGCCAGTCACTTGACAGCCTCTGGCAGCAAAACCCTGTTGATGGTTAAATCCGGCGACAAATGGTTGATACAGGAAGAGCATTCCAGATAGCCATGTTTATACTTATACTTGTATTGTTGTGCAGTTTATTGCCAGGAACGGTGCGTGCCGAACCGGGCAGCACAGAGGCGCAACTGGTGAAAAGCCTGCAAGCCATCAACAATAATCACCTCGATCTCGCACTTAATGAAGTGGACAGTTTGTTGAGAGCCAAACCGAATTTCAAATTGGCGCAATTGGTCAAAGGCGATCTGCTGATGGCGCATGCCGGCGTGATCGATAAATTCGGCAGCGCGTCAAATGCACCACAAGACAAGATCGAAGATCTGCGGGACGAGGCGCGTGTGCGTCTGCAGCGTGTGTTGTCGCAATCGGACACCGGGCTCAAACCGCATTTTATATTGCAAATGGATGCGCAACAGAAATACGCGCTGGTGGTCGATACCAGCCGATCCACGCTGTACGTTTATAAGAACGTGGGCGGCGAGCCGCACTACGTCACCGATTTCTACGTTACCATCGGCAAGCTCGGGACGGACAAGCTTTCCTCGGGCGATCAGCGTACTCCCATAGGCGTATATTTTGTCAAGGCGGAATTGCCCAAAAAGAAACTCTCTGATATCTACGGCGATGGTGCCTTCCCGTTGAGTTACCCGAACGAATGGGATCGCAGGAACAAGCGCGACGGCAGCGGTATCTGGCTGCATGGCACACCAAGCGGCACCTACAGCAGGCCGCCGCGCGCCAGCAACGGCTGCGTGGTGCTGGCAAACGAAGATCTGGAAAAGCTCGCCCCCTATCTGCAGGTCGGCGTCACACCGGTCATCATCACCAACCAGATGGACTGGAGCAACGAACAGGATTTGAGCGAGCGCGCTGCTTTGCAGCAAGAGCTGGAACAATGGCGCAAGGATTGGTCCAGTCTCGACACAGAGACCTACCTGAGACATTATTCCCGCGATTTTTCATCGGGCCGCATGGATTTCACTGCGTGGGAAAAGCAAAAACAACTAGTCAACAGCGGGAAATCCTGGATCAAACTGAATATTACAAATGTCAGCATGTTTGCATATCCGGAGCAGCCCAACATGGTGGTGGTCGATTTCGAGCAGGACTACAGCAGCAGCAACCTGTCCAACCGGATGAAAAAACGCCAATACTGGATCAAGCAGGATAATACCTGGAAAATCATTTACGAAGGAGCTGCATGACATGAAACAAATGTTCACCGCGCTGTTCGCGCTATTTCTTTGCTGCACAATGCAATCTTCCCATTCCTCAACACAAGGCAAATCAACCATGGTCAAACTGCACACAAATATGGGCGTCATCACTCTGCAACTGGATGATGAAAAAGCACCCAACACTGTCAAGAATTTTCTCGAATACGTGAACAGTGGTTTCTATTCGAACACGATTTTTCACCGCGTAATCGGCAATTTCATGATTCAGGGTGGCGGCTTCGAGCCCGGCATGAAACAAAAGAAAACCAATGCCCCGATCAAAAACGAAGCTGCAAATGGTTTGAAGAATGACAAATATACCGTCGCCATGGCTCGCACTGGCGACCCGCATTCCGCGACTGCGCAATTCTTCATCAACGTCAAGGACAACGGATTTCTCAATTACCCTGGCCAGGACGGATGGGGATACTGCGTGTTCGGCAAGGTGGTGGAAGGCACGGATGTGGTTGACGCGATACGCAATGTGAAAACCGGTAACCGCATGGGATTCCAGGATGTGCCGCTTGAAGACGTCGTCATCACCAAGGCCGAAGTAGTGAAGTAATTATGACAACGGCGCTTCAAGCGCCGTTTCTTTATGCGCCACACCCTGTTCATCTCCGACCTTCATCTTGACGCCGACAGGCCGAATGGTATTGCGGCATTCCGGTATTTCGTTACAACGATTGCGCCTGAAGCTGACGCGCTTTATATCCTGGGCGATTTGTTCGAGTACTGGGCGGGCGACGACGATATCCACGACCCCTTTCACGCGCAGGTGATCAGTGCATTGCATGAACTTTCTGAACGCGATACGAAGATATATTTGTTGCACGGTAATCGCGACCTGTTGATGGGCCAGGCACTCGCGCATGCCTGCGGTGCTATGCTGCTGGACGATCCAACGCTGTTAGATCTGTACGGTATGCCCACGCTTATCAGCCACGGTGATACATTGTGTACGGACGATGTCGAGTACCAGAAATTCCGTGACCAGGTGCATGATACGGAGTTCCAGAAGAATTTTCTGGCGCAGCCGCTAGCCGCCCGCAAGGCGCACATCGAAGAATTACGCCGTCTCAGCACCATCGAAAAGCGACAAAAAGACAGTGCGATCATGGACGTGAACGATGACGCGGTCGAGGCACTTCTACGAAAATACCGCTATCCGCGCCTGATACACGGCCATACCCACCGCCCTGATCGCCACGAGCACATCGTGGACGGGCGTAAATGCGAGCGCTGGGTGCTGGGAGACTGGTATCAACACGGTTCAGCCTTGCGTTGCGATGTTCAGGGCTGCCGCACGCTGGAATTCTGATCGGATGTAACTTGTCGCGACCGCCATACCCATGGCGGTGTAGGATCGTGCTGCGACCACAAGCCTCGCCGTGCTTGCCGCGCTTCCTGCTGTAGCGCAATGTAACGGTGGTCACTGTGGTAATTGGAATATTCCCACGCCATGCCGCGCCGCACCATTTCCTCGTTGACGCTGAGGCCATTCACTTTCAGCTGCGCGACGGTACGTTCATATTTGTCGATTGCAAGCGTGTGTATCGATACCTGCCTGTGCAGTAACATTTCCGCCAGAGTATCGCGCGAGGCAGTGCCAAAAGCCTGAGCCATTTCCGGCGCGTCAATCTCGGCAAGGCGGATTTTCATCAAACTCCCTTTCCGCCGCACCAACACCGTGTCTCCGTCCAGCACGGCAATCACCTTGGCGTTGATTTCCTGTCCAAAGCCTGGTGGGATAGCCTCGCCGTGTGCCCATCCACCGGCACAAAGAATTGCGCAGCAGATCAGGGTGTGAAACTTTTTCACAATAGCATGCTTTTGACCAGGGCAAGACACATCAATGTGTAACCGGCAGCAAGCAGATCATCGAACATCACGCCAAACCCGTTATGCCAGTTGCTGTCGAAATAGCGTATCGGCGGGGGCTTGACGATGTCGAAGAAGCGAAACAACAAAAAGGCCAGCATGTACCAATACCAGCCCGGAGGAGTGAAAAACAGCACCAACATGAACGACACGATCTCGTCCCATACGATGCCGCCGTAATCGGCTTCACCCAGAGTTTTGCCGGTTTCGGTGCATGCCCACACGCCGAGCGCAAAAGCCACAATCAGCATTACGATGAATGGATAATCCGTGAATTTCGAGGAGAGATACCAATACAGCGGAAACGCGACCAGCGTGCCGAACGTGCCGGGAGCAATTCGTGCCAAGCCGCTGCCGAAGCCGAACGCCAAAAAATGTTCCGGTTTCCCGAAAACGAATCGCCAGTCCGGTTTTACCGTTGTTTCATCTGAAGTGGTCATAACCGGCAGCCTCTATATTTTTGGGTTTCCCTAACTTGTCGAGCACCACGCAGCCGGATCCCGCGACGATTATCCCGATTTGAGTCAGCGGCAAACCCAATTGCTCGGCGATGTGGAGAATCTTGGCATGATGAACTGCCGGTACGGTAAAGCATAATTCGTAATCATCGCCGCCGGACAAAGCGCATTGTTGTACCAGCGGATGATGAAAATGAGCGCCCACTGCATGGGAGATCGGCAGCGCCGGAAAATCGAGACGCGCACCCAAGCGCGAGGCATCGAGTATGTGGCCGAGATCGGCGAGCAGCCCGTCGGAAATATCGATCGCGCTGTTCGCGATACCGCGCAGCGCCAACCCCAGCTCGATACGCGGCTGGGGCCGATGTAAAGCAGGCGCGCATTCGGAATATTCGCTATCGCTCAACACGATATGGCCTTGCAGGTGCGCGAGTGCCAGTGCTGCGTCGCCCAATTTTCCGGATACCCAGACTTCGTCGCCAAGCTGAGCGCCATTGCGCCACAATGCTTGTTGTGCAGTCACCTCGCCTAATATCGTCACGCACAGACTAAGCGGGCCGCGTGCGGTATCGCCGCCGATCAGATCCACACTGTATTGCTGGGCAAGTGAAAAGAATCCGGTGCTGAATTGTTCCAGCCACGGTTCATTTGCTTCGGGCAGAGAGATCGCCAGCGTTGCCCAGCGTGGTGTTGCGCCCATTGCGGCCATATCGGACAGATTCACCGCCAAGGTTTTATGTCCCAGTAGAAACGGATCGGCATCGGGAAGGAAATGCGTGCCGCATACCAACATGTCAGAGGATACCGCAAGCACATTGTCACCGCTCACCATCACTAACGCGGCATCATCGCCCACACCGAGCAGCGAGCCGGGTGAAGGGCGCGTGAAATATCGGCGGATCAGGTCAAATTCTTTCATGCGGAATTGTCCGCCTCAGGATGCGCGTCCCGAGAATTCCAGCGGGCGAAGTTGTGGCGCGAGTTTGTCCAGCACGCCGTTGACAAATTTATGACCATCGGTTCCGCCAAAGGTCTTGGCGAGTTCGACGGCTTCATTGATGACTACCTTATAGGGCACCTCGTTGTTTTGGGATAGCTCAAACGTACCCAACAACAGCACCGCGAACTCCACAGGGCTCAGTTCGGCCATCGGCCGGTCGAGATGCGGTTCAAGCAGTTTCTCCAAATCATGATGCCGCGTTAGCGCACCACGCAACAACCTGGAAAATAATTCCTTGTCATAACGCCCCAGATTCTTTTCGGCATGAATCTGCTTTTCAATTTGCGCTTCGTCACCTGCGGTGATGCGCCATTGATAAATGCCTTGCATAGCGAGTTCGCGGGCCCGGTGGCGCGGACTTTTGTTCGGTGACTTTTTGGTACCTGCAGCGATCATCTCCACGTCGCTCATGCCAATCCCCGCAGCAGGTTCACCATCTCGATCGCCACCAGTGCCGCTTCGCTGCCCTTGATGTGCATGCGGGCGATCGCCTGCTCTTCGGTGTCGGTGGTCAGGATCGCATTGGCGATCGGTATTCCTGTCTGCAATTGCACCTCGCCCACGCAGCGCGCCGACTCGTTCGCGACGATTTCGAAGTGGTAAGTGTCCCCGCGTATCACCGCGCCCAGCGCGATCAGAGCGTCGAATTTGCCGTTAAGTGCCATGCGCTGCAATACCGGAGATATTTCCAGTGCGCCCGGCACGGTGGCTAGAATGATGTCCGCCTCGCGCACGCCATGTTCAACCAATTGCGCCCGGCATGCGCCCAGCAGACCTTCGCATACTTCATTGTTGAAGCGACTTTGCACGATGCCGATGCGCAGCCCAGTTCCGTCAAAGTTTTTTTCGATTTCTATCATATAAGTCCCTGCGATTTCGTTATTCGTGACCCGCATAACCCACCACTTCCAGGCCGAATCCAGTCATGCTCGGCATCTTGTGCGGGGTTGCCAGCAAGCGCATCTTCCCGACATCGAGGTCTCGCAGTATCTGTGCGCCTATGCCATAGCTACGCGGATCCCATTGTGCAGATTGAGGGTTGCCAGCGCTCATGATCGCGCGCGCGCGCAAATCCTGAGCCGTTTCGCCACGATGCAGCAATACCAGGACCCCGGCCGATGAATGTGAAATTTTCTGCAATGCCTGGTTCACGCTGATCGAATGGGCATGGTCGGTTTGTTCCAGGAAATCCATCACAGAAAGCGGTTCATGCACACGTACCATCGTCTCGATGTCATGATGGATTTCCCCCTTTACAAGGGCCAGATGGGTGCGTTGCGTTGTTTTGTCCACGTAGGTCGCCAAGTCGAATTCGCCGTACGCTGTTTGCACCTTTCGCCGCGAGATCCGCTCGACCAGTTTCTCGTTTTGGCTGCGGTGCTCGATCAGGTCGGCGATCGTGCCGATCTTGAATCCATGCAGTTGCGCATACGAAATCAAATCCGGCAGGCGGGCCATTTCGCCATCCTCCTTGAGTATCTCGCAAATGACCGCTGCCGGTGTCAGCCCTGCCAATTGTGCCAGATCGCAGCCCGCCTCTGTATGTCCTGCACGGACCAGCACGCCGCCCGTTTGTGAGCGCAACGGAAAGATATGGCCGGGTTGAACGATGTCGGCAGGTTTGGCGTCTTTGGCCACGGCGGCCTGTATGGTGCGGGCACGGTCGGCTGCCGAGATACCCGTGGTCACTCCGGTCGCGGCTTCGATCGACAGCGTGAAGTTGGTAGCCAGCGGCAAGCCGTTTTCGCGCACCATCAGCGGCAGATTGAGTTGCTTGCAGCGAGTTTCAGTCAATGTCAGGCAGATCAAACCGCGGCCATGCTTGGACATGAAGTTGATCTTCTCCGGCGTAACGAACTCGGCTGCGAACACCAGATCGCCTTCGTTCTCGCGGTCTTCCTCATCCACCAGCACCACCATGCGCCCTGCGCGGATTTCTTCTATGATTTCCTGTATCGGTGAAATTCCGGTCATTTGGCTTATTCTTTCCCTGCATGCATCATGCGTTCCACGTATCGGGCGATCAGATCGATTTCGAGGTTGACCCGGCTGCCGGCACGCAAACTTTTCAGATTGGTCATCGCCACCGTGTGCGGAATCAGATTGACGCTGAATATGTTTCCGCGTACCTGATTGACGGTCAGACTGACACCGTTTACAGCAACCGATCCTTTGATTGCTATGTACTTTGCCAATGCTTGCGGCGCGCTGACGTCGAGCTTCCAGCTTTCGCCCAGATCGGTATATGCAATCACTTCGCCCACCCCGTCAACATGGCCGCTGACCAGGTGTCCGCCCAGTCTGTCAGCCAAACGTAACGCTTTTTCAAGGTTTACCGGCTCACCGATCGCTTCAAGTCCTTCTGTACAATTCAGCGTTTCGCGCGAAACGTCGACAGCGAAACTGTCGGAAGTATGTTCGACTACAGTCAGGCATATTCCGTTCACCGCGATACTGTCCCCGTCATGTACATCGCCCAGATCCAATGCGCTGGTTGCGATTACCAACCGCAATCCTCCGTCGCGGTCGGTTGCCTGTTTGATACTGCCGATGTCGGCGATGATTCCACTAAACATTTCCCACCTTCGCAATGATGCGCAAATCACTACCGACTTGGCGCAAATCCTGCCATTTCAAATTTATGCGCTGATCCAGGCTCGTCAGTTCCCCCAGTTGTACCATGCCTCGCGAGATATCACCCAGCAATTGCGGCGCAATATAAAGCAGCAATTCATCCACCAGGCCCGCGCGCAGCATGGCGCCATTCAGGGTGGCACCCGCTTCCGTCAACACTTCGTTGCAACCGCGCTGCGAAAGATCGCGCAGCATCGCAACTAGATCCACTTGTCCATTTGCACCCGGCAACACACAGACTGTTGCCCCTGTCATCTCCAGTGCCGCGCATCTTTCAGCATCACGCACCGCTGTGTAGATCAAAACGTTGCCCCCCGCCAAGATCCGCGCTGCCGGAGGTATACGCAACCGGCTATCCAGCACCACGCGCAGCGGTTGTCTCTCGGTCGCGATATCCCGCACGTTCAATCGCGCATCATCAGCCAGCACCGTGGCGATGCCGGTGAGCACGGCGCAGGAACGCGCCCTCCAATGCTGCACATCCAGCCGAGCATCCTCGCCGGTGATCCACTGGCTTGCACCATTCGCCAGCGCAGTGCGTCCATCCAGACTCATCGCGATCTTGCTGCGTATCCATGCTGTGCGCCGCGTCATGCGCGCAAAGAATCCGATGTTCAGTTCCCGTGCTGCCTGTTCCATCAATCCACGCTCGACTTCAATCCCCGCGGCACGCAATTTTGCGATGCCCTCGCCTGCAACTTTAGGATTGGGGTCTTGCACCGCCAGCACCACGCGCGCAACATCGGCCGCAATCAGCGCGTCTGTACACGGTGGGGTGCGGCCGTGATGACTGCACGGTTCCAGCGTCACATATACGGTCGCACCTCGCGCGGCTGCACCGGCCGCTTTCAGCGCGATTACTTCGGCATGGTCTTTACCGGTGCGCTCATGCCAGCCTTCACCGACGACATCGTTATTCTTCACCAGCACGCAACCCACACGTGGGTTAGGGCTGGTAGTGTAAAGACCGCGTTCCGCCAGACGCAAAGCACGGGCCATCCAAACGCTGTCACGCGCATCAAACATGGCTATTTTGCTTTAGATTTACGGCGTGCCGGGGACTTGCGCACAGCCTCGACCGCATTAGCGAAATCACCGACATCCTGAAAACTTTTGTATACCGACGCAAAACGGATATAAGCTACTTTGTCCAGTTTCAGCAATTCCTTCATCACCATCTCGCCGATCTGCCGCGAGGCGATCTCGCGTTCACCAAGCGCGAACACTTTCTGTGTCACGTTATCTATGGCCGCGTCCACCAGTTCGGTTGGAACCGGGCGCTTGTGCAGGGCGCGCTTGAAACTGGTGCGCAGCTTCTCATTGTCAAATTCGCTGCGCATCCCATTCTGCTTCACTACCTGCGGCATGCGCAATTCCACCGTTTCATAGGTGGTGAATCGTTTGTCGCACGACAGGCAGCGGCGGCGGCGGCGGATGCTATCGCCGTCCTCGTTTTCGCGCGTGTCCACAACTTGCGTGTCGGGTCCTTTGCAGAATGGGCATTTCATTGAATACCTCTATTAATCTACTGAGCAGCCCGATTGCTGCATCGCGTGTTGGCCCCGACAAATCTGAAGGAAAGTCTCCGCCGCGACTACATTGTCGTTCAATCCTCGCCTACCCATTGGGTATGTCTCGTCATTCATTGCGCAGCTCCTTGCACCCCGGTTTGCTTGTTACGATTTCTAGAGGCGTTCCCATTAATCTAAGGGTCCTATCAAGCGCCATACACCGGGAACTGCATGGTCAGTTTCTTGACTTCACCAGCCACCCGTCCGATTACCGCATCATCGGCTGGCGCGTCCAGAACATCGGAGATCAGGCGGGCGAGTTTTTCAGCTTCCAATTCCTTGAAGCCGCGAGTGGTCATGGCCGGACTGCCGATGCGAATGCCGCTGGTGACGAAGGGTTTTTGCGGGTCATTGGGTATGGCATTCTTGTTCACCGTGATGTGCGCTCGTCCCAGCGCGGCTTCGGCATCTTTTCCGGTTATTTGTTTGGCTTGCAGGTCTACCAGAAACATATGGCTGTCGGTGCGTCCGGACACGATGCGCAGGCCGCGTTCCTGCAATACCTTGGCCATCACCCTGGCATTTTCAATTACCTGGGTTTGGTAAACCTTGAATTCCTTGCTGGCTGCCTCCTTGAGCGCAACGGCTTTGGCCGCAATCACATGCATCAGTGGACCGCCCTGCAGCGCTGGAAAAATCGCCGAGTTCAACGCTTTTTCGTGTTCCCCATTGGCGAGTATCAGACCGCCGCGCGGGCCGCGCAAGGTCTTGTGAGTGGTGGTGGTGACAAAATCGGCGATGCCGACCGGACTCGGATAAATGCCTGCCGCGATCAAGCCCGCGTAATGTGCCATGTCCACGAACAGAAACGCGCCTACGCTGTCGGCGATGGTACGAAAACGTTTCCAGTCGATCACCAATGAGTAAGCGGATGCTCCTGCCACAATCATCTTGGGTTTGTGCTCAAGCGCCAAAGCTTGCACCTTGTCGTAGTCGATCTCTTCTTGCTCGTTCAGGCCATATTGGACGGCGTTATACAACTTGCCGCTGATGTTAACCGACGCTCCATGGGTCAGGTGGCCGCCATGCGCCAGCGACATGCCGAGGATCGTGTCGCCGGGCTTGAGCACTGAAACGTACACCGCCTGGTTTGCCTGTGAACCGGAATGCGGCTGGACGTTGGCATACTCGGCGCCGAATAATGATTTCGCTCGATCTATCGCCAATTGTTCAGCCACGTCCACATATTCGCAACCGCCGTAATAGCGTTTACCCGGATATCCTTCAGCATACTTGTTGGTAAGTTTGCTGCCCTGTGCTTCCATCACGGCGGGGCTGGTGTAGTTTTCCGAGGCGATCAGCTCTATATGATCTTCCTGACGGCGGTTTTCATTTTGTATGGCCGCCCATAATTCCGGGTCGGTGCGGGAAATGGTGTCTTTGTTGGAGAACATGACGGTTATTCCTAACGTAATCAAAGCTGGAAAAGCACGAATTCTACCATGTTGCATATGTGAGCATGCTTCGACGAAGATGCAGGCGGGCCAAAGAGCCACTTGTGCGGGATATGGCGGAGTTATTTCCTTTGAGGTTTGCGGAAGAGGCGATATTCCCTGCTATGTAAGCATGACTTCCGTAATAAGGATGCTCATATAACCTTGCCAAAGAATGCCCGTTACAATGCCTGATCTTTCCGTATCAATTTGAAGATTGAACGAGAGAAAGCAGAATTGAGTTTTTGTCGCACTAAAATTTTTCAGCCCGTGTAAACTGGGATGAAAAAGGCGGGAAGAAGCGCTGGGTCAAGCTGACCGTAGTTGGGTTGGATAAACCCTTGTATATGCACTAAGCGCTTGTGCGGATGCATTTGGTATGGTTATTTATCGAGGTATATTTGGGATGTTTTATGGGTACTGACCCTCAATTTGGCGAAGGGCGCGATCGGGAATTTGTATTTACGGAGAAAGACTTCAAACGTGTGTGCCAGTTGATTTATGATTATGCCGGCATATCGCTTAAGCCCTCCAAGCAGGACATGGTATATAGCCGTCTTGCACGTCGTCTGAGAGCGAATGGGATCAGTAGTTTTCGGGATTACCTGGCATTGCTGGAAAGCGATAACGGAGTCGAATGGGAGGCGTTCGTCAACTCGCTCACGACCAATCTGACTTCCTTTTTTCGTGAACCGCACCATTTCCCGCTGTTGGCCAACCATGTCGTTAAACAAAAGGGGCAGCACACGATTTGCCTGTGGTGTTCGGCGGCTTCAACCGGGGAAGAACCTTATTCGATTGCGATGACGATGGTGGATGCGTTTGGAAGTTTCACGCCACCCGTGTCGATTATCGCTACCGATGTGGATACAAATGTGCTCGCAAAAGCCGAAATGGGGGTTTATCCTGCCGAACGTATTGAAAAACTTGATGCGGGAATGGTAAAACGTTTTTTTCTAAATGGAACGGGAGCGCAGTCAGGTTTTGTGCGGGTGAGGCCGGAATTGCGCGCAATGATCACTTTCCGGCCACTGAATTTGCTCAGTGATAATTGGCCCATCCGAGGCCCGCTGGATGCAATTTTTTGCCGTAATGTGATGATATATTTCGACAAGGCAACCCAGCTCAAGATATTGCAGAAATTTACCCCGTTATTGCGTCCGGACGGGTTGCTTTTTGCCGGACATTCGGAAAATTTCCATAACGCCATGCATTTGTTCCGGTTGCGCGGGAAAACGGTGTATGAACTGGTCACGCCGAAGGAATTAGCGCAACAACCGGCCAGATGATCCGCTTTTATTGATAGTGAAGCAGGAAGGAATAGTTTGCTATGACAAAACACGGCTATGAAGAAGTTCTCTCTCCACACCTGTATTTTGACCGTGAACATAATACTCAGGCGGCCAAGATATTGCCCGGCGAATTTTACGCCACCGGACGGGAGATGGTTTTGGTTACCGTGCTGGGATCCTGTGTTTGCGCCTGCATACGCGACAAAGTCAGCGGGATAGGCGGAATGAATCACTTCATGCTGCCGGACAGCGGCCAGGATAGAAGCAACCCTTTAGGAGATTCTGCACGTTACGGCATTTACGCCATGGAAGTTTTGATCAACCAGTTGCTGAAAATGGGAGCGAAACGAAACAATTTTGAAGCAAAAGTGTTTGGAGGAGGCTCTGTGCTGCGCGGTTTTACAGTTGCCAATGTCGGCGAGAGAAACGCCGATTTCGTGTTGAAATTCCTCGATACAGAAAAAATTACGGTCGCTGCAAAGGATTTGCTCGATATTTATCCGCGCAAAGTATATTACTTCCCCAACTCCGGGCTGGTCAGGGTTAAGAAATTGAAACATGTGCATAACGATACGATCATCAATCGCGAAACTGAATACAACACGCGCCTGCAGTTTGCAAAACTGGAAGGCGATGTGGAATTGTTTCGTTGATTGAAGCGGGTATAAAGGCATGCGCCATAAATTTGTCTGAGCAATAGTGAATATGAGCAAACGAAAGATCAAGGTTCTGGTGGTCGACGATTCAGCGCTGATTCGCGGTGTTATGAAAGAGATCATCAATCGCGAAAAAGATATGGAGTGTGTGGGGGCGGCACCTGATCCCCTGGTGGCGCGCGAATTGATCAAGGCGCTCAATCCAGACGTGCTGACGCTGGATGTGGAAATGCCAAAGATGGACGGACTGGATTTTCTTGAGCGGCTGATGCGTTTGCGTCCCATGCCGGTATTGATGATATCCACACTGACGGAACGGGGCTCAAACATCACTTTCCGGGCGTTGGAATTGGGTGCGGTGGATTTTGTGGCCAAACCCAAACTTGATATTACTCGGGGCATGGAAGAATATGCCATCGAGATCACAGATAAAATCCGTGCAGCATCCCTGGCGCAGGTACACAAAGTATCGATCGAGCCGCAAATCAACGAAAAGTACACTGCAGACGCGATTTTGCCAAGCACCAAAGGGCGTTACTTCTCCACTGAAAAATTGATAGTCATTGGCGCATCAACCGGCGGAACAGAAGCAATCAAAGAGGTGCTGACAAAACTACCAGCTGATGCGCCTGGTGTATTGGTTACCCAGCATATGCCGGAGCATTTCACCAAGTCGTTTGCAGACAGGTTGAACAGCCTGTGCAAGATCTCTGTAAAGGAAGCGGAACATAACGAGCGGATTTTGCCGGGCCATGCATACATCGCACCGGGAAACTGGCACTTGTTGATCAAACGCAGCGGCGCGCGCTATATGGTCGCGCTGAATCAGGGGTCCCTCGTGAATCGTCATCGCCCTTCGGTTGATGTGCTGTTTCGTTCTGCTGCCAACGTTGCCGGCGCCAATGCGCTGGGCATCATCCTCACCGGAATGGGAAAGGACGGTGTGCAGGGTATGCTGGAAATGAAACAGGCAGGTGCCTATACCATCGCTCAGAACGAGGCGAGTTGCGTAGTATTCGGCATGCCCAAAGAGGCTATTGCAGCTGGCGGTGTGTGTGAGGTGCTTGCATTGCAGGAAATTACGCGCCGGACTATGGAATATTTGTCGTCGCAGAACGAATAGTTTTGGTCGGATTGGCATGGTTGAGCGCCATGCAAAGCAGTTTCGAACCTGCTGTTTTCAGATCCCTGAAGGCGTGCATTGAAGGATATGCCTGATTAAGTGCTAATTGCTATGTAATTCACCGCGATCATGCATGTGACCATCCACAATTCTACAGCCGTGCCTACGTTAACAATCTAACATTGGATTCGATGACAGGGCTATCACCAGAATTGAAGGTTAAATTGCCGGCCTGAGCTTCCCAATGAATCGTTTCGGCGCCGGGTATTTTGAATTTTTCGACGGCTTCTGTCAGCTTCCTTGTTTGGTCGTGTACCGATGCCGCTATAGCTGCCGCTTCTTCGACCAGTGCGGCATTCTGCTGTGTCACTTCGTCCATCTGCAGGATCGCCTGGTTCACCTGTTCGATCCCCGAATTCTGCTCGATGGATGCAGCAGCGATCTCGGCCATGATGTCGGTGACACGTTTGACTGCCTGCACGATCTCGTTCATGGTCTCACCGGCCTGGTCCACCTGCTTGGAGCCGACATCGACCTTCTCCACCGAATCCTTGATCAGGGTGGTGATCTCCTTGGCCGCCGCCGCCGAGCGCTGCGCCAGGTTGCGCACCTCGGCCGCCACCACCGCGAAACCCCGGCCCTGCTCGCCGGCGCGTGCCGCTTCCACTGCCGCGTTCAACGCCAGGATGTTGGTCTGGAACGCGATGCCCTCGATCACGCTGATGATGTCCATGATCTTCTTCGAGCTGGTGCTGATCATGCCCATCGTGTGCACCACTTCGTTCACTGCCTGTCCGCCCTTGACCGCGATGTCCGATGCATTGGCCGCCAGCTGGTTGGCCTGCTTGGCGTTCTCAGCATTCTGTCTTACTGTGGAGGTAAGTTCTTCCATGCTGGAGGCGGTCTCCTCCAGGCTGGAGGCCTGATGTTCGGTGCGGCTCGACAGATCGCTGTTACCGCTCACCATTTCATCGGTGCCGGTCGTAATCTGTTGAGAAGCCGAGCGCACATCGCTCACGATCATGATCAGCGCCTCGTTCATTTCAAGCAACGCCTGTTGCAATTCTCCGATTTCATCGTGGCGAATTACCGCGATATTGCTGGTCAAATCTCCCTCCGAAACATGCCTGGCGGTTTCCACTGCCGAAGCAAGCGGCTTGGTGACGTTGTTGACCAACCGGCGGATGATGAAGATGAGCAGCAACAGAGTGCCCAAAGCAACATAGATCGATACCTGGTTTTTGTGACGCGTAGCCTGGGCATCATCAGAGATCAATACGGAAATTTGACCCTTGATTTCTTCAATCTTGGCAGTCAGCGCGGTATCGATGAAGTTGATGTCGGATCTGTAAGGCGTGATCGAATTGATCGAATTATCTGCGGCAATCGCAGATTGGAGTTTTGCAAGTGTCTCATCAGAGACTGAGATGTCGTGGGAAGGGGACTCTTTCAAGAGTTTTTCCACATTCACTTTGGTGGCAGTCAGGTAATCCAGGGTTTTACTGCTGATGGTCCCAGTATCCACCGCATCGACCAGGCCGTTCAAAAAATTCTTGTAACTGGCCGATGACTGCAGACTAAGGTCATAGATGCCCATTATTTTGTCGACCCTTGCCGGCAGATCGGTGGTAGATAACATTTGAAATGAGAATACGATTGCAAGCGGCAACACCGCGATGAAAAATTGCAGATACATGCGCTGTTTGAGTCTTAAAGCCATGCTAATGCTCCCGGTTCGGCTACGATCTTTTGTATGAGTAGTTTAACAGGGAAACCCCCCAAACGATGTTGTGCACTGGCATCAAGGGCTCCCTGACGGGTCGGATCAATCTCAATCCAGAATGGCTATTTGATGACTTTCACTCCGGCAGGCGCGGAGGAAACATAACCGATCGAACCCGGCGTTCGTTTGATGAATTCGGACACCTCGGCATCGCCGGATTTCACGGCCGGAGGAGTCAAGCCGTCACGGAATGACTTTTTGGTCCATATGCCGTTATATTTGTTGACGTCCATTTGCATGATCTGGGACAGGAAGGTGTTCTGCATTGCCGCATTGTCGATCACCACCAGCTTTACGTCGCCGGCAAACTGCTTTTCCCCGAGAAATATATCCCTTACGTCGTCAGCTGAGACTGATACATTCGGATTCGCGATGACAACGACGCCAGCGGCATTCGCGAACGTGGACGCCAATAATAGAAATATGGCCGTAGAGCAAACTCTGAAAATTTTTGATTTCATAATTATCGATCCCCTTCAGGCCTAGAAGCCGATTGCGTATTGTACGGTCATGGTGCGGTAGCTAAGATCAGTTCTTGTGGGCTCCGCCATAAAATGTGAGTTCATCAACTCGAATTTTAGGCACGCTTTCGGATTCAGGTTATAGCGCACCCCCATTATCTGTCTGGCGTATGATTGGCCGTTAGCCTGCATTCTGAAATAGTTGTCGTTCTGGTCCAGTATCGTTCGTTCAGCGCGGATATAGGGAGTCCATAATCCGATATTTAAACCCACCTGAAAGTAACCTGCCCTGCTCTTGTATTTGTTGCCGTTGGTGGCGGCGCCGGGAGTAATGTCCTTGTCGTTGAAACCATAATATTCGCCCATGATTTCCCAATAATTGGACAGGTAGACCAGTGACATACCGCCCGTATTAAGCGTGGTCGTATTAAGAATTCCAGTGTTGTAAACCGTTGGTGTTCCGTATGTGCTGGTACCATAGGCGTTTATATTGCCATTCAACCAATGTACCGCCAGCCTCAGGCCGTCCAGCATGCCAGAGAAGTCATAACCGAGATTCAATCCGACCAACGCGCTGTGATTGTCGTCGCCCGCGATGTTCGGATCCAGGACGCCAGTCTGATAAGTATCTGTTGAGGGGGGGGTAATGGTAGGTGGATCAGTTAAGGGATCCGCGGTCGTTGCGTCTCTCGCATCAACTATCTTCGGGCCATTTCCAAAATACCAGTCGTAGGTGAATTTTCCACTGCCGGCTCTGATCTTGCCGGTACCCCATAATCCCAGTGTGTGTGAAGGTAAGATTCCACCCAAATCTTCAAAGTCGAGGAAACGCGGTCTCAGAACGGAAGTCTGGATCTGGGCTCCGTGATGGAACGCGTTGTTCCAGTATCCGTAGGGGGTGTGGAAACGTCCCAGCCAAAGCGTTGCAGCATCGCTGAAAAGGTAACCGACCTGCAGACGTTCGATATCCACAGATACGCCGCCGTCAAACTTGTCCAACTCAAAATTCGGTTCCGCCAGGGCTACGACCCTGTCGCCAAAATGAGGCGCCATATAAAAGGACAGACTGCCCTGGAAGAAACCGGAAGGATTGGCGATCCAGGGATTGGCTAATGCGCTGCCCTGGCTGTTGATCCCATAATCGGCATCAAAAAAGCCGTGCAGCGGCATACCCGCAGTACTGCTGGTTCGATTCACCAAACCGGAGGTCATCTGGTTCAGTTGTTCCTGGATAGCTTCGAGTTTTTGCTGCATGGCTTTTACTTGTGCGGCATCACTGGCCGCGGTGTTTGCCGGCTGAACAGGCGCACTGCCGGTCTGGGTGGGCACATCGATGACCTTGGCAAACGCCGGAACAGCGAAGACCAGACTTCCCGCGAACATCGATGCACTCAGCAAAGTCGAAGCTTTCCATTGCTTGGCGTGTTCAATGCCAATATTTGATTTAACTGCCATTATGTGATCCTCCCAAAGATTAATGCCTATTCGGATGTTGTGAGCCGCGACCGGCGCTTCCTCGATACACATTCCGAAGACACCTTCAGATGTCAGGTTTTTATGCTACCAGTATTTTTCTTTGCCGAGTGTAAATATTCACACTACTAATAGGCATTTTTACCACATTGAATTGTGCCGCACGCCGGGGAAGGCTACAATATACTCATGCCGGATTTCAATTTGACCCACCATTTTCTAATCGCGATGCCTGCGATGCAAGAGGGGGCGTTTGCCGGCACGCTGACTTACATATGCGAGCACAACGAGAACGGCGCATTGGGTATCGTGGTGAACCGCCCGATCAGCCTCACGATCGGTGAAATGTTCGATCAGATCAACATCCCATTAAGCCAGCCAAAACTCGTCAAGTTGCCAGTGTATTTTGGAGGGCCAGTCCAAACCGAGCGAGGGTTCGTGTTGCATGACACGCCGGGGAACTGGGAATCAACGTTACGCATCAATGACAAGCTGGCACTGACGACTTCCAGGGATATACTCGAGGCAATAGGCGTGGGGCAGGGGCCGCGAAATATGCTAGTCACTCTGGGCTATGCCGGTTGGGACCAGGGTCAGCTGGAGCATGAAATAACCGAGAATATTTGGCTGACCGTCCCGGCATCGGAACATATACTGTTCGACCTGCCCCCCGAAGAACGTCTGCCTGCGGCCATGGCTCTGCTCGGGGTGGATTACAGTTCGCTGGTGGAGGATGCCGGACATGCCTAGCAGGGCAATGCCATCCCAAACTTCTCCAGCTTTCATCCCAAACGGCACTCTCCTCGCATTTGATTTCGGTACCAAACACATCGGCATAGCAGTTGGCAATACGATATTGCGGCGCGCCAATCCCCTCACTACAATCAATGCGGAAAAGACCGACCATCGCTTTGCAGCCATCGCAGCGCTGATCAAAGAGTGGCAGCCCGGCGCGTTGATCGTGGGCTTACCGTTCAACGACGACGGCACGCCTCACGAACTGACAGCGCTGTGCCGCCGCTTCGCCAACCGCCTCAAGGGGCGGTTTGATTTGCCGACGATTTTGCTGGATGAGCGGTATACTTCGCTTGCTGCAAGCGCGCAGTTGAACGAGGAGGGTATCCACGGCATGAAGCAGAGAACTTTGATCGATCAATATGCCGCGCAACAGATTTTGCAGGCCTACTTTGATGAACCCGCAGCGGGAACACTTGCATGACCAACCCCCAACTCAACAAACAAGGCGAACTGCAACACCTGTTGACTACCGAAGGTTTGCCGGCAGGCATACTGCTCGAAATACTCGACAAGGCTGAGACCTTCATGGATTTCGGCGACGGACTCGAGATCAGGAAGGTCCCGTTGTTGCATGGGAAATCGGTTTTCAATGTGTTTTTCGAAAACAGCACCCGTACCCGCACTACCTTCGAAATCGCTGCCAAGCGCTTGTCTGCGGACGTGGTCAATCTGAATATCGGTTCGTCTTCCACCAGCAAAGGTGAGACACTGCTGGATACTGTGGACAACCTGTGCGCGATGCACGCCGACATGTTTGTTGTGCGCCACTCGCAAAGCGGCGCGCCCCACTTCATTGCCAAACACGTTGCGCCAAATGTCCACGTGATCAATGCCGGAGATGGTCGCCATGCACATCCGACGCAGGCACTGCTGGACATGTTTACGATCCGTCACCACAAAAAGGAATTTCACAATCTGTGTGTCGCGATCGTAGGGGACGTGCTGCATTCGCGCGTGGCGCGTTCGCAGATCCATGCGCTGACCACGCTGGGTGTTCCCGAGGTGCGCGTCATCGCGCCCAAGACGCTGTTGCCGACCATGGTGGAGAATCTTGGTGTTCAGGTCTATCACGATATGTCGCAAGGTTTGCGGGATGTCGATGTCATCATGATGCTGCGTTTGCAGAACGAGCGCATGCAGGGTGCGTCATTGCCTTCTGCACAGGAGTATTTCAAATTCTATGGCCTCACCGAAGAGCAGCTGGCGCGCGCCAAGCCCGATGCGGTCGTGATGCACCCCGGACCGATGAACCGGGGAATCGAGATCGATTCTAGCGTCGCGGACGGCAAGCAGTCCGTGATTCTTTCCCAGGTGACCTTCGGTATCGCAGTGCGCATGGCGGTGATGAGCATGTTGGCGGGAGTCTAAGGTATGAATATTCATGTCAAGAACGGACGGCTGATAGACCCTAAGAACAAAATTGATGCGCGGCAGGATGTGTACATCGTGGACATGCGCATTGCATCCGTCGGCAAACCGCCCAGTGGCTTCGCCGCCGAACAGACGATCGATGCCAGCGGGCTGATCGTGATGCCGGGCCTGATGGATGTTGCAGCGCGCCTGCGCGAACCCGGTTACGAATACAAGGCAACGCTTGAATCCGAGATGACTGCGGCTGTTGCGGGCGGGGTGACTTCGCTGGCGTGCCCGCCCGATACCGATCCGCCGCTCGATGAACCGGGTCTGGTAGAAATGCTCAAATATCGCGCGCGCTCGCTCAATCAGGCCCGGGTGTTTCCTGTCGGTGCCTTGACGTACGGGCTGAAAGGAACGGAACTGACAGAGATGAACGAGCTGACGGAAGCCGGTTGCAAGGCGTTCAGCCAGGCTGATGCACCCCTGACGGATACCCGCGTGCTAATGCGCGCGATGCAATATGCGGCCACTTTCGGCTATCGCGTGTGGCTGCGCCCGCAGGATAGCTTTCTGGCCAAGAACGGTGTCGCACACGACGGTGAAGTGGCTACCCGCCTCGGCTTGCCGTCCATTCCGGTGGTGGCGGAAACCATCGCCTTGGAGACCGCTTTGCAGCTCGCGCGCGAGACAGGTGTCATCCTGCATATCTGCCGCGTTTCCAGCACGGCGGCAGTGGACATGATACGTTCGGCCAAGCGGGAAGGATTGAAAGTGACCTGCGATGTTTCGATGAATCACGTGCATCTCACCGAAATGGATATCGGTTACTTCGACGCAAACTGCCGTCTTGCTCCCCCGCTGCGCAGCCTGCGGGATAAAACTGGACTGCGTGCCGGGCTGCTTGATGGAACGGTCGATGCGATTTGTTCCAACCATTCGCCGGTTGACGACGATGGCAAGCAGTTGCCGTTCGCCGAAGCCGAGGCGGGTGCGACAGGACTGGAATTGTTGTTGCCGCTGGTGTTGAAGTGGGCGGAGCAGGAAAGAGTTCCTTTGCTTGACGCGTTGGCGCACGTCACGATAAAGCCCGCGCAATTGCTCGGGCAAAAAATGGGCCATCTGTCGGTCGGTGCCCATGCGGATATCTGCGTTTTCGATCCGAAAATCTCATGGAAGGTTGAGCCGTCCGCGCTGAAAAGCCAGGGCAAGAACACGCCTTTCAACGGTTACGAAATGCAAGGGCGGGTGCGTTATACTTTGCTCGATGGGCAGATCGTGTTTCAACAATAATACCTGTTGTCTACAGGCTTTCTTCTTTTCTTAATGATATGAATCCACTGCTTGATTTTACCGGTCTGCCGCGTTTTGAGGAGATCAAACCCGAACATGTCGAACCTGCGATAGACCAATTGCTGGCAGAGAACCGCGCACTGATAGCTCGGCTGCTTGATGACACTGCGCAGCCCACTTGGGATGGATTTGTGCTGCCGATGGAAGATGCCAACGAGCGGCTTTCGCGTGCATGGGGACCGGTCGGACATTTGAATGCGGTGATGAACAGTCCTGAATTGCGCGAGGTATACAACGCCACGTTGCCGAAGATCACCCAGTATTACGCAGAACTTGGCCAGAATCAGATGCTGTTCGACAAATTCAAGGCATTGCACAACAGTCCTGAATTCGAGGGATTGAGCGCCGCGCGCAAGAAAATCATCGAGAACGAATTGCGTGACTTTCGTCTCGGCGGCGCCGAGTTGCCGGACGCCCAGAAAGCGCGCTTTCTGCAGATCCAGGAACGACTTGCGGAATTGTCGTCACGCTTTTCCGACAACCTGCTCGATGCGACCAATGGTTACTCGTTGCTCATTGAGAACAGGGCAGAGCTCGACGGATTGCCGGATGACGTGCTGCAGGCGGCGCAGGAGGCTGCCCAAGCTGCCGACAAATCAGGCTGGCTGTTCACGCTCAAAGCACCTTCCTACATGCCTGTCATGCAATATGCCGCAAGCCGTTCGCTGCGTGAAAAGTTGTACCGTGCCTATGGCACGCGTGCCAGCGAGTTCGGCAAGCCAGAATGGGACAACACCGGGGTGATGGATGAGATCATCAAGCTGCGCGGCGAAGAAGCGCAACTTCTCGGCTTTGCCAACTACGGAGAATTATCGCTGGAGAGCAAGATGGCAAGTTCGCCCCAACAGGTGATCGATTTCATGCGAGAGCTGGCCAAACGTGCACGACCATTTGCGGAAAAAGATTTGGCAGAGCTGCGCGAATTTGCCAGATCCGAACTCGGCAATTCGGAATTGCAATCCTGGGATGTGCCCTACTTCAGCGAAAAACTGCGCGAACAGCGTTATGCGTTCTCCGAACAGGAGGTTAAACAATATTTCCCGGAGGATGTGGTTCTGTCCGGCATGTTCAAACTGGTCGAGACGCTGTATGGTTTGAGGATCAAGCCGTCCAGCGCACCCGTCTGGCATGACGACGTGCGTTTCTTCGATATACGCAACCAGCAGGATCAATTGGTCGGCCAGTTCTATCTCGATCTGTATGCGCGCAACAGCAAGCGCGGCGGGGCATGGATGGATGATGTTATCACGCGCCGGAGAAAAGATTCACGTATACAGACGCCGGTCGCATACTTGAACTGCAATTTCTCTTCGCCCGTGGGTGACAAGCCAGCCTTGTTCACGCACGACGAAGTGATCACGCTGTTTCATGAATCCGGCCACGGGCTGCATCATCTGCTCACCGAAGTTGAAGATCTCGGTGTGTCCGGCATTAATGGTGTGGAATGGGACGCGGTCGAATTGCCGAGCCAGTTCATGGAAAATTTTTGCTGGGAATGGGAGGTGTTGCGCGGCATGACGCGCCACGGAGATACCGGCAAGTCGTTACCGCGTGAACTTTTTGACAAAATGCTCGCCGCAAAGAATTTCCAGAGCGGTTTGCAGACATTGCGCCAGATCGAATTCGCGCTGTTTGATATGTTGATGCACAGTAATTTCGAGGCGGGCGGGGGCAAAAGTATCCTGCAATTGCTAGACGAAGTGCGCGCCGAAGTGGCGGTGCTGATACCGCCGGCGTTCCATCGTTTCCCGCACAGTTTTTCGCACATTTTTTCCAGCGGCTATGCTGCGGGTTATTACAGTTACAAATGGGCGGAGGTGTTATCAGCCGATGCATACAGTCTGTTTGAGGACAATGGCGTGCTGAATCCTGATGTCGGCGCGCGCTTTCGCAGCGAGATACTGGCGATGGGCGGCAGCCGCGGAGCGATGCAATCCTTCACCGCATTCAGAGGTCGGGAGCCGAACATTGACGCGCTGTTGCGTCATAGCGGGCTGCTCGAAACTGCTTAAGGGGGCGAAATGAAACACATCGTAGTGTTGCTGGCTTGTTTTATCTGCATTTCATTAAATGCCCACGCCGGAGAGCTATACCGCTGGTTGGATTCATCGGGCAAAGTCTATTATGGAGATGTGCTGCCAGCGGGCGCTTTGCAGGTCGAAGTGAAGAAATTTCCCAAAGACACCTCGTCGAACGAATACCTGCCCTACGAAACGCTCCGCGCACAACAGAATTTTCCTGTTACCTTGTATGTGTCTGATAACTGCGGCGAGCTTTGTGATCAGGCGCGCACATTGTTGAACAAGCGTGGTATCCCGTTCAGCGAAAAGTCGCTGAGAACCTATAAGGAAATCGAAGCGTTCAAGAAGCTTTCCGGTTCCGATGCCTTTGTTCCAACGTTGATGGTAGGCAAGGATTCCTTAAAGGGGTTTGTGGAATCGCAATGGAATAAAGAACTCGACATAGCCGGCTATCCGAAGACCGCGAGCTATCGTCAGCGTACAGAAACTCCATCCACGCCCGCAGAGCAGGAAACCCCGTCTGAAGGAGAGCAGACAAATCCTTCAGCTGAACAATGAAGCTTTTGCCCGGGAGCCGCTTAGTCGTCAATTGGAGATTGAATAGAATATCGGGGGGAAGACGCCGTCCGGGAACCGGGAAATTCTACGCCAGTTCCGGCAGGTAACCCCGAGATCACAAGTGCCGGAGAGGCATTACAAATCCGACAGGGGTTTTTCGGCAAGCTTGTCGTCCCTGATTTGCAATAGTTCTATCACTTTTTCCAATGATGCATCCAACGCCTGGATGGTTGCAGTCGGTAGCGTTGACAGCGCCTCCGGCAGTATGCCTTCGGTCGGGCCTGGTGCGGTTTTCATCAGTTTGGATGCCTCTTCGGTCAGGCGCAATCCGACGCGCCGCTGGTCTTCCTTGCTGCGAACCTTGTCAATCAGTTTGCGAACAACCAGTTTTTCTACAAGCTGGCTGCAGGTAGATTGGTGGATAGACAGCTTGTCCGCCAATTCCGAGACGCCTATTCCAGGAGTGTTGGCCACTTCCTGCATGATCCACAATTGCGATCCTGTAACCCCGCAAGTTTGTTCAACATCGCGAAAGTGTTGGCGTACCGAACCGTAAATGATTCTGAATTTTTTTAGAACCTGAAGCGAAAGTAGTTTTTTGCTGCGATTGCCCAAGTTATGCCTCCCAAAATTATTGCCCTGATCAGCGGCCCCCCAGGACCATAAAGCTTGCATTCCGCGCTTGCGTCAATTATATTGGTACCAATTGATTTGGTGTCAAATATTTTGTATACACATATCACGGGAGAAAGTAAATGAAGACGCATCTGGCCATTGCGGTGCTCGCATCCCTTGCAATTTCGGCATGTTCCACTGCCTCTAAGGAGACGGCTTCAGAAACAACTCCGCAAGAACAAACAGCGAATAACGGGCAGGCCAGTTCGGCAATCGAAACGGGTACGCTCCGTTCAGCCGAAGTCACGACAGGCGATCTGGCAGCACAGCTTGAAGAAATGCAAAAACAAAGCGTGTTTTTTGATTTTGGCGAATTCGTGGTCAAACCCGAATATCAAGGACTGATTCAGCAACAGGCTGATATATTGAAAGCAAATGCGAACATTGTCGTCACGCTGCAAGGCAACACCGATGAACGCGGCAGCAGTGAATACAATCTAGCGCTTGGGGATCGGCGTGCAAATGCCGTTCGCAAGGCACTCGAGGTGTTGGGTGTATCGGATAGCCAGATCAGAATAGTCAGCTTGGGAGAAGAACATCCCAGACTGAGTTGCCACGAAGAGAGATGCTGGAAGGAAAATCGCCGCACTGATTTTGTCGGCACGGCAGGGCCGTAACAAAATTGCAAATGGCAATGTCCCGCAGGGGGCGCTGTATACCATGCCAAAGACGGCCAACACGGAGTGTTTGGCTTATCGCCTGATGAGCTGCCAGTAGCCGGAAATAAGTTATCTGCACGGCAATAATTACCGAACGGTCCTCTCCGTTGATGATGCTGTGCTTAAAGCATGCCGAGACTATTCGCAAACCGGTCGATTTCCCGGGTGCAGCGAGCACCAAGGAGACAAGACAACCCGATGACAAATAACAAATTCACAGAACCATCCACAACATCTTTGCAGACTCCATACGCCAGCAGGAAAAACACGGTTGTGCTGTTCGGTGAGGTACTTGCGGACATTTTTCCCGACAGATCAGTTTTGGGTGGTGCACCATTCAATGTGGCGCGGCATCTCAAGGCATTTGGACAGAACCCCGTTCTGATCACGCGTCTGGGCAACGATGCCTTGCGTGAAGAAGTGCTGCGCGTGATGTCAAAAAACGAAATGGAGATGCTGGGGGTCCAGTGCAATAACAATCATCCGACCGGTCAGGTACGTGTGCACCTCGAGGAAGGCAGTCACCGCTTCGAGATACTTCCCTTGCAGGCATACGACTTCATTCATCCTGCTATGGTGCGTATGGCCGCGTTATCGGTGCATCCGGTGCTGGTCTATTACGGTACACTGGCACAGCGTCACGATATATCGAGGCGTGCGCTGAAAACATTGTTGCGCAGCACCGACGCGGCGAAATTCCTGGATATCAACTTGCGCCAGCCATGGTATGACGAACGGACGATCGGTTTGTCGCTACAATATGCCGATATCGTAAAACTGAATGACGACGAACTGAGCTTGCTGGCGAAAATGTTCGAATTGAAGAATGACAAACAGGAAAATCAGGTCAGGGAGCTGATGACCCGGTTTGACATCCAGCAGGTTGTGGTCACCTGCGGTGCAGATGGCGCTTGGCAGATCAACCGTGATGGGAATAAAGTCGAGTCTGCCGTGAGGAGTTCGGTCACAATGCTTGTGGACACGGTCGGCGCAGGCGATGGGTTTGCCTCAGTGTGGATTCTGGGAGCGCTGTTAGGGTGGCCCATGGTCAAGACGCTTGAGAGAGCCAATGCATTTGCGGCCGCGATCTGCGGAATCCGCGGGGCGATTCCGGATCATACGGATTTTTACATACCATTTATCCAGAAGTGGGCACTATGAAAAAGCGTCCGTCGGCGCCCAAGCAACCTTTATATATCGTATTGATCAGTGTGCATGGATTGGTGCGCGGGCACGATCTCGAATTGGGTCGCGATGCGGATACCGGCGGACAAATCAAATATGTCGTGGAACTCGCGCGCGCTTTGGGTGAGAGGGCAGATATAGAAAAGGTGATCTTGTTGACGCGGCGTGTCATCGACAGCCAGGTCAGTCCTGATTATGCAGAACCACTCGAAGCCTTGTCCGAAAAAGCAAGCATCGTTCGCATCGAATGCGGCGAAGAGAAATATCTGCGCAAAGAACTATTGTGGGATTGTTTGGAAAATTTTTCCGACAACGCACTGGCCTACCTGAAAATGCAGGGGCGCACACCCGACATCATCCACAGTCATTATGCAGATGCCGGTTATGTCGGCTCGCGGTTGTCGCACCAATTGGGCGTTCCGCTTGTGCATACCGGCCATTCACTAGGGCGCAGCAAAAGGAAACAAATGCTCGCCAGCGGTGTCAAGCGGGACGAAATCGAAACCACATATAAAATTTCCCGCCGCATCGAGGCTGAAGAGATGACATTGGGTGTCGCCGAGCGTGTCATCACGAGCACACAGCAGGAGATCGAACAGCAGTACGGGCTATACGACTTCTACCAGCCGGAGCGCATGCGGGTGATTCCTCCCGGCACCGACCTGGAAAAATTCTTTCCGCCGCAGGGTGACGAAAAGAACAGCGATATCGCGAACGAACTCAAACGATTCCTGAAAAAACCCAACAAGCCGATCATTCTGGCGCTGTCACGCCCCGACCCGAGAAAGAACATTGTGGCATTGATCGAAGCTTATGGCGAATCACCCCAATTGCAACAGGCAGCCAATCTGGTGATCGTGGCTGGCAACCGGGATGATATACAGGACATGGAAAGCGGTTCGGGCAGTGTTCTGAACGATATCCTGCTGACTATCGACAAATACGACCTGTACGGCAAAGTGGCTTATCCCAAGCACCACAAACCCGAGGAGGTGGCTGTTCTGTTCCGTATCGCCGCCGACTCCCGCGGCGTATTCGTCAATCCCGCACTGACCGAGCCTTTCGGCCTGACGCTGATCGAGGCGGCTGCATGCGGCCTGCCTATCGTGGCGACCGAGGATGGCGGGCCGATCGATATCATCAAGAATTGCCAGAACGGGTATCTGATCAACCCGCTCGACAAGACGGCGATGGCTGACAAGATACTTGACACCTTGACTGATAAGCTGGAATGGCGACGTTTGGCGAAGAACGGCATTCAGGGCGTGCGCCGTCACTACTCGTGGCAGGCACACGTTGAAAAATATCTTTCAGTTATCCGTCCCCTGGTGGAAAAAACCGAGCCTGTCATTACCACCACCCTGAGCAGACGACCCGGTGTGTATCGCAATCGCGCGATATTTACCAGTATCGACCTGAATCTGATCGGCGATCAGGAGGCGTTACCGAAGTTCCTGCAAGTCATGCAAGAGCACCGCAAGACAACTATCTTCGGAATTGCAACAGGACGCCATCTGGATGATGCGCTGGCAAAGTTGCGCCAATACAATATTCCGCAACCCGACGTGCTGATCACCGGACAAGGCACGGAAGTTCACTATGCGCCGAATCTGACCCGGTCGGATGTTTGGAAACGCCATATCAATCATTTGTGGAATCCGCAGGCGGTACGCGACATTCTCAAAGAGATGCCAGGCCTCACGATGCAGCCAAAAGTCAACCAGAGCACTTTCAAGATCAGTTATTACGTCGATCATGCCCTGGTAAATATCAAGGAAATCCGGCAGACATTGTTGCGCAGCGAACAAGCCGTGAATACCGTCTTTTCTTTCGGGCAGTTTCTCGATGTGGTTCCGGTCCGGGCATCAAAAGGTCTTGCGCTGCGCTGGTGTGCGGAACAACTCGGGTTTGCGCTGGAAAATACGCTGGTCGCAGGTGCAACCGGCGCCGATGCTGACATGCTGCGCGGCAACACGCTGGGGGCGGTGGTGGATGATCAACATCTTGAAGAATTATCCGATTTGTCCGACATCGATAACATCTACTTTTCGAAGAAACATTACGCTGCCGGTATACTTGAGGCGATAGACCACTACAAGTTCTTTGAGAAGGCGCCGGAGAAGACGGCAGCATGAAACGCTTCCTGCTTTGTACCGACTTGGACCGGACGCTGATCCCGAACGGTGTACAGCCAGCATCACCCGAAGCGAAAGAACGATTCGTTCGACTGGTGAGCTGCGAAGAAATCGCACTGGTCTACGTGACCGGCAGACACCGGGCACTCATCGAGCGGGCCATCGCGGAATTCGGTTTGCCGCTACCGGATTTTGCCATCGCCGACGTCGGCACGACGATCTATCATGTCGACGCTTCCGGATGGACGCATTCCGATGAATGGGATGCGCAGATCGCGCCGGATTGGCGCGGATTGACGCATGACGAGCTGTATCGTCTGTTAAGTGTTTTTCCTGCACTGCGGTTGCAGGAAAAGGAAAAACAGAATCGGCACAAACTCAGCTTTTACGTTCCACTCGAAACGGATGCGCAGGCATTGATCAGTGAAATGGATGCGCGTTTGAGATATTCTGAAATCAGCGCAAACCTTATCTGGAGCATAGATGAAGCAAAAGAGATAGGTTTGTTGGATGTGCTTCCTTCCAGCGCGAACAAGCTGCATGCCATCCGTTTTTTGATGCAACAACAAGGATACACTCTGGAAAATACGCTCTTTGCCGGCGACAGCGGCAACGACCTTGACGTGCTGATGAGCGACATACGCTCGGTGCTGGTGGCCAATGCCGATGCAGAAACCAAGCAACGCGCCGCTAAGGCAAGTGCCGATGCGCTCTATGTTGCCAAAGGCGGCTATCTCGGCATGAACGGGAATTACAGCGCGGGCATTCTCGAAGGGGCCGCGCATTATTGGCCTGAAGTGGACAAATGGCTGCGTGAAATGAACTAAACCAAAACTACAAATGTACGAACAAGTTTCCCACTCGCTGTTGAATGAAATACTGGTCGAACTGAAGCCTGAAATCAGGAATCTGCGACTGCGTCATTTCTTCACCCGTCTTGGAGCGAATTTTTATGCGATCCATTCCCTGTTCCGACTGTTGTATGGTGATCGTCCGGACTTCAAGGAACAGATGGTCAGTCTGGTCGAGACCCTCGCGCTGCGTTATATCGAGCGGGCACCTCATTATCGGAGAACGGATCTGGATCGCGAAAAAAACTACAACTGGTTCCTGAGCCAGAAATGGGTAGGAATGGCGCTGTATTGCGACCGTTTTGCCGACGACCTGAAGGGCCTGCGTTCGAAACTTCCTTACCTTCAGGAACTGGGCGTTAACATGTTGCACGTCATGCCTATCCTCGATTGCCCGACGGAGCGCAGCGACGGCGGTTATGCGGTGCGTGATTTCTGCAAGGTGGATCCACGCTTTGGCACGGTGGAAGATGTCGAGGCGCTGGCCGGCTCTCTCAAGAAGCGCGACATGCTGCTGGTTCTCGATGTGGTGGTCAATCACACATCCAACGAGCATGAATGGGCGCAAAAAGCGCGCAAGGGTGAAAAGAAATATCAGAATTACTTTTACGTCTTTGATGACCGCGAAACTCCGGACATCTATGAAGAAACCATGCCGGAGATATTTCCGGTCAATTCGCCGGGCAATTTCACCTGGGATGAAGAGATGGGCAAGTGGGTGATGACGGTATTCAACAGTTACCAGTGGGATTTGAATTACCACAATCCGGAGGTGCTGATCGAAATGATCGACATCATCTTGTTCTGGGCGAACAAGGGGGCTGACATCCTTCGTCTGGATGCAGTGGCGTTCCTGTGGAAGAAGATCGGCAGTACCTGCCAGAACGAACGCGAGGCGCATCTGCTGTTGCAGTTGATGAAAGACTGTTGTCAGGTAACTGCGCCGGGGGTGCTGTTCATCGCGGAAGCCATCGTATCGCCGGGTGAAATCGCCAAATATTTTGGCGAAGACGCGATCAACGCCAAGGAGTGCGAAATCGCCTACAACGCTACTTTCATGGCTTTGCTCTGGGATGCTGTCGCGACGAAGAATGCGAACCTGCTTGGCCGGGGGGTCAGGAATTTGCCGGAAAAGCTGGAACGCGCGACCTGGCTCAACTACGTGCGTTGCCATGACGATATCGGCCTGGGTTTTTCCGACCACGATGTCATCCTGTCTGGATATGATCCGGTCCAGCATCGCCGTTTTCTGGTCGATTATTTCACCGGCAAATTTCCGGGGTCGCCTGCCAGGGGTCTGCCATTCGGCGAAAACCAAAAGACCGGAGATGCGCGCATCTCCGGTTCGCTCGCATCTTTGGTGGGACTGGAATCCGCGCTCGAGAGCAACGATGAACATGCGATCGATACTGCGATCAAGACCATCCTGCTGTTGCACAGCATGATCCTGTCGTTCGGCGGGGTACCGCTGCTCTATTACGGCGACGCGATCGGCACGCTCAACAGCCTGGAATATCTCGCGGATCCGGCCGAGCGCGATGACAACCGCTGGATGAACCGTTCGTACTTCGATTGGGACAAGGCGGAAAAACGCCATCAACCCGGCACGGTTGAATACCGGATATACAACGCGCTGAAAAAGATGATAGCGTTGCGCAAGGAAACCGCAGCATTCGCTGACTTCGATAATCGCCAGTTGCTGGCAGTGGATAATCCCAATCTGCTGGTCTTTTCCAGAATCGATCCGCAAAACAGCTCCGACAGGGTGCTGGTGGTCGCAAATTTCAACGCCGAGCCGCAGATGCTGCAAACCGGCGAGCTAAAGCCGCACGGTTTTTTTCACGATGGAATGAAAGACCTTTGTTCAGGTACGCTCGTTACGGTAGAAAACAATACGGCCGCCATCCCACCCTTGACCTGTTATTGGTTGGCCGAATGGCGCGCAAGAGAAGGACGTTGATTATCGCCGTGCTGCGAATTCGGCCGTTGCTCGAACGTTTGTTACTTTGAGGTTGAACGGATGGATCACGGCGATTTCAGCCGGCTACCCATTTCAATTGGAATACCGATATGCGCATCGCCACCTGGAACGTCAATTCCTTAAAAGTACGCCTGCCGCATGTGCTGGACTGGCTCAAGGCGAATCCAGTCGACGTGCTGTGCCTGCAGGAAACCAAACAGCAGGATGAGGATTTCCCGCAAGACGACATTCAGGCGGCGGGCTATCACAGTGTATTCAGCGGCCAGAAGACTTACAACGGCGTGGCGATCCTGAGTCGTGAAAAGGCTGTTGACGAACAGCACGGCATCCCCGGACTTGAAGATGATCAGAAACGCGTCATTGCCGCTACCTTCGGCGACATCAGGGTGGTGAATGTCTATGTGCCCAACGGGCAGACCGTCGATTCAGACAAGTACTACTACAAATTGAAATGGCTGGACGGGCTGCGCAACTGGCTGAAGGAAGAATTGACGCGCTATCCAAAATTAGCGGTGCTGGGCGATTACAATATTGCGCCGGAAGACCGTGATGTACACGACCCGGTGGTCTGGCAGGGCAACGTCCTGGTCAGCGAAGCCGAGCGCATCCATTTCCGGAATCTGACCAAGCTCGGGCTGCACGACAGCTTCCGGATGTTCGAACAGCCGGAAAAATCCTTCACTTGGTGGGACTACCGGATGATGGCGTTTAGACGCAACCACGGATTGCGCATCGACCACATTTTGATCAGCGAAGCTTTAGTCGCTCAATGCAAGAGCTGTGTGATCGACAAGGCGCCGAGGAAGCTGGAGCGACCGTCGGACCATACGCCTGTGGTGGTGGAGCTTTTGTAGGAGCAAACCATGCCCGCGAACAGTGCGTAGGCTGGGTTGGGCGTGGCGGTACCCAACATCAAAAACAAATTCAATTATGTCGGACAACCACCGGCGAAGTCAGTTACCCATTCGCCCCAAACATCATCCGCTTAGCGACAAACTTCTTAGCAAAAGGAAGGCAGTCCAGCGCG
>Ga0210097_1000066_pt1 | contig 49365 bp, 46 predicted proteins | sample Joice_CattailNLA_2_FD_185521 | JGI IMG/M metagenome (GOLD analysis project Ga0210097, IMG submission 185521) | Wetland microbial communities from San Francisco Bay, California, USA, that impact long-term carbon sequestration - Joice_CattailNLA_D2... | ecosystem: Environmental > Aquatic > Marine...
AGGTCGATCCCGCCGGGAACGGAAACCTTGTCGAACTCCAGCGGATCCTCGTACAGCACGTCTCCGAACCCGTACTTTTCCGGGTCCTTCGCGATCGTAAGCGCCGCGAGCATCTTGGGGACGTAGTCCTTCGTCTCCCGGGACAGGTACCTGTAGCGGATGAGCTTGGAGTAATCCTCCGTTTTGTAACGGGATACGGCCCGCATGATCTTTCCTTCGCCGGCATTGTAGGCCGCGGCAGCAAGGGGCCACGAATCGAACATCCCGTACAGTTCCTTGAGATACAACGCCGCCGCATGGGTCGATTTTTCGTAGTCCCTGCGCTCGTCGGCCCACCAGTCGACCCGAAGTCCGTACCGGCGTCCCGTCCCCGCGATGAACTGCCAGGGGCCCGCCGCACGGGCAACCGAATAGGCCTGCGGCGAGAACCCGCTTTCGATCAGGGCAAGATAGACGAGATCGCCCGGCATCCCGTACTGCGCCAGGATCTTGCGCATCATGTCCGAGTATTTCCCGGACCGGGAAAGCCAGACCTCGAACCTGTCGCGCCCCTTGGTCTGGAAATACCGGATGAATTTGTCGATCCGGAGCGTCAGGCCGGCGTAGCTGCCGTCCTCTCCCTTTTCGATCTCCTCCGGCGCATTGACGAAATATCCCGCGTCCAGCTCCACCACCGGTTCCCCTTCGACATTCCCGTCCAGCTGGCCGTCGATATCCCGGGGCGAGAGCACGAGATCGTCGTCCTTCTCATCCCGGAGAGCGATCAGGTACGGGACCGTCGCGGCAGGAGGATCGGCCGGTGCGGCCAGCGGAATCCGCGCGTCGCCCGCGGACGGAATCGCACCCCGGACAGCCTCCGTCGGCACGGAGAGGCTTTCGCCTGCCAGTACCGTGGAGAACACAGGGACCTCTCCTTGTTGCCGAAGCGATTCCGTCTTCGTTGCATACAGCGCCTGCTGCGAAACGGCGGCGGGAAGGTACGGCGGAAGATAAGGAGGATTGGGAACCGATATCGCCGGAGCAGCCAGGACAGCCGGGAACGCGGAAAATGGGGTCGTTTCCGTGGCGAAAGCCCGGACAGGACTTGTCAACAGGCTTCCGAAAATTGTCACTCCCGCAAGAATGACCGCCCAGCGATAACCGCCCACATTCCCCCCGCGAGCAAGGATACAAGTGGCTATATTAGTTAGCAAATCCTCGCGTGTCAATGCCAATTTCCCCCTGGCGGAAAGTTATGTCTGTCTAAAAGGGTTCTTCCTCATACACATCTCCTTCACGCAAGATATGTACCGACCGCGGGAGAATGCCCGATCGGGTGAGGACCTCCCTGGCGCGATCCCTGTCGTTAGGGAAAACGCGTATGGCAAGTCCGCAATCCGAGGAAAGCCGCCTCGGGACGGGGATGAGCCTCATCGGCACACCGGCCTTTTTGAGGTTCTTCTCCGCCGACATCACCTGGTGCGTCCCCCGGAAGATGAGAACGATTTCCGGGGAAACGGATTTCCCCATTCGCTGTCTCCCTGCCGCCTGTTCTCCGAAAACAGTTTTTCCATTATAATCGGGTGCAGAATCAACGGGCGGGAAACCATCATTCTGGACAGCCACATCCTATTTCTCATGGGCGTAATTGGTGTTACCGCACTGGTCCTCAATGTCCCTCTCGGATACCTGCGCGAAGGGCAGCGGAAATATTCCCTCGCCTGGTTCGTCTACGTTCATCTCTCGATTCCCCTGATCGCCTATCTCAGGATCGCCAACCATGTCACCTCCTGGCTCATCCCCTTCTTCATCCTCTGCGCAATCGGGGGGCAGGTCGCGGGAGGCAGGGCCCGCAGGCGCGCGGAAAAGGGGGGCCGGTGAGCGTCAGGAACCTGTCGTCGATCCTGGAATCGATTCTCGCGGACACGCTCCGTCTGCCCGCCGCCGCGATCCAGGTGCGTCTTCTTCGGTCCTGGGAGGAGATCGTCGGCCCCCTCCTGAGCGACAAGACGGCCCCGGGAAAGGTCCGGAACGGCGTGCTGACGGTCTTCGTCCGGAACCATTCGTGGGCCCAGGAACTCCAGCTCTCCACACCGGCGTTGCTCGAGAGAATCCGGGCCGTCGCGGGCGAGGAGAAGGTCCGGGAGATCCGTTTTCTCGTGGATGCCGCAAGCTGCCTTTCCGGCGTCCCGGCAGCCGGGGAAAAATTCCCCGGAGAGGAGAAGAAAACCTCGAGGGAGGAAGGAGATGCGGACCACGACCGCTTTTCTGCGCACGTGCCGAGCGGTCTCGAGGAGGTCCGGGACCCCGAAACCCGGGAGATCCTTCGCTCCATCTGCCGGAAATCCTCCCGCCGGAAGGGCTAGCGTGCCGGAAAGGCCCGAACTATCCGCGGAAAAAATTCGAGAACATCCCCTCGACTTCCGGATGATACCGTCTCCGGGACGAATAGACGACGAGGGGGGGCAGGACGGCGATCTCCTGTGCCTTCCGCCTGCTTCCCGCCACCAGCACCCGGTTTGCCGGCTCCTCCGCATGCGGGTGGATAAACCGGACGGTCTGCGGCGGGATCCCCGCGGCGGCGCCCAGCGCGAACACCTCCGGCAGGCGGGGCGAGGGGCACACCAGGGCGAACCTGCCCCGTAACGCGAGGTACTTCCGCGCGGCGGAGAATACGTCCGCCAGGGTGCACGCCACCTCGTGGCGGGCGATCTCCTTGCCCGGGTCCGGGTTCCTTCTGCCCTCGCCGACTTTCCGGTACGGAGGATTGGCGACAACGAGGTCGAACGACCGCGGGGAGAGTCCGGGGACGTCGTCCCGGAGATCGCCCAGGACCGCGGACAGGCGGTCCCCGAGCCCGTTCTCCTCGATGTTCCGGCGGGCGGACTCCCACAACGGCCGCTGGATCTCCACGCCCACCCCTTTTTTCAGAATGGCGCACTGCCGGGCCAGGAAAAGGAGAACAACCCCCGACCCGGTGCCCAGGTCGAGGACCGACCTACCGCACCAGGGGGAGGCGAAATCGGCGAGCAGCACGGAGTCGATGGAGAACCGGTACCCGCTCTCCGGTTGATCCACCCGGAAGGGAAGGATCGATTTCTCCCTACCCCGGCAGCGTTTCATCTCCCCGCACGGAATGGATCAAAAGCCCCGTCAGAATCTTCGGATAGAAGAAGGTGGTTTTCTGGGGAAGGACGTGGCCGGAGAGGGAAACGTCCCGGAACTCCTCGACGGTGACGGGGTTCAGGAAAAACGCCGCCTGGACCGAGCCGCCGGCCAGGTCGGCCGCCGCAACGGCGGGATCCTTGTAATACCTTACGTGCTGCCCGGCGGTCACCGCCTCCGGGGTGATGCCAAGGACCTGCTCGAACAGGAAACCGTGCAACATCACCACGTCGAGCATGCGCAGCGAAGCGGGGAACCCGGACAGACGTTCTTCGCAGAACCGCGGCAGATCGGGAAAGGTGACGAGGTGGAACCGGTCTCCGCCGGCACTCCAGGCGATGGCCTTGCCTTCCCGCCCGGCCGCCTCCACCGCGCGCATCGCGTCCTCCGGAGAGCCCTTTCGGGTTTCCATGGGAAGGTGGGCCCTCACCTTTTCGGCGAACGAATCCTCCGTGAATCCCGCGAGGGAATGAACGCCCCGGTGGGTGGGAAGGATCACGATCCCTTCGTCGTCCATGTTGCACAGGAACATGAGGACGTGTTCGTACGCCGCCTCCTCCCTCATGCCGTGTTTTTCCCGCATCTCGTCCCGGAAGGCGAGCGCCGTCTCGTACCTGTGGTGCCCGTCCGCGATGAAGATCTTCTTGTCCCGCATCTGCCCGGCAGCGGCAGCGAGAACCGCCGGGTCGTCCACCGTCCACACGCGGTGCTTCACGCCCAGATCGTCGGTCGCCAGAAAATCGGGGGCCCTCTTTGCCTTCCCGATCAGCGAGCTCGCCACCTTGCCGGGCGGGTCCGAATAGAGCGCGAAAATGGGGCTCATGTGCGCCTGTGTCGCGCGCATGAGCCGGAGCCGATCCTCCTTGGGGCGGGAATGCGTCTTTTCGTGCGGGAACACCGTCCCTTCCCCGAATGCCGAAAGCCGGAGAGCGCCAAGGAATCCCTTGCGCACGAAGGCCCCGCGGCCCGGGATGGTAAACTCCTGCTCGTAATAATAGAGAGCGGGGGAACGGTCGCGCACGAGAGTCCCCTCGGACTGCCACAGCCGGAAGTACTCTGCTGCGCGGGTATACTTGTTCTCCGAGGGGCCGTCTCCCTCCTTCTCCAGGCCGAAATCGATCCAGACGATGTTCCTGAGGTTCCGCAGGTGGAGCCGGCTCTGTTCTTCCGGGGAGATCACATCGTATGGCGGGGCGACGACCTCGGACAGGTCGCCCACTTTCTCCCCATCGTAATGGATGCCCCGAAACGGCGATACGATGGCCATGTTCTATCCCTTCCCGAGAAAGTCGGTTATGGTCCGGAAGGGGATCGCCCCTTCCCTCAGGAGGAGAACCTTCCCCTCCCCGGCAAGCACGACGGTCGAACCGGGCGGCGACGGGGAAAGGGAGGCATTCCCCGGCGATGCCGGCGACGGCCCGTCCCAGAGAATCCAGTCCACCTCGCCGGCGAACTCGTTCCGGAGCTCCTCGGCCGTTCTCCAGGCTCCGGGAGTCCCCGACCGGTTGGCCGACGTCCCCGTGATCGCCCCCCCGATCGCCGCGGCCAGCGCCCGCGGGACCGGATGGTCGGGCACGCGCAGTCCCACCGTTCCCGTTCCCCCGGTGACGGCTTCCGACAGACCCGGAGAGGCGGGAAGAACGATGGTCAGCGCTCCCGGCCAGAATCTCTCCATCAGCCGCGCCGCGTCCGCGGGAACATCCCGCGCAAGGGAAAATACCCTTTCCCGCCCGTCGAGAAGCAGGGGGATCGGCTTTTTCCCCTCTCTCCCCTTCGCGGAGACAAGACGCGCGATCGCCTTCTCCGAGGCAGGGTCGCCGGCGAGTCCGTAGAGCGTATCCGTCGGGCAGATCAGCAACCTTCCGTCGCGCAGCGAACCGACCACCCCCGGGGGCAGGAGAGGAACGGTCCCTGCCTCCAGGCGGATTACGCGGGTCACCCCGCCTTGTCTCCGTCCAGCACGACGAGGTCCCCTTCGGGAACCCCGAGTGTCCGGGAGACGACGGGACACTTGCAGCGGAACAGGAAGTACGCGCGGCGAATGCGCCCGAAAAGGGTTTCGAAATTCGCCTGTCCTTTCGACAATATCAGGTCGGACCCCTCGATCCTGTCGCGGAACGATTTCGGGCAGAGCCTGAGGTCGGTCCCCACCCCACGGTTCCCGTTCGACACGACCTCGCCGTAGGCGGACAACCCGATCCGGAGTGCCTCCGCCTCGGTCAGGTCGTCGATAACGGCCTCCCCCTTTACGCCGATCCAGACGGCCTTCCCCTCCCCCGCGAGCCGGGCCAGGAGCGGAACGTCGAAGGCCACTTCCCCCGCATTGTCCAGCAGGATCCCGATCGTCCGGGAACGGAGAATCTGGTCCCGGAGCCCCTCCGGAATCTGCCGGGCCCCGTCCGCCGCCGTGAGCCGCCCCATCTCGCTTTCCATGGATTCCTTTTCGATGATGCCGGAGTCCATGATATTGCCGAAGACCGACAACCAGACGGCCGCTGCCATCGGGTCCGGCGAGGAGGCAACGAGAGACTCCGCCCTCGAGGAAATATCCCCGAACCGGGCGATCTCCCGCTCCTTCACGCCATGGAAGGGATCGTCCGTTCCCAGCTGGTGCCGGACGATCTCATGCAGGCGGGTGGCGACTCTCGCGGGGATCTCCCCTTCCGGGGCATCGGAGAGAATGCCGGTGATACGCGCCGCCAGGGACTTCCGGGCGGACTCGGAGGCACCGTGCGCGCGGGCCGCAAGGTCCGCCTGCCGAAGGAAGCAGGGGAAGCACTCGGGGGAAAGAGCGATCATCGCGCCTCTTCCGCCGAGGCGGCGACCTCCTCGGCCATCCGCCTCCTGTGCTCCCCGACCTTCTTCCTCAAGTCCGGGTCGGCCAGGGCGAGAATCTGCGCCGCGAGGTGTCCGGCGTTCTGCGCTCCCGCCTTCCCGACCGCCATGGTCGCCACGGGGACCCCCGCCGGCATCTGGACCGTCGAGAGAAGAGAGTCGAAGCCGGAAAGCGGGGAGCTTGCCAGCGGCACGCCGATCACCGGGAGAACGGTTTCCGCGGCGACCACGCCCGCGAGGTGGGCGGCGGCGCCGGCACCGGCAATGATGACCGAATACCCCTCCCCCTCGGCCTGGCTCACGATCTGCCGGGTCCGTCCGGAAGACCGGTGCGCGGACGTTATGGTCATCCTGCAGGGGATCCCGTACCCGGACAGCACGCGGGCGGCCTCCTTCATCACCTCCCTGTCCCCCCTGCTCCCCATAAGGATCAGAACCTTGCCGGCCATCGTCATGCCCCTTCCCGCTGGAGCGCCCGTTTCCCTATGTCGGTCCGGTAGTACGCCCCTTCCCACTGGATCTTCTCCACGGCGCGATACCCTCGCTCGATCGCCTTCCGGATGTCGTCGTCCACCGCGGTGACCCCGAGCACCCTTCCCCCGCTGTTCACCAGCTTCCCGTCGCGAATCGCCGTCCCGGCGTGGAAGACCTGAACGCCGCCCAGTCCTTCCGCCTCATCGATGCCGGTGATCGAAAACCCCTTCTGATAGGCCCCCGGGTATCCGCCGGAGGACATCACGATGCAGACGGTCGGCCTCGGATCGATCTCCATGACCGCGTCGGTGATCTTTCCCCGGGCGCACTGCATGAGCAACGGCACGAGATCGCTCGAAAGACGCATGAAAAGCGGCTGCGCCTCGGGATCCCCGAAGCGCACGTTGAACTCGAGCACCTTCGCCGCTCCCCTCTCGATCATCAAGCCCCCGTAGAGAATGCCCCGGAACGGCATCCCCTCGGCCCGCATCCCGGAAAGGAGCGGTTCGAAGATCTCCTTCTGCACCTTTCGCTCCACCTCGGGGGTCAGCACCGGTGCGGGAGAGTACGCGCCCATGCCCCCGGTGTTCGGCCCCGTGTCGCCATCGCCGATCCGCTTGTGGTCCTGGGAGGAGGGAAGAGGGACGAAGGTTTCCCCGTCGGTGAACACGATATAGGAAGCCTCCTCGCCCGTTAGGCACTCCTCGATGACGACCCGCTCCCCCGCGGCGCCGAACACCCGCTTCTCCATCACGTCCCGCAGGAACGCGGTCCCCTCCTCGTACGTTCCCGCCACCGACACTCCCTTTCCCGCCGCAAGTCCGTCGGCCTTGATCACGACCGGAAGCCGGTGCGTAAGAAGATACTGTTCCGCGTCGTCGTAGGAGTCGAATACCCGGAAATCCGCCGTCGGGATCCCGTATTTCGCCAGGATGTTCTTGGTGAACACCTTGGAGCCCTCGAGCTGCGCGGCGGCCCGGCTCGGCCCGCAGACAAGCAGCCCGTGCTTTTCCAGATCGTCGGTGATTCCGCCCGCAAGGGGCGCCTCGGGCCCCACCACCGTCAGGTCCACGCGCCGTTTCACGGCGAAATCGACGATCCGGGCGGTCTCGTCCACCGGCAACGGGACCAGCTCCGCACTCTTCGCCATCCCGGGGTTTCCCGGGGCGGCGAATATCTTCTCCACCAGAGGACTCTGCGCGATCTTCCAGACGAGGGCATGTTCCCGTCCCCCGCTCCCCACGACCAGAACCTTCAAACCCACCAGCCTCCTCCTCCCTCCACACCTTGCCGGCCGGATCAGTGACGGAAGTGACGCACCCCCGTGAACACCATCGCCATTCCGTACTGGTCGGCCGCCGCGATCACCTCCGCGTCCCGCACCGACCCCCCGGGCTGAATGACGGCCGTCGCCCCCGCCGCAGCGGCCGCATCCAGGCCGTCCCGGAAGGGGAAGAAGGCGTCCGAGGCCACGACCGTCCCCGCCGTCGGGCGCTGGGCCTTCATCACCGCGATCTTCGCGGAGTCCACGCGGCTCATCTGCCCCGCCCCCACGCCGACGGTCCGGTCCTTGAGCGCGTACACGATGGCGTTGGACTTCACGTGCTTGCAGACTTTCCACGCGAAGAGAAGGGCTTCCCTCTCCTCTTCGGTGGGAGCGCGCTTCGTCACCACCTTCAAGGAAGCGGGGTCAAGAACGTGCCGGTCCTTCCTCTGCAGGAGAAGACCCCCGCTCACCTTCTTCATCTCGTGCCCGGGCTCTCCGCTCCACCGGAAGTTCCCTCCCGTCTCGAGGAGACGGAGGTTGGCTTTCGCCGAGAGAATCTTGCGCGCCTCCTTGTCGTAGGACGGCGCGACGACGGCCTCGAAAAAACTCGAGGCGACTTCCCTCGCCGTCTCGCCGTTTACCGCCCGGTTGAACCCGATGACTCCCCCGTAGGCCGATACCGGGTCGCACTCCCTCGCCTTCTTGAACGCGTCCACGAGCCGCCTCTTGGACAGCCCCACGCCGGAGGGGTTCGTATGCTTGATGACCACCGCCGCGGGAATCTCGAACTCCAGGGCGAGCTGGAGCGCCGCGTCGAGGTCCACGATGTTGTTGTAGGAGAGCTCCTTCCCCTGGAGCTGTTTCGCCCCGCCGAGCGTGGGTTCGTCGGGCAGGCGGGAGTCGGTGTAGAACGCCGCGCTCTGGTGCGGGTTTTCCCCGTACCGGAGCGACTGGGTCTTGTGCCACTGGGCGGTGAAGGTCAGCGGGTACTCGCCCTCCCCCCCCTCTCCGCGCCCGAGGTAGTTGGAGACGGCGGCATCGTACCGCGCCGTGAGGACGAAGGCCTTCCGTCCCAGGTCCGCGTGGGTCCCGGGGTCGAGGTTGCCGTTTCCCTTCTTGAGTTTTCCGAGGATCCCGGGATAGTCCGAGGGGTCGGTAACCACCGCCACGTCACGAAAGTTCTTGGCCGCGGAGCGCAGCATCGCCGGTCCGCCGATGTCGATGTTCTCGATCGCCTCCTCGAGCGTGCAGTCCGGCTTCGCGATCGTCGATTCGAACGGGTAGAGGTTGACCACCACCATGTCGAACGGAACGATGCCGTGGGAGGCGATCGTCTTCATGTGGGAGGGGTTTTTCCGAACCGCCAGCAGTCCTCCGTGGATCTTCGGGTTGAGCGTCTTCACGCGGCCGTCGAGCATCTCGGGGAAGCCCGTGTATTCCTCGATCAGCCGGACCGGGACCTTCTTCGCCCGGAGCAGCGCGGCCGTCCCCCCCGAGGCGAACAGCTCCACCCCCAGGCGGGACAGTCCCCTGCCGAACTCCGCGACTCCGGATTTGTCGGAAACACTCACGATCGCCCTGCGGATTCTTGCCATGGCCCCTTGTCCTTCCTTTTTCCCGAGAAATGTGGATACGGCTACGGCTTGATCGGCACGGTTCCCAGCACGGTCTTCAGGTCCTCGTCCTCGAACTTGATCCCGAACCCGATGAAGAGCGTGCGCAGGTTATCCTCGTCGTTCAGGACATCGTCCACGCCGCCCGTGATGAAAAAGTTTTTCACGATATCATAGGTGCCGAACAGTTTCAAATGCGGCGGCTGGTCCTCGCGGGTGAAGTCGTAAACCTCCGCGCCGAGGTTCATCCGGTCCTTCATCAGGGCGTAATCGAGCCCCATTCCTCCCGTGGACTCGATGACGCCGCCCTTTATCGTCACGTTCGAGAACCGCTTCGCCACCAACGCGGTGAACGTCAGGTCGTTGGAGTACGACTCCTGCTCCGTCGTCACCGTCCCCCCGGGCGAGGTCGTGGTCGTGGTCGTGCTGGAATTGAACTTCCCTCTCGGGTCGTCCACGATCCCGATCTGGTAATACTTGTCGACCGAGGGCTGGATGGTCAGGTTCGCGTAATGCTTGAATTCCGACGACTCGAGCTGGTACTCGGTGTGATAGTCCAGGAAGGTCTTGAGCTCCTCCCTCCGCCGGATGTACCGGTTGATCCCCCCGAGCGCGTCGTCGATCTTGCTGACGGTCGTGTTGTCGTTCACCAGCTTGCCGATCGTTCCCTCCCCGCGCTCGATCCGTGCCATCACCTTGCCCGCCGACTCCAGGGTGTTGTCGAGCTTGGCGGAGGCGCTTCGCAAGTTCTCCATGCTCACCCGGATGTTCTCCCGGTTCTCCCCGACCACTCCGCTCACCCGCTCGCTCATCTCCTCGAGCTTGCGTGCCAGCCCGGGCGCCTCGGTTTTGAGCGTTTCGGAAAAGTCGCGCAGGTTGGCGATCGTCACCCGGAGGTTCTCCTTGTTGGCGGAGGAGATATCCTTGAGGTCGCTGGACAGGGTGTCGACGTTCGCCAGGATCCGGTTGAGCCGCTCCTCGTTCCCCGCGACCACCTTCCGGAGAGCCTCTGTCGTCTCCCGGGTGTTCCGGATGATTTCGGTGAGCGCCTGCTTCCCCTCCTCCGAGCCCAGCGTCTGGGAAAGGGTATTGGTGAATTTCTGCACATCATCCGAGATCATCGACACCTTTCGGATGATCTCGTCGAGGTTGGCGGGAGGAAGGGTTTTGGCCACCCGCCCCCCGGGGGGAAGCATCCGGCCGGTCTCCTTTCCCGGCAGTATCTCCACATACTTCTCCCCGAGCAGCCCCTGGGTCTGGATGGAGGCCACCGAGTCGATCGGGATCCGCACGCCGTCCCGGATCCGGAGCAAGAGACGGGCGTTTACCCCCTCCAGCCGGATTTCCTCCACTTTCCCGATCGGAACGCCCGCCATCTTCACGTTCGCCTTCGGCTCGAGCCCGGCCGCCGTCTCGAAATCGACGGTCAGCTTGTACCCTTTCGCGCCGATGCCGCCCATCTTGCTGATGCGAAACGTGAAAAAGGTGAGGATTACGATCCCCAGCAGAACGAAGATCCCCACCTTCGCCTCTTTCGACATCAATGCTCCCCCCGAATCCCGCTTTCCTCCGAACGGCGGACAAAGCGGATGAAGTCCTCGTGCTCCGCGGTGATCGGTCCCTCCGCCCTCCCCTCGACGAACTGGGCGACGACGGGGTTGTGCGTGTTCCGGATCTCCTCCGGCGTCCCCACCTCGATAATCTTTCCCTTATACAACATGGCGATCTGGTCCGCGATCTTGTATGCCGAGGCCATGTCGTGCGTGATGGAGATCGATGTCACCCCGAGCGACTCCCGCAGGGAGATGAGGAGATCGTTGATCACATCCGCCATGATCGGGTCGAGTCCCGTGGTCGGCTCGTCGTACAGCAGGATCTCGGGCTCCGCCGCGATCGCCCGGGCCAACCCGACCCGCTTCTTCATCCCCCCGGAAAGCTCCGCCGGCATCAGGTGCTGGATGTCCCGCAGGCCCACCATGGCGAGCTTCTCCTCCACCACGTCGCGGACCTGGCGCTCCGGGTAGTTGTGGAGTCTCCGCAGGGCGAACGCGACATTCTCTCCCACGTTCATCGAGTCGAACAGGGCAGCTCCCTGGAACAGCATGCCGAGCTTCTTCCGGACCCGGACGAGCTCGCGCTCGTCCATCTTCGTCACGTCCTCCCCGTCGACCAGGATCTCCCCCCCGTTCGCGGGAAGAAGCCCCACCACGCACTTGATGAGGACCGACTTTCCCGTCCCGCTCCCCCCGATGACCACGGCGTTTTTCCCCCGGGGGACGGTCAGGTCCAGCCCGTCGAGGACGACCTTCTCCCCGAACCTCTTCTGCAGGCCCCGAATCTCGATCATCTCCGGCTACGCGCTCCCTCGCTCCACCAGGCATCCATCCTTCCGGACTTTCAGAACATGAAAGACGTCATGAAGTAATCGGACACGAGCACCGTCATGGACGAGGCCACGACCGCCCTCGTCGTTGCGCGCCCCACCCCTTCGGCGCCCCCTTCGGCGATGAACCCGTTATAGCAGGAGATGATCGCGATGAGAAACCCGAAGACCGCCGCCTTGACAAGCCCCGTGTAGATGTCCCGGAACTGGAGATACTGGTACGTCTTGTCGGTGTACACATAGGCGTTGGCGCCGAGCAGGTACACGGAAACGAAATACCCCCCCAGGATTCCCACCAGGTCCGCGAAGATGACCAGCACCGGGAGAACGAGGGTGGAGGCCACGACCCGCGGAACGACAAGGAACTTGACCGGGTTCGTGGCCAGCGTCACCAGCGCGTCGATCTGCTCCGTGACCTTCATCGTCCCGAGCTCGGCCGCCATGGAGGCACCCACCCGCCCCGAGACCATGAGACCGGCGAACACGGGACCCAGCTCCCTCGTGATGGAGAGCGCCACCACCGAACCGACGAAGCTCGTCGCCTGGAATCGCTGGAAACCCGACCAGCTCTGGAGGGAGATCACCATCCCCGTGAACGTCGCCGTGACCAGCACCACGGGCAGGGAGTTGATCCCCACCTCCTCCATCTGCTTCACGATGCTCCGGAATTCCGAAGGGGGCCGAAACATCCACGCAACGCACTGGAGCAGAAGGGCGAAGACGTTGCCCAGATCCTCGATCGCCCGGTAGACACGGGTTCCGAACGTCTCCAGGAGAACGGAAATGCCGTTTTTTTTCGGTATGTCAGTCAACGACACGCCTCGGGACGCGTTTCCCGACCTGCGTGAGAAGTTCGTAGGGGATCGTCCCCGCGATGCGGGCGAGCTCGTCCGGGGACTCGCCGCCCTCCCCCATCACGACGACGTCCGTCCCGATCGACACCCCGGGAACGCCGGTGACGTCCAGCATCGTGTGATCCATGCAGACCCTCCCGGCCACCGGCACCTTGTGCCCGTTCACCCACATCGAGGCGGCGTTGGAGAAGGTGCGGCGGTAGCCGTCCGCGTATCCCAGCGGGACCGCTGCGATCTGCCGCTTCCCCGCGCAGTGGAATTGCCGCCCGTAGCTCACCGGGTGCCCGTCGGGAAGCTCCTTGAGCGACACGATCCTGCTGACCAGCCGCATGACCGGTCTCAGGCCCAGGTCGGCCCCCACCCCTTCCGCCGGCAGGGATCCGTAGAGAGTGATGCCCGGGCGCACCATGTCGAAGACGTGATCCCGGTACGATATGACCCCCGCGCTGTTCAGTGCATGGGCCTTGACGGCATCGCCGAACGCCTTCCGAACCAGCGGGACCTGTTCACCGAAGGCGGATAGCTGCATCCGGGTGTACTCCCTGTCCGCCCCGTCGAGTCCGTCCGCCGAGGAGAGGTGGGTCATGACCCCTTCGACACGCAGGCCCTTCCCGGACCCGATCGCCTCGATCGCCGCCTTCGTCGCGTCGCGAACCAGCCCGAGGCGCCCCATCCCGGTGTCGATTTTTATGTGGACCGGGAAAGGCGTTCCTCGCTTTTCGGCCGTCCGCGCAAGATAGGGGATCTGCCCCCGGTCGAACAGGGCGACGGACAGACCCTGGGCCAGGGCTTCCCCGGCCTGTGCCTCGTCCACCCCTCCCAGCACGACAACCGGCTCGCGGATCCCGGCCTGGCGCAACTCGACCCCCTCCTCCACCGTGGCCACGCCGAACATGCAGGCCCCTTCCTCGCGAAGGGTCCGGGCGACAGGGACCGCCCCGTGCCCGTAGGCATTCGCCTTTACAACCGCGAGAATCGACGTCGAGGGAGGGAGAAGGGCCCGGATCGTCCTGACATTGTGGCGAAGCGCAGGGAGGTGGATTTCCGCCAAGGTGGGTCTTGCCAAGCGGGCGCTCCTTTACACGACCGGAGTGTGGATGATCTATCCGGAAAGTCTACTTGAACCCCCCAACCAAGTAAAGGCGGACGGACCCGGCAGCAGGTCCTCCGGCCGCACGCTTGACAATAAAACACGGGGAGGGATATCATGAGGTCAAATCCGCCAGGGGTGCTCTTCGCTGAGAGCCCGCGCACGTCGCGGGCAACCCGTTGAACCTGATCCGGATAATACCGGCGCAGGGAGCGTGTTTCTCTTCGGACCGTACCTTTCCTGGTGCGGTCTTTGTTTTTCCACTAGGGGGAAAGAAGACGATGCTTCCAAAGAACAAACCCTTGAACGGCGACCTCCTTCCCGTCTCCGCGGAGGAGATCTCCCGGCTTCTCGCCGATGCCGCACCGTTCCGCCGGCGCGAGGCGTTTTCCCTGCTCCGGTCCCTGTCCCCGAGACGCAAACTCTCCCTTTCGGAAGCCGCCCGCCTGCTGAACACTTCGGACCCGATGATCTGGGAAACGGCCGCGGGGATGGCAAGAGCCGTCCGCGAGGAAGTCTTCGGGCGGCGGGTCGTGCTGTTCGCCCCGCTCTACCTCTCGAACGAGTGCGGCAACAACTGCCTCTACTGCGGTTTCCGCAAGGACAACCGGGAAGCCGGCAGAATCACCCTCTCTCCCGCGCATGCGGTCCGCGAGGCCCGGTTCCTGGAAAGGAAGGGGTTTCACCGTCTCCTGCTGGTCAGCGGGGAAACCCCGGGAAAGACCGACGCGGGGTACATCGCGGATGTCCTGAAAGCGATCTACCGCGAGACGGGAATGCGCATCCTGCACGTCAACGCCGCACCGATGGTCGAGGAGGATCTCCGGCTCCTGAAAGGAGCGGGAGCGGGTGTGTACCAGGTATTCCAGGAGACGTACCACCCGGAGACGTACGCGACGATGCACCCTTCCGGCCCGAAAGCGAATTACGCCTGGCGCCTCACCTGCATGGACCGTGCGATGCGGGCAGGGTTCGAGGACGTAGGGGTAGGCGCCCTCCTCGGACTCTACGACTACCGGTTCGAGGTCCTCTCCGTCATCCGGCACGCGGAATCCCTTCGGGAGTCCTACGGGACGTTCCCGCACACGATCTCCGTGCCGCGGTTCAAGTCGGCGTTCGGATCGCCGCTGCTCAAGGCGCCCCGTCCGGTCTCCGACGAGGAATTCGAGAAAATCGTGATCGTCTACCGGCTCTCCGTCCCGACGGCCGGCGTCGTCGTGACCACGCGGGAGCCGGCGGCGCTGCGCGACAAGGTCCTTGGCATCGGGGCGTCGCAGATCAGCGCGGGGTCGAAGACCGATCCGGGCGGGTACGAGGAGGGTGTCCGGCGCGTCGACGCGGAGCAGTTCAAGCTGGACGATATGCGCCCGGTCGAGGAGATCGTCCGGATGATCCTCGGGCGCGGATATCTCCCCTCCCTCTGCACCAGCTGCTACCGGCGCAAGCGGACGGGGGAAACCTTTACGGAGATGGCGGCCGACGGCCACATCAAGGGGTTCTGTCTCCCCAACGCGCTTCTGACACTGGCCGAGTACGCGGTCTCCGCGGAGGATCCCCTTCTGCGGGAGGAATGCCTCGCTGCGGTCGCGGCGGGAAAGAAGGAGATGGAGAAGTCTTCCCTGGCCGGGGAGTTCAGGGAGAAGCTGGAACGGGTGATCGCCGGCGAGAAGGACCTGTATTTCTGATCCGCCGGAGGAGCGCATGGAGATCTACGTCAACGGGGAGAAACGGCAGGTCGGCGAGGGGGCGACGGTTCTCTCCCTGCTAATGGATCTCTCCCTGCCGGATACGCGCGTGGCGGTGGAGCGAAACCGGTCCCTCGTAAGAAAACCGGAGTTCGCCGGGACGGTCCTGGGCGAGGGAGACCGGATCGAGATCGTGACTTTCGTGGGAGGAGGGTAGACGGATGGACACTGCGCTTACGCTGGGCGGAAAGACGTTTCACTCCCGATTGCTGGTGGGCACGGGGAAGTACCCGGATTACCCGACCATGGTGCGGGCCTTGGAGGCCTCCGGCGCCGAGATCGTGACGGTCGCAATCCGGCGGGTGAACCTGGACAGGAGCAAGGAGTCCCTCCTGGACCACGTGGACCTTGCAAAGTACACCCTCCTTCCCAACACGGCCGCCTGCTACAACGTGGAAGACGCGGTGCGCACCTGTTTCCTCGCCCGGGAGGCGGGGATGTCGAACATGGTGAAGCTGGAGGTGATCGGAGACGAGAAGACCCTCTTCCCCGACACGGAAGGATTGCTCAAGGCGTCGAAGCAGCTCGTGAAGGAAGGGTTTATCGTCCTGCCGTACACCAACGACGACCCGATCATGGCGAAAAAGCTCGAGGACGCGGGGTGCGCCGCGGTGATGCCCCTGGCGGCGCCGATCGGCTCCGGCCTGGGGATACGCAATCCCTTCAACATCAAGATCATCCTGGAGACCGTAAAGATCCCGGTGATCGTCGACGCGGGAGTGGGAACGGCATCCGACGCGGCGGTGGCGATGGAGCTGGGATGCGACGGCGTCCTGATGAACACGGGGATCGCGGGAGCGAAGGACCCGGTGCGGATGGCCGAGGCGATGCGGGAGGCGATTTCGGCGGGGAGGAAGGCGTTTCTCGCCGGCAGAATCTCGAAGAAGCTTTACGCCACGGCGTCCTCGCCGCTCGACGGGACGTTCTTTTAGCAGGAGGAAGCGCCCGTGCAGGTCGACTTCCGCGTCTACCTCATCACCGACCGCAGGCAGGCGCCGGGAGGTGACATCCTGCGGGCCGTCGAGGGGGCCCTGGACGGTGGGATTCGCGCCGTGCAACTCCGGGAGAAGGACCTCCCGGGGAAGGAGCTGTACCTGCTTGCCGGACGGATGCGCGAACTCACGGCAAGGCACGGGGCGCGGCTGCTCATAAACGACCGGGTCGACGTCGCCCTGGCGGTCGGAGCCGACGGCGTCCACCTCGGGGTATCGTCCTTGCCCCCGTCGGCCGCCAGAACGCTTCTCGGGGAGGAGGCGCTCATCGGGTGCTCCACGCACGGCGTGCGCGAGCTACGGGAGGCGGCTACCCAAGGAGCGGACTTCGCCACGTTCGGTCCGGTATACCCCACCCCGTCGAAGGCGGTGTACGGACCGCCCGTGGGGGTGACGGCCCTTTCCGAGGCGTGCCGGGGAACCGCCATCCCCGTATTCGCGCTAGGAGGGGTCGGGCCGCACAACGCAGGCGATATGATGGAAGCAGGGGCGTTCGGAATCGCGCTGATATCAGGGGTGGTGGCCGCTTCGGACCCACGGGGGGCCGCCGCCAAGCTTCTTACCCGGATCGGAAACACCCGTGCCGCCGGACAGGCGGGGGGCCAGGCAGCAAAGGAGGGCAGGTCATGACGCTGTTGCATAAGGTGAGAAACGGTGTGCTGGTGCCGCAGGTGGCGCTCGCGGCCGCGGAGGAAGGAATTCCAATGGAGAAGCTTCGGGCGCTCATCGCCTCGGGGAAGGCGGTCATCCCCCGGAACATAAAACGCAGGGAGATCCGGCCGGTCGCCATCGGCGAAGGGCTTACCGTCAAGGTGAACGCCAACGTCGGTTCCTCGCGCGACCGGGCGGACGTATCGGTGGAGCTCGAGAAGATGCGGGTCGCGGTGGCGGCGGGCGCCGACGCGGTGATGGACCTGTCCACCGGGGGCCCGATCGACGAGATCCGCCGGGCGATCCTCGCGGAATGTCCGGTTCCCATCGGGACCGTCCCCCTCTACCAGGCGGCCGCCGACGCCGTCGCCAAAGGAAAGTCCTGGGTGGAACTTACCCCCGACGACTTCTTCGAAGGGATCGTGAAGCAGGCGGAGGACGGGGTCGATTTCATGACGGTTCACTGCGGGGTGACGAGGGAGGCCCTGAAGCGGCTGGTCCGGGAAGGCCGCCGGCTCGACATCGTCAGCCGGGGCGGATCCCTCCTGGCGGAGTGGATGGAGTACAACGGCCAGGAGAACCCCTTCTTCGAGCATTACGACCGGCTGGTCGACATCTGCCGGGAGTTCGACATCACTATCTCGCTGGGGGACGGCCTGCGGCCGGGCTGCCTGGCGGACGCGACCGACCGCGCACAGATCCACGAGCTGATGATGCTGGGCGAGCTCACCGAGAGAGCCTGGGAGAAGGACGTGCAGGTGATGATCGAGGGGCCGGGGCACGTGCCGCTGGACCAGATCGCGGCCAACGTGGTGCTCCAGAAGCGACTCTGCCACGGGGCGCCGTTCTACGTTCTGGGGCCTCTCGTCACGGACATCGCCCCGGGGTACGACCACATCACCTCCGCGATCGGCGGGGCGATCGCCGCCTGGAGCGGCGCGGATTTCCTGTGCTACGTGACGCCGTCCGAGCACCTTCGGCTCCCGTCGGTCGAGGACGTGAAAGAGGGGGTGATCACCTCCCGCATCGCCGCCCACGCCGCCGACATCGCGCGCAAGATCCCGGGCGCGATGGACCGGGACAACAGGATGGCCGACGCGAGGCGGAACCTCGACTGGAAATCCCAGATCGAGCTGTCGCTCGACCCGGATCGTGCGCGCGCGCTGCGCGGGGGGAGCATGCCGACGGCCGACGAATCCGCCTGCACGATGTGCGCGGACCTCTGTGCCATCCGGACCTCCCAGAAGGCGATCCCGCGACGGTAGCGGCCGTGGCGGGGATCCTCCGGTCCCGGGGTCCTCTCCGGTAGTCCGGGCGCTGCTTCAGAGGGGTCTGGCCGTCTCCGCGTGCGCGGGGGAGGAACGGACGTTTCTCCCGTACCTCTCGTCCCCGGCGGACCGCGAGACCTTCTACGGTCTTCTCCACTCCTACTCGTTCCGCCTCTTCCTGCGCGATATCCTCGCGCTGCGCGACCGGTACCGGCCGGAACGCCTGGGCCCGTTCTTCTCTCCGGATTCCGTGGAAGGCATGGCCCGGCAGGTCGAGCGCCTGGGGCTCATCCGGCGGGTATCCGGAGGGAAGATCCGCTTCCTCGCCGAGACGGTCACGGATTTCGGGGACACCTTCGAGTGGTTCGTCGCGGAAATCCTCAGGCGGCAGTTCACCGCGGATGTCCTCTGGGGCGTCACGATCCCGGACCTGCCGTGCGGGGGGGATTTCGACATCCTGGCCTTGGTTTCCGGGAAACTCCTCTGTCTGGAGGCGAAGACCTCCCCGCCCAAGCATATCGAGCAGAAGGAGATGTCGGCGATCCTGGAACGGGTAAGGACGCTCTCTCCGGACCTCGCCATCGTTCTCGTGGACACGCATCTCCGGATGAAGGACAAGCTCGTTCCCCTGCTCTCCGAAGGTCTGCGAAGCGAGGGGGTGACGGACCACGAGATGGTACGGGTGGAGAAGGAGACCTTCTCCTGGGACAAGCGGATCTACCTCACCAATGCCAAGCGGGACGTCGTGTCCAACCTGTCCCTCTGCCTGCGGAACTATTTCCTGGGCAGGTTTTTCGGCTGAGGGGCGGCGGGCAACGCGTCCTCCTTGCCGGGCGACGGGGGATGTTCAACGGTCTTTTCCCGGAAGGCGTCGCGGATTTTTTCCGGAAAGATCTTCGCCACCCACGTCGCCGCCACCATCGCCCGGGGAGCCAGGGTCGACTCCCGGAGAAGCCCGGTATCCCGCGGCAGCAGGATGACAAGCACGAACACGAGGAGGATCGAAAGGAGAGCCCCCTTGACGAACCCCGCCAGCATCCCGGCAGCACGATCGGTCCCCGACAGTTCCGAACCGCGCACCCAACGTTCGATCAGAAGACCCACGAGGCGGAAGGCGAGGTAGACGCCGAGAAAGGTCAACAGGTAGCCCACGATTTCCCCGTGGGGGAAATCGAGGTGGAGACGCCGCTGCGCGATTTCGTAATATTTCACCCCGGCGATGTGGCCCAGGATGAGCCCTCCCCAGGAAAACAGCTGGCGCACCACCCCCTGAACGATCCCGTACAAGGCGAACCCGAGGCACAGGGCGATGATTGCGACATCGAGGAGATTCACGCCCCTACTCTACCGGAAAAAAACCGATGGGGGAACACGCGCAATGCGCCGCGGGACCGTCACCATGCCGCTCTGCGCACGGTTCCCCCGGGAAGGCTTGGTTTTTCCTTCCCCCGCGTGTATAAAAGGAACTGCAAAGCAAAGGAACGTTACTCATTGTTCCGGCCGGAGTGGCGGAACTGGCAGACGCGCGGGACTCAAAATCCCGTGGCCGCAAGGTCATGAGGGTTCGACCCCCTCCTCCGGCACCAAGCGACCCACAAAGGCCAACCTTCCGGTTGGCCTTTTCCGTTGAGCTTGGTGCTCGACAGGGGTCGAACCGGCTTCGGGCGCCGACGAGCAGGAGGAAAAGCGCGACTTGAAGGAGCGCGGAAGCCCGGAGCCGCGCCGCAAAGGCCGATGGCGAAACCGCCGAGGCTTGTGCGGGCGACCCTTTCCTCCGGCACCATTTAAAATCAGGCAGTTGTGGCGGTTGCTTCTGGCTCTGAGGTGGGGGAAACGCCCAACTGTGCACCAAAATGTGCAGTTGGATCGGTTTGCGAGGTGAGAGCCTCCCCCAGCGCGGCAACGGCTGTCCGCAAGTGACCCGGGGAGAGGTGAGAGTACCTGAGGGTCATCTGGATCGTCTTGTGGCCCAAGACCTGTCTGATGGCCATAATATCCACACCGGCCATTGCCATGTGCGAAGCCGCCGTATGCCGGAGATCGCGGAAATGAAAATCATGAATCCCCGACTTGCGGCAAGCACTGGCGAATGCACTCTTTACGCACTTTGCCGGTTTCCCGCTTTCGTTGCAGAACACCTACTCGGAATCCAATCGGCGCAAGATTCTGGCGAAAACATCCTTCACTGCTCCATTCATGGGGATCTCTCGGCGTTCGCCGTTCTTTGAGCGTCCGACCATGATGAACCCATTGCGCATGTCCACATCACCCCAAGTCAGTCCCAAGATCTCCCCGCGTCTCATGCCAGTGTTCAACGCAATGGTGACGATGGGTTGAAGGCGGGGGGAGCACTTTGTTACCTGAATTTCTGCACAGCGATGTGTTTCCCGTCTGCGACTTCCCCCCCGACGCTTCGCCAGGTCCTTGAGCGCGGTTTTGTAGTCGTTTGTTTTCGATGACTCCCTGATGATCTTGCCGGTAGCATCGGCGAACCGAAGCCACCACACATTGCCGCGTCTGAAGACGCCTTTACCTTGGACCACGCGGCTTTCCCCCTTTCGATGGTTTTTCGACTGGGGACTCCTCCTCTGCCAGTCGAATTTCCCCCGGCCTGACCTTGCGCAGAATGACGACAGGGATGCCGTTTTTCGTAATTGCCACCGGGACACCCGTAGTCTCCACCTCCGTCACCAGTGCTGTCAGGAAAGCAGGCATAAGGGCAGTTAGATTGCTCTCCCTGCACTAAATGCCATGCAATCCTGATATCGGTTTCCTTGAATCCGTCCCTTATTTGTCATTTTCGAGGTTTTATGCTTATTGCAAATGAGGGGTCGTGTAGGTGTTTCTGACGCATCCCGTTGATGGCCGGATAGTCCGACGGTCGCTGTCCTCCGGGAACCAACCAAATTAGCCTACAGACATCTGTGATTCTTCAGCGCACCCGTTAACCCTTCCGATTAGAAGGGGCTGGGATGTCTTTCCCTTTTCCCAGAGCGGTTCGCTATCATTTCTATTCATCCGACTTGTGCCAATTCAGGCCTCCCTGACAGTACCCATTGAAATCAGTCCACTATGGATACCTGTCAGCCCAATCATGCCTTTGCGGCTGTGGATGTCTAATAAGGAGAAATACGATGAGATACCTCACTGGCGTTTTGGTCATCGCTTTCCTTTTCATTCCACTTGCTCAAGTCGTAAGTGCGGATTCGTCTTCCCCGGTCATCCTTCATAAATGGGGCGTTATGGGGGCTGACAAAGGCAATTTTTCACTCCCAGGTAGTGTTGCTGTGGACTCCAAGGGCAACGTGTACGTGGCGGATACCTTTAATTACCGGATTCAGAAGTTCGACACAAAGGGCAAGCATATTACCAGTTGGGGTTCGAATGGCACTGGCGACGGCCAGTTCGCTACACCAAATGATGTTGCGGTGGACTCCGAGGGCAACATCTACGTGGCGGATACCAATAATTACCGGATTCAGAAGTTCGGCAGGCCATGACGGGCTTATCTCGGTGATAAACGGGCGTTGCTTTATTCCCCGATAACCGTGGGAGGGATGAAACATGACATGAACGAAAAGAAGGCGTCCCCCACCCCGCTACCAGGTGTGTATAGGGTGCGGAAGGTGCGCAAAGTTTGACGCAATCTGCCGCACCCTACCACCGATATTCCACGGACACGGGAGGACATCGCCCCATCCCTTTTTCCGCATCCACGTCCCAAACGCGAGTAATACGATACGAAGGAGGCCGGCGGAGGGTATGCCCCCCGGTCTCCCCCCTGCCACGACTGTGCAGTAACATGTGCAGTAGACCCTGCCTACGGATACCTACCAGATACAAAAAGGGGGGAACCGATCGTCCGGTTCCCCCTGCTGCTTCCTACTACTTACAACTCCTGCCTACGATTTCCGTCCCTTCTTGCTCCGACTCAAAATCCCGTGGCAGCAATGCCGTGCGGGTTCGACCCCCGCCTCCGGCACCAGAGACCACCAAGCCAGCGAAAGCTGGCTTTCTTATTTGGTGCTCACAAGGGGGTCGAACCGGCTTCGGGCGCCGACGAACAGGAGGAAGAGCGCGACCTAAAGTGGCCCATTCCGGGAATATGCCGGCATTCGATCCCCGCTGCATCCGCTCCAGCTTCGTTGCGCTCCTTGCGCCGTACCGCTGAAGAGTACGCCTCAGTCGTGCGCCTCGCCGGCGCGGCGCATCGACGCTCTCGGTGCTTCGCCATATTCCCGGAGCGGACCACTCACGGAGCGCGGAAGCCCGGAGCCGCGCCGCGAAGGCCGATGGCGAAACCGCCGAGGCTTATGCGGGCGACCCCCGCCTCCGGCACCATGTATTTCCGGTACCTCCACTCCGTACAATTTCCCCTGCCGCCCTTAACGTAGTGGTTATTTTTCCTTGTCTGCATCTCCGCGGCGGGCTTTTGCATCTACCAATATATTATTTTCGCATCTATCGTAACCGCACCGTGTGCATGCAGGATCTGTTTGATCGTTCATCAAGGCACACGCCCTGGATTCATCTCGGCTGCGCCTTTGCTTTTCTGTACTGTTACTGAACTTCCCGGGAAAGGGAGGGTGAATAGAGTCCAATCAAGGCAAAGAGGAAGCCATCCGTTTTTTTGAACCGCACCGCATTGAACTGTCCAGAGATCCGGGGGGGAGGAGTACTCCGATGGAAGGGATGCAACGAGTCGTTCCAACACGATGGCAATTCATGACCTCAAACCTCATCATATCTTTCCTGCTCCTGCTTGCGGCAGGACCGGTACAGGCTGCGGATATCACCGGCACGCCAGGTTCGCCCAGCGCAACAACCACGCTGGATGGCCGCTATCTTCCGAATCCGCCGGCGCCATTCGGCGGCGTCATCAATCTCGACGCATTGAACTCGAAACCCTATTGGCCACCGACGGTGGTCCCGCCCAAGAATGCGCCTAACGTACTGCTGATCCTCACCGATGATGTTGGATTCGGGGCGCCGAGCACCTTCGGAGGCCTTATCCCGACCCCTGCGATGGATCGGATCGCGAAGGCAGGACTGCGGTACACGCAGTTCCATACGACAGCGCTGTGCTCGCCAACCCGCGCCGCCCTGATCACCGGACGCAACCACCATTCGGTCGGCTTCGGGGTGATCACGGAAATCTCGACGGGTTATCCCGGCTACAACAGCGTCATCCCCAAGGACAAGGCGTCCATCGGCACCATCCTGAAGGAAAACGGCTACGCGACCTCTTGGTTTGGCAAGAACCACAATACGCCGGCGTTCCGGGCCACGCAGGTCGGCCCGTTCGACCAATGGCCCATCGGAATGGGCTTTGACTACTTCTACGGCTTCATGGGCGGGGAAACCAGCCAGTGGCAGCCGGGCAACCTGTACCGGAACACCACGCCGATCCATCCGAACGTGGGCAAGCCGGGCTGGAACCTGACCACGGCGATGGCGGACGATGCCATCCGCTACCTGAACGAAATCAACGCGCTCGATCCGAAGAAGCAGTTCTTCCTCTATTACGCGCCGGGGGGGACGCACGCACCCCACCACCCGACCCCGGAATGGATCGCCAAGTTCAAGGGCAAGTTCGACATGGGCTGGAACGCCGCCCGTGAGCAGATCTTCGCGAATCAGAAACGGCTCGGCGTCATCCCGCAGAGCGCCAAACTCACGCCGTGGCCCGAGGACATCCTGAAGAAGTGGGACGATCTGAGCGCGGACGAAAAGAAATTGTATGCCCACCAGATGGAGGTCTATGCGGCGTACCTCGCCTATACCGATCATGAGATCGGCCGGGTTATTCAGGCCGTGGAGGACATCGGCAAGCTCGACAACACGCTGATCATTTACATCAGCGGCGACAACGGCTCCAGCCCCGAGGGCACGCCCAACGGCACGCCCAATGAGATGACCACCTTCAACGGCATTGACGTGCCGTTGGCCGACCAGCTGAAATTGATCGACCTGTGGGGTTCGGACAAGACCTATCCCCACATGGCGGTGGGTTGGACCTGGGCCATGGACACGCCCTACAAATGGACCAAGCAGATCGCGTCGCATTTCGGAGGCACCCGCAACGGCATGGTCGTATCCTGGCCCGGACACATCAAGGACGCCGGCGGCATCCGCAATCAGTTTCACCACGTGATCGACATCGAGCCCACGATCCTCGAGGCAACCGGCATCCCGGCTCCGGTCGAGGTGAACGGAGTCCAGCAAAGTCCGATCGAGGGGGTGAGCATGGTCTACACCTGGGACAAGGCCAATGCCGACGCGCCCTCGAAGCGCACCACGCAGTATTTCGAGATGGTCGGCATGCGCGCGATCTACCACGAGGGCTGGATCGCCTCCACGACACCCTATCGGGCGCCCTGGAACATCACCGCGAAGACCCCCAAGGACGTCGTCAACGGTCTCAAGTGGGAGCTGTACGACCTCACCAAGGACTGGACCCAGTTTAATGATGTCGCTAAAGAAAACCCCAAAAAGCTCGAGGAGCTTAAGGACTTGTTCTGGGTGGAGGCGAGCAAATACCAGGTGCTGCCGCTGGATGCCTCCGGCTTCACCCGGTCGATCGCGCAACGTCCGAGCATCGTGGCGGGACGATCCGAGTTCAATTACCTGACGCCGGTTACCGGTATCCTCCCCGGCAACGAACCGAACATATTCAACAAGTCCTACTCGATCACCGCCGACGTCACGGTGCCCAAGGGCGGCGGCGAAGGCGTCCTGGTGACCGACGGCGGACGCTTCGGAGGTTACGCCCTCTACCTGAAGGAGGGCAAGCCGGTGCTGAATTACAACCTGGAGGGCGTGGCGCGATTCCGCTGGGAGGGCAAGCAAGCGCTCGCGCCCGGCAGGCACACGGTCCATTTTGACTTCACATACGACGGGCCGGGGTTCGGCAAGGGTGGCACGGGTGTGCTGTCGGTGGATGGCAAGGAGGTGGCGAAGCAGACGGTGCCGCACACCGTCCCGTTCATCTTCGGCATAGACGAAACTTTCGACGTGGGCTCGGATACGGGTACGCCCGTCGAAGACAAGGAATACCAGGTGCCGTTTGCCTTTAATGGCGCGCTGCACAAGCTCAGCCTCAAGCTGGGGCCGCCGCAACTGAGTCCTGAGGCCATGAAGACGGCGCAGGACAAGGTTGGGTATAAAGACTAGGTAACAACGCGGGCCGTCTCCCACGAGGCGGTCCGCGCCTTCAGCAATGAGATCGAAAACGGAAATTGGTGGAGCGGAGCACAGGGAATGATCTGACTGTAAATAAACCGGGTTCAGGGAACAATGGCGTCGAGGATGCGCTGAAGGCTCTCGAGGCAGCTTACCGCGGCGCACTGTGAAGTAAATTGTGAAACAGATCCTGCCTACGGAAACCTATCAGATACAAAAGCGGGGGAACCGGATTATCGGTTCCCCCGACTGTTTCCTACTACTTACAACTCCTGCCTAATTCAACCGCCCCTTTTTGCTCCGACTTAAAATCCCGTTGCCGCAAGGCCGTGAGGGTTCGACCCCCGCCCCAGGGTTACACGGTCTTCTACGGCCGTATCTCAACAATCGTCCCGTCTGGCGCCAGCTTGGCAATTTCCTCTATTTCTTCGTTCGTTACGGCAATACACCCATTCGTCCAGTCGACCTTTGCGTGAGCACCGCCTACCCAAGAGGAACCATTCTTTATGCCGTGGATCATGATGTCCCCTCCCGGAGATACACCGAGTTCTTTTGCTCGATTTTTGTCTCTCTCGTTTGGATAGGATATATGCAGGGAGAGGTAAAACCGGCTGTCCCTGTTTCTTCGATCGATGACATAGGTCCCCTCGGGGGTCTTGTTGTCCCCTTGCCGTTCCTTCGGCCCGATCGGATTTCCCCCCAGGGCAATTTTGTACGTTTTGAGCACTTCCCCTTGCGAGATCAACATCAATCTGCGTGCACTTTTTTCTATCAGTATCCTGTCTACCGATCTCTTCTGTATCGCATAGTCAAAAATCTTTTGATCGAGTGCTTCAATCTTTTTTCCGAATGCTTCACTCTTTATTTCGTATGCTTCAATCTTTATTTCGTATGCTTCAACCCTTTTTTGCAGCGTGACGATCTCATTCTCCTTGCCCTGGACCTCGTGGCGGAGCGTTTCGATCTGCATCTGCTGCGCAGCGATCGTCTGGTCCTTGAGAACGACATTCCGGATATTGAATATCATCATCTCGCTGTTCTGCCGGTAATCGCTCCCGGGGTACTCCCTGATGAGTCTTTGAAAACAGTCCAGGGATTTCTGATAATCTTTCCGCTCATTCCCCGGATGGGCGTAGACAATGCCCATCTCGAACAGAGCCCTGTCGGCCCTTGTAGGGTATTTCTCGATTATTTCCGAATACTTTTCCAGAGACGCCGCGTAGCGTCCTTGATGAAACAGATCATTTGCCTCTGCGAAGGTCGTATTGGCCCGCCGCACGTCGCCAAAGTGACTGCATGCGGACAGGAGAATCGTTGTCATCATGAGGAAAATACAGAACTTGAATGGTCGGATGTGAGTGATTTCCGGCTTCCTCATTTTCCTAACTCATCGGCAGAACCATCGGGAAAGTTTCGCATGATAGATAAGAAAATGGCAGGGGTGTAAGCCCTGCCATATCTTTGTCCGGAGCATCGAAAGGAAGGTCGACAAAACTATACAAGCGACTTACTTCTTCATCGACTTCTCGAAAGCGGCTTCGGCCTTTTTCGCTTTTTCCTCGGCCATCCTTTCTTGCTCCTCCGCCGCCCTTGCCCTTTCCTCTGCCGCCTTTTCTCTTTCTACTGCGGCCTTTTCCCTTTCCTCTGCCGCCCTTATCGCACTTTCGGCGCGGGCCGATGTTTCATCCGCCTGTACCTTTGCCGCATCGGCTGCCGCCTTGGCGGCTTGCGCATCCTTCAACGCCTGGTCCGCTTTCGCGTCGATCATTTTCTGGTCCGCCTGCACTTTCTGGAGATCACCGGTTGTTGCGCACCCAATCATGAGAGCCGGGAGAACAAGCATCATCGTGATCAGGAACAGGACTTTCTTCATCTTTCTTCACCTCCTTTCCGTTCCGTTTCCCTTCTCGGGAAGAATGGATCGCATCCGCCCACAATATATCCCCGGACACGAAAAAGCGAGGGCGGTTATTCATTTTTGACAGGTTCGATTACGATACCGTCTATTTCCAGATCGATTTTCAGGCGTTTCGCTGCCTCTCTGGCTTCGCCGCCATCGTTGAACGGGCCGGCGATAACGCGGTAGTTATCGCTCTTGTCGAACACCCGTGCCGGGATTTGAGGCCCCTGGTGATTGATGATGGCGGCAATCCTCTGCGCTTCAATCTTGTCAGGCACATCGGCAGCCAGGACATACCATGCGTGCAATTTCAGCGCCGGCACCTCCGGTTTGCCGTACAGTCTCTCCGGGTGCTCGACTTCGACAGGTTTCGCAGCCTCCATTTCACTTCCCTGACGCAATTCGAAGATGGGGACAGGAATCCCACGGGCCGCGGCCTGTACTTCCTCGACCCTTTCCCAGTCAAGCCTGCGCCCGGCGTTCTTTTCCATAGCTCTCAATTTTGCATAAAGTTCCTTCAACGCAAGAGCGCCCGACTCATCCAGTGGCTTATGGGCTTCCAGGTACAGTACGCCGTTTCGTTGCCCAATGAGATATGGCTGGTCAACAATGAGCACAGGTGTTTTGACCGGAGTGTCATCGAAGAGCATCTTCACGTTTTCCGGATAGAGCCTCAGGCACCCGTTGGTCGCCGTAAGGCCGATGCTGGCCGGTTTATTGGTGCCGTGGATCAAATAACCCGATTTGCTCAAATAGAGCGCGTATTCTCCCAAAGGATTTTCAGGCCCCGGCGGGACGGCTGCGGGGAGGATATCCCCTTTCTCGCGATGATCCTTGGCAATCGAAGCGGGAACATGCCAGGTCGGCCGGACCGCCTTGCGCACCACATGCATGTTGCCCGTGGGGGTAGGCCGCTCGCTGGTGCCGACACCGATCGGGTAGGTCGTCACCACCAGAGACTTCCCATCCTCCTTGTACTGAAAAAGCCTCATCGCGGCCAGGTTGACCACTATCCCTTTTCTGGGAGTGTCCGGCAGGATAAAACTGAGAGGCAACAGGATGCGCTCTCCGGCCTCAGGTACCCATACATCCACCCCCGGATTCGCTGCACTGATCGCATTGATCCCCAGACTGAAGTGCCGGGCAATATCCGGGAGCGTATCCCCTTTTTCGAGCCGGATGATCGCCAGCCGGCCGATGACGTCTTCTCCTCGTGCAACCGGGAACCGGTTTCGCTCGATCTTTTTTTCCCGATGGCCTGGAAAAGACAATGCTTTCTGAACACTCTTCATCGAAGCACAACCGGAGAGGGAGAAAATGCATATGCAGAGAGCCGTCATACGAAGCCAGTGGCAGGAGGGCGACAGATCACCGATTCGGCGCATGGGTCAGGAAAGCACCTTTCTCAACAGAAAAAATGAACCATTCCTATCCGCTACTCCCCTGAAAAACGGGGGTTCAGCCCGCGTTGATTCGCAGAGCATTCTTCCGCGTTCACCTCCGACATGCAATACCTTCTATCGGCGTTTGTCCTTGCATGCTTTGCACCCTCTCAAGTCTTGCTCCTGCCGGAGCGGGTCACCTTCTCCTCCCGAGGTGTTGTCCATGTCGAGCAAGGAGTATACGTCGTTGTCCGCGCGGAGGCGACCCGCAGGTGACGGAGCGGGAGTACACGGTCCGGGAAGCTTCGCAGCGCCTCGTAGTGAGCACATATAACCTGCCCCCCGCCTTCATGCCTACTGGATGAGATGATTTTCGCTGTAAAGGGCATCGCGAAGCATACCCTGCCTGCGGAAACCGACCAGATACAAAAACGGGGGAACCGATAATCCGGTTCCCCCGACTGTTTCCTGCTATTTACAACTCCTGCCTACTATATCCGCCCCTTCATGATCGACTCAATTATTGCGGACAGTTCGCCCGTTACGCCAAAATGTTCCGGCAGGATTCCCGCGGAGCCTGACGTTACCGACGACGTGGATCTAACTGGTACCTGACTCAACGCCCCCCACCTCCGGGTAGTAGAGCCACAGAATCGAGTCGAACACGTAACTGCATTCACCAAAGAATCGTGCGATCTCCTCGGCAGTGAATCGTCGCCTATCGCTGTCTTCCGCCGGCGTATTAAGTTCCTGTTCCACTGACACGATCGGGTGAGGCTGTTCGCCTGAGACTGTTCCCGTCTTGCTTCTGACCCAGGAGTTGACCTCGAACTCACCGGCCAAGCGATAGCGTTTGTGCGCGTGCAGCTCGAAATTCTCCGGCCGATTGAGCGGCGCGGCGGACCATCTATCCTGGCAGAAGTGCCTCGCAAGAAAGAGAGCGGGCGTTGCATGCTCCACGAAACGGTTCAGTACCGCAGCCATGCGACCTACGCGAGCATTCAAGAACTCCTTATATTCATTCAGCATTCTCGTGGCTTCCGCATAGAACTCGAAAAGAGTGGGTTCCGCGGTAGTGGTATTCGTGCGTCGCCAGAAGAGGTTGATCCGCGTCGAGGCGATCTCGCAGCGCCAGTTGCCAGTGGTGCTGTTAAGAATCATCCGAGGATCCTCACGCGGAATATCCTCAGTGGCCGGGATAATGACCGGGTCTGCATCGAAACGGTCGAGCCAGCGACGCACCACACCGTTCAGGAGCTTAGTGGTCGAGATTTCCTCATCCGGCGTGAAGAGTGTCGCCTGACAAGAACCCAGGCGAAACATGCCCACTGTGAGTTCGTCAGCCATTGTCCACAAACCTGTCGGGCCGATGGCGTAGAACGCTTAACGGTGCATGTCGCCATTTGTCGTCGGTGAAGTTGTGGATGACCATCACTTTCCGAATCATATAACAGATCCTCTGGAAAACATATATGCTCATCCCCTCTTCTACTTCACGACCACCCCTGGATCTCTCCCCCCTTCCGACCGTGAAGTAAATCGTGAAGCAGACCCGTCTACCAACCCCAAATAGATACAAAAGAAGGGAACCCGCGTTCCCGTATTCTCCCGCTCCTTCCAACTAGCAGTTCTTTTCCGGCCTAGGCCCTGAATTCGGCGGATTCCACCGTCCATCTGCGCATCCGGTCGCTCAAGGTATATCCGAGACCGGGACGGTCGGGAACCTCCATGCGCCCACCCCGAATCACCAGCTTTTCGTTGAACAACGGTTCCAGCCATTCGAAATGTTCTACCCAGGGTTCCGTGGGGTAGCACGCGGCAAGATGGATATGGATTTCCATGACAAAATGCGGCGCCATCGCCAGGTTGGCCGCTGCCGCCAGATCTGCCAGTTTCAGAAACGGGGTGATCCCCCCGAGGCGCGGCGCGTCCGGCTGGACAATGTCCAGGGCGCGGGCCTTGATAAATGCGGAGAAATCGTTCACGCACGAGAGCATCTCACCAGTCGCGACGGGTGTCTCGAGCGCCGCCGACAGGGCTGCGTGCCCCTCGACGTCGTATGCGTTCAAAGGCTCTTCGATCCACTCCAGATTCAATTGTCCCACGCTATGGCCGAAGCGAAACGCCCGGTTCAGGTCCCACTGCTGATTGGCATCGACCATGATCGGCACAGCATCTCCCAAATGCTTACGCACCCGTTCGACCCGCCGGATATCGACCATGCTGTCCGGCTGGCCGACCTTGATCTTCACACCCTGGATGCCGCGTTCCAGCGAGCGGGCGGCTTTGTCTAAGACCTCTTCGATCGGGGCCTGCAGATAGCCGCCCGACGTGTTGTAACAGCGAACCGAATCGCGAGAGGAGCCGATCCATTTGGCAAGCGAAAGTCCGGCCCGCCTGGCCCCGAGATCCCAAAGCGCGATGTCGATCGCGGCCATCGCCTGGACCGCGATTCCGCTTTGACCGACGGAGGCCCCGGCCCAGAGCAATCTGTCCCATATTCCGGATATGTCGTCCGGATCCTCGCCGATGACCAGAGGCGCGAGCTCGCAGGCGTGGGCATACTGTCCCTCGCCGCCGACGCGCAGAGCGTAGCTGAATCCCATGCCGGCCAACCCTTGATCGGTGGTGATCTCGGCAAACAGCAGGGCGACATCCGTAAGCGGGGTCTGCCGTCCGGTCAACACCTTGGCGTCACTCACCGCAGCTTCCAGGGGAAGTCTCACCTTGCTCAGTTTTACCAACGCTATGGAATCATCAGGACAGCTTGCAGACACGGTGGATTCCTCCGAAACGGTTGACGGGAGCCTGCCGGACCGGACTACGTCACCGGCCCCGGATTGAAGAGGACAAGGTCGTTGTGCAGGCCGAGCCGGTCTGCGGCGACCTGCCGCCGACCGCTTGCTACATCCAGGATCATCCGGAACAGGTCCCACCCGACTTCGGCGATGCTCGCATCCCCGCTCGCGATGCGCCCGGCGTCCAGGTCGATCAGGTCATGCCAGCGCTGGCTGAGGTCGCTGCGGCTGGAAACCTTGAGCACCGGGGCCATGGCCAGACCGTAGGGCGTGCCGCGCCCCGTGGTGAAAACCTGCAGGTTGATCCCCGCCGCCAGCTGCAGGGTGCCGCAGATGAAGTCGGAGGCCGGGGTCGCTGCGAAGACCAATCCCTTTTTGCTTACCCGCTCGCCGGGGCCGAGCACCTCGACGATCGGGCTGCTGCCCGACTTGACGATCGAGCCGAGAGATTTTTCTACGATGTTGGCCAGTCCCCCCTGCTTGTTGCCCGGGGTGGTGTTCGCACTGCGGTCCACCTCCCCGAGTTCCAGGTACCGGTCGTACCAGGCCATCTCCCTGAGCAGCGCCTTGCCGATTCCGGCATCGGCGGCACGAGGCACCAGCAGCTGTATGCCGTCGCGAACTTCGGTGACCTCGGAGAACATCACCGTACCCCCGGCACGAACGATCAGGTCCGCGGCAAAACCGACCGCCGGGTTGGCGGTGACACCGGAAAAGGCATCGCTTCCCCCGCACTGCAGGCCGACCACCAGTTCCGAGGCGGGGCAGGTCTCCCTGCAGCGTTGGTTGAGCCTGGCCAGCTTCCGCCCGGCCAGTTCGAGGATGCCGTCAACCATCCCCTGGAAGCCATGAAAAGCCTCATCCTGCAATTCCAGGATGGTCTCCTTCGCTATATCCTGGACGAGTCGCCGGGGATCGAGCTTTTCGCAACCTAAGCCCAGCACCAGCACCTCGTTGCCCAGGTTGGGGTTGCGGGCGAGGTTCTGCAAGGTGCGGATCGGGATGATCGCCGCGGGCGCATCGATCGCCACTCCACAGCCGTAACTATGGTTTAGGACCACCACATCGTCGACATGCGGAAAATCCGGCAACAGCTCCTGTCGGATCCGCCGCACGACGTGATTTGCCACCCCGGCGACGCACTGAACGCTGGTGCAGATGCCGAGGATGTTCCTGGTGCCAACGGACCCGTCCGGGTTCCGAAAACCTTCGAAACCGTACCCCTCAAGGGGGTCGACCGGCATGGCCGGATGAACCGTCAGGGGGATCTCCGCAAGCGGCGGAGGTTCCGGGATGTTCACCAGCCCTTCGTGAACCCACTGCCCGCGGGCGATATCATTGGCTGCACGCCCGATGACTTCGCCGTAGCGCAGGATCGGGGCATCGGCCGGCAGGTGGTGGAGGGCCACTTTGTGTCCCTGGGGGACATCGTCGACCAGCGTGATGCCGTTATCAAGCAGGTCGCCGCTTCGTAAGCCCCCGGAGTGGACCACGATCGCGACATTGTCCCGTTCATCGACCTTTATGGTTCGATATCCGGCGCCGCTTCTTCCCATCCGGTACTCCTTGTTTCGCGCCCCCTGACAAGGGGAGTTCCCGTCAAGCGTCCCTTCCGGACTGCTTGTTCTGTCGGGAGTCCTTGATGGTGGTGTAGATCGAAAACCCGACCGACAGAAAAATCAGAACCCAGAGGAAGACGGCGATCGGGCTCTTGGTGAAAAAGATCGTCAGGGTGCCGAAGGATTCGAGGCTCTTGACGAAATAGACCTCCGCCGACTTGCCGAGGATAAAACCGATGATCAAGGGGACGATCTCGATGCCGACCTTCTGCGCCCCCCAGCCGAAAACGCCGAACAAAAGCAGCGTCCAGACGTCGAACATGACGCCGTAATTGATGGCATAGCCACCGACCACGCACATCATGATGATGATCGGATAGAGGATGTATTTCGGCACGGTGATGACCTTGGCTACGTACTTGATGGCGAAGAACATGACCACGAACATGATCAGGTTCGCCGCCAGCAGCGCCGCCACGATCTGGTGCCAGACCGGGAGGTGCTCGCCGATGAAGAGCGGTCCCACCTGGATCCCCTGGAGAGTGAAAGCGCCGATCAGCACCGCGGTGGTACTGTCGCCGGGGATGCCCAGGGACAGCAGGGGGATGAGAGCCCCGCCTGTCAGGCCGTTGTTGGACGCTTCCGAGGCGATGACGCCTTCGGCGACGCCGGTCCCCATCTTGGCCGGTTCCCGGGAGAAGTTTTTCGCCTGGGTGTAGGAGAGAACCGAGGCGGCGCTCCCGCCGATGCCGGGGAGCATGCCGACGAAGGTGCCGATGGAGGCCGACCGGAAGAGGTTGACGATCTGCCCCTTGAAGATTCCCAGGGAGAATCTGGCCCGGGCCGAAAGGTTCACGTCCGCGCCCAGCGGTTGTTCCCGGTACCCCTTCTCCGCCTCCTCCAGGATCATCACCAGGCCGAACAGGCCGATGAGAACCGGCAGCAGCGAGAAGCCGTTTTCCAGGTACGGCACCATGAAGTCGAACATCAGGCGGGTCTTGCCGTTGCCGCCCACCGATATGTCGTAGGTGCCGATCAGGCTCAGCCAGACGCCGAGTGTCCCGCTGAAGATGCCGACCAGCAGGTTTTTCGACAGGGAGGCGATGACGGTCATGGCGAGCAGGATGATCAGGAATTTTTCGATGTAGGAAAACTTGATGGCGAAATCGGCCAGAAGCGGCGCGAAGAAGGTCAGGATGGCTACGCTGAACAGGCCGCCGAACAGGGAAGACACGATGCCGACCTTCAGGGCCTTCTCTCCCTCCCCTTTCAGTGTCATCGGGTGACCGTCGAAGGTGGTGGCGATGGAAGACGGCGTGCCGGGGATGTTGAGCAGGATCGCCGGCACCAGGCCACCGGAGATGCCGCCGACGTACAGGCCCAGCAGCAGGGCCAGTCCCTGGCTGAGGTCGAGGGCATAGGTCAGCGGCAGACAGACGGCGACGGCCATGGTCGCCGTCATCCCGGGGATGGCGCCGAAGACAATGCCGATCAGAACGCCGACCGCGACCAGAAGGACAGACATGGGGGAGAGCAGGGTCAGAATCTCCATGGCGGTCGGTCCTCTACGGTTACGGCAGCGAAATGTTGAACAGCCGGGCCAGGACGAACCAGGCCACGGTCGGCGCAATCAGCGCATTGAGGCTCAAGGCCAGAAACTTGCGACGGTCAAGCCCGTGCACGCAGAGCAGGGACAGCAGGAAGATGAAAGGCACCGACATGAACAGAAAGCCGAAACCCATGTTGGGAAAAAAGTTGCCCACGTAGTCCATGGAAAGGAAATAGACGATGGTCAGGACGATCGTCCCGAAAAATCGCAGCCTGTCGAATTGCTTGCCGGAAACGGACAGCGTCCGTTTGCCGCGACGGACGTCCCTGAGATAGGGGATGCCGTAGACCAGAAAGATCGCCAGAAGCAGGAGCAGCAGGACTACCGTGACGATCTTCGGGAACAACAGGTGGGACCGGCTGAAGTCCACGGAAACCTTGAACAGTGAAGAAAACGCCTTAACCATTCAACAACTCCTTGCTTTCTGGGGTGGGCAGGTTGCCCGGGCGAACCGCCGACGAACAACCTGCCCTGCTGTCAGAATCCGTCACGGCGCACGGAGCCGATCGTGCGACACCGCTTGCGGCCTCTCAGCGGATCGCCGAGATGACTTTCTTGTACGCCTCCATCTTCTCCTTCAGGTGGGCCTGGGCCTTGTCTGACGGCAGGAAGTTGGGAATGAAAAAGGCTTTTTTCTGCACCTCCTGGATCTTCCCCTCGGCAAAGATTTCCGCGAGCGCCTTGTCGAGGTAGGCGACGATCTCCGGGCTCATGTCTTTGTTGTAGAGGAAGAAAAATTCCTTGTCGAAGGTAAAATTGTGCTTCTCGTCCATGGGCACGACGACGTTCGGCTCAACGAACTTCAGCAGTTCCTCCCGGCTGGTCTTCCCCAGCCCCTCGGGGTTGGCCTGCTCGATCGTCTGGCGGCGGGCGGTCAGCCAGATGAAACGCATCGCCTTCTGGTCGTCGGCCGGCAGTCGGGTGTACTGTTCGTTGGCCTGCACCGAGCCGTTGATGACATCCGCCTGTCCCTGGAACAGCAGCTGGTTCTTGTCGGCCTGGGAGCCGGTATTGACGGCGACTAGGTTGCCTTCCTTGCCGGGATATTTCATCTTGATGGCGTTTTTCATGGCGCTGTAGCCGATTTCGGAGACCCCGCCGGGCTGGATGGCCACCCGCACCCGTGTACCTTTGCCACAGGCCTCGAAGACGTCGTCAAGGGTCTTGTAAGGCGATTTTTTCGGCACCAGGTAGGCGTTGCCGGGGTTGATGGCAACCGTCGGACCGACGATGTATTTGGTGAAGATGTCTTCGTAGCCTGTGACCCCGTAGAGATAGCCGAGGTAGGACTGGTCGTGGAAGATCATGAGCGTATTGCCCCGGGCCCCGGTGTGCTCGATGGTCCGGAAGGCGGCAGTGGCCCCGACGGCGTCCACCTTGACGTTCACGCCGAGCTTTTTCTCCAGCGCCTGGGCGACGATGCTCGAATTCTGATAGGTGTCGCCGCCGGTGGACTTGGAACCGATGACGATGCGAAGGTTCCCCTCGATCAGTTTGTCGGCAGCCAGGCCGGAGGATCCCGGCACCAGCGCCAGGCCAAGCACAAGCACTCCCAGACTCAGAAAAATACGTTTCATCTGCCTTCTCCTTTCCTTGTCGTTTGACGTTGGACATCCGCCGCAATGCGGATGTCGGGTTGACGGCTATGGTCCGGAATGAAGATCTTCGCCGCTCTCCATCACCGGTTCACCGGGGTCAGGAGCCGTCCCGTGGCAAAGAAACTGCACAAGTTGTCGAACAGCAAATCTTCCATGGCGGCAAAGGTTTCCCTGGTGCTGCTGGCGATGTGCGGCAGGAGCACGACATTGTCCCGTCCGGTAAGCGCCGCCGGCACCCGGGGTTCGCACTGGAAGACATCCAGGGCGGCACCGGCGATCTTCCCCTGTTCCAGGGCACGGACCAGGGCTTCCTCGTCGACCACCGAACCGCGCGCCACATTGACCAGGTAGCCTTTCGGTCCCAGAGCCTCAAGCACTGCAGCGGAGATCAGATGCCGAGTCGTTTCCCCGCCGGGTACGCAGACCACCAGAAAGTCCGCCCAGGTTGCAAGCGTAGGCAGGGAGGCGACATATCCGGCTGCCGCATCGGGCGATGTCCGGAGCGAATGGTAACGCACCTCCATGGCGAACCCGCTGGCACGCCGGGCGACCGCCTGTCCGATGCGTCCAAAGCCGACGATCCCCAGCCGCTTGCCTGATACCCGTGTGGCCAGAGGGTAGCCCCCTTTAAGCCAGTCTCCCCGGCGCACGAAACGGTCGGCCGCGGCCAGACGCCGGGCCACCGCGATAAGCGCTCCGAAAGCCAGATCCGCGACACAATCGGTGAGTACATCCGGGGTATTGCTGACGGCGATGCCGCGGTCTTTCGCGGCCACAAGATCGATGTGGTCGTACCCAACCCCGCGGGTTCCGATCACCTGCAGAGCCGGCAGAGCCGAAATCAGGTCGGCGGACACCTTCTCCCCCCCGGAAGTTACCACTGCCCGGAATCGTGCCCCCTCCCCGGCGAGAAACGTTTCCTTGTCGGCCTGCTCCCGGAGACATGCCACCGCAAATTTCTCCCTCAGCCGGGCTTCCGTCCGGGGTGTCAGCCGTCCGATCTGAAGCAGAGAAATCTTTTTCGCGGGTTGATCGACCATGTTTGGCCACGTGCCGTCTGCGCCTTGCGGACGGCGACCGTCCTCACGTGTTTGCGCGTTTCACCTCGACCCGGGCGAGTTTTTCGTAATGCCGCACCAGCGCGCCGTGATCGAGGTCGTCCATCCCGTCGACCTTCATCGCCTGCATCATCTCCATGACCGCCGCGGTAAGCGGCAGCGGGACGCCGATCTCATGGGAGGTTTCCAGAACATTGCCGAGATCCTTGATGTGCAGGGCAATGCGGAATCCGGGGTTGAATTTGCGATCCAGGACCAGCGGTGCCTTGGCGTCCAGGACCGTACTGCCGGCCAGACCGCCCCGGATCGCCTGATAGACCAGCTCCGGCTCGACCCCGGCCTTGGTGGCCAGGACCAGGGCCTCGGACATGGCGGCGATGTTCAAGGCGACGATGATCTGGTTGGCCAACTTGGTGATGTTGCCGGCGCCGACCTCGCCGGTCAGCACCACCGACCCGGCCATCGCCTTCATGAGGTCGTGGCATTTGTCAAAAATTTCCTTCTTGCCGCCGACCATCACCGAGAGGGTGCCGTCGATGGCTTTCGGCTCGCCGCCGCTGACCGGCGCATCGAGCAGTTCCACTCCTTTTTCCGCCAGCCGGGCAGCGATCTCGCGGCTCACCAGCGGGGCGATGGAACTCATATCGATGACGATCATCCCGGGGCGGGCCGCTTCGATGATCCCCCCTTCACCAAGTATCACCTCTTTCACATGGGGGGAGTTGGGCAACATGGTAATAATGATGTCGGCCTGTTCGGCCACCGCTTTCGGGCTGTCTGCCGCGGTGGCTCCGGCAGCGACCACTTCGTCCACCAATGCCTTTATCCTGTCCATCACCACCAGTTGGTAACCCGCCTTGAGCAGGTTTTTGCTCATCGGCTTGCCCATGATCCCCAATCCGATAAATCCGATTTTCATCATTGCATCTCCTTTGGTGAGCGTCCCATCGTTGGTCAGGCGAGTCGTTCCGCGCCGAGGTCGTCCAGCAGTTTCTTCAGTTTCGCCATGTTGTCCGGGTTGCTGCGGATATTCGGCCGGATCGGTTCACCTACCTCGAAACCGAGCAGACGCATGTAGTCCTTGGTCACGACCGGGAAGCTGCCGAGGCTGTACGCCATGCGCATGGGCGCCAGGCGATACTGGGCTTCGAGCGCACCGGTCAGATCTCCGGCCATGAACTTGTCGTAGATCTCCACCACCAGCCTGGGCACGATGTTGGCCGACGAGGCCACGGCTCCCGCTCCGCCGTAAACCAGAGTGCCGAGAATCAGGATGTCCCTGCCGGCAATCACCTTGAAATCCCGGCCACGGGTGCGCCGGATAAACTCCGCCGTCAGGGTCATGTCGCCGCTGCTCTCCTTGATGCCAACGATGTTGGGGATGTCGGCCAGCCGGTCGAGCAGGTTGGCGGAGATCCCGCACCGCATCCGGTCCGGGTTGTTGTAGAGCAGCACCGGCAAGGAGGTGGCTTCGGCCACCGTCTTGAAGTGCCGGTACAGCTCCTCGTCGCTGGGACTGAGAAACATGGGATGAAGCACCGAGATCGCCTGGGCCTTGTGCCGTTCGGCCCATTTCGCCCAGCGGACACATTCCCGGGTGGTGATCTCCGCGATGCCGATATACACCGGCACCCTTCCTTTGGCCTGATCCAGGGTGATGGCCGCAGCCCGCTCTTGCTCTTCCCGTGTCAGCCCGTAGAACTCACCATTGCTGCCGAGGGAGAGGATGCCGTGCACTCCGCCGGCGATGACGTGATCGACGATCTGCCGTAAAGGCCTTTCATTGACCCGCTCCAGGTCGTCAATCGGGGTAACGATCGGTGGGATGACCCCCTTGACGAAGCTTGCGTCCATAATCGATCCTTACCGTTTGCCGGTCAGCGCACCAGGCAGGGACGCTTGTTGTCGAACGTCCAGCCGGGGATCAGGTATTGCATGACAACCGCGTCGTCCCGTCCGCCAAGATCCATCGACCGATAAAGCTCGTTGGCCTTTTCGATGGCGACGAGGTCAATTTCCACTCCCAGCCCCGGCTTCTCCGGGATGCCGAGCGTGCCGTCGACGATCCTGTAGGGATTTTTCGTCAGGTGCTGGCCATCCTGCCAGATCCAGTGGGTGTCGATGGCGGTAATCCGTCCCGGCGCAGCGGCAGCCACATGGGCATACATCGCCAGAGAGATATCGAAATGGTTATTGGAGTGGGATCCCCAGGTCAGCCCCCATTCGCGGCACATCTGTGCCACACGGACCGAGCCCTGCATAGTCCAGAAATGCGGGTCGGCCAGGGGAATATCCACGGAGTGCAGCCGGATGGCATGCCCCAGCTGCCGCCAGTCCGTAGCGACCATATTGGTCGCGGTGGGCAAACCGGTGGCGCGGCGGAACTCGGCCATCACCTCGCGCCCGGAAAAGCCTTTCTCCGCGCCGCAGGGATCTTCGGCGTAAGCGAGGACGTCGCGTTGATCGCGGCACAGGCGGACCGCCTCCTCGAGTGACCAGGCGCCGTTGGGATCGATGGTGATCCGTGCCTGGGGAAAACGCCTGGCCAGAGCGGTGACCGCGGCGATCTCCTCTTCCCCGGAAAGCACCCCCCCCTTCAATTTGAAATCGTTGAATCCGTAGCGGGTGTGGGCCGCTTCAGCGAGACGTACGATGGCATCCGGCGTCATCGCCTCTTCATGGCGAAGGCGAAACCAGTCGTCGGGGTTGTCCGGATCCGAAAGGTAGGAAAGATCGGTCTTGCGCCGATCGCCTATATAAAACAGGTAACCGAGCACCTCGACCGCAGCGCGCTGCTGTCCCTCGCCAAGCAGGGCGGCAACGGGCACCTCGAGGAACTGGCCGAGCAAATCAAGCAGTGCCGCTTCGAGAGCCGTGACCGCATGGATCATGATCCGCAGGTCGAACGTCTGCAGACCCCGTCCTGCTGCATCGCGGTCGGCAAAGGCCGTCCGCACCTGGTTGAGGATATTGTTCAAGCGGCCGATCGGTTGCCCCATCACAAACGGCCGGGCGTCTTCAACGGTCCGACGGATCCCTTCCCCGCCCGGCACCTCGCCGACTCCAACACGCCCGGAGCTGTCGCCCAGAATCAGAATATTGCGGGTGAAACAGGGGCCGTGGGCCCCGCTGAGATTGAGCACCATGCTGTCGTGGCCGGCCACCGGGATGACCTGAAAATCGGTAATCACCGGCGCACCGGCGTCAGCGGGGAGAGATTTTTCCAGGGCAGCCTCCTCGTTCAGGCCAATGTGTGAGACAGACGACGAGGGTTGAACTGCATCGAATGTTAGCGCTAACATTATTCCCTGTCAACATTTTTCCAAACGGCATTTTCTCTGCTTTCCACGACAAGACGGTCAGAGAAAAAATAAATTTCTGTTGTTTTTTGAAAGCTTGTGGTATTACTACAAAGATGTTATCTGGAGGCCTTTCATTGACGGCAATTATTGATAACGCCACCATATTGCCTAAAACATGAAGCGGAACAGTCGTATCTGAGAACGAGAGTTTACGACATGCCACCCTCCCAACCCGAACACAACAACTCGCGCGCCACAGGCAGTGTCACCCTTTTTCACGTTGCCAAACTGGCGGGGGTTTCACCGATCACCGTGTCGCGCACACTCAACCATCCCGACAAGGTTGCGCCGAAGACTCTCGAGAAAGTCCAGAAGGCGATCTCCCTGACCGGCTATGTCCCCAACTTGCTGGCCGGCGGCCTGGCATCGCGCCGCAGCCGCCTGATCGCCGCGATCGTGCCGTTCCTCGCCAACTCGGTTTACGCCGAGACGATCAAGTTTTTCAGTGAAAAAATGAGAGATGCCGGTTACCAGGTGCTACTTGGCGAATCGGGCTACGGCGAGGAGCAGGAGGAATCGCTGATCTCCACCATCTTAAGGAGCAGACCGGACGGGGTCTTCCTGACCGGAATCAACCACTCTTCCCAAACCAAGCGGCTGCTGCTGGCGGCCAATATCCCGGTTGTCGAGACCTGGGACATCACCCCGACCCCCCTCGACGTGGTGATCGGGTTTTCCCACCAGAGCATCGGCCAGGCGGTCGCTGAATATCTGCTGGCCAAGAAATACAACCGGATCGGTATCCTTTCGGCGGACGACCATCGTGCCCGGCTGCGCCAGGAAGCATTCCTTGCGGCTCTCGAGGAGAACGGGCAGACCGGGGCGGCAATCAGCACCGTGCCGGTGCCGACCACATTTCTCGCCGGACGCGTCGGCATGGCCAGACTGCTGGATGACGGCTTTATCGACGGTGCGGTGTTCTGCAGTTCGGATACCCTTGCCCAGGGGGCTCTGGCGGAAATACAATCGCGTGGCCTGGCCATCCCCGGGCAGATCGCCCTGGTCGGGTTCGGCGATCAGGCCTATGCGGCCCACACGTTCCCTCCCCTGACGACAATCAAATTCGACCGCGCGCTTATCGGCCAGAAGGCAGCCGAAGCACTGCTGGCCCGATTCAACAGCAAACCGTTCGAAAAGAAGGTCATTGATGTCGGCTTTCAGCTGATCGAGAGACAGACAACCTGAAATTTCCACTTCATCGGACTCTGCTCCCGTAGCCGTAACTGCTTCCTTTCCACGGCCACCCTTACCTACACTCCCGGGGGATCCGGAAGCGTTTCCGGTCGGGGACCTCCATGCGCCCACCCCGTATGACCAGCTTTTCATTGAACAACGGTTCCAGCCATTCGAAATGTTCCACCCAGGGTTCCGTGGGATAGCACGCGGCAAGATGGATATGGATTTCCATGACAAAATGCGGCGCCATCGCCAGGTTGGCCGCTGCCGCCAGATCCGCCAGTTTCAGAAACGGGGTGATCCCTCCGAGGCGCGGCGCATCCGGCTGGGCAATATCCAGGGCGCGGGCCTTGATAAATGGAGAAGGTGCCGAAGGTGGGTCAAATTTCGACGCCGATTACCCCCCTAAGTGGGTCAATATTGCATGCCGATTAACAGCTACGCACAGCGTGGGAACCAGCTTCTTGAGGGGGTTGTGGGGAAACCCGTGGGAGTACGAGTCCCCCCCTTCGGCATCATCCCAATACGCAAAAGGAATTTGGCGGATCGGCTCCATCACCATCCCAACGGTGGGATTGACGACGATCATACTGTGTCGGGGTACATGGAGATAACGGATCGTATCGGGAGCGGCAATGGGGAATCATGGCATACTGTACAATCATCCTCTCGAGCGACCCAGAATCGGAATCGAAGGGAAAGGATGGGAACGGCCGGACCATGCGAGAGCAGGGCGTACAGGAATTCGATCGGTCCCGGGGAGACCACCGGGCTATGCAATCTCCGTTCGTTATTGACTGGGTATTGCGGGGGTTGATCCTCCTCGTCCTGGGAGGCGTCTTCTACTACAGCCTCTCCTCGGAGGTCTTCCAGCCACTGTTTCGCGCTGCCGAGAAGCACCAGTGGGCGAGCTTCATCGTTCGGCCGAGCGTGCTGTGGGCGTTGATGGGAACGGTCATGCTGTGTTTCCGCACCCTCCTGTGGTTCACCTACCGCCCTTATCCGGCCGCCGAAATGGACGATGCACCCCCCCTTACGGTGATCATCCCGGCCTACAACGAGGGCGCCATGGTCGCAGAAACCGTGGCTTCCGTGGCGGCGGCGCATTATCCGCCCGAACGTCTCGAGATCATAGTCGTAGACGATGGGAGCACGGACGACACCTGGGATCACATCGAACGCGCTGCCTCCCGTTTCCCGGGCTTGGTCACAACGATCCGTTTTCCCGAGAACCGGGGGAAACGCGCAGCACTGGCGGAGGGGTTCCGGATGGGCCGGGGGGAAGTCGTAGTCACGATCGACTCGGACAGCATCATCGATCAGGAAACGCTGCTCGCGATCGCGGGACCGTTCCGGAACCCCAAGGTCGGGGCGGTGGCGGGGAAAGTCCTGGTCTTCAATCGTCGTTCGGGCCTCATCCCGAGGATGCTCCACGTTCGGTTTCTCCTGTCCTTCGATTTCCTCCGCTCGGCGCAGTCGACATACGGGACCGTGTACTGCTGCCCCGGTGCCCTTTCCGCATATCGGGCCTCGGCGGTCCGGGAAGTGCTTCCAGCCTGGATGGAGCAGAAGTTCCTGGGCGTGAAGTGCACCTACGGCGAGGACCGGGCGATGACAAACTTCATACTGGGGAGCGGATACGATACCGTGTACCAGGGCACGGCAAAAGTCCGGACCATAGTCCCCGAAAGATACCGGAAGCTCTGCAGGATGTTCCTCCGGTGGGACCGCAGCTATATCCGGGAAGAGATCCGCTTCGTCGGCATTGTCTGGGGGCGCCCCCCGGTTAAGCGGATGATCGCGGCGCTGGATACGATCATCACAACCATGCGGTACCCGATCGGCTACGCGACCCTAACGCTCCTTGCCGTTTTCACGTTCGACGACCCGATGACGTTCTTAAGGTTCCTTTCCGGGGTGGGGATCATGGCGATGCTGAACATGCTGTATTATTTGAGGATCGAGCGGTCGTGGGATTTCTTGTTCGGGATCTTCTACGCCTACTTTTCCGTCTTCACCCTCTTCTGGATCTTCCCGTACGCCCTATTCACCCTCCGCTCCCGTTCATGGCTTACCCGATGAAGGAAGGCCCTCGGGCTGATCGATGATAATGAGTGTATGATAGGCCGAAACGTGTAAGAACCTCTGTGGATCGGAAGAGAGTAATCATATGCTCTCGTGGCCGGTATACCTCAAGATTTTCACCGCCCTCCTCGCGATCGTCGACCCGATCGGTTCCGTGCCGGTCTTTATCAGCCTGACAGACAACCAGGAAAAATCTGAGCGCTATCGGACAGCCTCCATTGCGGCGATTACGATGGCGGCGGTCCTCATCGGTGCGTGTCTGTTTGGGAATTCGGTGCTTAACATGTTCGGCATCAGCATCGCCTCATTCAGGGTGGGAGGAGGGATTCTCCTTCTGCTGGTGGCTGTCTCCATGTTTCACGCCAAACGGAGCCGCCAAACCCCAGAGGAAGTAATCGAGGCCAGCGAGCGCGGTGGATTGGCTGTTGTTCCCCTTGCCGTCCCACTGTTATCGGGACCGGGGGCCATCAGCACGATGATCATTTACAGCGCCCAGGGGCAGGGGCCGGCTCATATTGCGATTCTGGCTGCCGGATCGATTCTGTTGGGAGTGATCGTCTGGGTCTCCCTGCGCCTTGCCGTCCCGATCGGGAACATCTTGGGCCGCACCGGCATCAACATTGTCACGCGTTTAATGAGTCTCCTCCTCGCCGCCATTGCGGTTGAGTTCATCGTGGGGGGACTGGGGAAACTGCTCCCCGGGCTATTATCCTCCCCCTGACGGGTGACAGGGTCATTTCTGTGTCTCTGACGGATTTTTGAAGGGGAAGCCGCACAGACCGCAATCCCCGTGCAAACAACCCCCATTTTAGAGGTGAATATAGGGGACCTCGGATAAGTGGTTGACGCCGGGAACCCCTTTTCACCAACACCCCCAGATCTATACCAGGGGGATCCGGAAGCGTTTCCGGGTTGACTCCCCCCCGGGGGGGTGCCTTCCCTGACTGTACCGTAAACTGTGCAGTAGACCCTGCCTACTAAATACGAATAGATACAAAAAGGGGGGAACCGATATTCTGGTTCCCCCAACTGTTTCCTACTATTTACAACTCCTGCCTATGGTTTCCGCCCCTTTTCTATCTGACTCAAAATCCCGTGGCAGCAATGCCGTGCGGGTTCGACCCCCGCCTCCGGCACCAAATACCACCAAGCCAGCGAAAACCGGCTTTCTTCTTTGGTGCTCGCGAGGGGGTCGAATGCGAATCTGTCCCCTATCTGTCCCATTCCGTGCCTCAGGATGATGCCAGGTGGGTGGCCGTATGGGTGTCTCTCGCGCATCCCGTCGATGGCCAGTCAGCCCGACGGCCAATGTCTCCCGGGAACACAACTTTCCCCTGACAAGTTATCGGCATGTATCAGGCAACCGACCTGTCCCAAACAGGCCTCGCGACCTACCCTGCATCGTTTGGGCTGTTCGCCCGCGCCAGGAAACAGGAGGGAAAAAATGTCGAAGAGGACTCTCATCGTCGTTGTCGCCGTGGCCGCCGCCATTCTGGCAACCAGCCTCGTGGGTATTTCGAACTCCGATGGATTTTGGGGCGATGGATATCGGCATCATCAGAGAAATATCCCGATCGCCTGGAAGGTCTCGGGGACGCTCGCCTATGTGCAACTGGCTCCTCTCCCCGACCCTTCAATGACTATGCCTGGCATCATTATCGACATCGTTGCCAAGGGCGCACCTGGTAACGCCGAGAGCAAGGTGATCGGTATAGCTGATGGGGTTGTCCCTGACATGGATGGAGATTGCGAGGCAGGATTAAAGCTCTTGTTCCTCCAAGATGACATGGTCGTCACCTTCGAAGACCAATCGATGCTCTTTGCCACCATGGACACGACCAAGGAAAGTTTCTTATGCTTCCAAGACCCCTCCCCCCAACTCGCGGTGGCACACATGATGATCATAGGCGGAACCGGGAAGTACGAGGGAGCCTCTGGCGAGTTCACCGGCACCTTCCATGGACAACAAGTTGGGGTATCTGGTGCACTCGGAGCGGAGACCGGAACGATCGTTGGGGAAATCGAAAAGTAATCGCTGTCAGGTTACGGGGCATCCGGCATGGTGTGACGGTCCACGCAACCCGTTTCCGTATTGGGTCCGATGTGTCGTGCCGCGCCGCAAAGGCCTATGGCGAAACCGCCGAGGCTTTAAGCGAGCGACCCCTCCTCGGCACCAAAGGACCCAGAAAGGCCAACCGGAAGGTTGGCCTTTTTCATTGCGCCTGGGAAGGTATCGCGTTAATAACCGCGACTGAATTCTTAAACTAAAGAAAAAGTATTCCCACTATTGCCGAGGAATTCCTTTCCCCCTTATCAAGCAGGAATCCCATATATAAAAAAAACATAAATATCAGTCCCATCCGTCAAAATAAAACCGGCCTTTAATAGGAATAGTATTTGCAAACAATCTCAATCATTTAGGTTCATTATTCGGTAAACCAGCCGAATGAACCCATAAGCATCCGTCAACAAACTCAGCCGACCGGATCTGCAGCAGGCAGGTACTCATTCATCGCATCCTTATCCCTTTGTCTGCGTTCTCCTTACTCGACGCAGAACGGGCGGATTCCTTCCAGGGGGTGCACCATGAAAATTCTCCCGACACGTCGAGCCGTCCTGCTAACGTCACCTGGCAAACCAACCCCACCTGTTGGCCCAGGCAGGCTGTTGCTCGTCCATCACATCCTCGACTACTCCTATAAAGACAAAAGGATACTCCGCATCCTTCGCCGAAGCCTTGCCAGGCTCATGCGCGAAGAAGGGACACGATGAACAAGGCGAGGAAATCGAAAAGATCAAGAGAAAGGAAGTAAGACCGATGGGTGGCAAGGTGCGGGAGCACAAGTGGATGTATCGCTGTCCGGCGTTCGGTGTGCTCACCCTCCTGCTCTCTATATCGATGGCTGTTACAGCGTTTGCGGGACAATTCGCGGATGCCGACGCCGCCTATGCCCGAGGTGACTACGCGACAACGTACCGACTTCTCAAACCACTTGCCGAGGGGGGAAACGCCAAAGCCCAGTACAACCTCGGCTTCCTGTACGCCAAAGGCCAAGGCGTCCCGAAGGATGAAGCCGAGGCGGTGAAGTGGTTCCGAAAAGCCGCCGAGCAAGGAAATGCCTTTGCCCAGGTAAACCTCGGCTTAAGGTACGCCAATGGTCAAGGCGTCCCGAAGGATGAAACCGAGGCGGTGAAGTGGTTCCGAAAAGCCGCCGAGCAGGGAATCCCCAAAGCCCAATTCAACCTCGGCATCATGTACGAAAAAGGCCGAGGCGTCCGGCAGGACTACGCCGAAGCGGTCAAGTGGCACCGAAGGGCCGCCGAGCAGGGCTACGCCAAAGCCCAGTACAACCTCGGCTTCCTGTACGCCAAAGGTCAAGGTGTCCCGAGGGATGACACCGAGGCGGCGAAGCGGTGGCGGAAAGCCGCCGAGCAGGGGTACGCCAGAGCCCAGTACAACCTCGGCTTCATGTACGATCAAGGCCAAGGCGTCCCGAAGGACTACGTCCTGGCCCATATGTGGTTCAGCCTCGCGGCTTCGCGGTTCCATGCATCAGAAGGAGAGAAACGGGAGCTGGCCGTAAAAAGCAGAAATCTTGTCGCCTCCAAGATGACCCCCGCCCAGATCGCCGAGGCGCAACGGTTGGCAAGGGAGTGGAAGCCGAAGAAGGAGGTGAAGTAAATGGGCGTCAAGGAGCGGAGCGCAAGACTCATGCTGTCCCGCAAAAGCCAATAACAATTATAATGACTCAGCGACTTATGAGGAAATCATATTGATTTGCTTCGATGCCCGGACCTCCCCTTCCATTACCGCCTGCCCCCGCTCTCCGACCGCCAGTTGCCGCAAGCCCGCGACGTCGCGCAACGGCGGCGCGCCAAAGAGGCGATTGTATTCGCGGCTGAACTGGGACGGGCTCTCATAGCCGACCTGAAATGCTGCCGTCGCGGCATCCATATGTTCTGCCAACATGAGACGCCTGGCTTCCTGCAAGCGCAGTCGCTTCTGGAACTGTAACGGGCTTAAAGCGGTCATCGACCGGAAGTGATGATGGAACGTCGAACTGCTCATGCCGGCCTGCGCTGCAAGGTCGTCGATACTCATCGGCCGTGTGAAATTGCCCTTCAACCAATCGATTGATCGCGCTATCTGATGGCTCTGGCTCCCCGTCGACGCAATCTGGCGCAGACGCACACCTTGATCGCCCACAAGCAGACGGTAGATGATCTCCCGCTGAATGACCGGGGCAAGGATCGGAATGTCCTTCTCTTCAGCCAGCAGGTCGATCAGCCGTTGAAAGGCGTTGAGCAGCGGCACCGTCACCTCGCCGGTCGCCATTCCGCGGCTTGACTGCTGCGCGCGCGGCGGGGGAAGGTTGCTGTCTACCATCAGTTGCGAAATCTCGCGCTGATCAAGCTTCAACCGGAGCCCCAGGTAAGGCTTCTCCCGGCTCGCATCGATAATCTGGACAACCGTGGGCAGATGCACGGACGTGATCAAGTAATGGTGCGCGTCATACACATACGTGTCGTCTCCGAGCAGCACGCGCTTGGCCCCTTGGGCGACCAGGCAAATACTCGGTTCGTACATGCCGCTGATCGGCTCGGTCGGTTCGTCCCGCCGGAAAAGCGACAACCCGGGAACTGCGGTTATATGCTGCTCTCCCTTATCGGTCCATCGGGCAATGCTCTTCCCTAAAACTTCGAGCGCAACTTCCATGCTGTCATTCCCGATCTCCTGCATAACTGCCTCTTTTTTCATAGATTCCTCCTGCCCGAATACTACCCGCCCCCGCTTCGCATTACAACCATTATCCAAGGTCTCGGACTATCAGGCAAAAACACGACAGGATTGGTCTACCCGCCCCTAGTCGTTCGGGGGATAATATGATCATCAACAAGTCAGGTCGGAACAGGTGAAAGGAGAAGACGATGCAAACGCGGAAGCTGGGAAAATGCGGCCTGGAAGTTTCGGCTCTCGGGTTGGGATGCATGGGAATGAGCTTTGGCTACGGTCCGCCCGCAGACAAGCAGGAGATGGCTGCGCTCCTCCGCACAGCCGTGGAACGCGGCATAACATTCTTCGATACGGCGGAAGTTTATGGTCCGTTCACGAACGAGGAACTCGTCGGTGAGGCGCTCTCCCCTCTGCGCGACCAGGTGGTGATTGCCACCAAGTTCGGTTTCGATACCCGTGTCGACCCCAGGGGGACAAAGGGTGCGCCGGTCCTGAACAGTCGGCCGGAGCATATCAGGCAGGTCGCCGAGGCATCGCTCAAGCGACTCCGGATCGATGCCATCGATCTGTTCTATCAACATCGTGTTGACCCGGACGTGCCGATC
>Ga0210097_1000067_pt1 | contig 48843 bp, 45 predicted proteins | sample Joice_CattailNLA_2_FD_185521 | JGI IMG/M metagenome (GOLD analysis project Ga0210097, IMG submission 185521) | Wetland microbial communities from San Francisco Bay, California, USA, that impact long-term carbon sequestration - Joice_CattailNLA_D2... | ecosystem: Environmental > Aquatic > Marine...
TCTGCGTGGTGACCTCCTTGCCGTCGATGCTCAGTACGCCGGTGCCGCTCTGTCCAATGCCGCTGAAATTGTTGAACGCCATCGTGCCGGGACCGAGCCCCGCATACTTGAAGTCGAACGCGACTGTGTGCTTGCCGGGCGCAAGTTCCGGACCCTCCCATCGGACGCGCTTCAGGTCGACCAGGTTCCAGAGGAAGACCGGCTTATTCTTCAGCAGGTAAAAGCCGTAGCCGCCAAACCGGCCGCCCTGGGTGATCAGCATCCCTTCCGCGCCGCCCTGCGGGACCTCGATCTCCGCCTTGAAGTTGTACGAGGCGTTCAGGAGGCTTGGCGCATCGCCGTTGGGCGTGCCGGTGAGCGGGCGACGCCAGGTAAATACTGTGCGACCGGCCGTGAGGCTGGGACGCGGCGTGATGACCCGCGTGATAAACGACGCGTCGAGCGGCAGCACCTGGTACTTCTTCGCTTCCTTCCAGAACAGCTCCTGCATCTCCTTCAACTTGCGCGGGTTCTTGGCGGCTACGTCTTCGGACTGCGTCCAGTCGTTCCGGAGGTTATACAGCTCCCAGGGGTAATCCAGCAGGTTTTCCTTGGGCGGGAAATGAACCCAGGGTGCGCGCATGACCTTGGTGCCGGCGAACCATCCGTCGTGATAGATCCCGCGGTCCGCCATCATCTCGAAATATTGCGTCTTGTGCCGCGTTGCCGCGTTGGCGTTCTTCTTGTCGAAGGTGTACATCAGGCTGACGCCCTCGATCGGGCTCTGCTTGATGCCGTCCACCACCTCGGGCTGGCGGATCCCCGCTGATTCCAGGATGGTCGGCACGATGTCGATGACGTGGTGGAACTGGTGGCGGACGCCGCCCCTGTCCTGGATCACTTTCGGCCAGGAGATCACCATCCCCTGACGGGTGCCGCCGAAGTGCGAGACGATCTGCTTGGTCCAGGAGAACGGCGTGTCGAACGCCCACGCCCAGGGTACCGCCATGTGGGGGTACGTCCTGTCCGTGCCCCAGACGTCGTAGAAGTACTTGAGCTGCTCCTCGACCGACGGATTGGCGCCGTTGAACATGGCGACCTCGTTTGGCGTGCCGTGCAGCGTCCCCTCGGCGCTGGTGCCGTTGTCGCCCGTGATGTAGATGATGAGCGTGTTCTCGAGCTTGCCCAGGTCATCGACCGCCTGGATCACGCGTCCGATCTCGTAGTCCGTTTCCGCGGCGTAGGCGGCGAAAACGTCGACCTGGCGGAGGTACAGCTTCTTCTCGTCCGCGCTTAGCTGGTCCCACTCCTTGAGGATGTCCTTGGGCCATGGCGAAAGCTTGGCGTTGGAGGGGATCACGCCCAGCTTCTTCTGGTTCGCGAAAATCTGTTCGCGCAGCTTGTTCCACCCCTGGTCGAACAGGTGCATGTCGCTGATCTTCTTGATCCATTCCGGCGTCGGGTGGTGCGGCGCATGCGTGGCGCCCGGCACGTAGTATACGAAGAAGGGCTCTTCCGGCGCGAGCGCGTTCATGCGGTTGATATAGTCGATCGCCTCGTCGGCCATGGCGATGTTTAAGTTCCACCCCGGTTTCCCGATATAGGGGTAGATCGGAGTGGTGTTGCGGACGAGATTGCCCGGCTCCCACTGGTTGGTGTCCCCGCCCATGAAGCCGTAGAAATATTCGAAGCCCATGCCGGTCGGCCACTGGTCAAACGGACCGGCCTGGCTGGCCTGGAACGCCGGGGTGTTGTGGTTCTTCCCGAACCATGCGGTCCGGTAGCCGTTGTCCCGCAGGATGGTGCCGACGGTCGCCTTGTCCTTCGTCATGAAGCTGTCGTATCCCGGATAGCCGGTCGCCTGCTCGGCGATGACGCCGAAGCCCACCGAGTGGTGGTTGCGCCCGGTGATCAGGGCCGCCCGGGTCGGGGAGCACAGCGCCGTGGAGGCGAACTGGGTGTACCGGAGGCCGTTGGCGGCGAGTTTGTCGAGCACAGGCGTTGGGATCACGCCGCCGAAGGTGCCAGCGACACCGTATCCCGCGTCGTCGGTCATGATCAAAAGCACGTTGGGCGCACCCTTGGGGGGCACGATGCGCGGAGGCCAGTACGGCTTCGATTTCTCCACGGTGCGGTCGATCTTGCCGCCGAACTTCGCAGGCGGCGCCGGAATCTGTTTTCCGTCGATGGTGGTAGTGGCGCTGGGTGAGCCCGGGACACCGGTGATTTGTACCGTGGACTGCATGTGCCCGTACTCGCCGGCGGGCATGCCCTCCGACGGGTGAGAAACAAGGGGCGGCCTTTCCTCCGCGGCGGCCGGTCCCGCCGAAGGCAGGAGCAGGAAACCTATGATGAGGGTTGACGTGAGGAACTTCCTTCGAGCTGGAACGGCTTTTTGCATTCCTTTCATCGGCGTGCTCCTTCCCCGATGCTTCTCTGGACAGAGCAATGCAACGAGTTGCTCATAAAAATGTTTGCCTCTTCTCTTTCTTACTGGATTCCGTCTACCCCTCCTTTCCCGGGAAGATCAGTAACGCGACAAAAAGCAAGGGCGCGGCCGAGATGATCCCACGTCGTGTTGCCTTATGGAACAGCCAGGCAGATTCTGCATGCACACGGTGCGGCTACGATAGATGCGAAACTAATAAACTTATATTGGTAGATGTAAAAGCCCACCGCGGAGATGCAGACAAGGGAAAAAAATAACCGCTCCGTTACGGCACCAGAGGGAGTTGTACGGTGTGGTGGTGTTCCAGGCGAAGATTGTGCTTATATACCTCTCGGCCCTGCACGGATCAGACATTAAGAGATTAATGGATCACTCGAGCGTGGATGGCGTAAGGGGAGTATACCGAAGCTCCATGGATGGGAAATGGAAACGTTCTGACCGCAACCGCCCGCGAGGATGGTCTTGTATCGCGTGAGAACGCCCTCTGGGGCGATAATAACCTCCGGGTCCGTTGATGAGGATGGGGACGGATTTTTCTTCCAGCGTTGTTATGAGTAGCGTTATGAGTGGCTATTGAAAAGGGAAGGGGATTCCGGTATGTACCGAAATCCCCTTGCTTTCCTTGGTGGTCCCAGCGGGGTTCGAACCCGCGTTTTCGCCGTGAGAGGGCGGTGTCCTAGTCCACTAGACGATGGGACCGTTATGGCTGAGGAGCCAGGATTCGAACCTGGAAAACCTGGTCCAGAGCCAGGCGTGATGCCGTTTCACCACTCCTCAACAGGGAAAAGAGCATATCCGAGCGGTGAATAGCCCGTCAAGTCCGAAAGCCTGCGGGACAGGGGAAATCACCGCCGGTCGTCCCCGTTCCCTCCTAGCATCCTGCAGGAAGCAGGCGAACCGGCATATGGTCCGGGGAACGGATACCGGTCATGGAATCACCACGCTCCCCGGGTAGTCCAAGGGAAACGGGGGGAGGGAAATCGCTTCTCTCCCGGGACGGGAGGAGACAAGGCACATGCAGGCCAACAAGATCATGATGGAACAGATCAAGAAGATCGCCCTGATCGCACACGACAACATGAAGTCCGATCTTGTCGAATGGTCCCGGTACAACAAGGAACTCCTGGCGCGGCACAGGGTCTACGCGACCGGCACGACGGGAGAGATCCTGGAGAAGGAACTCGGATTCGGGATCACCAAGCTGCAGAGCGGTCCGTTGGGAGGAGATCAGCAGATCGGGGCGAAGATCGCCGACGGGGAGGTCGATTTTCTCATCTTCTTCTGGGACCCGCTCGAATCGCTCCCCCACGATCCCGATGTCAAGGCGCTCCTGCGAATGGCGGTCGTATGGAACATTCCCATCGCCTGCAACCGGACGTCCGCGGATTTTTTGATTTCCTCCCCCCTGATGACCGCCGACTACGAACGCCTCGTCCCGGATTACAGGGGATACCGCGGCCGAAGATCCCGGGGGGCGAGTGACCGGGCCCATCCGGTCCCTGTCGCGAAGAAGCGGAGCCGTTTTGACTCCGGTCCCGCGGCATGCTATGGATGAGAATCCGGAATCCGTATCGAGACCGGATAATCCTCTTCCCCGGGGAATGCGCTCCCATGGCTGAAACCCGTTCCGGTTCCCCGCCCGCCGGGGGAAGCGAATCCCTCGATTTCCTCCGCCAGATCGTACGTGACGACACGCGCTCGGGACGCTACGGCGGCAGGGTGCGGACGCGCTTTCCGCCGGAACCGAACGGCTACCTGCACATCGGCCACGCGAAATCGATCTGCCTGAATTTCGGAATCGCCCGGGAGTACGGCGGAGCATGCCACATGCGATTCGACGACACGAACCCGGAAACGGAGGACATGAAGTACGTCGAGTCGATCATGCGCGACGTGCGATGGCTTGGGTTCGACTGGGGGGAGAAGCTTTTCTACGCCTCGGATTACTTCGAGAAGCTCTACGGGTTCGCAGTGCGGCTCATCCGGGACGGCAAGGCGTACGTGGACAGCCAGACCGAGGAGGAGATCCGCGAAAACCGCGGGACCGTCACGGAGCCCGGCCGGGAGAGCCCGTTCCGCGGTCGATCCGTCGGGGAGAACATGGATCTCTTCGAGCGGATGCGGGCCGGTGAGTTCCCCGACGGAACGCATGTCCTGCGCGCGAAAGGGGACATGGCGGCAAGCAACATGAAGATGCGCGACCCGCTGCTCTACCGGATACGCCACGCGGCGCATTACCGGGCGGGCGAAGACTGGTGCATCTATCCCATGTACGATTTCGCCCATCCGCTGTCGGACGCCGTCGAGAACATCACCCATTCGATCTGCACCCTGGAATTCGAGAACAACCGGGCGATCTACGACTGGCTGCTTGGCAATCTCTTCCCGGAGCCCCGGCCGCACCAGTACGAATTCGCCCGCCTCAATCTCGACTACACGGTCATGAGCAAGCGGAAACTCCTGGAACTGGTGGAAGAGGGACTCGTCTCCGGCTGGGACGACCCCCGCATGCCGACGATCGCAGGCATGCGGCGACGCGGTTACCGGCCGGAAGGGATCCGCCTGTTCGCGTCCCGCATCGGGGTCGACAAGGCAAACAGCCGGGTCAGCATGGAACTGCTCGAGGATGCGATCCGTGACGACCTGAACGCATGCGCCCCCCGGGTGATGGCGGTGCTGCGCCCCTTGAAGGTGACGCTGTCGAATTACCCGGAAGGCGAGGTCGAATGGCTGGATGCCCCGTACTGGCCGCGCGACATCGACCGGGAAGGGTCGCGGAAGGTTCCGCTCTCCCGGGAAATCTCGATCGAACGGACGGATTTCATGGAGAATCCCCCTGCTGATTGGATCCGGCTGCGTCCCGGCGGGGAGGTGCGCCTGCGAAGCGGATACTTCATACGGTGCGAGGATGTCGAGAAAGACCCGTCGTCCGGGGAGGTGGTCGGGCTGCGCTGCAGCTATGACCCGGAATCCCTTGGCAAACCGGCGAAGGGGGCGCGCAAGAAAACCACGGCGATCCAGTGGGTATCGAATGCGCACGGAATAGCGGCCGAGGTGCGGCTCTTCGACCGGCTGTTCACGGTTGCCGATCCGGAAGGGGTAGAGGAGGGGAAGACGTTCCGGGACTTCCTGAACCCGGATTCTGCCGAAGTCCTTGGCGGCTGTCTTCTCGAGCCGGGGCTTGCGCAGGCCCGGCCCGGGGATCGGTTCCAGTTCGTGCGTCACGGTTTTTTCGTCGCGGACGAAGTCGATTCGCGCCCGGGCGCTCTGGTGTTCAACCGCATCGTCGCGCTGCGGGACAGGTACCGGCAGACGGTCAGGGATCTGCTCGTCCGAAAACCGGAATAGGTTCCGGGGGCCCGTGAAGATCGTCGTCTGGCGGCAAGGCCGAAGAGATGCCGGTTATTTCCCCCGGATGTTTGCCAAGGCGTGTGAAAGGCGGCGGATCACCTCGTCCCTGCCGAGTACGTCCATCACCTCGAAAATCCCCGGAGACACCGTTCCGCCCGTGAGGGCGACCCGGACCGGCTGCGCCACCTTCCCCAGCTTTGTCCCTCTTTTCTCCGCCAAACGGTGGAGGACCGGTTCGATCGCAGCGGGCGTGAACTCGGGAAGGGCGCGAAACTCCCGGGCGATCTCCTCGAAAAGGGGGGCTATTTCCGGCGTCAGGAACTTCTCCGCCGCTTTCGGGTCGGGATCCCTGGGACGGAAATAGTATTCCGACGAATCCGCCATCTCCTCCAGCGTCCTCGACCGTTCCTGGAACGTGCGAACCGCCTTCGTCAGCCATGGAGAGGGTTCCGCTTCGATTCCCCGCTTCCCGAGAAACGGGACGAGAAGGCCCGCCAGCCGCTCCGGGGTCCCCGTCTTGATATAGTGGGCGTTCAGGTGGAGGAGCTTCTCCGGATCGAAGCGGGAGGGCGATTTCCCCACGCTTTCCAGAGAGAAGATTCCCTGGAGCTCCTCCACGGAGAAGATCTCCTGGTCGCCGTGCCCCCAGCCCATCCGGACGAGGTAGTTGACCATCGCCTCCGGGAGATACCCCCGGTCCCGGTAGGCGGTCACGGAGACATCGTCCTGCCGTTTGGAGAGCTTTCCCCCCCCCATCCCGTGGATGAGGGGGAAGTGACCGAACTTCGGCAGGGGGTACCCGAGTGCCTCGTACAGGAGGATCTGTTTGGGAGTGTTGTTGAGGTGGTCGTCGCCGCGGAGGACATGGGTGATTCCCATCGATGCGTCGTCGACGACCACGACGAAATTGTACGTCGGCAGACCGTCCGACCGAAGAAGGATGAGATCGTCCAGCTCCCCGTTTTCGTAGGCGACGTCTCCGCGGAGAAGGTCGCGTACGATCGTCTTGCCCGAGAGGGGGGCACGGAAGCGGATCACGAAGGGTTTTCCTTCCGCCTCGGACGGGGACATATCCCGGCACTTCCGGTCGTAGCGCGGGGTCTCCCCCCTGGCCCGGGCGGCCTCCCGGCGTGCGTCGAGCTCCCCCGGCGTGCAGACGCACCGGTACGCCTTCCCTTCGGCAAGCAGCCTCCCTGCCTCCGCCCGGTACCGTTCCATTCGCTCCGTCTGGAAGAAGGGGCCCTCGTCCCAAGTGATCCCCAGCCAGGTCATCCCCTCGAGGATCGCCTTCACGGCCTCCGGAGTCGAACGTTCCCGGTCCGTATCCTCGATGCGCAAGATGAACGTTCCCCCGTTGCGCCGGGCGAAGAGCCAGTTGAAAAGGGCGGTACGTGCGCCGCCGATATGGAGGTACCCCGTCGGGCTGGGGGCGAAACGCGTTACGACGTCGGGCATGCGGTACCTCTCTTGACGTGGGTTGGTCCGGGCTTTCGGGCCTTAGAGGAACGCCAGACCCGCGTATCCGACCACCTGTTCACGGTCGCCGCTCACGTCGCCGGAAGTCGCATATTTTATCAGGATGGAGGATGTGGCGCCAAGAGCCAGGGACGCGAACAGCACGACGGTCGCGGGGATTACGCCGCACATCGAAATCCGCTCTGAGCGGACGATCCGGTGGAGCCCTTCCGGGTCGAGCGCGAGCATGCGGTCGATCGCCGCGCGGTCTTTCTTGCGCGCCAGCGCGTCGGGTTCGTAGTGGGACATGTCGGAGCTCGCGATCAACAGGGGCGGGTGCGCATCCTCTGCCGATACACGCCCCACGACCTCTCCCAGTACCCGGCAATCCGAAAGGGAGAGCCGCCCAAGTGCGACAGGGACGAAACGGAACGCTTCCCGGAACCGCCGAAGGAACGGAAGCTGCACCTCCAGGGAATGCTCCCCGCGGTGCGCGGATGCGTCTTCCGAAAAAAGAGGAGATTCGGCAAGAAGGCGTCCGGCAAGGTCCTCGTCGATCGGCACCTCGCCCCACGGCATCCGCCAGACCCCCCGGGACATGACGGCTGCGACGTCGCCCACTCCCGTGTGATTGGGGCAGAAGATGACATTACGGTCCGGGATCTCCACCGATGAGAAGACTTCCCCCGCCACGCCGGCCGAGTAGACGTAACCCGCGTGGGGCACGACGATCCCCTTGGCCTGGAGTTTATCCTCGGTGTCCCGGGTGTAGAGGCGGACTACCCGGTCCAGTTCTCGCGCCGTCCCCGGGTAGAATTGCCCCGCGACGGCGGGATTCCGTCCCCTGCTCATACGGTACTTTATATCACAGGACCTCCCCCAAACAGCCACATTCGCGATTGACACACGGGATCGGGTTTCCTATAGTATTTTATTTACTTTTCGGGGAAGTGCGTCGTTTGTACATACGAACGTCCGAAATTCCCCGCGATGGGCTGGATGTTGTCGCCAACCGCGGGAAGGCGTGGGTCCCCCGACTGTTGGAGGGGATGAATGCGCACCCCCTCCGGGAATGCCGGATGCGGGAGGTCACCCTTTACCTCTCTCTGGAGGGAAGGGATTTGGAGGCCAGCGGGTCCTTCGTCGCCGAAGGGGAAACGGTGTGCGACCGTTGTGCGGAGCCTGTCACCCTGCGCCTGGAACGGGATTTCCGGACGGTTTTCGTCCCGGTGGACCGGGGTCCTACCGAGTCCGGAGACCTCGAGCTCCAGGCGGACGACCTCGATATCGGCTTCTACGACGGCGCGGGGATCGAGGTGAAGGATATCTTTCTGGAGCAGGTGGCCCTTGCCCTTCCCGCCAAGGTGCTCTGCCGGGAAGATTGCCGGGGCGTATGCCCCCGTTGCGGCGGGGACAGGAACCGTTCGGAGTGCGATTGTCCCGGGGAAGCAAGGGAAGGACCGTTCGACGTATTGAAGACATTGAGGAGAGAAAAGGAGTAAGCGATGCCGAATCCGAGACGACGGGGCTCCAAGTGCCGTCGGGACAAGCGAAGGACCCACAAGAAGCTGTCCGATCCCGCACGCAGCACCTGCCGGCAATGCAAGCAGGTGAAGCGGCCACATGCCGTCTGTCCGAATTGCGGAACCTACAACGGCCGGGAAATTATTTCCAAGGCCTGACGCCCATTTTTTCCTGCCTTCGATGAAAATAGCGGTTGACGCGATGGGAGGGGATCACGCCCCGGGAGAAGTGGTCCGGGGAGCAGTGGATGCCTTCCGTGAGTTCGGTTTTCCCATCGTTCTCGTCGGGAGGGAGGGTTTGATCCGTGAGGAGTTGCGCCGGGCCAAAGCGGAAGAACTGGAAGTGGAGCACGCCTCCGAGGTAGTGGAGATGTGCGATCCCCCCGGCGTGGCCATCCGGAAGAAGAAGGATTCTTCCCTGCGCGTCGGTCTCAATCTTGTGGCGGAAGGGAAGGCATCCTCCTTCGTGAGCGCAGGCAATTCCGGGGCGGTGATGGCCGGGGCGCTTATGGTGCTCCGGAAGATCCGCGGGATCGACCGGCCGGCGATCGCGGCAACGATTCCGACTCCGACGGGCCCCATCGTTCTCGTCGACGCAGGGGCGAACGTCGATTGCAAGCCGGATCACCTGGTGCAGTTCGGGTGGATGGGTGAAGCGTACGCGAGAAAGATCCTCGGGATCCCGCGACCTCGCGTGGGAGTGGTGAGCATCGGCGAGGAGGATTCGAAAGGGACGGATCTCACCCGGGAGACGGCCGCCCTGTTTCGAAAGACAGAACTGCCCTTTGTGGGCAACCTGGAGGGGAGGGATTTCTTCATCGGGAAGGCCGACGTGTTCGTCTGCGACGGGTTCGTGGGGAACGTCATCCTCAAGACGATGGAAGGGATGGCGACGGCCCTGGTGGATTTCCTGCGGGAGGAGATTCTCAAATCGCAGATGGCGAAGTTCGGAGCCCTCCTTGCCGGGGGGGCGATCCGGCGGGTCAAGACGAGGCTGGACTACGCCGAATACGGCGGCGCGCCGCTGCTCGGGGTGAAGGGAGGGGTCGTGATCTGTCACGGATCGTCGGACGCACGCGCGATGAAAAACGCGATCCGTTCCGCGGGCTCGCTCCACCGGGACAGGGTGGAAGAGGAGATCGCACGGGTGGTCACCTGAAGACGAACGTCTGACGGCGGCGGGAGCGCCGGAACGAGCGAGCTCCCCGGGGCGGAAGGACCGGGGACGGGGAAGAAAGGGGGGAGCGATAATGGGATCGAAAATCGTCGGGCTGGGGATGTACGCCCCGCCGAAAGCATTGACCAATGCAGGCCTCGAAAAGATGGTCGATACGTCCGACACCTGGATCATGGAACGGACGGGAATCAAGGAGCGGCGAATCGCGGAACCGAATAGCGCCACGTCCGATTTTTGCCTGGAGGCATCACGTCGCGCGCTGGCGGAAGCGGGCGTAAACCCCTCCGAGATCGACATCATCGTCGTCGGGACCTGCACTCCCGACATGCCGCTTCCTTCCACCGCATGTTTTCTGCAGATGAAGGTCGGGGCGGAGCGCGCCTTCGCGCTGGACGTGAACGCGGCCTGTTCCGGCTTTCTGTACTCCCTTACCACGGCGGACGCGTTGATCCGCGCCGGCCGCGGGAAGAAGGCGCTTGTCGTGGGAGCCGACCTCCTGTCGACCGCCACCGACTACACGGACCGGAACACGTGCATCCTCTTCGGGGACGGGGCGGGAGCAGTGGTGATTGCCGAGTGCGCCGACGAGGAGGGGGTGTTGAGCTGCCATCTCCATTCCGACGGTCGCCTGTGGGAACTGATTTACGCCCCGGGCTGCGGGACGATTCACCCGTGCGGGCCGGAAATTGTTGAGAAGCGGATGCACGCCATTCGTCTGGCGGGAAACGAGGTGTTCAAGCAGGCGGTCACGAGAATGGTCGAGGTTGCCCAGGAGGCCCTTAGGCGAAACAACGTGGACATTTCGGATGTCGCCCTTTTCGTGCCCCACCAGGCCAACATGCGAATCATCAATGCGGTCGGGAAGCGGCTCGGAGTTTCCGAGGAGAAAGTGTTCGTAAACCTCGAGCGGTACGGGAACACCTCCGCCGCCTCCATCCCGATCGCCCTCACGGAAGCCCGGGAACAGGGCCGATTTGCGAAGGGGGACCTGGTGCTTCTTACGTCCTTCGGAGGAGGGCTGACCTGGGGCGCCGCCCTGCTTCGAATGTAGGGGGAGAGATGGGAATCGGGCTGCTCTTTCCCGGACAGGCGTCCCAGTTTCCGGGAATGGGAAAGGAACTGCACGAAGCCTACCCGGTCGCCCGGGAGGTCTTCGATGAGGCTTCCGACGCTCTCGGGTTCTCCCTGGCCGATCTCTGTTTCCGCGGTTCGGCGGAGGACCTCCGGATGACCGAGAATACCCAGCCCTCCATCTTTGCCGTGAGCGTCGCTGCCTATCGGGTTCTCGCGAAAGAGACGGGAATCCGTCCCCTGTGCGCCGCGGGGCACTCTCTCGGTGAGTACTCGGCCCTTGTGGCCTCCGGCGCCCTGTCCCTGTCCGATGCGGTCCGATTGCTGCGGTCGCGGGGAAGGTTCATGCAGGAGGCTGTTCCGTCGGGGGAGGGAGCGATGGCCGCCGTGATCGGTCTTTCCCCGGAAGCCGTGGGAAACATTTGCCGCGATGCCCGTCGGGAAGGGGTAGTCGAGCCGGCGAACTTCAACGGAGGGGACCAGATCGTGATCTCCGGGAGCGCCCGGGCGGTGGCGGCCGCCTGCGAGGCGGCGAAATCGGCAGGCGCGAAAAAGGTGATGCCGCTTCCGGTGAGCGCTCCGTTCCACTGCGCTCTCATGGAACCGGCCGCCGAACGGCTCGCCCCTGCCCTGAGGGCGGCGATCCCCGGGAGGTTCTCCTTTCCGGTGGTGGCCAACGTCACGGCGGACACGTACCCTCACGGAGACGGGGTGGCGGAGATCCTCATCCGGCAGATCGTCTCCCCCGTGCGGTGGGAGGAGTGCGTCCGGCGGATGCGGGCCATGGGGGTGACATCGTATCTGGAAGTCGGGCCCGGGAAGGTTCTCACCGGACTGCTGCGCAGGATCGAGAGAGATGTGCCGGCGACGGCGTTCTGCTCGCCTGCGGACCTGCCGTCCGTCCGCGGTCTGGCCGGGTGAAGTTTTTCCTTGTACGGTCGCTGAATTTGTGGGTATGAACTTCGGGGAGGGAGGGGGCAAGATGCGGCTTTCCGGCAAGGTGGCATTGGTCACGGGCTCTGCGCGAGGCATCGGGAAGACCATCGTGGAACGATTTGCCGCGGAGGGCGCCGTTGTGGTGTTAAGCGATGTCACCAACGAGGCGGCAGCGGCGGAGACGCTCTCCGCCATCGTGAGTGGTGGGGGAAAGGGTATGGTGGAAATGTTCGACGTGGGTGATGCGGCCCAGGTCGACGCCGCCGTTCGGCACATTCTCGCGGAGCAGGGCCGCATCGACATCCTCGTGAACAACGCCGGCATCACCCGGGACAACCTGCTGATGCGACTGTCGGAGGAAGATTTCGACGCCGTCCTGCGGACGAATCTCAAGGGGACATTTCTTCTGACGAAGGCAGTCTCGAGGTCCATGATGAAGCAGCGAAGCGGCAGGATCGTCAACCTGAGTTCCGTCGTGGGGCAGATGGGCAACGCCGGGCAGTCGAATTATTCCGCGGCGAAGGCCGGTATCATCGGGTTCACGAAGTCGATGGCGCGCGAACTGGCCTCGCGAGGCGTTACCGTCAACGCGATCGCGCCGGGTTTCATCATGACGGCCATGACGGCGGCTTTGCCGGAGAACGTCCGGCAAGGGTTTCTCGAGCAGATTCCGATGGGAAAATTCGGCACCCCGGATGACGTAGCCGAACTCGCGGTCTACCTTGCCTCCGATGGCGCCTCGTACGTCACCGGGCAAGTGATCGGGATTAACGGCGGATTATACATGTGAAGGGTATACTACCTAGAGGGAGGGCGTGAGATGTCGGTAGAAAAAAAAGTGAAGGAGATCGTTGCCGAACAGCTGGGAAAGGACTCGAGTGAAGTAACCAACGAGGCGTCCTTCATCGACGACCTGGGAGCGGATTCCCTCGATATCGTCGAGCTGGTGATGGCGATGGAGGACGAGTTCGGGATCGAGATTCCGGACGAGGAGGCGGAAAAGATCAAAACCGTCAAGGATGTCATCGAATACATCAAGGCGAACGCGAAGTAACAAGCGGGGCGTCCGGGGTTCCGGAGGAGGGTTTTCCCTCCGGCTGCGGGAACCGGGTGCCGGGAGGTCAGGATGCGGAGGGTGGTAGTCACGGGACTGGGGGCAGTCACGCCGCTGGGCGTGGGGTTGGGACCTACGTGGGAGGCGATCCTCGCCGGCCGGTCGGGGGTGGGTCGGATCACGAAGTTCGACCCGTCGGATTTCCCGACCACGATAGCCGCAGAGGTGAAGGGATTTGTCCCCGAGGACCATGTCGACAGGAAAGAGGTCAAGCGGATGGACCCTTTCATCCACCTGGCAATGGCGTCAGCCCATTTCGCGATGACCGACTCCGGCCTGACGATCGACGAAGAGATTGCGCCGCGCGTCGGTGTGTACATGGGCAGCGGGCTGGGCGGTCTTTCCACCCTGGAGCGCTACCACAAGGCCTACCTCGAGGACGGAGTGCGGAAGATCAGCCCGTTCTTCATCCCTATGCTCATCTCCAATCTCGCCCCGGGGCACATTGCGATCCGGTACGGAGCGAAGGGCCCCAACATCACGACGACCACCGCGTGCTCGGCGTCCAGCCACGCCATCGGGGAAGCGTTGCTGGCAGTCCGGAGGGGCGTCTGCGACGCGGTAATCGCAGGGGGAACCGAGGCGACCATCACTCCCATGGCGTTGGGGGGATTCTGCGCGATGAAGGCACTCTCCACGCGCAACGACGACCCCACGGGTGCCTCAAGGCCGTTCGACAGGGACCGGGACGGATTCGTCATGGGGGAGGGGGCCGCCATGCTCGTCCTCGAGGAGCTCGAGTTCGCGAAAAAGCGGGGTGCGAAGATCTATGCGGAGCTTTGCGGCTACGGCGCATCGGGCGACGCCCATCATATCACTGCGCCCGCGCCGGGCGGAGAGGGTGCCGTGCGGTGCATGCGAGCCGCCATGGAGGACGCCCGGGTACGTCCCGAAGAGGTCGGGTATATCAACGCACACGGGACCTCAACACCCTACAACGACATGTTCGAAACGATGGCGATCAAGACGGTGTTCGGGGGCCACGCACGGGAACTGATGGTGAGTTCCACGAAATCGATGACGGGGCACCTGCTGGGAGCTGCCGGCGCTCTCGAGGGAATCTTTTCGGTGCTGGCGATCCGCGAGGGGATCATTCCCCCGACGATCAACTACGAGACGGCCGACCCCGATTGCGACCTGGACTATGTGCCCAATACGGCACGCCGCAAGGAAGTCCGGTACGTCCTCTCCAACTCGTTCGGTTTCGGGGGGACGAACTCGTGTCTGCTCTTCGGCAAGTTCTCCGGATGAGGATCCTCCCAGAGAGCGGCAAGATGGCCGCCGTCACGCCCCCCGGCAGGGGAAGAGATGCCGGAGCGAAAATAGTTAAAGGAGCAGAAGCATGTCCCATCTGAAAACCGTCGACCCGGAGGTCTACGAGGTTATACGGCGGGAGACGGAACGCCAGGCGCATCAGCTCGAGCTCATCGCGTCAGAGAATTTCGTGAGCGATGCCGTGCTCGAAGCGACGGGATCCCTCCTTACGAACAAGTATGCCGAAGGATATCCCGGGAAACGGTACTACGGGGGATGCGAATTTGTCGACCAGGCCGAGTCGCTGGCGATTTCCCGGGCGAAGAAGATCTTCGGGGCCGACCACGTCAACGTGCAACCGCATTCCGGGTCCCAGGCGAACATGGCCGTCTACCTGGCGGTGATGAACCCCGGCGACACGTTGCTGGGGATGAACCTGACGCACGGGGGGCACCTGACGCACGGCAGCCCCGTCAACTTTTCCGGCAAGCTGTTCCGGGTCGTCGCCTATGGCGTCCGCCCCGACACGGAAACGATCGATTTCGACCAGGTCCGGGCGCTGGCGCTCGAGCACCGTCCCAAGCTGATCGTGGTGGGGGCGTCCGCCTATCCGCGGATCATCGAATTCGCCCCGTTCCGGGAAATTGCGGACGAGGCGGGCTGCATGGTAATGGCCGACATCGCCCACGTGGCGGGCATGGTGGCGGTGGGGCTGCACCCCAACCCCGTCCCGTACTGCGAGTTCGTTACCACCACCACCCACAAGACGCTTCGGGGTCCCCGGGGGGGGATGATCCTGTGTCGTGAGGACATGGCCAAGAAACTCAACTCCTCCATCTTTCCCGGTACCCAGGGCGGTCCGCTCATGCACGTCATAGCCGCCAAGGCCGTGGCGCTCCGCGAAGCGATGACGCCGGAATTCCACACCTATCAGAAACAGATTTTGTCCAACGCACAGGCCTTCGCCGGAAGGCTGTCGGCCCGGGGATTCCGGCTTGTGTCCGGCGGGACGGACAACCACCTCCTGCTCGTAAATCTCAAGGACACGCCGCTTACCGGGAAGGAGGCCGAGGAGGACTTGGAGCGGGTGGGGATCACCGTCAACAAGAACACCGTTCCCTTCGAGACGAGAAGTCCCTTCGTCACCAGCGGCATCCGGATCGGAACCCCGGCGGTGACGACGCGGGGGATGAAAGAACCGGAGATGGAGCGGATCGCGAACATGATCGCGGACGTCCTCAACGCTCCGGAGGACCTGACGGTGAAACAACGAGTATCCCGGGAGGTGCGTGCGCTGTGCGATGCCTTTCCCCTGTACCCGGAGAGGATCGCCGCCTACGCCGGGAGGTAGTGCGATGAAGACCGCTTCGCGTGTCCGTCCGGACTGGGATTCCTACTTCATGGACATGGCGAAACTTGCCGCCCGGCGATCCTCCTGTCTCCGGCGGGCCGTAGGCGCGGTACTGGTGAAGGAACGGCGCCTGTTGGCCACCGGCTACAACGGCGTTCCCTCCGGTGTCACCCATTGCGAGATCACCGGCTGCCTGCGGGAGGAGCTGAATGTCCCTTCCGGGGAGAGGCACGAACTCTGCCGGGGCCTGCACGCCGAACAGAACGCAATCATACAGGCGGCCCTGCACGGGGTTTCCACACGGGACGCGATTCTCTACTGCACGAATCTTCCCTGCATCATCTGCGCAAAGATGCTGATCAACTCGGGAGTCCGGCGCGTGGTCTATCTCGACGGATACTGCGATCCTCTCACCGAAGAAATGCTGGCCGAAGTGGGGGTGGAGCTGGTTCGGATGGAGGACAGCGCCCCTTGAAGTGCCCACGGTGCGGTCACGGGGACAACCGGGTCGTCGATTCCCGGGCCGGCAAGGATGGTTCCGTAATCCGGAGGCGGCGGGAATGTCTTTCCTGCCGGCGCCGGTTCACCACCTACGAGAGGGTCGAGGAGGAGCTTCCTCTCGTGGTGAAGAGGGACGGGCGACGCGAGCCGTTCGACCGGCAGAAGATCCTCACGGGCGTCCTTAAGGCCTGCGAGAAGCGTCCGGTGAGCTATGCCGTCATCGAGGAGGTGGTCGACTCGCTGGAGTCGAGGTTCCAGGCATACGGCGAGAAGGAGGTGTCCTCGGTGCAGATCGGGGAGAGCGTGATGGCGGAGCTTCTCAAGATGGACGACGTCGCCTACGTGCGATTCGCCTCCGTCTACCGCCAGTTCAAGGACATCAGCCAGTTCGTGGAGGAGATCAAGACACTGATCTCGGAGCCTCCCGAACGGCCGCCGAAGTCGTAAAACGAATGCGTTTTCCCCGCCCGGAGTTCATGCATCTGGCCCTCCGCCTCGCCCGCAGAGGGGCGGGCAGGACGTCGCCGAACCCGGCCGTCGGGGCGGTTTTGGTGAAGCGAGGCAAGGTGGTGGGCGCGGGATATCACCGTGCCGCGGGAATGCCGCATGCGGAAGTGGAGGCCCTCCGGGAGGCAGGGACCGCCGCCCGCGGGGCGGACCTGTACGTGACACTGGAGCCGTGCGCCCACACGGGCCGCACTGGTCCTTGCGCGGAGGCGATCATCGAGGCCGGCGTGAAACGGGTCGCGGCCAGCATGCAGGACCCGAATCCGCTCGTCGCCGGGAAGGGGTTCCGGGCCCTTCGAACGGCCGGCATCCCGGTTGTCTACGGAGTGATGGAGAAGGAGGCGAGTTCCCTTAACCGGGGCTACTGCCGCTGGGTGGTATCCGGCAGACCGTTCGTCACCCTGAAGCTTGCCGTTTCGCTCGACGGGCAGATCGCCGCCGCCTCGGGGGAATCCCGGTGGATTAGCGGCGAGCCCGCGCGTAAGATAGTCCACAGAATGCGTTCGGAAGCGGATGCCGTTCTGGTCGGCGGAAGAACCTTCCGGCGGGACGCCCCGCGGCTCACCTCGAGGACACGGGGGGGGAGGAACCCGAGAAGGGTGATTGTTACCTCGAGGGCTACCGGCCTGGAACGAATCGGACGTTTCCCGGACAAGGGGGGGGAAGTCATCGTCGTGGCTCCCCGGAGCGTTCCCCGGGAGAGGGCGGAACGGCTTCGATCTCTCGGAATACGTCTCCTCCTCCTGCCGGCGCGGAAGGGGCGGATCGAGGCGGGTGCGTTCCTCGACGCCTTGGGAAGGGAGGGGGTCAACTCCCTTCTCGCGGAAGGAGGAGGAGAAACGGCGGGGTGGCTCATAGAGGCGGGCGTGGTGGACCGGTACGTGGTATTCATCGCCCCGCTTCTTCTGGGGGAAGGAATCCGGTCGGTCGCCGGGTTTGCGACACGCCGGTTGAAGGAGGGGAGACGTCTGGTGATTACGAAGGCCGTGAAGGCGGGAGGCGACATCATGGTCGTCGCGGAGCCCGCCCCCAAGGTTTGAGGAGATATGTTTTCCGGTATCGTCGAAGATGTGGGGACCGTCGTTTCAGCAGTTTCCCGGGCCACGGGCATACTTCTGGGGGTATCCACCGGAATCCCACTGGACGAGGTCCGCGTCGGGGATTCCCTCTCGGTATCCGGGGTGTGCCTGTCGGTTACCGAAAAGAAGAAGGGGACGTTTTTCGCGGAGGTTTCCGAGGAAACGATTTCCCGGTCGACGTTACGGACGCTTGCCGCGGGATCGCGGGTGAACCTGGAACGTTCCCTCTCCCTTTCCGGGCGTCTCGACGGTCACCTGGTGTACGGGCACATCGACGGGACCGGGACAGTTCGCGACGTCCGTCACGCGGGCCGGAGCCGGGTATTCCATATCCGGACCGATCCTTCTATAATGAAATACGTTGTTTTCAAGGGAGCCGTGGCCGTGGACGGGGTGAGCCTCACGGTCAGTTCCGTTCGTCCGGAGGGATTCGAGGTCACCCTGATCCCCCTGACTCTGGCACGGACAACGTTCGATCGTCTGCGTCCGGGAGAAGCGGTCAACGTGGAGGCGGACATCATCGGGAAATACGTTCTCAAGTACCTCGAAGGCCGGGGAAGCGGCATCTCCTTGGATTTCCTTAAAAAACAGGGGTATGCATAGAAAGGCTGTCGACAGGATGATACTTTCGAAGATCGAGGAGGCCCTCGAAGACATTCGGGCGGGGAAGATGATCATTCTCGTCGACGACGAGGACCGGGAGAACGAGGGAGACCTCACGATAGCGGCCGACCACGTCACGCCCGAGGCGATCAACTTCATGGCACGGCACGGGCGGGGGCTCATCTGTCTCAGCATCACGGAGGAGCGGGCCAGACAGCTCAATCTTCCGCCGATGGTCCAGGACAACTCCTCCCCGTTCGGGACCGCCTTCACGGTTTCCGTCGAGGCGCGCAAAGGCGTCACCACGGGAATATCGGCGCATGACCGGGCGACGACCATCCGGGTGGCGATTGCGCCGAACGCCCGGCCCGAGGACCTCCTGCGTCCCGGCCACGTGTTTCCCGTCGTGGCGAGGAAAGGCGGCGTCCTCGTACGGACGGGGCAGACCGAGGGGTCCGTGGACCTGGCCCGTCTCGCCGGGTGCACCCCCGCGGGCGTCATCTGCGAGGTCATGAACGAGGACGGGACGATGGCCCGTGTGCCCGATCTGCGGCGGTTCGCGACCGAGCACGGGCTGAAGATCGCCTCCATCCGTGATCTTGTCGAATTCCGCATGCACCGGGAGCGGCTGGTCAAACGGGTGGGAGAGACCCACATGCCCATCCAGGCCGGCGGGGAATTCACCGCGTTCGCCTACCGGAACACGATGAACGGCGACACCCACATCGCCATGGTCAAGGGGGAAATCCGTCCGGACGCTCCGGTGCTTGTCCGCGTGCATTCCGAGTGCCTGACGGGGGACGTGTTCGGATCGATCCGATGCGACTGCGGGGAACAGCTCCGCAGTGCATTGCGGAAAATAGAGGACGAGGGTGCGGGGATCCTCCTCTACATGAGGCAGGAAGGGCGGGGGATCGGGTTGGAGAACAAGATTCGCGCCTACCAGCTTCAGGACAAGGGATTCGACACGGTCCAGGCGAACCAGCGGCTCGGCTTCAAGCCGGACCTGCGCGACTATGGGGTAGGGGCCCAGATTCTCGTCGATCTCGGTGTCCGGGAGATCCGGCTGCTCACGAACAACCCGAAAAAGATCATCGGGCTCGAGGGATACGGATTGCGGGTGGTCGAGCGGGTCCCCGTCGAGGTTTCCCCCAACGACGAGAACGTCGATTACCTGAAGACCAAGAAGAAGAAAATGGGGCACATCCTGAGCGTGGAATAGGGGAGGGGAGATGGTGCGGACAATCGAGGGCGACCTCCAGGGGCAGGGCCTGAAAGTAGCGATCGTGGTCTCGCGGTTCAACAGTTTCATCACGGACCGCCTGATGGAGGGAGCACTCGACGCGCTCCGCCGGCACGGAGTCCAGGAAAAGGACATCACCCTGGTGAAAGTCCCCGGTTCCTTTGAGCTGCCTCTGGGAGCGCGCCGCGCGTCCTCGGGAAAGGTCGACGCGGTGATCGCACTCGGAGCGCTCATCCGCGGCGGGACTCCGCACTTCGACTATCTGAGCGCCGAGGTAACGAAAGGGATCGCACAGGTGATGCTCGACTCGGGTGTCCCGGTCTCCTTCGGCGTGCTCACGACCGACACCGTGGAGCAGGCGATCGAGAGGGCGGGGACCAAGGCAGGGAACAAGGGATTCGAGGCGGCACTGTCCGCGATCGAGATGGCGAAGCTCCTGCGCCAGATGTAACGGCATGGGGAGTTAGGGGCGAGGGAGATTGCGCCGGGAATCTCGGGAAAAGGTCTTTCAAACTTTGTTCATGATGGATTTCCTGGGGGTTGGCCCGGACGAGGCCATCCCCCTTTTTGCATCGGTGTCCGCTCCTCCCCCGGATGCGGAATATTACAAAGTGACGGTACGGGGAGTCTGGGAACACCGGACGGCGATCGACGACCTGATCCGCCAGGCGGCGGAGAACTGGCGCCTGGAGCGGATGACACTTGTCGACAGGAACATCCTTCGGCTGGGGGCTTACGAAATCGGCCGATCCGGCGACATACCGTTCGTTGTGGCGATCAACGAGGCGGTCGATCTCGGCAAGCGGTTCGGATCGGAGGAGTCCGGGGCGTTCATCAACGGAATCCTGGACCGGATCTCGGAAATCACGAATAAAAAGGTGACGCCGTGAGATATCAACCGAAGGCCATAGAGAAGAAGTGGCAGAAGCGTTGGGAGGAGGATGGAATTTTCCGGTGCCCGGACGCGATCACCGCTCCGAAATTCTACTGCCTCGAGATGTTTCCGTATCCCTCCGGCCGCATCCACATGGGACACGTCCGCGTCTACACGATCGGGGACCTCATCGCGCGGTTCAAGCGGATGCGGGGTTTTCAGGTCCTGCATCCCATCGGGTGGGATGCTTTCGGACTGCCCGCGGAAAACGCCGCGCACCGGCACGGGACCCACCCCGCAAAGTGGACCTGGGAGAACATCGGCTTCATGAAACAGCAGCTTCGGGAGCTGGGGATCTCGTACGACTGGGAGCGCGAGTTCGCCACCTGTTCCCCCGAGTATTACCGGTGGGAGCAGTTGTTCTTCCTCTGGATGCTGGAGGACGGAATCGCGTACCGGAAGCGGGCGCAGCTCAACTGGTGCGAGGAGTGCCAGACCGTCCTTGCCAACGAGCAGGTGAACCGGGACGGGACATGCTTCATTCACGACCAGGAGCGCGTTACCCAGCGTGAGCTCGACCAGTGGTTCATCGGCACCACGAAGTACGCGGAGGAGCTTCTGTCCAGTCACGAGGAACTGCGGGGGGGATGGCCCGACAACATACTCGAGATGCAGCGCAACTGGATCGGACGAAGCGAGGGTGCGGAAATCGACTTCCCTCTCGGGGACGGGGAGGGAAAGATCACCGTTTTCACGACGCGTCCCGACACGGTGTATGGGGCCACGTTCATGAGCATGGCGCCTGAACACCCGCTCGTCCTCGCGTTCGCCCGGAAGGGGGGGCGGGAGGCAGAGGTGGGGGAATTCGTCCGGCGGGTCGCACAGCAGGACAGGATTGCCCGGTCCGGCGAGGAGACCGAAAAGGAGGGGATCTTCACGGGAGGATTCTGCAAAAACCCGATGACCGGGAACATGATCCCGATATACGCAGCCAATTTCGTCCTGTACGAATACGGAACCGGTGCCGTGATGGCGGTGCCGGCACACGATCAGCGGGATTTCGAGTTCGCGCGGAAGTACGGACTTCCCGTCACGGTCGTCATCCAGCCCGATGGGGAGGAACTGTTCCCCGGGACGATGACCTGCGCCTACGAAGGACCGGGACGAATGGTCGACTCCGGTCCGTTCACCGGCCTGCCCGGCGAGGAAGGGAAAAAGAGGATCACGGCGTACTTCGAAGAGAAGGGGATCGGGAAAGGAAAGGTCCAGTACCGCCTGCGTGATTGGGGGGTGAGCCGGCAGCGGTACTGGGGTTGCCCCATTCCGGTCATCCACTGCCAGGATTGCGGTGTCGTCCCCGTCCCTGCCCGGGACCTCCCGGTGGTCCTGCCCGAGGACCTCCCCTACACACGCGAGAAGGGAAACCCCCTGGCCGCCGCCGAGGACTGGATCCGGGTCCCCTGCCCGGCCTGCGGCGTTCCTGCCAGACGCGAGACGGACACCTTCGACACCTTCTTCGAGTCGAGCTGGTATTTCCTCCGGTACATCGACCCGAAGAACGACAAGGCGCCGCTCGACCCGGAAAAGATGCGCAACTGGATGCCCGTGGACCAGTACATCGGAGGCGTGGAGCACGCGTGCATGCACCTCATCTACGCCCGGTTTTTCCATAAGTATCTGCGGGATCGAGGGATCGCCCACGGGAACGAACCGTTTCGCCGGCTCCTGTCCCAGGGAATGGTGTGCATGCAGACGATGGAATGTCCGAAGCACGGATGGCGGTATCCGGAGGAGGTCGACGAGGAAGGGAAGTGCAGACAGTGCGGGGAAAAAGTGGATGTCGGGCGATCGATGAAGATGTCCAAGTCGAAACGCAACGTCGTGGAACCCTCCGTACTCATCGAACGGTACGGCGCGGACACGGCGAGGCTGTTTTCCCTCTTCGCGTCTCCCCCCGAAAAGGATCTCGACTGGAGTGAGCAGGGGGTCGAGGGGGCTTTCCGGTTCCTCAACCGGGTGTTCCGGCTGATTTCCCAGCGCAGGGAGGCGGTCTCCCGGGCCGGAGAGAAGTGGGACGAATCGGCGGACACCCGGCGGATTCGCAGGATGACACACCAGACCCTGAAGAAAGTGACCGGGGATGTGGAAGAGAGGTCCCATTTCAATACGGCTCTTTCCGCGATCATGGAGATGGTCAATTTTCTCTACCTGGTCGAGGACGCCGCCTGGGGTTCCCCCGGAACGTCCCCGGCGCTCAGGGAAGCGGTCGAAATACTGCTCCTCATGCTTTCCCCCTTTGGACCCCATATAAGCGAGGAGCTCTGGGAGATGATCGGAGGGGAAGGACTGGTATCGTCCCGGGCGTGGCCCAGGTTTGACGCGGAGGTGGCACGGGCGGAGGAGATCCTCGTGGTCGTGCAGATCAACGGGAAGCTTCGGTCGCGGATTACTGTGGACGCCGGGGCGACAGAGGAGGAGATCCGGTCGATGGCCATGGCCGACCCCCGCGTACTCGAATACACGGAAGGAAAGAAGATACGGAAAATGGTATACGTCCCCAGGAAGCTCGTGAGCATCGTCGTCTAGACCCATGAGCCCGGGTCTGACATCTCCCGGGAGGTATCCGGGCATCGTTTCCCGAACGTCCCGCGATGCCGCGCGCAGAGATCGTATTCTCTCGGTCGCGTATCGTGCAGGATGGGGGTTCTTGCTTCTCCTGTTCCTTTTCCTCCCCGCGTGCGGTTACCGGCTGCAGGGAAAAGCAGGTTCCCGGTTCAGCGATCCGGGGATCCGGGTGGACCTGCGCCCCTTTGCGAACGAATCCCTCGTCCCGGACGGGGGGGCGTACCTCACGGCCCGTCTGCGGGACGAGATGCGGGTCAAAGGATTCCGGGGGAGCTTCAAGCGAAGTCAGGCCGATTACCTTGTCGAGGGGACGATGCGGGAAATCCACGAGGAGGTGTTCTCCCACGGGAAGGATGAGTATGCTCTCGAATACCGTATGACGGTCTCCGTGGATATACGGGTCGTCGAGATCAAGCAGGGACGGCTTCTCTGGAAGGAGGATGGGCTCACCGATGCCGCATCCTTCTACGCCGGTTCCGACTTCCAGTACACGGAGTCCAACCGCCGCTTGGCGTTCGAGGAGGTTTGCCGGCGGCTTGCCCGCAAGATCGGCGAGACCCTGAGGGAGACCCTGTGAGAGGATCCTCCGTTCGTTCCGTTTTCGGGTCCTGGATGCGGGAAGCGCAGGCGCCCGCATACGTCCTGGGAGGAGAGGGAGCCAGACTCTCGGAAATGGTTGCGCAAGGGTTGGTGTCCCGGTTCCGGAAGGAAGGGGAAACGGTGGAACTGGTCCACTGGAGCGTCGCGGACTTGGAACGGGAGTCTCCCGACGCAGCATGGCGGTCCCCCTCGTTCTTCTTCCGGTGGAGGGTGTTTCTCCTCCCCGATGCGGGGGAGTGGAAACAGGGACCACGCAAAGAGATTTTGAAGTATCTCGAGTCCCCCGACCCTTCCGTCCTGCTCGTGGTCCCCTGTTCCGACCGCAAGGCCCGGAAACTGTTCACAACCGTCCGCGGGATTCGATCGGCCTCCCCCGGGGAGGAGGAAGTCGTCGACGCTTTGGCCGATTTTGCGGTCTCCCTGGCGGCCGAGGAAGGGAAGGTCCTGTCCGGGGACGCTGCCGTTTTTCTGGCAAGATGGGTGGGGGCGGATTTCCCCCGGTTCCGGGCGGAAATGGGCAAACTGCTCTCCTTTGGGGCGTCGCGCGGGGAGATCGGGGAAGAGGAGATCCGGGAAGTGTGCGTTGCCGGGGGGGCGGTGGATCCGTTCCGCCTGGCGGACGACCTGATCTTCCGAAACCGGAAAGGGTGCATTGAGAAGCTTAGGCGGTATGCCGCTTCCGCCGAAAGCGGGGACTACCACTCCCTGGTCGGGGCGATTGCGTGGTCGGTACGGAGGAAACTGGCAGACACGGGGCGGCGCGGCATGGGAATCGCGACGCGGTCCGGAGGGGCGGGGAAACCGTTTTCGGTCCAGAGGGGGGCGGAAATCCTTACGGTGTTGTCGCGGATCGACCGGAACCTGAAAGGAGGAAGCGGCCTCTCTCCCGAGCAGGTGTTCGAGATCGAGCTGCTGAAGCTTCTTGCCTGAAGAGGGAGTATTACGACCTGCTTGCGGCTGCCTTGTGGACAGCCCGGGAGAGCCGGGCGACCTTTCGGGCCACGTTCTTCCTGTGAAGAACTCCTTTTGACCCGGCCCGGGATAGAACGGCGACGGCCTTGGAAAGAACCTTTCCCGCCTCCTCGGCGTTCTTTTTCTCCAGAGCGGAACGGACTTCCTTGATGGCGGATTTCACCGAAGAGCGGACGTGACGATTTCTCGCTCTCCGCTTCAGGCTCTGCTTGTGTCTTTTTATCGCGGACTTGATCCTGGCCAACAGGTCCCTCCTGCGAGATACGAAAAATGAATATGAAAAGAGTATTTGATACGAGAAGGGAAGAAATGTCAAAGGAAAAGAACAGCGGCGGAGATGCTCGCGGCGGGGTAGCACGCAGGTCGAGCAGGCAAACCGGAAAGGCCGGGGATCTCCTCCGTACGCGGGCGGTCTCCCTCCCCTACGGCTTCGCTTTCGCTGTCCTTCGCGTTGCTGTCCTTTTGGTCGGCGGAATGTGAAAGCTCCCGAAAAAGGCTCGAGACTGCACGTGCGGAAACGGGATCAATGCGAAAAGAATTCTTCTCCCGTTTGAGGAGAGGAACCCCGACGTCGCGACGGGGTGCCCAAGAAATAGGCAAAATGTATAACCCGTGCAGCCGTCATGTGGGATGATGGTTTTCCACAAGGCAATCCACAGCCTTTCCCCATTCTGTGTGGAAAGGGAGAAAGGATCATTTCGTCATCTTTTTCGCTTTTTCCCAGAATCGGTCGAGTATTGAAATGTCCGTATTCTCGATAGAACACCCTGATTCTCTTGCGATTTTTTCCATCGCCTCAAATCGACGCAAAAAGCGTTCGTTGGCCGTACCCATGGCGATCTCCGGGTTGATGTTGAGGAATCGGGCCAGGTTTACCAGGGCGAAGAGGATATCCCCCAACTCGTGTTCCATTCTCTCTGGGTCTCCCCCGGAAATGGCTTCTTTCAGCTCCTCCATCTCCTCTTCGACCTTCTCCATCACCTGCTCGCTGCTCTTCCAGTCGAATCCCGCGCGGGCCGCCTTTTTCGTGATCTTGGCGCCCCGGAGAAGGGAGGGGAAACTCCTGGGGACGCCGCCAACGAGGGAGGAATGATTCTTGTTCTCCACGGTCTTCTTGATATGTTCCCACTGGAGGGAAACCGCTTCGGGTGTGGCGGCGATGGCCTCGGAAAAGACGTGCGGGTGCCTCCGCACCATCTTCTCCGAGATGGAGTCGATCACGTCGGAGATGTCGAACTCCCCCTGGTCGCTGGCGATCTGGGCGAGGAACAGGATCTGGAAGAGGAGATCCCCCAGTTCCTCGCGCAGCAGGCCTGCATCGTTTCGAGAGATGGCGTCCACGACCTCGTGGACCTCTTCGAGCAGGTACTGCCGGAGAGAGGAAAGCGACTGCGCTCGATCCCATTCGCATCCGCCCTTGCCCCTAAGGCGCGCCATGATGTCCACAAGGGACTGGAAATTGCTCATATCGGTTTTTCCTCGAACCGATGATATCATACAGTATTTATGAGGATTGAGCCTCACAAGGGTCGTGCTTTGCTCTCCCTCGCGGCCGTTCTTCCGTTCCTCTTTCTTCTGTCGCTGACGATTCCCGGGCGTTGCATGGCGGAGGACTTTTTCCCGGGGTACGCCCCCGAGGTGAGATCGCAGGCAGAGCGCGTGGTAGAGGCGGCGGGTCCGGGGACGGATAAGGAGCTGGTGAACGAGGTCCGGCGTCTGCGGAAGAGGATGTACGCCCACGGGATACTTTCCATTAACGCTATCCCGGACCGGGTTTTCCAGCGAGCGGAAAAGGGGGGATGGAAAGATAAAATCGCATCCCGTTTCCGGGTCATTGCGGAAGTTTCTCCCCTTTCGGTTCAGATGTGGGCCTGGATGGTCAAAGAAGACATTCTCCGCTTCCGAGTGGGTGAACTCGTTTCCGACTTCAAGGGGATGTGGGGGGCGCTCTGGGGATTCGGGCCGGCCCTCCTGGGGCATGCCGCCTGGATAATCTCCTATTTCGCGGCGACCGCCTGCTGGTTCGTGGTCTGGATCTCGATCGCCCTGTTCATGCGGGCGCGCCCTTCTCTGGAGTTGGACATCGCACGGGTCGCGCGGCTCCCCATGCGGGAGTACCTTGCCCCCCTGGTAGTCGTCGCCCTTTTTCTCCTCCCCCTGGGTGCCGGTCTCGGGCTCGCGGTGGTGGTGTGCTACTGGATGCTGTTTTCGGTGGCCTATCTGCGACGCGGGGAACTGATGCTGATGACCGCTGCGATCCTCCTCCTCGCCTCTCTTCTTCTCGGGGGGAGCATGCTCCACCTTTTGCACGCGGTGACGGGCGACGTGCCGAAGGAAGGATGGCTGGGAGCCGACGGGTATATCCCCCAGCAATGGCCGGCGGAAGCCCGGAAGGGGCATGTGCCGGTGGGGGGCGCGGCTCCCTATTGGCTGGTCGAGTTTTCCCGGGCGCGCGCGGCGATGCAGGCGGGTAACGACGCGAGGGCGGAACAAATCTGGACGGAGTTGATCGAAGAAGGGAAGGATCTCCCCGAGGTGCGCAACAACCGGGGCATCACCAGGGCGAAGCAGGGAAAGACAGAGGAAGCCCTGTCCGACTTCGAGTCGGCGGTCGGGAAACGCCCCGAAGACGGTCCCGCCCTGTGGAATGCGTATCAGGCGTACCTGCAAATGTTCAATCTGGAACGGGCCAGGCTGATACAGCCCCTGGCATGGGACAGGGTGAGAAGGCTTTCCCCCTTCCGCTTCCATCCCGGGGACATGGAAGCAGGGGAGTGGCTGGCCTCCCCCTTGCCCGTGTACGAGCTGATCCGGGTGATCGGGAACCGGCGGAGAGAACTGCTCGGCAAGGCGGGCGAGGGAGAGTATTACCGGATCTTTTTCCGGCCTCTCACCCCGGAAACCGCTCCCTTGTTCCTCATCCTCGTCTGGCTCTGCTCGGTACTCTGGAAATTCCTTTCCCTGCGGGTCTGGGTCCAGACCACCTGCCGCGGATGCGGCGCGCAGACCCTTGTCGTGGGAATCCGGGAGGCGACCGATTTCTGCAATATGTGCCATGCGAAAGTCGGCTGGGGAATCCGGGCAGGGGAGGAAAAGGAACGCCGGGCCCTCGGAATCCGCATGCACCGGAATTACGTCCGGGCGGTTTCCGTCCTGGTTCCCGGTTCCGGTGGGCTTTGGTCCGGGAAGGAGATCGTGACGATGGTTTACGTCGTCTTGCTCAGCCTGTCTCTGGCGGGCTTGTCTTCCTCCCTCGGCGCCCGGGAGGGGGGGGATATCATTTCCGAGCTCCAGTCGATCGTCGCACACTGGGCCGTATTCACCACGGGGGTTCTTTGGGCGGCCGGAGCGGCATGGGGGATCCGGTCGTTCGGGAGAATGCAGCGGAGCGTCGGAATTACCGGAGAAAAGAGGTAAAGGCATGAAGGGAAAGATTTCGGATTTCAGCATCCCGGAAATCTTCCAGCTGGTGGCAAGCCAGGGGAAGAGCGGCGCGCTTACGATTCGCGGAGACGAGAGGGAGACGGTATTTCTCTTTGCGGACGGCATGATCGTCGACGTGCAACCCGACCGGCATCGGGCCCGACACGCCCTGCTCGGGAACATGCTGGTGGCGGCGGGCTACCTGACCACCCAGGAACTTCCCCGCATTCTCGCCCAGCAGGACCGGGAGAGAAAGAAGATCGGTGAGATTCTGGTGGAGAGGGGGAAGATCTCCCGGGAAAAACTTGCCAAATATCTTTATCTGCAGGTCAAGGACAGCATCTACTATTCGCTGCGGATCAAGGAAGGCGAGTACCAGTTCGAAGTGTTCGCCGTTCGTCCCCCCGCGTGGATGGCCTCTTCCCTGCGAGCGGACGTATTGCTCATGGAAGGGATGCAGTTTCTTGACGAATATCCTCAATTGCGCGAGAAATTTCCGCCGGGAAAATTCCAGGTAGCCCGGAAACGGGGAGTGCGGATCGACCCGTCGGCCCTGCCCGAGGAGGAAAGGATGGTCTGGAACGTGGTCGAATATTCCCCCGACCCGTACCGTGTGTTCCGGAAGGCTTGCATCACCTGGTACGAGGGGCTTCGGGCCTTGTGGGGGCTCTGGGACAGGGGGCTGGTGGAAATCTCCGGACTGGAAGAGGAGAGTCCCGACGCGGGGGACGTGATCCTTCAGAGCATGTCCCGGAAATACGCAATAGGCTGCGGGCGTGCGGTGATATGGACGTTAACGGCAGTCGTGGCGGGTTCCTGGGTGTACACGGTTCTCCTGTCTCCCTCGGTTACCCGCGTCCTGGCCGGATGGGCGAATTTCCTGCGGTAGGGAAGGACAGGAGGACCGATGGAACCGGACATCCCGGAAAAACACACGGTACGCTTCGACGATCCGGCGGTGCTTGCGAACCTGTTCGGCAGCCACGACGATCACCTGAAAATCGTGGAACAGGCTCTTGGGGTCACGATCCTCCCGAAGGGAAACGTGGTGACCGTGACCGGCGACCCGCTCCAGGTGGAGCTGTCGGAAAAGGTCCTGACGGGGCTGTACCGGGTTCTCCGCAAGGGAATCCCCATCACGTCCAACGATGTTGTGGCCGCGGTCAAGATCGTCCGATCGGACCGGAACGCGGAGGTCGCGAGCATATTCGAAGACGTGGTGTTCAAGTCCTCCCGCAACAAGGTCATCACACCCAAAAGTGTTGCGCAGAAGAAATATCTCGACGCCATCCGCGATTTCGACATCGTTTTCGGCGTCGGTCCCGCCGGGACAGGCAAGACTTTCCTCGCCATGACGATGGCGGTGGGGTTCCTGCTGCGAAAGGAGGTGAAACGGATCATCCTCGCGCGCCCGGCGGTCGAGGCGGGGGAGAAGCTCGGGTTCCTCCCGGGCGACATGGCCGAGAAGGTCAACCCCTATTTGCGGCCCCTGCACGACGCGCTGTACACGATGCTCGAGTATGAGCAGGCGGGCAGGATGATGGAGAGGGGAGTCATCGAGGTCGCTCCGCTGGCGTTCATGCGGGGAAGGACGCTCAACGACTCCTTCGTGGTCCTCGACGAGGCACAGAACACCACGTCCGAGCAGATGAAGATGTTCCTGACGCGGATCGGATTCGGCTCCAAGGCAGTGATCACGGGGGATATCACCCAGACGGACCTTCCCTCGGGTCGCATCTCCGGGCTGAAAGAGTCGCTCTCTCTTCTGCGAGGGGTGGAGGGGATAGAGTTCTGCTGGTTTACCGAGATCGATGTGGTCAGGCATCCCATCGTCCAGGAAATCATCAAGGCCTATGAGCGATACGAAAAGCGGAGCCAGGAATAACAAGTCTCCCGGTCCCGCGGGACACCCGGGTGGGCAAGATCCGGTGCCCCGGGCAGCGACCCGGTACAGGATCAGCATCCGGCAGGAGGTGCGGCCTGCCCCCTTCAACGGGGATCTTCTCCGTGGACTCGTCCGCAGGGCCTTGACGGTCCTGGCGGTGGAGGGGGCGGACCTTCGCATCCTGGTAGTGGAAGACGCGGAAATGGAGCGGTGCAACCGGACGTTCTTCGGGCGCGCGGGGACGACGACCGTGATCTCCTTTCCCGAGGACGATACGGAAGGGGCGCCCCCCTCCCGGATCGCGGGGGACATTCTTCTTTCCGCGCGGGCCTGCCTATACCGTACGAAGAGCTGGCCATGCTCGGAGGAGGAGAAGGTCTTTTACTTTATCGTCCATGGCATGCTCCACCTTCTCGGACACGATCACGAAAAGGGGAAAACGGGAGCCGCCCGAATGCGCAGGGAGGAAGTCCGGGTGTACCGCTCCTGCCTGAAAGAGGGGAGAAGCCCCATTTGAAAGGTGTCTTTACGACAGAGAACGCCGGGGATTTCTCTGCCTTGAAACGTTCCGTGAGAACGACGGGTTTGCTTGGCGCGGCATTTTCCGTCCTGTATGCGGCGGGAATGCCGGGTTATGACGTTCCCGGACTTCCCTTCGTGTGCCTCGTTCCACTCCTTATCCTGTCCACGACATCCGCCAACGCCCGGCAGGCAGCGCGAAGGGGATTTTTCGCGGGCACGCTTGCGCATCTTCTCCTCTTCTACTGGATCGCCTATACGGTGGCCGTGCAGGGAAACCTGGGATGGTTTCTGGGGAGCGTTGCCGCCCTGTTGGTATCGGCCTATCTCGGCGTCTACGTCTCTCTCGCGGCGATGATCGCCTACCGTCTCCGGCGACGGTTCGGGATCGCGGGATTATTGGGGTTCCCTGCGGCATGGGTGTGCGTCGAATACGGGAAGTCCGTCCTGTTCACGGGGTTTCCCTGGATGCTTCTCGGCTATGGACTCTCCGGTCAATACCTGATGCGGCAGGCGGCCGACCTGGCCGGCGTTTTCGGACTGGGATTTCTCCTGGCAACCGTGAACGTCTGTCTGTATATGGCTGGCGCAGGAATTGCTCATGGAAACAGGAGGGACGCACTCTTTTCCATCACCGGGGCGACTGCCGTCGTCGGAATTCTCATCGCATATGGCGCCGCGAAAACGTCGTCGGACCGGAGCGGACACCCCGGCCCAGCCGTCCGGGTGGGAATCGCACAGGGGGGAATCGACCAGTCGGTCAAGTGGGATCCCGATCACCAGAAGAAAACGCTCGATATCTACGGAACGCTGACCCGGGAGGCGGCGGAGAAGGGAGCGGAGGTTGTCGTATGGCCGGAGACGGCTGCCCCGTTCTTCTACGGATGGGAACCGGAAATGAGCGCCGTGGTGGATGCCGTGGCGTATGAGAACCATGTTCCGATCATCTTCGGCGCCCCCTGGTTCGACCCGTCTGAAGGGGGGAAATACTACAACAGCGTGTTCCTCCTCGGGAAAAGGGGGATCGCGGAGGGGCGGTACGACAAGAGACACCTCGTTCCGTTCGGGGAATATATCCCCCTCCGGCGCATCCTCTTCTTCCTCCGTAAATTGACGGCGGGAGAGGAGGATTTCTCCGCGGGGAAGGACCCGGCGCTGTTCGTCGTCCTGGGGGAACCCGTCGGGGCGTCCGTCTGTTACGAGGCGGTCTTCCCGGGGATCCTCCGGGAAAGCGTCCGCGAGGGCGCGAGGTGGCTGGTGAACGTCACCAACGATTCCTGGTTCGGGGACACGGTCGCTCCGTACCAGCACCTCGCCATGGCAAGGATGAGGTCCGTGGAACTGCGAAGACCGATGGTGCGGGCGGCGAACGCAGGGATAAGCGCCGTCATAGACGAGCGGGGAGAGGTGGTGGCGGAACTGGGGCTCTTCCGCAGGGGGGTCCTCATGGGATCGATCCATCCTCGCGGGGGGGAGACGCTATATGCAAAAATGGGTGATTTATTCGCAAAATCTTGTACTATAATAACTTTTTTACTATTGATGATTCCCGGGAGAGGAACCCATGGCCGTAGGAATTCTGGCAGATAAAACTGCCTCGATGGCATCCCGCTTCGACGATCTTCGGGGCTATCTTTGAGGTAGAACGCAAACAGGCACGCCTGGCCGAACTCGAGGCGGCAACATCGAAGGAAGGGTTGTGGGATTCCCCCGAGAAGGCGGAATCGTTGCTGAAAGAGCGCAAGGTGCTGGAGACGGTCCTGACGAAATGGGCCGACATCGCGAAATCCCTGGACGATCTCCGCGCGTACCTCGAGCTCTATGACGAGACGCAGGATCCTTCCCTCGCCGCCGAGATCGAGCAGGAAGCCGATTCCCTGTCGGTACGCCTCGACGAAATGGAGATGGAACGGATGCTCGGGGGGGAGAACGACGACAGGAACGCCATCGTAACGATCCACGCCGGCGCCGGAGGAACGGAGTCCCAGGACTGGGCGGAGATGCTTCTCCGGATGTACACCCATTTTGTCGACCAGAACGGCTTCGACGCCGAGGTCATCGAGCGACAGCCGGGGGAAGACGCGGGGATCAAGAGCGTAACATTGCTCGTGTCGGGAATTCATCCGTACGGATACCTGAAAGCGGAAAGCGGCGTACACCGGCTCGTGCGAATATCCCCGTTCGATGCAAACAAGAGACGGCACACGTCGTTTGCGTCCGTTTTCGTATCGCCCGAAATCGACGACGATGTGCAGATCCAGATCAACGAGTCGGACCTGAGAATCGACACTCTCCGCTCGAGCGGAGCCGGGGGCCAGCACGTCAACAAGGTCGAGTCCGCGGTCCGGATCACCCACGAGCCGACCGGGGTTACGGTCCTCTGCCAACAGGAACGGTCGCAGCACAAGAACCGCGCGATGGCGATGAAGATCCTCCGATCGAAACTGTACGAGCTCGAAATGCGCCAACGGGCGGAAAAGGCAGCGGAGGCGCACAAATCGAAAAAGGACATCGCCTGGGGATCCCAGATCCGGTCCTACGTCCTCGCCCCCTACCGCATGGTGAAGGACCACCGGACCGGGCACGAAACAGGAAACGTGGACGCCGTCCTGGACGGCGATATCATCGCATTCATCCGGAAATATCTTCTTGCGGCGGGTGCGCAGGGCGAGCAGCGCTCCGCGTAACCGGAATTCGCGCGACAGCGCGCCGGGAAGGGACGGCAGATCCCCGGGAATCCGGCGAAAAAGCAACGGAGGAGGCCCGCGTGACGGAAGAATGGAACGACCTCGTCAGGGAACGGATGCGGAAAGCGGACGAGGTCCGGCGGCGGGGCAGGAATCCTTATACGAATGACCAGCAGGTGGGGGGGACGACGGCAGACGCCATTCGTGCCGCGGAAGGCAAAGACCTGGCGAAAGAGGAGATCCGGGTCGACATCGCCGGGCGGGTCGTCGCCGAGCGGAACTTCGGGAAAGCGGCGTTCCTTGTGATCGCCGACCGGGCGGGAAAGCTGCAGGTGTACCTGAAGCGGGACGGGATCGGCGAGGAAGAATACTCCCTGTTCCGGGAAACGATGGACGTCGGGGACATCGTCTGGGTCGAAGGGCCTCTTTTTCTTACGCGCACGGGAGAGCTGACCATTCAGGCGGAGTCCTTCCGTCTCCTTACCAAGTCCTTGAGGCCCCTTCCCGAAAAGTGGCACGGTCTCTCGGACGTGGAAACCCGCTACCGGCAGAGGTACGTCGACCTGATCGTGAACGAAGGGGTGCGGGATCTTTTCCGGCGCCGGAGCCAGATCATCTCGTTTCTCAGGGATTTTCTGGTATCGCGGGATTTCCTCGAGGTGGAGACCCCGATGATGCAGCCGATTGCAGGGGGAGCGGCCGCCCGCCCGTTCGTCACCCACCACAATGCCCTGGACATGGAACTGTTCCTGCGGATCGCCCCCGAGCTGTATCTCAAGCGTCTTCTCGTGGGGGGGGTCGAGCGTGTTTTCGAAATCAACCGGAACTTTCGGAACGAGGGGATTTCCACGCAGCACAACCCGGAGTTCACGATGCTCGAGTTCTACCAGGCGTATGCGACTTACGAAGATTTCATGGGACTGACGGAGGAAATGCTGTCCTCCCTCGCGCTTTCCCTCTTCGGCAGGACGACCGTGACCGTGCAGGGGGAGACGATCGACTTCGCCCCCCCCTGGGAAAGGATGACGGTCGCCGCAGCGGTTGCAAGATACGGGAACGTGGCGGAGGAACGGCTTTCCGACCCGGCCTTCCTCGGGGAGATGGCCCGGGGACTGGGGCTTCCCGTGGAAGAGAATATTCCCGCGGGCGCGCTTCTGGCCTCCCTATACGAGGAGGTGGCCGAGCCGAAGATAAAAGGGCCCGCCTTCGTCACGGAGTACCCCATCGAGGTGTCTCCCCTGTCCCGTGCGTCCGACTCCCGCCCCGGGGTCGTGGACCGGTTCGAGCTGATCGTCAGGGGGAGGGAGATCGCCAACGCGTTTTCGGAGCTGAACGACCCCCGGGAGCAGAGGCGACGGTTCGAGGAGCAGCGAAAGGCCCGTGAAAGAGGGGATGAGGAGGCGCACGCGATGGACGAGGACTTCCTTCGCGCACTCGAATACGGGATGCCCCCGGCGGCGGGCGAGGGAATCGGGATCGACCGCCTGGTGATGCTTTTTACCGATTCTCCTTCCATCCGGGAGGTCATCCTGTTCCCGCTGCTCCGGAAGGAAGGGTAGCGAAGGGTGACCCTCCCGGTCGAATACTTCATCGGCCTGAAATACCTCCTGGCCAAGCGGAAGCAGACGTTCATCTCCATCATCACCGTGATCTCTGTTTCGGGCGTGGCCATCGGGGTGATGGCCCTCATCATCGTCCTTGCCGTGATGAACGGTTTCGAGAGAGAGGTGAAAGACCGGATACTCGGAGCCACCGCGCACGTACACGTGACCAGCCTGGAGGGAAGTATCCCGGACCCCTTTGCTCTCGCCCGGCGGGTCGACGCGATGGACGGAGTCGTCGCGGCGAGCCCGTACCTGTTCTCCCAGGTGATGATCTCCTCGGGCACCGCGTCCACGGGGGCAATCCTGCGGGGCGTGGACATTCCCACCATCGGGAAGGTGACGCGGCTTCCCCGGGACATACGGAAAGGGAAGCTTGAGGATCTCGCGAAAAAGACGTCTTCGGGTCTGCCGGGGATCATCCTCGGGAAGGAGCTTGCCGCCAACCTGGACGTTTCGCCGGGAGACCTCGTGGAGATCCTGGTACCCGGGGGAAACATCACCCCGATGGGAGCGTTCCCGGGCATCGCACGCTTCGGGGTGGCGGGTCTTTCCGAATCGGGCATGTACGAGTACGACTCCTCCTTCGCCTACGTATCCCTGGCAGAGGCGGGCAGGCTCATGGGGATGGAAGGGCGGGCTACCGGACTCGAAGTGAAGGTCGACGACATCTACCAGGCGGGACGGATCGCGACCCGAATCCGGGAGGCGCTCGGCTATCCCTACTGGGCGAAGGACTGGATGCAGAGCAACCGGAACCTGTTCTCTGCGTTGAAGCTGGAGAAGGTGGTCATGTTCATCATCCTCGTCCTGATCGTGATGGTCGCCGCATTCAACATAATCAGCACGCTCATCATGGTCGTCATGGACAAGACCAGGGATATTGCCGTTCTCATGACGTTGGGCGCAACGCGCAAGATGGTTCGCAAGATCTTCGCACTCGAGGGACTCCTGATCGGGATGGCCGGAACCGTCACGGGATCGATCCTGGGTACGCTTCTGTGTTATCTCCTTCGCCGGTACCAGTTCATCCGGCTGCCGAGCGACGTGTACTACATTTCCACCCTGCCGGTGGATCTTTCCCCGGGGATCCTGATCCTCGTCGGAGCAAGCTCGATCCTTATCTGTTTTCTCGCTACCCTGTACCCGTCGAGGCAGGCTTCCCTCATCGATCCCGCGGAGGCGATCCGGTATGAATAGCGCCGGGTTTCTCCGCGTCGAGAATCTTCGCAAGGAGTTCCCGAAAAGGGGCGGAACAATCGAGGTCCTGAAGGGAATCTCCTTCACGCTCGACCGGGGAGAGATGCTCGGCGTGGTCGGGGTATCGGGTGTCGGCAAGACAACCCTTCTACAGATCGTGGGAACCCTCGACCGGGCGACCTCGGGAAGCGTCCTCTACGACGGGCGGGACGTGACGTCTTTGCCCGAGGGGAAGCTCGCTGAATTCCGGAACCGGACTGTGGGTTTCGTTTTCCAGTTCCACCACCTGCTGCCCGAGTTCGATGCACGGGAGAACGTGATGCTACCCTGCCTGATCGCCGGGATGACCCGGGAAGAGGCGGGGAAGAGGGCGGATGACCTCCTTTCCGAAGTCGGGCTTTCCGACCGGATGACCCACCGCATAGGGGAGCTATCGGGGGGGGAACTGCAGAGGGTGGCCATCTGCCGGGCGTTGGCAATGGGTCCGGAAATCCTCCTGGCCGACGAACCCACCGGAAACCTGGACAAGGAAACCGCAGGAGGCGTTGCCGATCTTCTCGGGGAGTTGAACCGGCGCAGGGGGCTCTCCCTGGTGGTCGTCACCCACAACGAGGAGTTGGCCGGGAAAATGCACCGGGTTCTGAAGATCGACGACGGGGTGATCGTTCGGTGATCGACCTGCGGGTGACGGCTTTGGGTGTCGCGGTCCTTCTGGCGATCTCGGCGGTCCTTCTCCCGCGCGCCGGTGCAGCCGGCTTTCCCATTCTGGGAATCCGGGTGGAAGGAGCGAACCGGGTCGGGCCCGACACGATTCTTCGTGTCATGGAATCCCGCGTGGGAGGGGAGTTCGATCCCGCGAAGATCCGGGCGGACGTGAAGGCGATCTATCGCATGGGGTATTTCTCCGACGTGAAAATCGACGCGGAAAATGAACCCGGCGGTCTTCGGCTCGTTGTGCTCGTTGTCGAGAAGCCGATCGTCTCTTCGATCGTAATCGAGGGGAACAAGGAAGTGGATACTGCCGACCTCAAGGAGGCGCTCACCATCAAGGAGCGCAGCCTCTTCCAGGAGGACAAAGTCAAGGAGTCGGCGCGCAAATTGGTGGAAGCCTGCCAGAACAGGGGATATTACGACGCGACCGTCGTTCCCTCCGTACAGGAGGAGGCGGACGGCTCCATCCGTGTCTCCTTCCGCGTGTCGGAAGGGGAAAAACTCACGATCGAGAAGATCCGTATCACCGGGAACCAATATATGGGGGAGAAGAAAATCCTTGAGAAGATGGAAACGACAACGAAAGGGTTTTTTTCGTTCATCACCGACTCGGGGACCTTCAAGAAAGACGTTCTCGAGAATGATGTCCGGCTGATCGAGGCGCTGTATCAGGACAACGGGTTCATGGACTCCAAGGTCTCCGATCCCGAGATCGGAAGGGGGCCGAAGGGGCTGGTGGTGACGATCCACGTGTTCGAGGGGCGGCAGTACCGCGTGGGTAAGGTTCGCTTCTCCGGGGAATCCGGTCTGTCCGAGGAGGCGCAACGAAAGGCCGTGAAGCTCAAGGAAGGCGACGTGTTCAGCCGGGAGACTCTTCTCTCGGACGTCCTTTCCCTGACCACGGCCATGAACGACAAGGGATACGCACTCGCGATCGTCTCCCCCCTTCTGGAGAAGCGGAAGGAATATCCCCTGGCCGACGTGATGTACAAGGCGGAGAAAGGGGACAAGTTCCACTTCGGGAAGGTGGAAGTGGTCGGAAACACCAAGACGCTCGACAGAGTGATCCGGCGCAATCTCGACGTGGCCGACGGTATGACGTACACCGCTACCGGGCTTAAAAAGAGCAAGGAAAACCTCACCCGCCTCTCCTATTTCAAGGACGTCAAAATCAGCACCGAGCCCTCGAAGGTGCCTAATGAAATGGACGTCAAGGTCGAGGTGCAGGAGGGTCCGACCGGAACCTTGTCGGGCGGATTGGGGTTCAGTACCATCGACAAAATCTTCGGAGTGGTCCAGTTGACCGAGAACAACCTTTTTGGAAGGGGCTGGAAAGCCTCCCTCAACACCCAGTTCGGGTCCCGGAGGACGTTGTTCAGCCTGGACTTCCGGGATCCCTACTTTCTCGATTCCGACTTCAGCCTGCTTCTGAGCGCCTACAAATTGAAGACGAATTACACCGATTTCGAGCGGAAGTCCACCGGTGGGAAGGTCGGCTTCGGGTATTCGTTCAACCGTAACACAACCGCCAGCCTGTCCTTTCGGCTCGACGAAGTGGAGATCCTCGACCGCGAGAATGCCGTCTCCCCGATCCTGCAGGAAGAGTTCGCCATGGGGAAGCAGCAGACCCGGAGCGTCACGCTCAACCTGACGAAGAACACCACGGACAAGTATATCGACCCTTCGCGGGGGACCGTACAATCCGTGACGGTGGAATACGCAGGGGAACCCCTGGGGGGCGACTCGGACTTCGTGAAATACTTCCTGAACACGAAGGCGTTTTTCCCCGTCACAAAAACGAACATCATTTCCGGGAACTTTCTATGGGGGCACACGATCAGTACGGTGGGAGGGACGGTCCCGCTCTACGAACGGTTCTTCTTGGGGGGACCTTACAACATCCGGGGCTACAAAGCCCGGACCATCTCCCCGGTAGACCCGAACACCGACGAAGAGATCGGCGGAAACAAGGAACTGGTGGTTAACGTGGAATACATTTTCCCCATCTTCGGAGAGTTCGGGTTGAAGGGGGTCTTTTTTTTCGACATGGGCAATACCTGGGGACAGGGGCAGTGGCCGTGGGATATGAAGCCGTGGGACGGACCTCCCATCCGGTATGCTGCAGGGATGGGTATTCGCTGGTACTCCCCGATGGGACCCCTGCGGATCGAATGGGGGTGGCCCCTGAATCCCGAACCCGGCGAAGAGAAGCTCGTGATGGAGTTTACGATCGGAACGGCATTTTAACCAGGAGGTACGACGATGCAAAAGAGGTATAAAGGAATCATCGCGGCGGTGGTTGCGGCGGCCATTCTGGCCGCGGGGCCGGCAATTGCGCAGGGGCTCAAGATAGCCGTGATCGACGTCAACAAGGTCCTGAACGAGTCCGAAGCCGGAAAGATCGCGAGAAAGAAGATGGAGGGCCGATACGAGGAGCTGAAGAAAAAGGTCGATGCGTTGACCGAGGAAGCGAAAAAGATGAAGGAAGAGATCGACAAGCAGAAGATCCTCCTGGGCAAGGAGAAACTGAAAGCCAAAGAAGAGGCCCTCGCCGCGAAGGTAGCGGAACTACGCAAGGTCTCCCAGGATTCGGAGAACGAGATGCAGCGCCGCCAGCGGGACCTGACCCGCGATGTCCTCAAGATCGTAGAGGGGCAGGTGGACAAGATCGTGCAGGAGGAGAAGATCGACCTCCTGCTCGAGAGAAGCAGCGGGGTCGTACACTTCAACCCTTCGCTGGATATCACCGCAAAGGTCCTGGCACTGGTGAACAAGGAGAAGCCTGGTGAGAAATGAGTTCCGCCTTTCCGACCTTGCGGCCCGGATCGGTGCGGAGGTCGTCGGGGGGGGGGATGCCGTGGTTTCCGGCATCGCCCCGATCGAGGAGGCGGGGCCGGGGCATGTGACATTTCTTGCGAACCCGAAGTACCTGCCATTCGCCAGGGATTCGAACGCCTCGGCGATCATCGCGAAGGAACCCGTTCCCGAGTCGCGGGCGGCGTTCCTTGTTTCCGACAACCCGTACCATGCCTTCGCGTGCGCCATCGAGGCGTTCCATCCTCCGGTGCGTCCTGCCCCCGGGATATCGGACAGGGCGGTTGTCGACCCGTCCTCACGCCTCGGGACAGACGTAACCGTGTCGCCTTTCGTGGCCATCGGGGAAGGCGCCGATGTGGGTGACCGCACCGTCCTGTTTCCCGGCGTCTGCGTGGGGGAAATGGTTTGCATCGGGCCGGACTGCCTCGTGTATCCCAACGTTGTGCTGTACCACGGCGTCAAGGTGGGGGCCCGCGTGATCCTTCACGCAGGGTGCGTCATCGGAAGCGACGGGTTCGGATTCGCCCCGACGGCCGATGGGTTCCGGAAGATCCCCCAAGTGGGAACCGTCGAGATCGAGGACGACGTGGAGATCGGGGCGAACACCACCATCGACAGGGCGACGCTGGGCGTCACCCGGGTCTGCCGGGGGGCAAAGCTGGACAATCTCATCCAGGTTGGGCATAACGTGGTTATCGGCAGCGGCACGGCAATCGCGGCGCAGGCCGGAATCTCCGGGAGCACGCGGATCGGCAATCGCGTCATGATCGGCGGACAGGCGGGGCTCGCCGGCCACCTCGAAGTGGATGACGGCACGATGCTGGGGGCGAAGTGCGGTGTTCCCGATTCCCTGCGCGCCTCGGTTTCCCGGGTATGGTCGGGAATACCGGCGATGCCGCATCCCACCTGGCTCCGGATGGCGATCCTGCTGCCTAAGTTGCCGGAGCTTTTCCGCCGCGTGAAACGGCTCGAGGAAGGTAAAAAAACGAGGGGGGGGGAGTGACATGTTCAATGCGCAGGAAATCATGAGATTGCTGCCGCACAGGTACCCTTTCCTGCTACTGGACCGAGTCGTGGAATTAGAGCCGGGCCGGCGTATTGTCGGACTCAAGAACGTCACGATCAACGAACCCTTCTTCACGGGGCACTTCCCCGGCTACCCCATCATGCCCGGAGTGCTCATCATCGAGGCATTGGCCCAGGTGGGAGGGTTCCTTGCCCTCAAGGCGATGGGGAGCGAGGAGAAAATCGCCTACTTTGCCGGCATCGACAATTGCAAATTCCGCCGGCCTGTCATGCCGGGGGACCAGCTCCGGCTCGAGTGTACGGTCATCGCCCACAAGGGCCCGGTCTGGAAGATGCACGGGCAGGCGACCGTGGACGGCGTCCTTGCCGCAAAGGCCGACCTTACGGCCTCCCTGGGGGATCAGCAGTGGGAGAAAGGAAACGAAGGGGCGCTGCGATGATTCACCCGACGGCGATCATCGATCCAGGCGCCTCCCTCGGGGAAAGCGTGGATGTGGGGGCATACGCCATTGTCGGGCCAAGGGTGACGTTGGGGGACGGGTGTCGGATCGGTGCGCACGCGATCGTCGAATCCCACGCCAGGATCGGGAGGGGAACCCGCATTTTCTCCTTCGCTTCGGTGGGCGCCCCGCCCCAGGATCTCAAGTTCCGGGGGGAGGAGACCTGGGTGGAAATCGGCGAGGGGTGCACCATCCGTGAGTACGTCACGGTGAACCGGGGAACCGATAGCGGCGGGGGTACGACCCGGGTCGGGAACGGCGTGCTTCTCATGGCCTATTGCCACGTCGCGCACGACTGCCACGTCCGCGACAGGGTGATCATGGCCAACGCGGCGACGCTGGGCGGGCACGTCGATGTCGGCGAGGGTGCGATCATCGGCGGCCTTGTCGGAGTCCACCAGTTCGTTCGTATCGGCTCGTATGCGATCATCGGGGCGCTTTCCGGAATTCCTCTCGACATCCCGCCCTACGTGACGGCGGTCGTGGCGCGCGGGAAGAAGGGGAGCGGATTGTTCGGGCTGAACCTCATCGGCTTGAAAAGGAACCGGTTTTCGGAGCAGACGATTGCGGAACTCAAAAAAGCGTACCGGATCCTGTTCCGTTCGGGTCTGCCTATGCGGGAGGCGCTCACGCGGGCGGAGACGGAGACGGAGTCTCTCCCCGAGGTCCGGAATCTCCTCGAATTCGTCAGGTCCAGCAAGCGAGGGGTGCAAAGGTAGCGCATGCTCCGCGCGGGCGTCATTGGTGTCGGGTACCTCGGAAGACTGCACGCCCAGAAGATCGCGTCGTTAAACGATGTCGTGTTCTCCGGGGTCTGCGACGCTGATCGGGAGAGGGGGAAGGCGGTCGCGGAGGAGTTCGGAACCTCCTTTTTCGAGAATACCCGGAATCTTCTGCGGGAAGTCGACGCGGTATCCATCGCGGTGCCCACGACCGCCCATTTCCGGGTGGCCCGGGAAGCGATACGGGCAGGGGTTCACGTCCTCCTCGAGAAGCCTATCGCGGCGTCCGTCCGTGAGGGGCGGACTCTGGTGCGGGAGGCCGCCGGGCGGGGCCTCGTATTCCAGATCGGGCATCTGGAGCGATTCAACTCCGCGGTTATCTCCGCAACCTCCGTATTGAAGGAGCCTCGGTTCATCGAGTGCCACAGGCTTGGCATGTTCGGGGGGCGGGGCACGGACGTGGACGTGGTCCTCGACCTGATGATCCACGACATCGATCTCCTCCTCTCCTTCGTGCGGTCGCCCGTGGCCCGGATCAGTGCCGTCGGGGTGCCGGTTATCTCCTCCAACGTCGACATCGCGAACGCCCGGCTCACCTTTGCCAACGGATGCGTGGCCAACGTGACGGCAAGCCGGGTGTCAATGCGAAAGCAGCGCAAGATCCGGATCTTCCAGGAAGATGCCTATGTGTCGATGGACTTCGTCGAGAACCAGATCCAGATCTACCGGCGGATCTTTCCGACAGGGCCGGGGGGTCTGCCGGAAATCACCGGCGAAGTGCTTGAAACGGAAAAGGGAGATGCCCTGCGGGACGAGATCCGGTCCTTCGTCGATTGTGCCCGGACCGGAGGCGCGCCTCACGTTTCCGGGGAGGACGGGCTAGCGGCGCTGGAGGTTGCCTTCCGTATCCTTCGGAAGATGCGACGTCGTTGAAGCCGCCGGCCAAGACCCTGTTCATCCTCTGCGGGGAACCCTCGGGGGAGACGTACGCGGTGCGCGTCGCCCGCGCGTTCCGCAAGCGATTTCCCGCGGCCCCGATGGAGGGGATCGGCGGCGCCCGTCTGGCGGGCGAAGGGGTGCGCCTCCTGCAAGATTACGGGGAGATCTCCGTAGTCGGGATGACCGAAGTGATACGCCACCTTCCGGCGATCACCCGTGCGCTGCGCAGGGCGGTTCGCAGGGTGAAGAGCCCCGACGTAGGAGCGCTCCTCCTCGTCGATTTCCCCGAGTTCAATTTCTGGGTAGGAAAAAAAGCGAATGCCGGCGGGATCCCCGTGGTCTACTACATCCCTCCGCAGCTCTGGGCGTGGAGGGCGGGGCGGGCCGAGGAACTGGGCCGTTTCACGAGGGGCGTGGTCGTCCCCTTTCCCTTCGAAGAACCGATTCTGAAAGAAAAAGGGGTGAACGTCCGGTTCGCCGGTCACCCTCTTCTTGACGAGCTGGCTCCCTACTTCGACGTCCACACTGGAGTGGGGAACTGCGGCATACCGGCAGGAAAGCGGGTCGTGGGACTGCTCCCCGGAAGCCGGCCGGGGGAGATACGCAGACACTTCCCGTTGATGGTCGAAGCGGCCCGCAGGATCGCGGCCCGCTTCCCTGATGTCCACTTCGCCGTCCCGCTCGCCGGACCGGAGTTCCGGGAGGTGATCCTGGCGGGGTTGACGGGGAGCGAACTCCCTTTGACAATAGTGGAAAATGAGCGGTTCCTGGTGTTCCGGGAGATGAAGGCCGCCCTTGCAGCCTCGGGGACGGCGACGCTGGAACTGGCGTTGCTCGGGGTCCCGCCCGTGATCGTCTACCGGACGTCGTCCGTAACCTACCGGATCGGGAAGAGGATGGCCCAGGTCCCGTGTATCGGTCTGCCCAACATCGTGGCGGGCCGGAAGTTTCTGCCGGAATTGATCCAGGACCAATGCCGCCCCGAGACGATGGCGCAGGAGATCGGCGATCTTCTGACCGACGACGGAAAGCGGGAGCGACTGTCCGAAGTGTGCCGGGGACTGCGGGCAGTCCTGTCCGGGACGGGTCCGGCGGAGGCGGTGGTGGAGATGCTTGCACAGGAGGCGGGTGCGGTATGGGGATGACGGTCTATCGGCGCATGCTCGATTACGTACGTCCGTACACGATGCGGCTCGCACTCGCGATGGGGTTCATGGTCATCGTGTCCTCCTTCCGGGGCGCGATCGCTTTTCTCGTAAAGCCCGCGCTGGACGATATCTTCATCAACAAGGACGCTGCCCGGCTCGCCATCATCCCCCTGCTCGTCCTGGGGGTCTACCTGATCAAGGGCGTGTGCGAGTTCGCCCAGAGCTATCTGATGAGCGGAGTCGGCCAGCGGGTTATCCGCGACATCCGCGACCACCTCTACCGCCACATGCAGTCCCTCTCCCTTTCCTTCTACATGAAACATCCCACCGGCGTGCTGATGTCCCGTGTGACCAACGACGTCGGGCTCATGCAGGGGGCCGTGACGGAGGCGGTCACGGGCCTCATCAAGGACGTCTTTTCCGCGCTCTTCCTCGTGGGAGTCATATTTTACCGTGACTGGAAACTGGCCCTGGTCGCTCTCGTGGCGTTTCCCCTCGCCTTGTGGCCCATCGTCCAGTTCGGCCGCAAGCTCCGAAGGACGAGCATCCGGACCCAGGAGGTAACGGGGGGGCTGACCTCTCATCTGCAGGAAACGATCAGCGGCGCGAAACTCGTGAAGTCCTTTGGAGCCGAGGAGTATGAGGTGGACCGGTTCGCGACCCGCAACGACAAGCTGTTCCGCCTGAGCATGAAGGTGGTGAAGGTCCAGGCGATGACCTCCCCTCTCTCGGAGATGTTCGCGGGGGTGGGCGCCGCAGCGGTCATCTTCTACGGCGGGTACAGCGTCATGAACGGTCAGAGCACGCCGGGGAACTTCTTCTCCTTCATGACCGCTCTCTTCATGCTCTACGAACCCGTCAGGCGACTGTCCCGTATCAACAACGTGATTCAGCAGGGGATCGCCGCCGCCAGCCGGGTGTTCGAAGTACTGGACACACTGCCCGATGTCAAGGAGAAGAAGGATGCGCCGGACCTGGCGGGAATCGAAACGGGAATCGAGTTCGACCACGTCGATTTCCGGTATTCCGAGCAAGGGGAGTACATCCTGAAGGACGTCACCTTCCGGGTTCCTCTCGGCACACTGGTGGCCATCGTGGGTTCGAGCGGAGCCGGCAAGACCACTCTCGTCGACCTGCTCCCGCGGTTCTACGATCCACAGAACGGGGCGATCCGGATCGACGGAACGGACATCCGGGACGTTTCCCTTTCCTCGCTGCGCTCGCAGATCGGTATAGTAAGTCAGCACACGATCCTGTTCAACGATACCGTTCGTAACAACATCGCCTACGGGATGTCGGACGCCTCGAAGGAGGAAATCGAGGAGGCTGCGCGCAGGGCGAACGCGCACGGATTCCTCTCCCGGATGCCGGAGGGGTACGAGACGGTCATCGGCGAACAGGGACTGAAACTCTCGGGGGGGGAAAGGCAGCGCGTCGCCATCGCCCGTGCGATCCTCAAGGACGCTCCGATCCTGATCCTGGACGAGGCGACCTCGGCCCTCGACAGTGATTCGGAAAGCGTGGTCCAGGAGGCGTTAGAGCACCTTATGCGGGGAAGAACCACCTTTGTGATCGCCCACCGGCTCTCCACGGTCCGCAATGCCGACGTGATCCTGGTGGTCGAGGAGGGACGGATCATCGAGAGTGGAGGACACGAGGAGCTCCTGGCGCGGGATTCGCGTTACCGCTCCTTCTACCTCAAGCAATTCGAGGAGAGGAAACCCGGTGCGGAAGGTCGTCCTGGCAGCGCCTGAAAGGGCAGGGAAGGTTTTTCTCCCGGGCAGCCGCGCGCATTTCCTGTACAACCTGGGGCTTGCAGGCGCCCTGGTATTGACGGCCCCTGCGTGGATCCCCTGGATGAGCTTCTCCGCGAAACGCAGGAAGAATTTTCCGGACCGCCTCGGGATCCGCCTCGGCCGCATTCCCCCCCCGGCGGGAAAGCAACGGATCTGGATCCATGCGGTCTCGGTGGGAGAAACACTCGCGGCGGTCTCCCTCGTACGCGACCTCAATGAACGGCTCCCCTCCGCGGAACTTTTCTTCTCGACGGTAACGATTACCGGGCAGCAGGTGGCGGGGAAAGCGCTCGCCGGTCACGTAGAGAAGACGTTTTTCTTCCCCTTCGACATCCCCCGCATTTCCGGGAAGTTCCTCGACCGGGTCGGTCCGGACGTTGTGGCGATACTCGAAACGGAGATCTGGCCGAACTTTCTCGGAGAGTGCGCGGCGCGGGGGATTCCCGTGGTCATCCTGAACGGGAGGGTCTCGGAACGCTCGTTTCGAGGGTACGGACGGTTTTCTTCCTTTTTCGCAAGAGTCCTCGCATGCGTTACGGCCTTTGCCATGCAGACGGAAGAGGATGCCCGCAGGATGATCGCCCTCGGAGTCGATCCGGTGAAAGTCACTGTCACGGGAAACATGAAATTCGACGTGTTTTTTCCCCCTGACTCCGATTCGCCCTTTCTTTCCTGGCTGAAAGGCGAGAAGGACAAGGGTACCGCATGGGTAGTCGCGGGGTCGACACACGAGGGAGAGGAGAATGCGGTGCTTTCCGCGTTCGCGGATGCGCGTTCGGTCAACCCATCGGCCCGACTTCTGCTCGCTCCCCGGCACCCCGAGAGGTTCGACGCTGTGGCGGACCTTTGCGAGCGGCGGGGCTGGGAAGTTGCGAGAAAATCGCGTATCGCATCCGGGGAGGAAAAGAAGCATTCCTCTCCCGTCGTCGTTCTGGACACTGTCGGGGAGCTGCTGGCCTCGTACGCAGCAGGGGACATCGCTTTCGTGGGAGGCAGTCTAGCCCCGAAGGGGGGGCACAACATCCTTGAACCCGCCCTTTACGGGGTTCCTGCCGTCACGGGACCGCATACGGGGAATTTCCTGGAAATTAATGAACTATTCACCCGGGGGGATGCGGTGATGACGGTGCGGGACGAGAGCGATCTTTGCCGCAGGATGGCGGAGTGGGCGGCCGATCCCGCCCCGTTTGCTGAGATGGGGAAGCGCGCGAAGCGTCTTCTCGAATCCCTCCGCGGTGCCAGTGGCAGAAACGCCGCGCTGGTCGCCGGAGAACTGACCCGGCGCGCAGGGGTAGCGTCATGATGGGGGTGGTAGCCAGGGGGAGGAGGAGACTTTACGGCGCGGGGATTCTCAGCTCCTGTTCCCTTCCACGTCCGGTGGTGAGCGTGGGAAACCTGACGGCGGGCGGTTCGGGGAAGACCCCACATGTCCAGTTTCTCGCCCGATGGCTTACCGGACAGGGTGTGCGGGTCGCGATCCTCAGCCGTGGCTACGGGAGGAAGACCGGGGGCGTCCTGTGGGCGTCCCGGGGACAGGGGGGAGTGACGGACGGCACCCGCGGGGCTGCCGAGGCGGAGCGGGTGGGGGATGAACCGGCATTTCTCGCGTCGACACTCCCTGGTATCCCCGTGCTCGTCGGGGAATCCCGCTTTGCCGCGGGAACGGAATGCCTGCGGGTCCTCGAGGCCGATGCGTTCCTACTCGACGACGGGTTCCAACACCTCTCCCTGCGGCGGGACGCCGATATTCTCCTGGTCGACGCCGGGCTGGGGCTGGGGAACGGACGGACCCTGCCGTTCGGCCCGCTCCGGGAACCGCCGGACCACGCCCGCTTTGCGGACGCCCTGATCGTCACACGCTGCGAAAGCGCCGACCATGGCAGGGAGGCGGCCGGCACCGTATCGTTCCCGCCGGAGAGGCCCGTGGCCTTCTCCCGGATCGTCCCGCGCCTCCTCGTCGACAGGGACGGCAGGGAGAGACCTCTCCCAATGGTGGAAAAGGAGATTGCTGCCTTTTCGGGAATCGCGCGGAACGAGCAGTTCGAAAACGCTCTCCGGGCTTCGGGTTTCCTCGTCCGCAAGTTCCACGGATTCCGGGACCACCATCCATACCGGACGGCTGACCTCGAAACGATTCGTGCGGCCGCCGGCGGATTGCCCGTAGTCACGACCGAAAAAGACATGATCCGGCTTCCGGCCGAGGTGCCGTTTTCCGTCGCGGCGCTCCGCGTGGAGGTGGACTTTCTCTCCGGATGGGAAGAATTGTCCCGTCTTCTTCTGGATCGGATCGGCCGGCGGGAGAACCGATGAAGGAAAAAATGTACCGGGCCGCGATCCGGGTGATGGAAGCAATACCTCTGCGGATGCGGGCTGCGCTGTTCGAAGCGGTGATGCTGCTGGTTTGGGCGTTTGATGCGAAGCATCGGAAGATCGGCCGGATCAACCTGCGGATCGCATTTCCGGAAATGGGGGACCGGGAAGCGGCCCGAATCGTCCGGGTCTGCTACATGAGGATGGGGATCGCGGCGGCCGAGTTCGTCCACGTTCCGAAGATGGACAGGAGATATATCGAGAAGAACTTCCGAATCGAGGGGATCGACCATATCCTGCGGAGCGAACAGGAACGGGGCCTGGGGGTGCTCGCGATGACGGCGCACTTCGGGAACTGGGAACTCGCCTCGCACTCGACCGGCATCATGCATAAACCCGTGGCGTTCATCGTCCGTCCTCTTGCGGACCCGGCTTGGGACCGGATCGTCTCTGAGCGGAGGGAATGCTTCGGGAACCGGGTGATCCGGAAGTTCGACTCCGCGAAGGAGGTGATGCGGGAGATCCGGCGCGGGACGATGGTCGGGATCCTGATCGACCAGAACGTGGACAGGCACAAGGGGGTGCTCGTCGACTTCTTCACGCAGAAGGCCTACACGACCGACGGGATTGCCCGTATGGCCCTCGCTCTTCGTGCGAATATCCACCCGGCGTTCATCTTCCGTAATCCGAAAAGGAAGTTTCACCACACCTTGCGGTTTGGGCCGGCGATCCCGATGGATCCGGCCGCTCCCCGGGAGGAGGAGGTGCTCCGGCTCACGCGCCGGTGCAACCAGGAGCTGGAGAACGCGATTCGGGAAGACCCCACGCAATGGCTCTGGTTCCACCGCAGGTGGAAGACGAGGCCGCCGGGAGAGCCCGACCTGTACCGGGAGGC
>Ga0210097_1000068_pt1 | contig 48413 bp, 38 predicted proteins | sample Joice_CattailNLA_2_FD_185521 | JGI IMG/M metagenome (GOLD analysis project Ga0210097, IMG submission 185521) | Wetland microbial communities from San Francisco Bay, California, USA, that impact long-term carbon sequestration - Joice_CattailNLA_D2... | ecosystem: Environmental > Aquatic > Marine...
CCCCTGCCGCAGCCGCCACGAACTGGCCTTCCAGCGCCGACAGGTTGCGGGTATGCAACAGATCAGGATGCAACTCGCGCAGTTGCCGATACAACCTCCCGTACAAACCCAAGTCTTTCCCCGGTTGTTTGTGCAGAGCGAAAAACTGCACATCATCGCGTTGCAGGCGATGGCGAAAATCGGTGTAACCGTCCAGGCAAACTACCGCATGGCGGTAGCGGTCCGCCGGCATGTGGTTAAGAAGATTGACAACACCATTTTCCAACCCTCCCATGCCGAAATGCTGCACTACATGAACTATCAGCGGTGGTCGCATGTTCACGATTTTTCTCCAGCTCGATTCAGACTCGATTTGATGGCTGGCAGCATCTCGTCGATAAATTCACGAAGCGTCTGTGTAGCGCTATCTGTCTTGTCGTCATATGAGGTCGAAAGAATGATGACCGCAGCATCGTCCTGCTGGCCCAATAGCCGTGTCTTGGCTTCCAAAAGCTTGGCAAAATATGAGTTGGCGGTATAGGTGTTTCCTAGATAGAACCAATTCCACACCAGCAACCTCAGAGTAGGCGAGCGCAAACGCGTTTGCATTATCTGGACAGAATTGCCGTCTAACTTTACTGTGTGTCTGTTCTCACTAACCTTGTTCCAGACAGGATGTTTTGTTCGCACCAGTACGTTAGTTGAGGTGATCAACTCCGCCCCCTCGCGTTGGTGGCGATAGTAGCCAAGGTAGAGACTGACAACTTTGTCGCCCTTGCGATAAGTCTGCATCAGGCTGGCATCGCTGCTTTTATATTCGGGCACCCAGCTTGACAGAGGTGCCGGTTCAGCATGCCAGCCGTTGATTGCTGCAGGTGCTTCGAGCTTGATCGACCCGGGAGGCGGTACCTGGCTACTTAAATAGACCGCATATCCAGGCCATATTGCAGCGACGCCCACAGTAGCGAGAGTGGCCAAGGCGATCCGTCGAATTGGTACTTCAGCCGCATTAAAAGTAATCGCAACAGGCTTGTTGCCATTGTTGGCTGGCAAATCTTCGCGCCAGAAAGTGCCTATCCAGAACAGAATCGCCATCACCAGGCCGAAAAATAACCAGCCATAGATCAAATGATCTATGCCCAGTGCCAGCTTCATGTTGGAGAGGTGAGCGATCATTACAATCATGTAGGCACGCAGGCCGTTCGCGAAGATGGGTACGACCAGTGAAAGGATCGTGAAAATAATGCGGCGTTTAGTGCTACGATAAGTCAAATAGGCATATAAACAGCCAAGCGTAAGGGACGCGATCAAATAACGAATACCGCTGCAACCTTCCGCCACAGACCACTGACCACTGGGAATCGTAAAAAAGGTGCCTTCCCTGTAGACGGGGATGCCGGTGAGTTGCAATGTGGCGACTGTGAAATCGGCAGTGAAATTCATCAGGGGCTGGATCAAGAACTCGCCAAAGGGCACCGCAAAAAGCAGAAAACCCAAGGGAAAAGTGAGGGCACGGGTGATCGGCAAGCCGAGTATGATCCATACCAGCACTGGAATCATCGCTACTAGGGAATATTGCTGCACTACCTGCACCCTTGCAAGGTACGCCAGCAACCAACTGAACCCTAGCAAAAGCAAGGGAAGCAAGCCGCGCAAGTCTGGCTGAGGTGAAAGCTGGGTGATTTCATTGCGCCGGCTCCAAATCAAATAAGCGCTGATCGGAAAAATCAGGAAACCGTGTGCATAAGTATCAGAACTCTCCCAAAGGGCGACAGTAGATTGGGTGGTTTGATGAAATAGCAATAGCAGCGCAGCAACTGCTGCAACGACGAGCATCGCTGCGACGGTCCAATTGGGTCGCTTATTAGCCAGAGTTGTTCTATCGGTAGGTATGACAGAAGGAATGCTCATGCGTTGGCTCCGGTTGTTATAAGTTCAATCGACTGTGACCCGGTTGCCGCTGTGTTGAGTAGTGTAGCTTCCGGCGAAAACAATTCATCCACATGCTTCAGATTGAATTCCCAAGAGTAGTCTGCCAAGGTACGTACCCGAGCCGCTTTGCCTATGGCGTCTACGGGATGCTTTAGCAAGGAAGCAATGATGGCGGTAAATTCACCATTATCGCGTGCCAGCAGCACTTCTTTCCCGGTATTGGCTGAAATGCCTTCCAGTGCCTGGGCTGTGGCAATCACGGGTTTGGCCATTGCCATCGCTTCCAGAACTTTGTTCTGAATGCCGCGAGCGACGCGTAACGGCGCCACCGCAAACTGCGCATGGGCAAGATAAGGCCTGATGTCGGGGACCATGCCGGTCACGACTACACCGGGGAGTTGAGCCAGCGCGCGCACTGTGGCAACGGGACGGGAACCGACGATATAAAAGATTGCGCCTGGATTCTGGGCCAACACGGGCGGCAGTATCTCCCGCGCGAACCATTGCACAGCGTCGACGTTGGGCCAATAATCCATAGCTCCTGTGAAAACCATTGGTAAAGATTGCGCGGGGAAAGGATTTGGGTAGCTGCGGGAGGACGAAAAATAGTCTGTGTCCACACCGTTGTTGAAAAATCCGGTCTTTGCCGCGCTTTCGGGAGCCAGTTGCTTGAATAGATCGGCTTCTGCTTTGGACACGAATAATGCGGCATCGAATTTCCCTGCCACCTCACGCTCGTAACGCAACAGCAAGCGTCCCTCGCGATGGTACAGCCAGCTCATCGGCCAAGTCTTTCCCCGGGCGTACTGAAGCCATTTATCAGAATCGATATCGACAAAATCGATGATGCGGCGGACGTGCCCGGCTTGCAGCACATACTGCGCCATGGCGGAGGAGAACACCAGAATGTGCTTGATCGGCAGTTCTTGCAGCACGCGCTCAACCCAAGTTTGCAATCCGGCATCGCGGTAATAGTCGAGTGTCAGTGGCTGATTGGAAATCAGACCGCCCAAGCTGCGTAATCGAGCAGTGTTTGGCTTAAGCGCTGAAAAATGAGTTTCGCCGCACAGGCCCTCTACGTGACCGATATGTTGCCAATCGTCACGATCATCAATGAACGTGCCCAGATGCACCCGATAGCTTTGTGCCAAGTGTTTAAGCAAATGGTAAGAACGGATCTTATCGCCTTTGTTCGGCGGGTAGGGGATGCGGTGTGTTAGAAAAAGCAGATCTTCCATCGCATTATCCGAGGTTCTTAACGATGTGAGGGCCCAAGGTGTTGGCGATGGGGGTCGGTAACTTGCGCCACAATTTAATGAACAAACCGTACTTTGGATTGAGAGGATTGTGTTCCGGTACGCTTGTTGCGTTGACCAGATAATACTCATAGTGCAATGGTGTGGGCTCAAAGCCCCAGTTCTTCTTGAAATCGTATTGGCCTGTTCCAATCTTGCTACGCCCGTAGTCGAATATCCGGTAACCGCGTTCGCAGCCCATTCGCATTAGCTCCCAATATTTGAAGTCATTTGCCGCCAAGTGCCGGGCGTCTTCCCGGTCACCGGCGTAGTAGGGGAGTACTTCGTCCCTGAAATAGAATGTAAGCACGCTACTGATGACCTGGCCATCATGCAACACAGACAATATTTCACAATTCTTTCCAAAAACTTCCTTTAGTAGTGAAAAATAATGCTTTGGGAGGGCGGGCGTACCGTGTCGTTTCACATTATCGGCAAATAATGAGAAGAAGCGGTCAACTCCGCTATCCAGTTCGCTGGTGAGGCCGTATTTGATGCCTTTGCGCACCATGGCGCGTTGTTTGCGTGGTATGGCCAGCATATTTTGTTCCACATCTGGTTCGATCGGTTTGCGAAATGTGAAATATATGTCCCGGCTAGTCCAATCGGTATGAAACGGGCAGCGTTGGCGATATTCCAAGTGCCCTACGTTAAGTTCTTGCGCAAGCGTTTGTGCATACTGGTCCAGTGCTTTGCGGGCTTCATCGTCTGCAGCCGCGATTCCGCCATATACGCAAAATGCATTGGAAACTAGTGAGTGACCAAATAAGAAGCTTTTGATCTCCGTGAGCGGCAAGACTGCGACGACGTTGCCGTTGCGTTCCGCCATCAGGTAATGAGTGCGATGGCCGAAGGCTTTTTCAATGATGGTTTTCCATCCTGAACGATGGAAGAAAGTGGCTTCAGGACAGGTTTCGACAAAGGCATCCCATTTACCGTATTTGGTGCGATCAAGCAAAGTGATCACGGTTTGTGGTATTGCGACAGATGACGCAGCATCAAACTCATGGAGAGAATTCACGACTCTTCCTCCATGAAGATGTGGTCCATGCGGCCCCAGTTAAAATCCCTGAGCAATGATCGAATGCGTGATTCGGTACGGGCCAGATTCACATAGTGACGAAAGTGAGTTTTTATTCCTATGTTGGCTTGGCGCGGCTGTTCATGATCGATCTCCCAAGGGTGAAAATAAAAAATGCAAGGCTGTTGATCGACATGATTGACCCGTTTCATCAGCCAGCGTGAAAGATGGTACGGAAACAAGCGAAAATATCCACCGCCACTTGCTGGAAAATTTCGCCCGAACAAATTTACCGTAGTGGCCGGCAACTCAACCAAGCCACTCTGTCCACGATGCCGAAATTTGAAACGAGGGGCGTCAGGCATGCCATAGTGGTCATGATGTATCGGGTATATGCTCGAGCTATAGCGGTAACCTGCTTCTTGCAACGTGTCCAGCGCCCAGAGATTACGATTGCAAATCGAAAAACTGGGGGCGCGGTAACCGATAACTAATTGACCTCCGAGGTCTTCAAGGAGTTTTTTGCTGCGGGTGATGTCATCTTGAAATTCGCCCGGACTTTGATCTGACGCGCGCAAATGACTGTAGCCATGGCTCGCCAATTCGTGCCCGTTGTCGATGATGTTGCGAACGACTTGAGGATATCTTTTGGCGATCCAGCCCAATGTGAAAAAAGTGGCATGTACATTTTTTTCGTCCAGTAGAGCAAGAATGCGGTCTATGTTGCGCTCGACACGGCAAGGCAGGTGATCCCAGTGATTGCGGGAGATGTGCCGAGCAAAGGCTGAGACCTGGAAATAATCTTCCACATCAATGGTCATCGCGTTACATATCAGCGTTGGAGAAATCTTTATTTTGTCGGAAGTAATCTGCATGAGAGTCATCCCCGCAAACCATTGTTCAGCCATTCGCGAATTGCAGCCGCAATTCTTATCGAGGCTTGTCCGTCCCAATATTCCGGTATCCGGCCTGCCTTGCCGCCGCTTAGCATGATCTCATTGAATATCTCAAGGATCTTTGCCGAGTTCTGACCGGCAATGGTGTTGGTTCCCTCGTCCACTGTGACCGGTCGTTCGGTATTGTTCCGGAGAGTGATGCAAGGTATGCCCAGAGATGTGGTTTCTTCCTGGATACCGCCCGAATCAGTCAACACGACCCGTGCGTCCTTCATCAGTCCAAGCATTTCCAGATAACCCATCGGGGGTAAAAGCAATATTTCAGGGACTTCCAACACATGTGCCAGGCCGAATTTATCAACCATTGTGTGTGTGCGCGGGTGCATCGGAAAGATGACCGGCAGCCTGGAACTGATCTCGAGGACGGTCTCAAGCAGCGACTGCAGAGTGTCAAAATCATCCACATTTGAAGGGCGGTGCATGGTAAGAACGGCGTATCCGTCCTGGTCGTTCAGCAAAGATTCCCTGCCGGCAACCTTCAGGATCTGAGAAACCGGAACGGCCTTATCAAGGTTTCGGCGCAAGGTGTCGATCATTACATTGCCTACAAACCTGATACGGGGTTGGTCAATTCCTTCGCGCAACAGGTTTGCTTGGCTGCGGCGCTCGGTCGTGAAAAGGAGGTCGGAAATCTGGTCGGTTAATATCCGGTTGATTTCCTCTGGCATAGCGCGGTCGAAGCTGCGTAAGCCAGCTTCAACATGAATCACCGGCACCCCCTTTTTGGACGCAACCAGTGCACAAGCCAAAGTGGAGTTCACATCGCCGACCACGAGAACGGCGGTAGGCCTTCTTTCATCCATGATAGGCTCGAAGCGTCTCATTACTTCTGCCGTCTGCTCTGCGTGGCTTCCGGAACCCACTTCAAGATTGACATCAGGCTCCGGGATGCCGAGCGCTTCGAAATACTGGTGGTTCATGGCTACGTCATAATGCTGGCCAGTGTGGACCAGACTAACGGACAACTCCGGGCTGTATTCTCCCAGGGCCGCCATGATTGGTGCAATTTTCATGAAGTTCGGGCGTGCCCCTATAACACAGAGGATGCTGCGTTGAGAGAGGGTAACGGGCTTAGGGGTACGCATTAGCTCTTCTCTTTATGTGGATTCCTGATACCGGACATGGAGAGAATCTGTCTGACAAGAGCCAGAATGGAGGTGACGGAGTGCTCCACTCTTGAAAGTCTATTATCCATAGATTGCAGATCGAAGCGCGAATTTGGCGTCGGTCCAGCTTGTGCGGGATTGTAAATTGTATTGGCTTGTGGTTCGGCGACGGGAAGAACAAATTCCTGCTGAATGTCACTGATGACATTATCAACCTCAGATTTCCCGAATGCGTGAATTTCTTCAAGGAAGCCCAGCAGTAGCAGTCGGTCACATAGCGTATTTATCTTTCGTGGGATTCCCCCTGTGAAATCGAATATGGCGATAAAGGCTTCCTCGCTGAAACTCGGGTCGCCGCGCCATCCAACGGTATGCAAACGATGTTCTATATAGGATCGGGTATCAAGTGGATCCATCGGCCCAAGGTGGTAAGTGGCAATCACTCTCTGCTGCAATTGTTTCATATCTCCACCTAGCAGCGTATTCCTGAACTCCGGTTGACCGAGCAGGAAGGTTTGCAGCAAGGATCTCTCGGCGGTCTGAAAATTTGAAAGCATCCTTAATTCTTCTACCGAGAGCGGCGTCAGGTTCTGCGCCTCGTCCACCACCAGAAGCACACGCTTACCCTGACGGTCGCACTCGTGAAGGAATTGTTCGATTCTGGTCAGGATAGTAGCTTTGGTGGCATTTTCGTAGGCTAGTCCAAAAGCCGCAGCAACCATTCTCAAGGTGTCCTCCGAGTCGAGTCGGGTGTTGACTATTTGGGCGGCCACGATATTTTTGGATTGCAGTTTGCGGAATAGATTGCGCAACAAAGTAGTTTTACCCGCGCCGATTTCACCGGTAATGACGATGAAACCTTCCTCTTGCGACAAGCCGTATTCCAGATAGGAAGCTGCGCGTTTGTGCCCTTTGCTGCCAAAGAAAAAGTTCGGGTCTGGTCTCAGCTGAAAAGGCCTGGCACTGAGGCCATAGAATTGTTCATACATTTGTTTACGCCTTCTAAAATTGCATTAAGAGCGAGGCGATGACAGCGTGTTCCAGATAACCTACCCCAAGTTGATTTGGATGTTGATAGGTCCTCCTCAAATTAAGTGCGCCATGAAGTTTGGGTTTGAATTGCCTAGTCATGCCAAGAATCATTGTCAAAGTAATATTCGTTATACCTGTGGGAATAGACAGGTTGTTTGAGTATGTAGTACTGACATTGAAGTTTGTGCGAGGAGTATATCGCCAATTCCATAGGGCAATGCCGCCGATTTGTTTGGTACTTTGGTCAATATTAAAGCTGTTTGATCCAACAATAGTATCAATCGTTTGCGCTGATTGATCTATGCGCAAAGTATCATATCCGCTTAAGAGGAGTGTACTTTTAGCGCTGTTGATAGCGACTGATGCCTGCCATTGCTTTTGTAGAAAATAACTATTGGTAAAGTAGTTGTTACTGCTAGCAAGAGAGGTCGGCAAATTATTATTGCGGATGAAGTTATCAATATACTGTTGTCGTAACAATGGGTCAGGAATACTGGGGGTCCATAGCTGGTCCAGATAGTTGAACGTGTTTATTGATCCGGGAATAATAAACTGGGACTGAGTGGTGGTGATGTCCTCGTTATAATTCAGACTCCAGACAGTGTTTCGACTATGATGGGTTGCAGCAAGGAAGTGGGACTTGCCGTAAAACCTTTGCCCTGTGTTGGCTTTGATACTTGTTCGTGCACTGGGATTCCAGGAAATTCCGGCTGACCAGAAATGTCCTTCTGGCGGCAATCCTGTTATCGAGAGATAGTCATAGTTTTCATACCCCTTAGCCGCGGTCAAGCCGAATGAGGGTGTAATCGGGAAGCGCAGGTCGCCAGAATAGATCTGCGTACCATTTCTTTGGCCGTTATCATAATAAGTTGTTTGCTTATTTAAATGCAATCCCCAGCCTAGCGTGCTGAAAGCGGCACCGCTGATTACATCCAACAAGGCGCTGTCTTCTACGGAATTATTTAACCAGTATGTATCTGAGTAGAATTTACTGTGGGTATAGCGCAATTCGTATGAAGCAGTTGCATCGAAACTGTGACGCAGGTAAGGGCTGATACTATAATTTGCTACATTGGCGCGGTTGCGGGTTATATTGGTGTTGTCTGAAGCCTGTGCTCCAAACAAGCTGATGTTTTGCTGGCTGACTGAAGCATTTGCGTCAAGAAACAAAAATTCATCGAGAAGTTTCGCATTTGCGTTCGCATTCAGCTGATTATTCGTCGAGTTATCGCTGCTATTGTGACTGTAGAAAAGATTTTGCATTACATAATTAACCTTGGCTTTCAAACGAGAGCTGGTTCCCGTCAAAAATATACCGGGGTCGACCTCAGTGACCCAATCCCTCGTTTCATCTCCTGTCGGTGCCAAGCTAACGTTATCTGTATAGGTTTCTTTCAATAGCAGACTGGGTGTGACCAGCCATTCCGCCGCGATGACTTGATGTGACACCAACAATAGTCCTGCCGAGATAATGCGAATGAATGAAAATAAAATCCTATCAACTGTTTGGCACTTAAATTCTATGCGATCGGCGATAAAAATAGAGCCTTCCGGCAATATTGAATAGATCGTCCGTTGGAGTTGATCAAACGGTCCGCCTGGTGTATAGATACATTGCGTTCCGGTAGTACTCCCTGGTTTCTCAACATGATTCATTTACCCGCACTTACGTGTAATATTTGCCATAATATCCGCCGCCAGAGTGATATCTGGCTTTGTTCAGGATCAAATTGATGACATCGCACGATTCGATTTGGCGGAGTGCTTCCATTACCGCTTTTTGAGGTGTGGTTTCAGCTTCCACGACCAGAGCGATTTGTCCCATCTGGGTTGCCAGCACATGCGATTCAGTTGTTAACAGCAATGGCGGAGAGTCAAAGATTACTATCCGGTCATGGTATCTTTGCGCGATGTCAGCCAATAACTTGCTCATGCTTTGACTCGCCAGGAGTTCGGTTGCATGCCTGCTTTTTTTCCCCGCGGTAAGGATGGAGAGTCTTTCGACGTTTGTTCTCATCATTACATCAGCCAGTTCGAGTTTGTCGTCGAGAAGGAGATCCAAAAGCCCGCTCTTTGTTTGTATTCCAAGGTAGGTCGGAATAGCAGGGCGCGCTACATCGGCATCAACCAGCAATACGGTGTGATCCATTTCCATCGCAATACTCAACGCAAGATTGATGGCACAGAAGGATTTACCTTCACCGGCAAGCGCACTGGTGACCATGATCAAATTGCCATTTTTGATATATCCGGCGCCTTGATTGAAAGCATTCGTAATCAATGGCCGTTTGATTATGCGGAATTCTTCCGCAATTGGAGACTTTTCCTCGTCAGGCGTGACTCCCCCTAAGTGGCGAAATCGGGTTAGGTCAAGTATGGCCAGGTTAGTTCGTGACGCAGTTTCATGAGCATTAGTCTGGCCGATCTCGGTGGCTGCATTTTCTTTTTCAAGTTTACCTGCAGCCATTTCTATGATGTTCTGGTGTGCAGAGCCATGGCTATTATTTTCGATCTGGTCGAGTTTGCCTGCAGCTTTTTCAATAATACTCACACTACCTCCCGGTGAAACACGCTATCTTTGCCAATGGTTGATGGATTCGGACCTTACTGAAAATATTTCGCCTTTATAGAACATCCTGCAATAGAACAATAATTTCAACTTGACGCGATCCTGAGCAATCCCTTTGTCATGGCCATGCCATATATGGCCAATAGAAGTAATATGGAGAGACCGATGGCGTATCTCTCTCTCTTGTGCTTGATAGTCTCCTTATCTGTCCAGATGATGGCAACCGAACCTAGGACCGGCCGGCCGGTTATCGTTCTTAGACTGGATTGACTATGAAAGGTGGGAAAGATCTGGCTCATTAACAATGCAATACCAATTCCGCTCGCTGTAGCGACCAATAGCACCAAAGAGAATAGCCTTGGCAAATTTGGGCCTGTGGGTAGCTGGGGAGTGGTTGGCGGGTCAATTATCCTGAACGAAACCAGTTCGGTAGTGGTGTCCATTTCACCGGACATCTTGGCTGCTTCACGGCGTTCGACAAGCTTGTCATAATTGCTCTTGTTGATCTCGTAATCGCGATTAAGTTGAGCGAGAGACGCTTCCACTTCAGGCACTGCTTTACTCATGGATTTTAAGCGGTTGTAGCGGGAAGTATATTCATCTACACGGGCTTTCATGGCGGCGGCTCTGGCTTGCGCTTCCGCCAGGGCAACATTGAGCTGTTGTAGCATGGGACTATAGTTTTTTCCCGGATCGCCGCTGCGTATGTTGAGCTTTGCCTCCTCTTTCTTGCGATCTTCAAGTTTTGCAATCAGGCGTTTCGTGGCAATAACATCGGGGTGTTGCTCGGTATATTTCAACCGGAGGGCATCCAGATTCCTTTGCAGTTCCTGAATGCGTGCGTCGATTTCAGGATTGGACGCATCGCCGACAGTTTCCTCCGCCATAAGTGATGGCTCATCGCCAGACACTTGTCTTTGAAGGGCGTCGCGCGACTGTTCCGCTTCTCGTAGCTCCAGCTTAGCCTGGTTTAGGTTGTCTGCCGCTGCAGAAAGCTGTGCAGCATAATCCTGGCCTTGACCGGGCATCAGGCCTACGTTTTTCTGCTTGAAATCTTTAAGCGCGGTCTCTGCGGCAACCAGTTTTGCTTGATAATCTTTTATCTGGTCGTCTATGAAATGAAGTGCGGAACTGGTATCCATTTTTTTATCGCCGAGACTTCCTTCGACAAAGATCGTCAAAAAGGATTGAACGACACCTTTGGCGATTTTTGGGTCGTGGTTGCTATATGAGATGGTAAAAAGGTTGTCTCGCCCGGTTGACTCTATCTTGACTGCGTTTGTCAGGTCGTTGATGAGTTTCTCGCGTTCTTTCGCGGTCTTGGCTTTGATGTCCAAGTCGACCATGCGCAAGACTCTCTCAACATTGGGACGGCTGATCAGGGTTCTGCTCATGATCGTGACTTGCTGCTCCAAATTAGGGGTCGCGGCAATACCCGCCATTAGTGGCTGCAATATATTTTGAGTGTCTACATAGATTCTCGCCGAAGACTCATAGCTGTCGGGCAGCGAATACACATATAGCCATCCGGCCATTGCAACAAACCAGATTGAAATAACCGCATGCCAGCGGTATTTCCACATCGCCTTGATATGAGTTAAAAGCTGGCTAATCAATTCTTCCATATTGCATAATCCCCATCTGGATTGCGGCGACTTCTATATTGCAAAAACATATCTGTTTATCTACCTGTTAGAGTTTTCGGAGATGCATTAGCGTTTCGACTTGTTGAGCTTTTGAAAACAATTATCACAATTCCAACACGGAATTATTACGGATAAATGCGGTAAAAAAATCAATGTGAGCCAAAATCAGCGCTTTCAATCAGAAAAAACTTTCTGGTATGACCAATACATCTCCAGGCCTCATAGGTACGTTAGCCGACATATCACCGTTATCAATCAGGTCATTTAGCAGGACTCTGAACTGCTGCTGTTTTCCATTCACTCTGCGAATAATACTGGCAGCGTTACCGTCCGCAAAGGGCGTGAGTCCCCCGACAGCGATTAATACATCTATCAAGGTCATGTTATCGCGGTAGGGAAGTGACTGAGGTTTGGCGGCTTGACCTATGACCCGGATTTGCTCGCTGTATGGCCCAACAAATCCTGTAACAATAACGGTTACGATCGGGTCTTGAATGTATTTGGCCAATGCTTTCTCAATGTCACGTGCCAATTGAGATGAAGTTTTTCCACTGGCCGTTAGGTCTTCAACCAGGGGAGAAGTGATTTTTCCGTCTGGTCGTACAGTAACCGACATCGAAACTTCCGGGTTGCGCCAGACTATGATGTTCAAGGTGTCGCCTGCACCAATCAAATATGCATGTGCGGGAACTACTGGCACCTCTTTGCCTGTGTATTTCGAGGTTTGAGCGCAACCACCGAGCGCCAGGGAGAAAAATGCCAAAAAAATGCAAGTTATCCAGTTCTCGACATTTTTTTTATTTAATGTGGTCACTTGGGTAATCTCTTGTATATGTTGAAAGGAAAGCCGAAATGACTGTAAATATATATTTAGACTAAATATATTAGCTGCTCAAGCCGACTTATTCTACGCTCAATTTGTAACAATTTGAGTAGCTTACCAATTTCAAAAATAAGCACTATTGGACTTTAGTACATGTTGAGTCCGTAACCTACAGTAAAGTAGCGCTTTGAGACTGCTGTTTTGATTTATCCAATATGACCTCGTGACTCCTCGAAGAGCGAACAAATTAATTAGCAAAGTTCAAATGAAATCTTTTAGCTTGGAAAGGTTTTCAATATATGGCAAGCAGCATCAATTAAAAGGAATATTTAATCTCTCCAAAAATCAATGACATATCCCGCCAAAGTCCGAAGAAGGTGTTGCTATCTCCTCGATAGATGTCAAACCCGGATGTTCCCTTGATATTGTCAGTAAACGCGTAGATCATCTTGGCTCTTATGGAGTAATTGGCGGGTCCAAACACTGCGACAGTAGCGATTTCTGCCTGCAAAGTTTCATTAAGCCATTCATCGCTGATTCTAGCGCTGATCCCGTCCTGAAACCGCTCGATCTGGTTCGATAACACAGCCCCATAAGTCGCGACCGAACGCTGGAATGGGTCGGCTATCTCTTGCGGGTCGGAATAATTTGTAACATGGCGGAGGAAATATTGAATATTGACGTTAACATAATCAAAGAATGTTCTGTCGCCACCCATTACCATGTAGAAAAATGGTTTCTTTACAAGGAAATCGTTTGGCCCGGTGCTTTCTGTCCAAGTGTAGGCGCCTTCAGCACGCAACCCATAGCGTCCAATGACCGTTGCAGCATCCATTCCCAAAACTCGGATGCTGTTGTGCTGGAATATCAGATTTGTTCCCAATGGAGTTGTTGCTCCGATCACGACATCGGGATTCAGATCCAGCCCGCTATAGTAGGATGTTGACCAATCCACATTTCTTCCAGTTCGATCGAACTTGATTGCAAACTGATTGGCATGCGGGATTTGTTCAGTAAAGAATACTCCTGGGGTCGGAGCGACAGGAAAGACATTAGGGTTCATTTTGGGGAGCCATATGCCGGTCAGCGAACTATCAGCCAAGTTATAGGTTATTTTTGCAGCCAAAGTACCGGTTCTTTGATCGTAATCCTCCGGCGTCAGCAAAGTGTAGTTTCGCGGTGTCAGATTGTCAGTTGGATTCAAGCGATCCGCACGACCCCATACTATGATTTGCTTGCCGATTCGATAATCAAAATTTCCGGTGCTGAAATTAAGATATCCTTCCTGCAGTTCTTGTAAACGTCCACTTGGCTTGAACGATTCATCATTGCGAATCCATCCGCTTGCGACCAGGGAATTGCTATCCCCGAAATTTTGAGTAGCATTAAGCCACAATGAGCCGGTACCCAGATGTTTTTCCCCGTCCAGTTTGCGTGACGAACTGAAATATCCCACCCGAACAGATCCGTTCAGTTCCGGTTTTTGTATTGCGCTCAATCCGGTTCTTTCAGCCGATGCAGACGTCGCTTCTATTGGGTTCGGGGCAGGGTTAGAGGCTGGTTCCAGATCGAGGAAGAACTCCCGAATCACCAGTCCGTTCGGAACGCAGTTTGCTTTCAACCGAATTGTCAAAGAGGGAACATTAATGGGGGTAGCTGTGGAAATCCTTATCCGCAGACCTTTCCTTCTGTTTCCCTCGAGTTTCAGTCTGGCAGCGGACAAGTTCGGTCTTCCTTGAACGTCAGTGTCCCCTGTTTTAATCAAGGAAAGGCAGGAATTGGTTATTTTTTCGTAAGGAGTTTCAGGGGATATCGGAACATAGGCGAGCAGCGGTTCTCCCAACTTGCTGTTAACCACGATCTCACCAATGATCAAAGCATGAGCCTGTTGCGCGTGGAGCGATGCAAATATGATTGTCAATGCGCAAGCGTGCCTCATAAAGTATGACAAGAAGGCGCGCATCTGCAGCATTATTCTCTTTCCATATAGCGGGTAGTAAAGAACTCATCCTTTACCTGCTGGTTTGCCTTGAAGTTTTCAAACTTGATCACGGTGCGGTGACCGGTCTGGACATTACTTGCCTCGAGGCGCATAGCCTGCCATTTGCCACGCTTCTCGTCTACCAGTTGAATATCGCTGAAGGTCGAGTTTTTCAATAGCTGTCCTGACTCATCCCAATAATCCATTTTCACTGCCATTAGATTGTCCTTGCGCAACCAGACGACGCGTTTCGAGGTGCCATTGCTGGTTTTAACAGTGTCTGATTTGGGTAATGCTTCGATTACGTAACAGGATTGACCATTAACCTTCTCTTCCCTCAGCAGCTTGTAACTCCATTCGCCAACCTTATAGCCAATCACGTCGGCATATGTAAAATCAGTGCCCATAAAACTATCTTTTTTATTGTTTGAAACCAGGCGGCGCACTTTTTTCAGTGCCGGCAGGTAGATCCAGATGTCGTCATCCTTGTCTGAATGTTCGATAAGCAGCGAAACAGTGCCTTTCACATCAGGGGGTGACAGGAATCGGGTCATGCGCATGTTGTCGATGCCGTTTTTTTGAAGTTTGGTCGTACCAAAAGTCTTGCGTATTCTTTCCTGCCCGGACTTATTGATCAGGGTAAACGTAGCTTCAGCCACCGAATCTGGAACCTTGGATGCAACGAAATTCTGTTGCATAATCCGGATCAGATCGGGTTGCGCCGACCAAGCTTGTTGGGGCTGAATGAATAAACCAAAGGCAAGAGCCATTACAACCACAGAAGCTGACAATGGATTATGTTTCATGGTTTGTTCTCCTGAAAATAAAACCGGGATGGAAAGTAAGAATAAGGCCCGGAATAAGCAAAAGCGCAGACATCGAACTTATGATCATGGCCTCGGCTATCTGAATGGCTAGCCACTTGTGGATGTTATACCCAAACGACAACAGCAGCACCCCGTAACCTGCTGAGACAGCTATTGCTACAAACAGGACTGCTTGGCCGGCTGTTGCAATGACATTGCGGGCAGCTGTGATCTCGTCGCTACCCATATCAAGTTCTTCACGCAATCGGTAAATCAGATAAATTGCGTAGTCTGCTCCGATTCCTACGGCCATCGCAGAGATAATTGAGGTAGAGATGTTCAGTGGTATACCACTCCATCCCATAAGGCCAAAATTGGTCAGAACAGCGATCAGAAGCGGGAGTAGCACCAACATCCCAGCTATAAGTGAACGGAAAATCAGGCTGGAAATAATGTACACAACAGCAGCGATTTGCAGAATATTAAGTATCTTACCGTAAACCATGACCTCATTCATCGCTGCAGCTTGTGCCACGCTGCCACCGATTCCGATATGAATATTTTGATCAAAATGCATAGCAGTGAAAGCTTGAACTCGTTTAATCAATTTTTCTGTGTAGGCGCTGCTATCTGTCTTCAGGAATACCGTCAGATTGGCTGAACGGTAACCGTAGTCGACATAATTATCGAAATCGCCGGGTTCGCCGGACATCGAGTAAAGCAGTAAATATTGCGAAATCAATTCCTGACTGTCAGGAATCTTATAATAAACGGGATCATCCCCATGCATAGCCTGATTCATGCGCTTAATAAAGTCGGCTATCGAAACGGTCTTGCCGACATAGGGCTGTGTTTCAAGAAACCTTTGCAGTTCATCCATGGCCTGAAGCGTCTTTGGATTCTTGATGGCGTCGTCTCCGGTGCCTTCAATCAGCAAATACAGCGTATTGGTTCCTCCGAGTCGTTCATTCAATTCCTTATCGTCTTTTTCAAAATTCAGATCAGGAGAAAAGAAACTCTTGGTAGAGTTATCCACCGTAACCCTGCTTATTCCTAACATCGCTATCATTACGAATAGCAAAACGCCCCAGTACACTCTGTTCCGACTGGTACCGGTTATCCAATTCGCAATAGTGTTGGTCGCCTTGTTCCAAATTCGCCCTTGTTGTTCGCGCTTTCTATCAGTGTTACTGGGAGGAGCAAGTATGGAACGCAGGGCAGGGATAAATGTCATTTCCAAAATCAAGGCAGCAAGTATTCCGATACCGGTAAATATACCGAACGTGCGTATCGTGCTGATCTGAAACACCACCAGCGAAAAAAACCCCAGGGAAGCGACAACTCCGGCTGCGATCATGACTGGGCCAACTCTGACAAGAGAGGTTATGACTGCCTGATCATTGGCATCTTTGGGGGAAAGATTTGTAGTGTCACGCAAGCGGTAATATTCCTCGTAATAGCGCTTGAGCAACTGCACCGCATGGCCTGTCGCCACCGCCAGGATCAAGATTGGAGTTGCGGAATTGAAAACATCCATCGGAATACCTGAGGCGCCCATAACCCCGACCCCCCAGGCTACAGCAAGACCTGCCGTAACTAGCGGCAATATAAGCCCTTGCTTGGTCCGGAATGCTTCAAAAAGAACCAGACTCAACACCAGGATGGCGATCGGAAAAAGAAATGCCATACGCTCTGAATACATTTCAATGCGGGCTAGGAAGCTTGGTATACCTCCCACGTTGATTTCCACTCGCGGATCCAGCTCATTATCTATAACAGATTCAACTTTTTCCATGATGCCCCGGAAACCTCCCGGCCCTTCCTTGAATTCCACGAGAATTGCAGCCGTTTTCATATCCGTCGATACGATGGAATTCAGGTAAACCGGATTCTTCTCGACTGCTACTCTTAGCGCCTTAATTTGCTTGGCGGTGGCTGGTATAGTCGGCATTAGCGCTCTGACTTCCATGCCTTCCGATGTTCCGACAATATTTTTGGCACGTCTTGAGGAAAGGCTCAGCAGATTTTCCTTTACCACACCCGGGGTCTGTAGAAATGCTGCAGTCATATGTTGAATCTTTTCCAACACTAAGGGTTGATAAATATCGCCCTGTTTTGGTGTAACCCCTATCACGACAACGTATTTAGACCCAAAAATCTTTTCTACCTGGTTGCTCGTAACTACATAAGGATGAGACTGGGGAAGCATGGTATTGGGATCGATAATGATCCTTAGATTTTTAGCTTGAATGATTGCAGCAACAGTGACTACTAAAGTCAAGGATATGACAAGAAATTTGTAGCGAAGTATCCATTTTATGTAGCGCTGCATATTTACCTCTTCGCAAGTCAGATGCCCAGAATATCTCGATTGTGCCAGTGATGAAAACAGCTTGCCGGATCACCTGTCATCTTAAGCGTCACTAATATCGCCTCAGTAGTTTGATGGGTTGGGTAATTAAGCAACGTATTTGCGTAAACAGCCGATGGATAGATTTACTACCCAGGCAGCACAACATATTTTAATTTAATCCAGCGTTGCGCGATTACTCTTTCGGGAATGGGCAGACCTTTGGGAATTCAGGTAGGACGGAGAAGCGCAGTGGCATCCATTACATAAAGATAAGATTTTTCTGCCTTTTTGGGAAGCACACATATTTGATTCGTATGCGCTCCAACAATTAATGAGTTCTTACAGATAGCTAACCTCACTCGCCATATTGAGACGAGCGTTGGGGGGGGTATGCACCCGGACTGCTACCTACATCGGCAAAGAAAAACCCCAAGGTGATGGACCTTGGGGTTAGATTAGGACTTGATTTTATGGGTATTTATTAACAAGCTTGGGCTTGCTTGCGACCACGCCTGCTCATGGCCAAGCCCAGCAAGCCTATCCCCAAGAGTGCCAGACTTTCCGGTTCTGGAACAAAGACAACGTTCGCCACCCCTGTGAGATAATTGGAAGCGCCAACTACCGGTGTAAAACCATTGAAATTCCCGGATGTCAAAGCGAAACTATAGAATGGAACGGGCGCGGTGAAATAGGCCGAGCCAGCGGCATTAAGAGGAGAATCGGTCGTGACCCCGAAACTACCGCAATTGTTGCTGCCGCTACATGTCAAAGTGCCATTACCAAAGGCTACCGCGGCTGGGTCCAACAGGGAAATGTCATCGCCACCGGTATTAATAAGCCATGGAGTTAAGCCATTATTAGGGAACGGAGGATTCAGCGATACTGGATCGCCAAATACATCGGTATTGGTTGGGTCGATATAAAGCGCCAGATTCCCCGCACCCGGATCAAAGTAGAAGTTTGTAGTTGAACCCGAAGTGGACCAAGTGCCGGTACTCATGAAGGTTGCATATAACCCATAGCCGAAATTGATTTGGTTAAGAGGCCCCCCAGCTATGGCCGTACCGGTTACGTCAGAAAAACTGGCCCCTCTCCACAACAAAGAAGTTGCAAAGGTCGTTGCGCTCGTAAAAGTTACCGTCTCTTGGTAGCTGCCATTTATTTTGCCTATATTAGTAGCTACGACAGCCGAAGAGATGGGATCTGTTACTGAGAATGGCAGGAAATCAGCCACCGCGCTATTGCTTAACGCACCCAAGGAGCCAACCAAGGCAACCGTTAGCAAGGTTTTGAACATTCTTGTCTTCATGACGTTTCTCCTGTCAAATAATTTCAAATTTCTGGTAAGCAACCGCGAGCTTACGCCCACGCCTACGTTAAAGCACGTCCCATGCCAATTATTATAACTTCAATGTATTCAATATTATAAAAATAATGACGTTTATAAGTAATCTCGAAATGTAAAAAAATTCGACAATTTTTCTTTATCAGGTGAATTCATAAATTGATTAAAAAAAAGACATAAGCAATTGTTTACATGGCAAACTAGCAAATGAAACATCCTAATCAGTTTTTTAGACGATTATTGACATAGGCTATCGCCATTTTCTGGAGAGGATGAGCATTTCCTCCCGGCCGCCAACACTTCTTGAGTTTGCCGGAATAACCATCAAACTGTATCGAATGGGGGGCTCCGCTCACTTTTCCGCGTCCCAGAAGCAGTTTGGCGGCAGTTGCGCCAGCCATGCCCGCACAGAATTGGCAGGCAATTCCTGTGGAAGGTACGCGCTGGGTTGGAAAATCGACAAATTCTGGTGCGACGAGATAATGGCGATGCAACAGTCCTGGGGCAACCCCCACCAGGAAGCGGATGGGCCATTCTTGTTCGGGGTAGCCCTGCAGGCGAAAATAATCTTCGAAGCTGGGGCCTTGCGGCAAAAAATTGATGAGGGATGCACCCATGCCCAAAGGAACGGCAAAGGTGATCGGAATCCCGCGTTCGCGACATGCCGCATAAACCATGCGTCTCGCGTCGAAAACGAAGTAGTCGAGTCCGTCAACATAGATATCAACCCCGTCCAAGAATGCATCCACATTATCAGGCTGTACACCGTTGGTGAAAATCTTAAGATCAAGTTCGGGATTGATATCTCTGGCCAGGTTTGCCATGACCTCGGTCTTGTTGCGCCCAACAGTGGATAGGGCAGCGCCTGTTTGGCGGTTAAAGTTGACCAGGTCAAAAGTATCAAAGTCGGCAAGATTGAAGGCGCCAACACCAAGGCGCGCCAATGTCAGTAAATGAACTCCTCCTGCACCACCCAATCCGGCTATAGCAATTCGTTTATTTCTAAGGAGTGTTTGTTCATCTGGGGTCAACCAGCCAATATTACGAGAGAACGCGGTGAAGTAATCAAAGCCTTCCATTTAACTATTAGCTGCCACGTATCAAACGCCGCATGATGCCTTCTTCATCTGTTTTTGAAAAAAAGTACGCATAGAGCGTACGGGTATCAGCCATTTCGCCCAAGCCGCCGTAACGACTTATCATTTCATCTACATAAGTTCCCTTCAATCTGAGCAATTTCACCGGAAAATTGACCCGGGTATTCAACTTCTCCTCACCAATGATTTCGCAGCCAAGCATTTTCATATAATAGTTCACATGACGAGGTATGACTTCCAGCACCACGTCGGTATATCCATAAATACGCCTGGCATAGATATATGCCATGTGCAGCAAGCCTCCAAAGATATACTGGCTCTCGACATGGCGATCGATAGCCAGTTTGGTGAGTTCACCCACTCGCCGGTTTTCTGCTCGCAGCTTGTCGACTTCCTCTTTATATAGTTGATCGGCGGCCAGTCCCTGTCCAGTGTCCAGCTTCAAGGTGACCGTGCCCACGGTGCGTTCTCCTTCGGAAACCAGCAGGGTAAAATTCATCGGGCCTCCCTTGATGGGATTGGGAGGATATCCGCGTGTAGCGTACATTTTCTGCACGAGCAAGCTGGCAGCACCCATGCCATTTTCTGTGCGTGCCTGGCGAATCTTGAAGCTTTGCTCCTCGATGGCTAAACCAGTCTCATCAGGAATGAAATCTGCACTCACTTGCGGTATTTTCTGCTGCTTGCTTTGTTTGTAGGCAAGGGTGGCGATAGTTTCGTCCCCAACCGCGTCGGTTCGACGGCGATGATGGAAAGTAGACTTACTATGGGGAGAGGATGTCATCATCATTATTCTCCGACAAATATGCCATGGGTGAATGGCATGTTTGAATTTAAATGTGGCTTAATGTCAACCCATTTGGAATATTTGCTGTAGTAACAAATAATGTTAATTGGTCACGGCAAAATCAATGAAATTGCTAAATCATGCTCATCACAGTTGTTTCAGCAAATCTCTTGCCTCCTCTATGTTGGCAAAGTTCTTTCCTGTTGCCAGCAGTTGTTCAAGTTCTTTGCGTGCCTCGGTTTTGTCTCCGGATTTAACCAATCCAAGCACAAGATGGTAGTGTATATCTGCTGACTCTGGAGCCAGTGCGTTTGCTTTCTGCAAAAGTGGCAGGCCGCGAGCAGTGTTGCCTTGCTCTACCAGTATCCAGCCCAATGTATCCAAAGATGCTGGATTGTCTGGGGCCAGCTGATTGGCCTTCTCCGCATAATCCAGTGCGCGTGGATCCTTTTCCTGCTGGTAAAGCCAGGCAAGGTTATTAATGGCAGGGACATACTTCGGGTCTTGCTGCAGGACCGCTTGATACTGATCAATGGCCGCCTTGTTATGCTTGTCAGTAAGATAGGTTCCAGCAAGGTACATACGAGTGGAAACATCAGCAGGGTGTTCCTTCAGCCATTCGGTCATGCGGGTACTTGCCTCCTTGCTCCGTCCGGCTTGAATGAGCGATGAGTGCAATTTGATCATCACTAGGCCACTATTATTGATGGCAAATGCTTGTTCATATGATTTTGCCGCAAGCCCCGGTTTTTTTTGCGCCATCAACACATCGCCCTCCAACATGAAACCCACTGGAGATTTCCGGTGTTGATTTTGAATCTGGCGGGCGATGGCGAGAGATTGATCAAGATTCCCTCTCCCCGCTTCAACAGATGCCAAAGCCACTTGCGCATCCAGATAACCCGGTTGCAACGTCAACGCTTTTTTCAGTGCGTCAGTTGCTGCCTTCTGATTCTGCATGGCCATTTGAACGGTGGCGATGCGAAACTGGGTCAATGCAGAGTCGGGTTTTATGGCGGCAATCTTGTTGTAGGTTTGCAGCGCGGCCGGTTTGTCGCCATTGGCAAATTGGGCTTTTGCCAATATATCCAGAACATCTAGATTTTCGGGGTTGGATCCTTGAAGTTTTTGGGCAAAAGTAAGGGCCTTCTGCGTTTCACCTGTCTGCAGATAGTGCGCTGCCAGTAATATGGCCGGCTGCAGCACATCAGGATTTTCGTTGTGGGCGCGTTCCAACCAATCTGTAGCCTCCTTTGTTTGTCCTTGTGACTGTGCCAAGCCGGCCAAAGCGGTCATGGCCTGAATATTCTTCTTGTCTTTGTCAAGGAAGGACTCAAGGCGCTTTTTGGCGGCATCTGGTTTCTTATCTGCCAGATCAAGTTTCACAAGGATCAGCACAGCCGTGAAGTTGGTTGGTTGAACGGCGATTGCCTTTTCAAAATTCGCGCGCGCATCCGTGATATCTTTTTTGCCTAGGTATGCAGCTCCCTGAAGATTATAACCTAGCGGATTATCTGGCTGTTCTTTCACGATGACTTTTGCCGCAGCAAGTGCCTTGTCGTATTCCTTGAGGCGCAAATGGGTCAGTACCAGCAAGACACTGGCCTTGGGAGACTTCGCATCCAATTGTACCGCTGTTTCCATTTCCGCTACTGCAAGGTCATTCTCTCCCAAGGCCAACTTGCTCATACCTAGTGCGCTATGTAGTCCTGCCTCTTTTGGAGCAAGCGAGCTGGCTTTTGCAAAATATTCTGTCGCTTTTGTGAAGTCGCCAGCCTGCATATACGATTCGCCTGCAATGGCGAACAGTTGCGGATCTGGCGGCGCGTCCTTTAGCGCTGGAGATAGGACATCTATCGCGTACTGTGGCTGATGGCTTTTCAGCAGGGTGGATGCCATCAATTTGCGAGCGTAAAGATTACCCGGATCCTTCTCCAGATATTTTTTCAAGTATTGTTCTGCTTGTGGCATCGAACCCAGCGAGTATTGAACAGCGCCCGCCATAAGTATACTGGGCATGTGGTCAGGTGCTGCGCGAAGCACCTGCTGAAGTGATTCAAGTGACGCGGCAGAGTTTCCCTGGCGAAAATCCAATAGCGCTTGCGTATATATAACCATTAGATTCCTGGGTGTCACTTTACGCGCTGCATCGATATCCAACTTGGCGGCGTCGAATTGCCCGGAAGCGATTTCCATAGTGGCTTTGCTGATATGCGCCAAGCTATTATCGGGCTGCAATTTCAATACTTGGCCATAGGCGGCGATAGCTTGTTCGGACTTACCCTGTGCACGCAACAGATCGCCTTTGAACTGCCAAACATCCGGATCTTCGGGGTTTTGGTTGACAGCTTGTTCAGTAAATTGCGTTGCTGAATCGATATCCTTCTCTAGCAATGAATATCTGGCTAGTCCGATCAGAGCAACCGGATAGCCTGCTTTATATTTGAGTGCCAGATCGAATGACTCCTTGGCTTCCTGACCCTTGCCCAAGCCAAGATACGCATTACCACGCAAACTTGAAATTTCAGCGGATTGCTCTTCTTCTGAGACTTGATTTGTTTCATCCAGTACTTTTTGAAATTCTCCGAGTGCCATTAAAGTTTTTCCCAGACTTGGCAAAACCTTGTTGGGATTCATGCCCAAACTCAAGGCTCTGTGGAGTTCATTCTCGGACGATTTCGGATCGCCGATGTCGTAATAGATTGTGCCAAGGAGATAGCGGGCCTCGGGATCGTCCGGGGTTTTTTGTAAAGCGTTCTTGAGCTCTATGATCGCGGCTTTGTTGTCACCTTTTTGATAGTATTGCCTGGCTTCAGCAACCAGCGTCTGGGAAGATTGCGATTTGCTACATGCGGTTACACTGCCAATTAGCAGAAAAGCTGCAGAAGCAATGAAAAAGGTTTTTGTCGGTTTGTATCTAATGTTAAACATATATTTCTTCCTTAAATCCTTAATGCAGACGTAACGAATATGATAACGTTAGCTTTGTAACTCTTCGAGCATAGTTTGGCTGTATCCATGACTTGAGATGTAATAATTTTTGCAGGCAACATACATACAGCTCACCTAAGTAAAATGACTCACAGCCACTCAAGCCAAAATATTTGTTCAGACAAGGATACATCCTCATTATATTCTTATTTATAAATCAAACATAAATATCTTCATCATCGCTGACTTGCATCAGGCTTTGGTATGTCACATATAGCCGGATATGCATCAGCCATTAGCCCGGCGACCAGCAGCAAGTAAAACAAGAAGCTAATGCGTGTCTCATCGATAAGGCTATCCACCAATCCTAGAACGAGAAAAGCCGTGAGGGACGCGAATAATGCCAGACTTCCTGGCTCGTAGTGCCAAGCGTGCTGAAGCAAGCGCATTAGCGTATAGATAACGAGCGCCATGAACCAGATAAGTCCGAACCATCCTTGTTCAAACAGTACATTGATATACAGATTTTCTGTGTGCCATGCCAGATGGCTATCTGTAGAGAAGAACCAATGATGCATTCCCTCTGAAAAATCGCCATTGCGAACCAGGTTTGTGCCAGACGAATCAAGTAGTGCCACATTGTCTACATCCACCAGTGTACCTGCGTAACCGTTGAACAACGACAGCTTAACCGGACGTGGGAGACGGCTGTGTGGGGGTCCGAAATTTTTGGTCAGGATATTCGACTCAAAGTGCTCCCACTGTCCCGGAGGCGCTTTGATTTGTAAAGTAGTCCAGGCACAAGTGAATGAATAGAGCAGAGCTTTTTCGCAGATGGGCACGGTCAGCGCGGCATTACTGGCGTTACTTCGCAAGTCCATCGAAAGCGTATAGCTTTGCTCGGGCACGACTTGCACTGCCTGTTCAAAATACAAGGTTTCTCCGCTACCGAGTTGCAAAAAAGTATTCCCATGATTGGTGATGAACGCATACGTTGAGGGGCGATATAATTCACTTAAGCTCCAATAATATGCCGACGGGAATGAACCCAAACCAACTCCGAAAACCGGTGAGTTTCGCTTTTGAAAAATATGCATCGCATCCGCCCAGTGATTGGCACGTATAACGCTGTCTTGCTCAATTGTCGCTAGTCGAGATCGGCTGAATTTTCCACTGAAAATCGGCCAGGCAACAGCTACAGCCACTGCAGCGATCATGACAGCAGAACCAATCACCACGAAATGGTTTGCTTGGTCGCGTCGTGCGAGCCTGGTGTAACCTAGCATTATGATCAGCGTCTCCAATGCAAAGGCAGCCTGTCCGCCGCGTGAGAAGGTCACCATGACGCTATACGCACCCAAGCCATATAACGCCGTTGCCAGCAACGTAACTCCGATATGCCGCTGCTGCCAAGCCCAGAGCGCCACGAACGGCAATGCCATTACCAAATAGCACTCGATATATGCCCCGCCGATATGCATGCCAGGGAAAGAGCCGGTAATGCGATAAACAGTTTCGAAGTTGAATAGCCCTGAAAAAGTCGCGCGTTCCCAAAGTACATATACCACTTCTGCCGCAAGTCCCAATGTCATGCCGAATGCGAGCCGATGTTCGGCGCTTTCCCTGTCGTTCCATTCGCGTGTCATCAATGGCATAAACGCCAGAGCAAACAGCAACCCCTTTGCCACGCGCAGTGCGTTGTATGAACTGGTATAGCTCGAAAAAGCGTTGTTATCGAGTGTCCCCAAAGGCCATAAACCGATAATCAAGCTGATCGCGGCGGACAATGTGAACAGGGCCAACAATAGCCGGGCCGGCTTGCGCAGCGCGGGGCGTGAATGAGGACCGTGACGCAAATAGCCAATCCCTATAGTTGCAAGGAGCAGGGTGTCGTACTCGGTCCAGTACAAACGGCCTGTCCATGGTGTCAAATCCAGCAGCGGCAGCAAGGCCAGTATCCAGACCAGCCAATAATCTGGTCGCCACCACAATAACGCCGAATATGCCAAGAACACGGGGAGAACCCAAACTGCGCCAAGCGGACTGGTCACCGCTGTCACCATTGCTGTGCAAAAAACCGCAACGCCAGTAATCATCCTGACCCAATGGGGGTGCCGCGCTGCTGTGGCTGGATAAAGTGCTGGTTGCATAGGCAGTTAAGCAGGATTCGATGTGGACGCGAATAACAGTTGCAGCAGTTTGTGAGCTGTCACCGCTGATGTTGCCGCGATCAAAATATTGGTTGGGTCGGGGTGCTGACTGGGAATGAAAAATTTTCCCGCTTCGATCACGCATGCCAGTATGGCGGCAGTGATCGCCGGCCATACGAAAGAAAGTTCCGGCTTCTCTGGTTGTCGCCCCCAGCGCCAGAGCCACACTCCTGCTCCGATGGGTAAATAGAGCCCGGCCTGAAAGAGCAGACTCACCATCGCTACCGACTCGGAGGAGTAATAATGATAATAAAATGGTAAGAAATGCAGATTTCCGAGACGCGCCAATCCTTCGGCGATGCCAAGCCACCGGTCAACAAACCAGTGGTTTAACCAGGCAAGCATGGCAAGGTACGGAAGGGAGCCGATCACTAACACAACCCGCACGAACCGGCGTAACCTGAACCAATCAACACCAAGGGTTGACTGTGCCAGCCATACGCCCAACATCACGCCCGCTGCTCTTGATCCTATCGAGGCACCTTGACTGATTCCTGAAGCGATTGTCAGTTGTAGGCCCTCAATCAATAACCCCAACAATATTCCGCCTATTGCGGCCAAAAGCAATGGCATGCGCCGTATCGGATTTAACGCAAGTATCCCAAGTATGCCTAGAGGAGCCGTCGCAATCATTTCTGGGATCAAGTTCCACACGCACCGGCCGCTGCAGCTCTGAGCAAATAGCCACCCCGCTTTGTTCGATGCTAGATGTGCTTGCCACTCGCCATGAGAAATCAAAAAATCAAAAGGAAACAAACTTAGTGTTGCGTATGAGAGTGCATAAGCGACCAGAACAGCATGGCGCGCTGCAATGCCGCCCTGGAATATCGCTCGTATCAGCTTGACAAGTCGCGTGCCAATTGCGGTCCATAGCGCGATGCCCAATACAGTGCCGATGAATTCGGCAATAATATCGTTCAATGAAACGGTTCGGGGAGGAAAGAAAATCTGGGTGAACTCAATCGCTATGTTCAGGCCGGTGCAGGCAAGCAGCACGAATAGCGCGGCGACGATACGCCAAACAACGCTTTTTGCGTAGCACAATGTGCCGAGCCACAAAAAAGCCAAAGGCGCATACAGAAGAATGTTCGTCACCCAGTCTGCGCGGGATCCAATTCCCAATTTAAGGTAGCGAATATTTTTGAATGTTTCTAAAGCCTCCTGCCACGCATGGTACTTGAAATCCAGGGGCACCAAGCTGCCGTAAATCACGAACAACGTATAGACAATTGCAAGGATCTCTAAGGAATTCCGGATGGAAGAAATATTGGCCAAGCCGGGGTCCGACTTCTGCATGAAATGCTCCGGTCTTGCGTGCAAGTCAGGCATCAATGAATATTTTCGTGAAGAATATCGAAGCGATACTTAAGATTAAGGTTGGAAATAATTCTGCCCATGTTTTGCTATGAGACAAGCAGAGAAATCCTCAAAAGCTCCGTATATTGGATGTGGCGATCGAAGAACCCCACATAAGTCTTGTGAACTACCTTCTCTAATATTTTGGCCAGGAGGGGTGTCGTTCCATGTGAAGACCAAAGAGGCCGCGTTGACGTAAAGATTGCGTACCGGATGTATACCAAGATAGAGTCGCCACGCACTTGTATCTAAGTTGTCAATTGCATGCAGCAAGCCCCCATCGCGGGATCGAATCAGGCCGTCCACCAGATTGCCCCGAACTAATGCGCTGCTCTCGCCAAAGCGCACTGTAATTCCCCCAGTGTCGATCAGAGAATTGTGTATTATCTTTGTGGAGGCACCTCTATTTATATAGATGCCGTCGTCTGAACATGATGCGATCAGATTGGATTGTATTAGGCTTCCAAATTGCTCGGTTATGCAGCTCTCGTCCCGGCAATAATGCTTTCCGCTACCGCCTCCTCCTAGCGAAAGTCCGACGCGTTGGCCGGGAATGTCCTGCAATTTGTATTCGCATATCACGATGTTCTGTTCGATACGGTTATCTGATCCTGCGCCCTTGGCAAAAGCGCCATAGCTGATCCGATCCCCCCCAGCTTTAACAAAATCAGTTATAAGGTTATCCCGAATCTGCCAATGGCTGGCAGCGACCAGATCAATTGGGGCTACCGGATTATCAGTCTTGCGAACACTGGAGTTGGTCAGAGTATTGCCTTCGATTAGGCCATAATCCGGAAACATCTGGTTTTCCGCGTTGATTTTAAAATGTGCATTGAAATCGACAATCGTATTGTTGCGAGCAATAAAGTGAGCGGCGTTACTGACAATATGAAACGCATGTTCGCAGTTTCCATGCTCCTGACAGGCACCATGGATATGCAGATTCTCAAAGGTCCAATACGGCGCTGACACTTTGAATCCTTCAAGCATATGGAATTCGAGGTATACAGTGTTGGGACTCTCTGCACGCAACGTGATTCGTGAAGTATCGGTACCTGCTTGACTGACTTCAATATATTTTCCCTTAAAGCGGTAGGTGCCGGGCATGAGTGTAATTACATCGCCCGGGCGGGCTTTTGCGATGGCCTTTAGTGTCTCAGCTGACGAAGAGACAAGTACAATGTTCGAATTGGTTCCCTGTGTAACCTGCGGCCGCAATGCGTGAGCTTGCGCGCCTATAGTCGTCAATTCCATTGCATGCGAGTGATATTCGCCGCGATCCAGTTTTAGTAAGGTTTGTCCCATCCAAAGGCCGAAATCAACGATGAACTGGTTGTGTCCAGATGCGCGGCGTTCAATGTAGGGAGACAACTCTCGTGGCGGTACGTTTATGTGGTCAAGTACAATTGCCAATACAAAAATAATTGTAACTGTCGCAAATATGGCCAGCCAAGGTATACGCTTCAGAATATTCAAGTTCATGGTAGCCTTATGAATCAGAGCCATGAGAATCCATCAAGTCATATCAACGTCCGAATCGTATCCAATACCAGCCGAGTCCCATCCATTCGTAGATTGCATAGTACGAGAGACGGAGTCCTTCTGCGCTGGGCAGGAAATCAATAGGCCCGATGGATCCGGCACCAAAGAACATGGTTGGTGCGGCTACTACGTCAAAACCGGCCTTTGAAAACACCATACTCGCACGGGGCATGTGCATGGCATCAGTCACGAGCAATATCCGTCGAATCCCATACGGCAGCAATATTTTTGCAGAATACTGTGCGTTTTCATAGGTATTCTCTGAAGATCCTTCAATCCACCTGACCGGGGTGACAAAATCTTCGCGCAAGGCATCCGCCATCGCATCAGCTTTGGATCTACCGTCACAACCCGATAAAACATTTCCCCCTGATACCAGGATAGGCAAGCCAGTCTCATGCTGCAGTTTCGCGGCATAGCGCAGTCGCGCAAGCGCGATATAGTCCGGAATATCTTTGCCGCCGTACTCATCGGCGTGTTCTAGACGTCCTGCAGCCAACACGACTATAGCCTGTGCGCGAGTGTCAATGCTTGATGCAAGCGGCGTTGTCAGGTTTTCGAGTGGACGTACCAGCAAGTTCGCCCCTATCTCAGCGCACAACAAATACAATGCGACTATTGCCAGGACCATCACAGCTCTTCCAAGACGTGGCCGGTACCTGTGCAATATCCATCCAAAGGCAACCAGCAAAAACAGGCTCAGTGGTGGGAGTGCCAAGGTATGTACGATGCTTGATGCGATCTGACTTGCACTCATGGGTGCTGTTCAAGAAACCGTTAAGAAATCTGCAAGTGACATGGGCGGATTCAAGTTTGAATTGCGACAAAGGTTTGAATCTATGTAGCTGCTTTACATCAAACGAATCAAGGATTATTGGGTTGTAGCAGGTGCGAGATGTTCCACATACCAATCCATGGCTTGTTTGAGCCCTGCATCAATGCGATGACTGGGCTGGTAGCCTAAAAGCCGCACAGCTTTGGAAATATCTGCCTGTGAATGGCGCACATCACCTTCTCGAAAGTCTACGTACTCAGGATGATGGTTCTTCAGATGGGGAAATCTTTCCTGAAGCTGCGACTTCATCATTTCGTAAAGTTGATTCAGCGTGGTGCAATCATTAAGTGCTATGTTGTATACCTGATTGACAGCTGCGGGGTCTTGAGTTGTGGCTGCCAGCAAATTGGCTTGGATGACATTATCAACAAAGCAGAAATCCCTGCTGGTCTCACCGTCGCCGTTGATACGTAAGGCTTGATTATTGATCAATGCTGCGATCCACAGCGGGATTACCGCAGCGTATGCGCCATTGGGGTCCTGTCTTGGACCGAAGATATTGAAATAGCGCAACCCTATGGACTCGGTGCCATAGCAGCGTGCAAATACATCAGCATAAAGTTCGTTGACATACTTGGTGACCGCATAGGGTGAGAGCGGCTTTCCAATGATCGATTCCACTTTGGGGAGGCCGGGATGATCGCCGTATGTTGAACTGGATGCAGCATAAATAAAGCGCTTAACAGCGGCATCGCGGGACGCCACCAGCATGTTGAGGAACCCCGATATATTGTTCTCGTTGGTAAATATGGGATCTTCAATGGAGCGTGGGACGGAACCGATGGCAGCATGGTGAAGGACATAGTCCACTCCTTTGCTTGCTTCAACGCAATCTTTGAGATTGCGTATGTCGCCTTTGATAAATATGAAATTGCCCCATGCTTTCGGTCCGACCAATTCTCTTACCTGTTCGAGGTTGTGCCTGTAACCGGCAGAAAAATTATCCAATCCGGTGACTTTCTGGTTCAGTTTGAGCAAGGCTTCCAGTAGATTGGAGCCAATAAAGCCGGCTACTCCTGTGATCATCCAGTGGTGCTGATGATTTTTCAATTGCTGCACGATATCTTGATATTGAGTCATGACCGACTTTCCAATTTAATCAAAGTCGCCAGAAAGTGAGCCCTGCCTTGCGAAGCGCTGTCTGGTCATAATGGGATTTCACATCGATGAAGCAGCCATTCTCGGCCACCTTGGATATATATTCGCTCAATGGCCTGGCAAGAAATTCCCGGTGTGACACCGCGGCGACAATCGCTTCCGCGCGTGGCAGATGCTCCCAGGACTTAAGCTCAAAACCATATTCGTGTCGTGCTTCTTTGGCATCCGCAACCGGATCATGTACAAGAACATCGATGCCGTAAGCCTGGAGTTCCTGGATCAGGTCGGCAACCTTGGAATTCCTCAGATCGGGACAGTTTTCCTTGAAGGTCAGTCCGAGCACGATCACTTTGGCGCCTTTAACATGGAAACCGGCTTTAATGATGTGTTTGACGGTTTGTTCCGCGACGAACTTTGCCATACTGTCGTTGATGCGACGACCTGCAAGAATCACTTGGGGTATGTAGCCGATCATCTCCGCTTTGTGAGTGAGATAGTAAGGGTCCACGCCGATGCAATGTCCTCCGACCAGACCGGGTCGAAAAGGGAGAAAATTCCACTTGGTTCCTGCGGCCTGCAAGACCTCCAGAGTGTCGATTCCAATCTTGTCGAAGAGCAGGGCCAACTCGTTCATCAAAGCAATATTCAGATCGCGCTGGGTGTTTTCGATGACTTTTGCGGCTTCTGCTACCTTGATGCTGGAGGCGCGATGCACACCGGCGGTGATGATGGTTTCGTATAGTTGTGCGATTTTTTCCAGCGTGTCCGCATCGTCGCCGGACACAACCTTTAAGATCGAGGTAAGGGTATGTTCTTTATCGCCAGGGTTGATGCGCTCGGGAGAATATCCGACATGGAAATCCTTTTTCCATTTCATGCCCGAATGTTTTTCCAGGATCGGGATGCAAACATCTTCCGTGGCTCCGGGATATACCGTGGACTCATAGGTAATGATCGTACCGCGTTTCATATATTTTCCGGCAACTTCGCTGGCTCCAACAAGGGGGTTGAAATCGGGTTGGTGCGCGATGTCTACCGGCGTTGGGACGGCAACGACAATATGGTCTGCCAAGGATAGTTCGGTTGGGTCAGTGGTAACGCTAAGTTGGCTTGCTGCCCGAAGTTCGTCGCTTGAAATTTCCCCCGTCGGGTCAATGTGTTTTTTATAGTTTTCGATCTTCTGGGATGATAGATCATATCCAATTGTTCGGAGCTTCTTCCCGAACTCAACAGCCAGTGGCAAACCAACATACCCAAGCCCAACTACGGCGACTACAGTCATGGTGAACAACCCTTATTATCGTTGATATCGGGAGCGCAAATCTAACAGATATCACCGCCAGGTTCAATTCATGTACTGGCGGGCTGATTTGCTTGAATACAAGAAAACAGCAGGAATAGTTGGGAAATTTGATTGTTTTCGACATGTTATTCTACTGTGCAGAAGATCAGCTTGCGCCCGCAGACACGCTTGGAGCGTGATTAGCGATGTAGGTGATTTATTCTTCTTTTGGTTCTTTTGGTGAAATGAACGCTTTATGGAACAGATGACGTGCAAGCAATAGCGGCGGCATGCGTAGCCAGTTTGCGCGCACATAGAGCATGCGGCGCGCAACGCCAGTCAAGCTATCGGAACAGCTTGGGTGTATCGGCATGAGTGCGCGGGTAAACAGCCCGTCCATGAGTGCAAGCATGGAACGGTCGGGTTTCTCGGATTCGGCTGTCAGCAAAACGTCCTGTGGAATCGGCGTATGCAGGATCAGGGCACTATAACGTAGCGCGTAATATAACGAGCGCGTCAATTCAAGCTCGTTAGCACGCTCGACAAGCTCGGGCCAGAATGTCGGCATGTGGCTGAAATGGCGAAGCAGGACGTCTATATCGACCAGATCGCGAAGTCCGTTACCCAGTTCCGCTTCATGGAACAGATGGGTGGCACTGTGTAGAACCATGTCGAGTGGCGCGAGTATCTTCAAGTCGTCATACCCATCTAATGTCTGAGCTGCCGCACGCAACTTTTCCGGATCAGGATGAACGTATGCCGTCTCAGGCAGTATCGCATGATGAACGTCGATCACGGTCGATCGCTTGATATGCTGCATCGGAGGTAGTTCATGCATCCAGTTGCGGTAGTAACGCTGATCATAGGCATCGTGATGCGTTGTTGCCCAGCCATGCAGCATCAGGGCGGCTTCTACCTCATTGAGTCTGTCTTTGGGCACCATGATGTCGATATCGGAAAAAAGTCTCCCCTTGGCCGAAGGCAGCTTTGCCATGACATAGGCCGCACCCTTGAGCAAGATAACCTGGACCCCTGTCCTGGCGAGAGCCTTTCGGATCAGGGCTACCTCCCATTGAACTGATTGAGTCTGCTTTTGGGCGATGACATGCGACGATTCAAGATGTTCACGCGGTTGATGAGGCACTTGGTCGATCAAACCGCGATCTTCGAGTAAAGCATGAAGGTGTGCCAAAAGATTGGCATTGCGTGCCTGGCGCAACACCAAATCCCATTCTGCAAGACTCATTAAAGCCAAAGCATCGGGTTGTCGCAGCGCTTGTAATAGCAAGGGGGGGGAGATCACTTCGAGGAAATGGGGGGCTTTAATGCGGCAAAAGTTTCAATGGCTTCGTCTAGGTCACTATAAGTAAAATCATAACATAGGGAGGCATCGATCAGGCCCGCCATGGTTTCAAAGCCTTTGATGCCAAGCAGGCTGTAATTGAAAGCATTATCGGCAACTCGCATGAATGCGCGGGAGCGGGGTAGCGTTTCCAGGCGGGCGGGGGTGTCAGCCTGAAATTTCGGGAATATGACCCATGCAGGCGTTGCTGTTTCAGTTGCACGGACGATGCTATTTGTAGGCACCTTCATGTGGGCGACTGTGCCCTTGATTGTGTCACTGACCTTGCGGCTGATGGTCGCACCAGGCTCATAATGTTGGATGATCTCTATTGATTGATTCTTCAAACTGACTGGGCGGGGAAGCGGGATGACCTTCCCGTCGCTGACGCGTATCAGCGCAAGCTCATCCGAAAGCAGGCGCCAGCCACGATGCACCAAGGCTGCGCAGAGTGTGCTTTTGCCAAAGCCGGGTGGTGCGGGCAGGATGGCAGCATACCCACCCCTTTCAATAACGCCCGCGTGAATGATCAGATAACGATTTACTTGGCTGGAAACGCACCAATTGAGACCCCATTCCAGCATCGGAAACGCTTGGTCTAGCGGCAGGGGTTTGAATGGAGTCGAACCATCAAATAGAAACAAGACTTGAGGCCTGAACCAGCGTCTCAGATTACCGGGTTTAGCAAGGCTTACGTGGAAATCGGCAAAATTTGCCTGTTCCAAGATTGGATAATCTGCATAAAGCAAACTGATACCTTCGGCCACGCTGGGGATCGAAGTTTGCAGATGAGTTATGAATGAACCTGTTTGTAGGAAAATTCCAGTTTGCTTGAGCCGGTATGCAAGTTCTGACGGAGCTAATGTGGAAACTTTCAAAATCGAATTCGTTCTATAAGTGCAAGCGCTTCGAGATCCGCGAGAATATGTTCCACTTCAAGGGCTAGTTCATCATCCATTCCGGCTTGATATTGAGGTGCAATCGACTCGGTCAAGGCGGGCACGTTTGAAGGTGCTTCTTTTAATTTTAACAACATCTGGGCAGCAGTTGAACCCAGCAAATGGGTGTCGCCGGAAAGCCTGTTATAAACTACGTAAATATCGTTCCAGCATCGGAACAGAAGAGCCTGATCTGAAGTCAATCTCCACATCACGTTCGAAACCGTTATGAAATTATGGGGGGTTAAACTATCGGGGAGACCGGACAAAGTTTACAACGTCATTGTGGATTGCAAGTACGTGACAATATCCGCGGGATACCATTTAACGCCTGCTGTCGGTTCGAAATAACCTTTTGAGGCATATTCGTTGAACATGTTTCTGACCATTGTCTCGGTCAATACAGGTGTCCATCCCATTCTGGCATTGAGTAAAGCTGCCACGCAGTGCGCACCGAGCTGATACGGGTCACCCCATCCACTTAATAGGATCGTCTGCAGCATGCTGTATTTTAGGTAACCTGATCCAAAGCCAGTGCAATGAAAGCCGAGGTTCAAATCCTTATACATCGTGGCACCGGTGGTTGACCAACTCGTCCACTGTTGTTGGTATTTTGTATTAGTGCAAGTACCGATCTTGTATGGCGTCGGCCATGGGTGGCTGGAATCGCAATTGGTCCCCCAATAACCGGGAGTCCGACCGCTGCAAGTCTGGCTTTTGCCGTGTTGACTGAGATTGGCAGACAAGAATCCAGATGGTGTTTTACAAACCCACCCCCCTTTACCTCCACCACCCCATCCTCCACCACCCCATCCTCCACCACCCCATCCTCCTCCCATTGAAGGCCGGCTGGCAACAGTGAGTAACACCCCGGATACAACCGCGCCTGACTTGGTGAAGCGTCTGCGCGATTGATCTACGGAATCGGCTTGGGTGGCAACATCTTGAAGCGAGTTACTGTCTTCCATCTCGCTTATTTCTTGGTCTTTGATTTGCATGTAACACTCCTTGTGCGCACCGATCTTGAAGACGGCGCTTTCACAATTCCAATTTTCATAATATATATCATTAAAATAGGTTGGATAATAAGCTAATCTTCATTATGCAAGAATCATGCCCTTAACATTAAGCTATTTTCTTTGGCCAGATAATCATTAACTTACGTTTAAAATGTTACGGGATATGATAATTACACTAAACTATTTTATTGAAAGTGTAAATATTTTCGACAATGAAAAACAAAAATTGAAAAGCAATAGTAGATGATTAGAGTATCGAATCTCCTGATAGATAAACAATCGCATTTTAATCAATAAATCCGTTAAAATGGTTCACGCCCATTTGCATGGGTTTTAAGTATTATTATTGATTTCCGGATCAAAGCTATTTACCTGCTAGTATTTTGAATAAATGTACGAGGTGGCCATGAATATCGGAATGGCGTTGAATTCTCGCAACAAATTCTCAGCGTATCTTGTCTCCTGTTTCAATATCGTTCTCCTTTTGGGTACGGGGTGCCTTTTTATCAGTCCGCTTTGGGCGGACGACATTACTCACACAATCAAAAACGTTAAGCCATCTATCGTCGGAATTGGAACTTTCAAAATAACCCGTAGCCCGGCTGTGAATTTCATAGGTACAGGCTTTGTGGTCAAGGATGGTCTAAATGTGGTTACCAATGCCCATGTGATCCCTGAAATACTGGACACCGAACATAAGGAATCACTCGGCATTATTACTGGGAATGGCAAATCTGAAGAATTTAGAAGGGCGGTTCTGGTTGCCATTGATAAGGAACATGACATTGCCCAGCTTAAAATCAGCGGGACACCCTTGCCAGTCATGGAACTCGGAGATTCAGGCACTGTTCAGGAAGGACAATCACTTGTCTTCACGGGATTCCCCATCGGCATGATACTCGGATTTTATCCAGTGACGCATCATGGCATGATCTCGGCAATCACTCCTGTCGTATTGCCTGCACTGAACTCCAAAAAACTGAACGCTAAAATTATAAAGCAGCTAAAAAAATCATCCTATGCAGTATTCCAGCTGGATGGTACTGCTTATCCTGGGAGCAGTGGTAGCCCACTGTATGATCCTGAAACCGGTATCGTATATGGGGTAATTAGCATGGTATTCGTAAATGGGCTAAAGGAAGCGGCGCTGACTCAGCCGAGTGGTATTACATATGCTATACCAGGCAACTTTGTACGTCACTTGCTGCAACGAAAGTGAACATGAGAAAGCGTCGATGCAATTTCATTTATACTTTGAATTGGCGTCTGAAGTAAGGGGTAACTGTGCCACAAGAGTCTAATATTTTGGCGATCATGGCTGCCAAACATATACTCAACTAGGCGAAATTCTCCAGAAGGAGGATTCCTTTATAGATTTGAATGATGTCTGATGTATTTCGGATTGGTACCAGAAGTTAGATGATAATCAGTTGTGAAAAATTCGAATCTGCTGATATGGTAATGGAATATAGGAGGCATGTGTCGTATTAGCATTGAGTAATTGCGAATAGGATTGTTTTTTTTCTGCAATCATTAATGAGCGGAATTGAAAGGTTAGACATGGAACCAATTACCGTAGCAATAGCAGATGAAGACGAGGGAAGACTCGCGAAATTTGAAAGCAGCCTTCAAGATGCGAAAGACATCAAGGTCCTTACGAATATTCCAACTACTGCGCTTGATAAGACGGAAGACCGGCGGGCCAAGCCACGCACAAACATCACGCACATTGAGAACGCAGTTGCCAGGGTTCGCAGGCTTAAACCACGAGTCCTGTTAGCTAATTTGAAACAATGTACCGATTCGGATTGTTCAATGCTGCTGTCATTACGTCATGAATGTCCTGAGACATTAGTGGTATTGCTGGCTGATGAATCAAAAAAGGAGGATGAATCAACGCAAGAAGAAGATCTGGTCATGCGAGCTTTGGCAATAGGTGCCAGAGGCTATCTGAGTCCCGAAGCAGACGCGCACTATGTTTCGAAGGCCGTGCACGTGATTGACCGCGGTGAAGCTTGGGTATCTCGCAAGATGTTTGGCAAGATCATGGATCAATGGTGTAATGTAAATTCAATGGGAGCTCGCCTTGATTCTTCTTGCTAGTTCATCCGAGGACCTGCTCGCCTCCTGGAAGCGCGGCATGCATGAACGCGCCAGGATCTTTTGCGTTAAAAGGATGGATTCTCTCAAGGCCGCTCTCGAGCAGATCAAACCGAAGATTCTCATGCTCGACTATGACTTGCCTGGGTTGGATGGCGCACACGGAATTGCGATTCTTAATAAATCAAGCCCGGAATCAAAAATTATTATTTTCAGCTTTGCCCTTTCTGATGACGCTGAATGGGAATTATTCAAGGCAGGCGTGAGAGGATGTTGCAAGAAAGATATTGAGCCCAAACAGATCGATACTGTTATCGGAGCTATACAGCAAGGTGAGCTGTGGATCCGGCGGACGCTGACATGCCGGCTGCTGGATGAACTCGGGCTAATTGCGCTTGAAAAGAACCAGATAAAACAGGCGGCCAAAGACCTGCTGGCAAACCTCACGCGCCGCGAGCATGAAATTGCAACGCTTGTGGGCAACGGCGAAAGCAACAAACAGATAGCGCAACATCTGGCGATTACCGAGCGCACGGTAAAGGCTCATTTGTCAGAGATCTTCCGAAAGCTTGATGTTGCAGATCGGCTCAAGCTGGCGCTTATCGTGACAGGCTCTATGGCAGGCAAATCTGATCAGATAAGCAATTCAACGAATGGTCATGTTGCGAAGCGGATTGGGCTTTAACGCGTCCGCTGCCAAAGTAAAACCCTCACCCAAGATTTTCGATAACGCGACGAAGCGACCACCGACTTTCCCTCCGGTTGCTTCGTACCGCGCCAACTCCTGCCTCTCGCATTGTACTAAAGTCCAATTGTAGTTGTTGCCGATATCAAGCATAAGAAACCTCTTGGTATCGGCACGACAATTTTTCGTTGATTAGAGTAATGAAATGATAAGAATTGGCAATCACTATATTTCCAAAGTGGCATTTGCGTTAATTGTTTCTGAATTTTTTGTGTTGGTAGCTTCAGTCTACGTGTCTGCAGCGATCCGGTTCTTTGGCAAAATTCATTTGTCTTCCCCAACACCTGATATTCTTTTCGCTTCAGCATGTGTTTTTGCAGTAGGGATGATATTTAGCATGAGTGTATTTGGAATGTATCAATACAATTACAGGGAGGACTTCAGGAAAACTATTCTCCGGCTGATGCCCTCGTTGGCATTGGGATTCGGCATCATAATATTGATCTTTTATATATTTCCAGTTCTATATTTCGGTCGCGGCATTCTGGCGCTGCTTATTCTGATTACCGCTTCGGGGATACTGCTGACCAGACTTGTAATTTATAAATTATTTGATTCCAGTCTTTTGAAATCACGCATTATCATTTTAGGCGGAGGGCCTCTAGCAAAGGAATGCGCCACTCTGGCCAAAAATGCTGCGCACAATCGATATGACATTGTTGGTTTTGTTCAAATGCAAGGTGAAGAATTCTGCATGCCCTCATCAACTTGTTTGCCTGTCAACGAATCGTTGGTAATGCTGGCCAACAGATACCAAGCGAATGAGATCATTGTCGCGGTACAAAACCGAAGAGACGGAAATATTACTACTAGCGGGAAATACAGCACATTTAACGGATTGAACAACCGTAAGCCCATCAGGGAGTTGCTGGAATGCAAACTGGCTGGAATCAACGTGATTGATGCGGCGACATATTTTGAGCGCGAGGCTGGACAGATCAGACTGGATTTTCTTCAACCGAGCTGGCTGGTCTTTGGGGGCGGCTTTGACCAGAGTTTTTCACGGGCTACAACCAAGAGAGCTTTTGATTTTCTCACCAGTTTGCTGATTCTGATAGTCTCGTTGCCTGTCATGTTGATGACGGTTGTATGTATTCTTGTCGAAGACGGTGCCCCTGTCTTTTACCATCAAGAAAGGGTTGGCAAGAACGGGCGTACATTCATGGTACACAAGTTTCGCAGTATGCGAAAAGACGCAGAGACAGGGGGTCAGCCAAAATGGGCAACCTCAAACGATCCTCGTACGACGAGAATAGGGCGAATCATCCGCAAACTGAGAATTGACGAGCTTCCCCAGATTCTAAACGTGATCAAAGGGGAGATGAGTTTTGTTGGGCCACGTCCGGAAAGGCCCTATTTTGTAGAGCAGTTGCGCAAAGAAATTTCTTACTTCAACATTAGACACAGTATTAAGCCGGGTATTACCGGCTTGGCACAAGTGCGCTACCAATACGGGGCATCAGTCGATGATGCCATCCAAAAACTCCAATATGACCTATACTATGTCAAGAATAACAGTTTGTTTCTTGACCTTCTCATTCTGATCGACACTCTTCAGGTTGTTTTGCTTGGAAAGGGTGCCCGATAACTCGAGGGGATTCTAGATGTTGACAAGCATCGCGGCATATAGCTATAGCATAGCTGCCGTGGCTTTCCTTGTACTTTTTGTGCTGTTATTGACCAGTTGGCGCGGCCGCATGCATGGCATGGCGCTGACAGTTGCATGTTTGCTTACAGCGCTCTGGGCTGCCACCATCGCCTATGAATCCATATACGGAAATCCATCGTCTTTGCCGGCAGACATTCTGGAAATTCTTCGAAATGCTGGTTGGTCTATCTTTGTATTAATGTTGCTTGAATATTTCCCGCAGACCAATTCATTTACACAATTTATGCTCAAGCCATATGTCGTGGCTATATCATCGCTTTACCTCGTACTTTTGCTTGTGACAGTTTATTCATATTGGGAGTTAGATTTCCCTCGTGGGGATCTAGTTTTCATGACCGGTATCACTGGTAGTGTTGCGTCAGCTGTTATTGGTATGCTTTTGGTGGAACAGCTTTACAGAAATACGCCCGTGAAATACCGCTGGGGGATAAAGTTCGCCTGTTTAGGGATCGGGGGGTTATTCGCCTACGATTTCTATTTGTATAGCGATGCCATGTTGTTCAAGCATATCAATCCTGATATCTGGTCTGCTCGGGGATTCGTCAATGCACTAACCGTCCCCTTGATAGCCATATCTACGGCGCGTAATCCACAATGGTCATTAGAAATCTCGGTGTCTCGCCGTGTTATTTTTCACACCACAGCACTGTTCGGTTCAGCAATTTACTTGCTGGTCATGGCTGCAGTCGGTTATTACCTGCGATTTTTTGGAGGGAACTGGGGGACCGTCCTGCAAGTGGCGTTCTTGTTTGGTGCTGGATTTCTGCTAGTTGGCATCCTGTTTTCAGGAATATTTCGTTCCTGGCTAAAGGTATTTATCAGCAAGAATTTTTACAATTACAATTATGATTATCGTGAGGAATGGTTGCGTTTTACTCGTACACTTGCCCAGGAAGGATATGGCCTAGGAGAGCGAGCCATCAAGGCTGTGGCCGAACTCGTTGAAAGTCCTGCGGGTGCTTTGTTCATTTGCCGGGAATCTGGTGATTGCGAAATATCTGCTCGCTGGAACATACCACCGGTAAGCGCCTCAGAACCGCGGAATAGTACCTTTTGTCAGTTTTTGGAAAATAAAAAGTGGGTGATAGACCTGCAGGAATACAACACTAGTCCTGAAAAATATGGAGCAATTTCGGTTCCTCAGTGGCTGCAAAACTTTTCTCAAGCAAGGCTGGTGGTTCCACTAATATTGCATGGGAAATTATTCGGTTTTGTGGTGCTTGCGCATCCCAGAAGCAATATCAAATTAGATTGGGAAGTAATCGACTTGCTCAAAATTGCGGGCAGCCAGGCTGCGAGTTTTCTCGCTCAACAGGAATCGGCCAATGCACTAATGGTTTCGCGTCAGTTTGAATCTTTCAATCGCATGTCTACATTTGTCGTTCACGACCTTAAGAACCTGGTTTCCCAGTTGTCACTTATGCTTTCGAATGCCTCAAAACACAAAGATAATCCGGTATTCCAAAAAGACATGGTGGATACGGTAGATCTTTCAATTCAGAAAATGAAGCGATTACTCGAAAAGTTGAGGAGTGGAAATTCCATGCAGAAGCCGGCCCCGCTCCTGATTGAAAATCTGCTGCAGAAAGTGGTGGCAGCAAAATCATTTGCTGAACCAAAGCCTGAACTTGAGATTCTGAATCACGGCTTAGAAGTGTTGGCCGACTGGGCAAGTCTTGAAAGGGTGATTGGGCACCTTGTTCAGAACGCAATCGAAGCTACTCCCAAGGACGGCCAGGTACTGGTCACCTTGGTCAAGGGTGATGACACCGCGCTCATCGAGGTTAAAGACACAGGTCATGGCATGAGTGCAGAATTCATACTCGAGAGGCTGTTCAAGCCATTTGAGTCCACTAAATCGGCAGGCATGGGAATCGGCGTTTTTGAAAGCTACGAATATGCCAGAGAACTTGGCGGCCGCCTAGAGGTTGTCAGGAGCGATTCAAGAGGGACCACTTTCCGCATTACTTTGCCTTGCCACAAACAGGATCCTTCAGTCGGAAATGTCGTTCAAGCGCAACAAAAAATATCGTGAGCCAGGACAAGAAAAAATTGTTGATTATTGAAGACGACCCCGGTCTGCAAAAGCAGCTGCGCTGGAACTTTGATGCCTACGAAGTGCTTGTCGCAGGAGATCGTGAAAGTGCGCTCGCGCATATTCGACGTCATGAGCCTGCAGTGGTCACCATGGATCTTGGTTTACCCCCAGATCCAGACGGTGCGTCAGAGGGACTCGCCACTTTGCAGCAAATACTAGTTCTTGCTCCCGACACCAAAATAATTGTCCTCACTGGAAACCAGGATCATGCAAATGCGGTGAAAGCCGTCGGAATGGGTGCTTACGATTTTCACCAAAAACCTTGTGATTCCGAGGTACTTGCATTGGTGGTCGAAAGAGCCTTCCGCCTCCATGAATTGCTGCAGGAAAACCGCAGCCTGCGCGAAACTCAGGCGAATTCCCCACTATCGGGTATCATCAGCCGCGATCCCGGTATGTTAAAGGTATGCCGAAATATTGAGAAGGTGGCGCCCTCGGATGTCACGGTCATGTTGCTGGGCGATAGCGGCACGGGCAAGGAAGTCTTGGCTAGAGCCTTGCACCAATTCAGTCCCAGACATGAAAAGCGATTTATAGCGATCAATTGTGCAGCGATACCCGAAAACCTTTTGGAAAGTGAGTTGTTTGGTTATGAGAAGGGGGCATATACCGGGGCAGCTAAGCAGACCATAGGCAAAATCGAGCTTGCCAATGAAGGTACATTTTTTCTTGACGAAGTTGGCGATTTGCCCATGGCCCTTCAGGCCAAGTTGCTTCGTTTCCTGCAGGAAAGAGTAATTGAACGGATAGGTGGTCGTGAAGAGATCCCGATAAACGTTCGCATCATCTGTGCAACACATCAAAATCTCAAAAATCTTATCGAGGCGGGACGGTTTCGTGAAGATCTGTTTTATCGCTTGACCGAGATCGTGATTGCAATTCCGCCGCTGCGGGAGCGGGCAGGGGATGCAGCGCTTCTGGCACATCATTTCAAAAACAAGCTCAGTTCACAGGAGGGACGTCCCTCGTTGAGTTTCAGCGCAGATGCATTGTCGGCGATAGAAAGCTACCCATGGCCGGGCAATGTCAGGGAGATGGAAAATTGTATCAAGCGAGCAGTTATTATGGCAGACGGCCCATTAATCAGCTCGGATGATCTTGGCTTATCGACTTCTCCTGTCGACGAAGAACCCATCAACCTGCGTCAAGTTCGAGAAGAAGCTGAACACAAGGCAGTGCTGAAGGCATTGGCGAGGATGGATGGAAATATTGCCAAGGCTGCTGAATTGCTTGGCGTCAGTCGCCCAACTTTTTACGATTTGTTAAGCCGTTATGGAATCAAGTAAGACAATTTTTGTTAATTGTTCTGCTCACTTCTTTGTTACGCCAAGAGCTGGCGTATATGCACTCATCCAGAAGCGCAAGCGGAAGTTCATGATAGTGGAGCGACTAGTTGACCGTGATCGATTCAACATCCTCAATTCGTAAATGTCGAAGCCGCAAACAATGAAGTTGGCAGAAACGGATTAACGCTCGCTGGACGGTGCTCCGAATTGAGTACCAATGTGTTAAAACCAGCTGTCCGCCTTGTTGTCCAGTTCCGGCTGGCACTTCTTCAATTGGTCACGATAGGCATCCGATTTGCGCTTGACCTTGCCGGCCACCTGCTTCAACCACCCCTTGCTCTTCCAGCTCCCGCTCTCATAACCTTCACTCCCTTCATGATAGACCAGGTACTGGTAGTAGGCATCCCACTTGGAGATGCCGAGCGTGCGCTGAGTGGTGTAGGTATACCAGCCGACAAAGTTGATCGCATCGGAAAAATCATCGCGATCATGGCCAGTGTTGCCCGTCTCCTTCATATACTTTTCCCACGTCGAATCTTGCGCCTGGGCATAACCGTAAGCCGACGAGTTGCGCGGTAGTGGAATAAAAAGGAACCAGTCGCGATCCGGCTTTGCATCGCTGACGAAACGCGACTCCTGATCGATGATCGCCATCATCACCCACACCGGCGTTCCCCAGCGTTTATTGGCATCGCGTGCAGATTCATACCAATCGATATCACCGCGGAATATGGAACAGATATCATTGGTCAGCTCAGGTTGATAAGTCGCACAGCCGGAATTCATCAGCAGCATGGCCATCACAGCAAGATAGTGGCGCGATTTTGAAATCATAACTCTATTATCCGCATATAGGCGCAGCAATCAATGGATGAAGCAGGAATGAAGCAACGGGATTGAAGCCCGGTCAAGTATGCTTCGACTCAGGCGTAGTACTTCAAACCCGAACCCGCGGCATTAAGAGCGATGAATAATTTTCATTGCTAGTGTATCTGTATTCTTGTGGTTGGCTGAACACAATCAGCCATAAGTGTTAATATAAATCATGATTTTTCTGGATGCAGGCAAGCAAGATTTACAGATTGCTAAAGTCGAACTGTTTAGCGAGAGGACAATCGCAGACGGGACAGCAAAAGCTAATCTGCTAAAGAGTGTCGTGCATGGGATACCACTGATGGGTTCTGACCAGTCGTTCAAAGTTACAGAACATGCCTTGCTAGGACATCGATTCCTGTTTGGGATTCTCAAGTCCCAGGTTGATGCGAACAGACTATGGAATATCTGGGAGCGATTGGCTATGCCCCGGGAATATGGTGTGGAAATCGCAAAACACTTTGCTGACGCAAACGTGATTCATTTCGGATTCGAGGAAAACGAAAGTGGTTGTGTATATAAAGTCTATCTTGAATTCCGGGAACGTCTGGACAGGTTTATCCAGACTCGATCGGGTCCGGAAGAAGGGATCCAGTTGCATTTGGCTTACAAATGGGATGCCAGCGACAATTCGAAAAGGGCCGTTACCGAATATACCTGCTATCCGTTTCTGGACACTCCGGGCATTCTTAAACGAATGTCAAGATTGCATGAGGGACGTCAGGACGTGGTTGCCTCTGAGACCGCAAAGGCCATTGTAAATTTCGCAGCGCACCGTTTCGTCTATCGAGCACCGATGTATATCGAAGCGAAAGAAGAAGACAATTCCAGACTGTCCTTCAATGTCAAACTGTACCCAGCAAAACTCAAATTAAAGGAAATCCATTATTTTGTGTCAGGGTTGTGTCAACGCTATTGCATACCGTCAGAGCCATTCGAGTCGTTTTATAGCAAGATCAATGACAGGCTCGTAACTAACTTGTCATCTGGTTCTGATAGGCATGGCAGAAACTTTATGACAATTTACCATGAACCCAATCCTGGTGAAGCGTTACGATCAATTTAGGTTCCTGCTTCGTCAATCGTTTAAGCAGAGGCACGCGCCACTAAGGGGGATGCGAAGCGCAACTCAAGCGGGCTACAGGGCTGGTCCGGCGGTTGGCTCAGGGGACCTCCGCTCATACGATCTGATTCAAGGGTTCATTTATACCGCAAGAAAGTGAATCTTTAACCGCTTGCGGCATAAATGGTAAGTAATGCATATACCATCGGAAATATCCATATACCGCTATCAAAATCCGCCGGGCGATTTTCCTGCGTTAAAGAATTTTTCCTTGTTTTCACCAATATCGAGAATATTATTTCTAAGTCTGTACTTCTATGAATAAACATCGAAGTGGCAAAAGCCACACTGGATAACGGAAAGAATGTATGTGAATGATTTTGGCTTGATAATTGCTTATATTTATTTGATATTCGCGAGGGATAGTTGGTGCGGGCATTCTGATTGGGTTTGCGTCCTTCTGCTAAGGGTGTGCCATGAACAAATTGGTGCGCTATTGAATCAATTTGGTGCAAGACGAACTGCCATATATTGCTTACCTCTTCTGGGTCATTGATATCCATCATTGTTCTGTGGCATCTGATTTTAACTTTTTGCAACATTTAATAATTATGTAGCACTTAAAAAGTAATAATATAAGCAGTGCACAAAATAAGTAAGTAACAAAAATAGGGAGCTGCTCATGAAGACCACATCCTTGTCGCGTCGCAGCAATTCATTTGCTCCTTCAAACTTGTTGCATCGAATGATGGGTGGAATGTTCTCCGAATGGAGAAATTCATCGGGTCTGGAACCTGATCATAGAGCTTCTCCTGCTCAAGTACGCAATCAATCATTCATGCTCGAGGCGCTAGAGCCCCGGTTGTTGCTTTCGGCGACCCCCTTCGCTTTCGATGCTGGTTCGGGTTTATTGACGGTAACTGGCGATAACAACGACAATATTTTTGTGATCGACCAATCGGCGCATGACGCGACAGGTTCGACGATCAAATTGACACTCGACGGCACCGTTTCACAGACTTATACCGAAGTCAAAGAGATACAGGTCAACGCTTTAGACGGCAACGATTCCATAAGCCTGATAAATCAGTTATCAGTCAACACCATCATCGATGGCGGTGCCGGCAACAACACGATATCCGGCCCGACTACGGACTCAACCTGGAATCTGACTGGCGCCGGCGAAGGTACCGTCGGGCAAGTCAACTTTTCCGGGGTCACGAACCTTGTTGGTGGCTCGGGTAACGACACCTATCATTTTGGCGCTGGCTCACTCGGCAGCTTCTTCCTTGATGAAACCGCGGGCGGGGTGGATACCGTGGATCTGTCAGCCCGCACTTCGGCAGAAACCATCGACCTCTCCAAGATTGAAGAGCAGACGATAGACGCGAACCTCAAGCTCACGCTTTCGGCGGTGAATGTGTTCGAGAACGTCATCGGTAGTGCCACTGCGAGTAACAACATCACGGGCAACGAACTCGACAACATCATCACTGCTGGTACTGGTGCTGATGTTCTTGTTGGAGGTTTCGGTGACGATACGTACGTCCTGGCCAACAACTGGGGGACGGACACGATCACCGAGGGAGGAAATGGCGAGGGCACCGATACGATCCATTTCACTTCCGTCACTTCAAACGTTACGGTAAAGAAGCTTGCCGATGGCACCTTCACACTGAGTGACGATGCAGCGAACAGCGCCGCGTTCGGCAACATCGAGGTGTTGCAGGGTGGCACGGGTGTCAATTCGCTCGACTTCTCGCTCTCCACGTCTAAGGTAGTGGTGAACCTGGCCGGAGGGGTTTCGACGGACTTCAGTTCCATCTCGGGTTTCAGCAATGTGACCGGGTCGTCATTTGACGACACGATCATTGGTGATGATGGGGCCAACATGCTCCATGGTGGGGACGGGAACGACACGATCTCGGGTGGCGCGGGTGCGGACGTGATCGATGGCGGCGCTGGAACCGACCAGTTGGTCGAGTCTCGGGATGTGAATTTCACCCTTACCAACGTGTCGCTCACTGCGACAGGCACGGGGATCTCTGGCAGCGAGGTGGACACCCTCGCAGGCATCGAGTCAGCACAACTGGACGGCGGTGCAAGCGCGAACGTGTTTGATGCGAGTCAGTTCACCGGAAGCGTCACACTCGATGGCGGCTCCACGATCCTGCTCTCGTTGCTTAACAACGGCACCGGCATACGCCGAACTGATTTGGCGCAGGTGGACCTGCTCGGTACCACATTGCTTTCAAGCCTCAATCAGGGCGACGGGGTGCATTATGTGGCGGACCCGGATTTCCGTATCACGTTGACCGATGGCAAGACAGTCGATGTGAATCTGACTCCTGATATCACGACGATCCAGGGCGTCATCGATGCGATAGAGAGCGCGGCCAATGCGGTAGAGCCGGACAGGCTCAGCGTGGTCGTCAATCCGGACACCAACAATTCGCTGCTGCTCACGGATTCGAATGCGTTTGGCGGCGACCTCAGTGTGACGGCCCTCAATGGCTCGTCCGCAGCCGCCGATCTGGGCATTCTGCGCACCGGTAGCGGAGCATCCCTGGTCGGCCTTCCAGTCAGCGATGTTTCCGCCGACCTGCGTGTGACGCTGGCCGACGGTTCGCGCATCGACTTCGACCTGAGCGGCGCGAGCACCTTCGATGACGTGCTGCAAATATTCAATGGCGAGGATCCGCGCTTCACTGTGCGGATCAATAGCGACGGGACCGGCCTGACGTTGCACGACTTGTCGGGCGGAGCCGGATCATTTACCGCGGTCTCGCTGAACGGTTCTTCCGCGGCGGCCGACCTTGGCATCACTTCTGCCGGTTCGGGCGGCACGATCGCTGGCACGAGCATCGTCGGGGCAGGGCTGAGCCTGGACGGCCGCAGCGACGCGGATACGCTGATCGGCGGCAGTGGCGACGACACCTTCTTCGCGAGTGGCAACGACCAGATCTCCGGCGGGGCCGGAACCGACACCGTGGTAGCCACGCGTGATGCGAACATGCAGCTGGCCGATGGCAGCCTAACCTTCTACGTCGGCGATACCTCGACAGTAAGCGACCAGGCCACGCTCGCCGGCGTCGAACAAGCGACGCTCACCGGCGGAGACAGTGCGAACACGATCGACGCATCCGCATTCACCTTGGGCACGGTTGTGCTCATCGGCGGGGCAGGCGACGACACGTTGAAGGGCGGCTCGGGAGACGATTTCATCAGCGGCGGTGCGGGTAGCGATACCCTCGACGGTGGCGGCGGGATGAACACGGCGGTCGAGATCGGTTCACGG
>Ga0210097_1000069_pt1 | contig 48373 bp, 46 predicted proteins | sample Joice_CattailNLA_2_FD_185521 | JGI IMG/M metagenome (GOLD analysis project Ga0210097, IMG submission 185521) | Wetland microbial communities from San Francisco Bay, California, USA, that impact long-term carbon sequestration - Joice_CattailNLA_D2... | ecosystem: Environmental > Aquatic > Marine...
TTCTTCGAATATACCGCCACACTATTCGACTATCTGCCCAAGCATGCGACGCTGTGTCTGCACCACGATGTGAACGAGGCCATCGCCGGTTTCGCGAGGGATGCCGCCTCGCGCTACAACCTGCTCAGGGGCGATCCGGAGCGCCCGCTGCTGGAACCTAAAGAGCTGTTTCTCGATACCGAACAGTTCTTTGTCCGCGTAAAGGATTTTGCACGAATAGATATCATCTTTGGTGAACGCGGCGCGACACTCATCCCATGTCCGACCGCTACTATGCCCGACATCGCGGTGAACCGCCGTGCGGATATACCGACGCAAGCCTTCCAGAATTTCCTGCAAGCCTACCAAGGCCGGGTGCTGTTGCTGGCTGACAGCCTGGGCAGACGGGAGATCATGTCGGATTATCTGCACGAATACGGCTTGTCGCCTGCCTTGTGCGAGGACTATGCATCCTTCCTCGCCGGAAAAGAAAAGTTAATGCTATGCGTCGGACCTGTCCAAAGCGGTTTTATTCTTGTCGATCACAAGGCACCCATCGCCGTCGCAACTGAAACAGAGCTGTATGCCTCACATCCGCGCAGCCGCGCGGCACGCGTTGCCAGGAAGACCAACGTCGAGGGCATGTTGCGCGACCTGTCGGAACTCAAGACCGGCGATCCGGTGGTGCACGAGCAGCATGGCATCGCGCGCTATTCCGGATTGATCAACCTGGACCTCGGTGAAGGCGAAGGAGAATTCCTGCTGCTCGAATATGCCGGCGGCGACAAGCTCTACGTGCCGGTCGCGCAACTGCACGTGATCAGCCGCTACAGCGGCGGTGCGCCGGAGACCGCGCCGTTGCACAAACTGGGCACGGCAGCGTGGGACAAGGCGAAACGCCGCGCGATGCAGCAGGTGCGCGACACTGCCGCCGAGTTGTTGAACCTGTACGCGCAGCGCGCATTGCGGAAAGGCCACATGTTCAAACTGACCCCGCACGATTATGAAGCTTTCGCAGCCGGATTCGGCTTCGAGGAGACCCCCGACCAGGCCGCTGCAATCGAGGCAGTGATCAACGATCTGCAAACCGGCAAACCGATGGACAGGCTGATCTGCGGCGATGTCGGCTTCGGCAAGACCGAAGTCGCTTTGCGCGCAGCATACGTTGCGGCGATGGACGGCAAACAGGTCGCGGTGCTGGTGCCCACCACACTGCTCGCCGAACAGCATTTCCAGAACTTCTCCGACCGTTTCGCCGAATTGCCGGTCAAGATCGCCGAACTGTCGCGCTTCCGCTCCGCCAAGGAACAGGCCCAGGCGCTGCAGGACATGGAAGACGGCAAACTCGACATCATCATCGGCACGCACAAGCTGATCCAGAAAGGCGTGAAGTTCCACAATCTCGGGCTGGTCATCATCGACGAGGAACACCGCTTCGGCGTTCAGCAGAAGGAAAAATTGAAGGCAATGCGGGCCGAGGTGGATGTATTAACGCTCACTGCGACACCGATCCCGCGCACCTTGGCGATGTCGCTGGAAGGACTGCGCGATTTTTCCATCATCGCCACCGCGCCTCAGCGGCGCCTGTCGATCAAGACTTTTGTCAGCAACTACAGCCAGGGTGTGATCCGCGAAGCAGTGCTGCGCGAGCTAAAGCGCGGAGGCCAGATTTATTTCCTGCACAACGAAGTCGACACCATCGCAAACATGGCGGAGAAACTGGAGGCACTGCTGCCAGAAGCGCGCATCCGCGTGGCGCACGGGCAGATGAACGAGCGCGACCTGGAAGCAGTGATGCGCGATTTTTATCAGCAGCGATTCAATATTCTGCTGTGCACAACCATCATAGAAACCGGCATCGACATACCTACCGTCAACACCATCATCATCAACCGCGCCGACCGGTTCGGCCTCGCGCAGTTACACCAGTTACGCGGCCGAGTCGGACGCTCGCACCATCAGGCTTACGCCTACCTGCTGGTCGAAAGAGAAGCGCTCACCGCGCAGGCAAAAAAACGCCTTGAAGCAATCCAGGCGATGGAACAGCTTGGCAGCGGCTTTTACCTCGCGATGCACGACCTTGAGATACGCGGCGCGGGCGAAGTGCTCGGCGAATCCCAGAGCGGAGAGATGCAGGAGATCGGCTTTTCGCTTTACGCCGATATGCTGAATGCAGCAATTACCTCCCTACGCCAGGGCAAGGAGCCGGACATGGCACACCCGCTCGGTGTCACCACCGAGATCAACCTGCACACACCGGCGCTGTTGCCCAACGATTATTGCGGTGACATCCACCAGCGGCTGGTAATCTACAAGCGCTTGGCGAATTGCGACACACAGGAAGAACTCGACGACATGCACCAGGAACTGATCGACCGCTTCGGCCTGCTGCCTGAATCTGCACGGATACTGCTCGACAGCCACCGCCTGCGCATTGCGGCACGCCCCCTCGGCATCAGCAAGGTGGATGCGTCTTCCGAAGCTATCGTAATCCAGTTCGTGCCCAACCCACCTATCGACCCGATGAAAATCATCACCCTGATCCAGAGCAAGCGACACGTGAATATGGCTGGGCAGGACAAACTGCGCATCGATTTGAAGTACGGAGACCTTCACCAGCGTGTGCTGGCAATCAGAAACTTTTTCAATGAACTGCATTGAGTCACGCCAACTCTGCGTTGATCTGTCACGCTTGCGTGCATTTTCATCGTTCCTGCGCTTCCTTTGCGTTGACATCGTCCAGAACATTCCAATATGATTCCAAACGCAACTGCCCGTCAAGAGGCGCGTTTCATGCCCGGAGTCAACGCCGCAAGGTGGAAGCGTTGATCATTAATCCTGGCACCCAATTCAAACTACTTTCGCGAGACAGATAGCCGCAATCAAAATGCGGGGGGGTCGAAGGCACCGCAAATAAAGGGAAACTGATGTTTCGACTACTGCGCTATTTTTCGATCGCGAGCTTTGTCTCAATGCTGCTGGCGGCACTCGTCCTCGGCATACTTCATCAGGTATTTGAAAAAAGCCGCCTGCTAAAATATGGTGAAAAGCAGAATATCGCACTAGCGCAGGCCTTTTCAAACAACGTTTGGCCAAAATATCGCAATTTCGCCAATTCGGCTAAACAGCTCGACGCAGATGCCCTGCGTCGCCAGCGCGATTTTTCCAAGCTGAAACAAAGCGTGCGCGATGCGGTACGCAATACCCAGACAGTCAGAGTGACGATATACCAGCTCGATGGACACACGCTGTTCTCGACGGATACTAGTGAAATCGGGGTGGGCAATGGAGCCCTTGCCGGTTTCCTCTCCGCGAGACAAGGGAAGGAACTAAGCGAAGTTACCCACTATGACAAGTTCGGCGCTTTCAACGGGGAACTCGTGAACCGCGATGTGCTGTCGAGCTACATCCCGTTGCGCGGTAGTACAGAGGCGCCGATCGAGGGCGTTATCGCGATCTATACCGACGTCACTGATCTGAATGCCAGTGACGATAAAGAGGAACTGCTCCTCACTTTGAGCGTGATCGCGGTGCTGGCCGCGCTTTACGGCATCCTGTTCGTCATCGTAAAGAATGCCGACAGGATCATCAGAAGACAATATGACCATCAACGGCGCATCGAGAAAAACCTGCGGCACATGACCACTCATGACACGCTGACCAACTTGCCGAACCGTATGTTGTTGCTGGATCGGATCAAGCAATCGCTGACCTCTGCGGAAAGGCACAATAATCTGTTTGCTGTGGCTTTTATTGACCTCGACAATTTCCAGAACGTCAACAATTCCCTGGGCCACCACGCCGGAGACAAAGTGCTGCAAACCCTGGCGCAGCGCCTGGCAGGCTGTGTGCGCGAAAGCGACACGATCGCCCGCCTCGGCGGCGACGAATTCGTCGTAAGTTTGCCCGACATCAAATCCAACGCGGATCTGTTCCAGATCGCCAAAAAGATGCTCGGTGCCGTCGGTTTGCCCATCGAGGCGGAAGGTCGCGAACTTCACCTCACTGCCAGCATCGGCATCGCGCTTTATCCGGAACACGGAAGAGATGCGGAGACGCTGTTAAGCAAAGCGGACATGGCGATGCACAACGCAAAGAACCTCGGTGGCAACAGGCACCAGATGTTTGTCGAACACATGAGCGAGGAAGTACAGCAGCAGGTGCGAATGGAAGATGATATGTGGCGCGCCCTCGAAAATAATGAATTCGTGCTGCATTACCAGCCTGTCATCGACCTGAAGTCCGGCGCGATCAGAGGCGCCGAAGCGCTGCTGCGCTGGCCCAATGCCCAAGGAACCTGGCATTCGCCGGAAGAATTCATCCCGATCTCGGAGAAATGCGGCCTGATCGTCCCGCTAAGCGAATGGATACTCAGCGAAGCATGCACGCAGCTGCAGGCTTGGCAAGAGATGGGGCATGGTCTCCGCGATTTAACGATGGCGGTAAATGTGTCGCCGCGCCATTTCGCGACAGCCGGCCTGGCAACAATGATTGCCGGTTTGATTGAACAGGCCGAGATCGAACCGGGCAGATTGCATCTTGAGATCATAGAACGCGTATTGACCGATATGAGCGAATCAACTGCCGCCAATTTCGAAGAACTCAAACGCCTGGGCGTCAAGTTCTCTCTCGATGATTTCGGTACCGGCTACTCAAGTCTCGGATATTTGCGCAGTTTCCCGATCGATATGCTCAAGATCAATCGTATGTTCGTTCAGGACCTGCCCAACAGCGCCGACAATATGGCAATCGTGACGACGATCATCTCTTTGGCGAACAGCCTCGGCTTGAAAGTGGTCGCAAAAGGCGTGGAGACGAGGGCACAACTAACCTCCCTGGAACAACTCGGCTGCCACTTTGTGCAGGGATTCCTGTTCAGCCGTCCGCTGCCGGCCGACGAGTACTTGGCGCTGGTACTGGAACAGCGCGACATGCGCATTCACAGCTGAACAGGATCTGTTATTGTCAGCAGGTTACCGGATAGTCATCCGTATACCAAGGATCCTCCCGTCAGTTCGATAACCCATCCAGTTACGGGAATCGCAGCAATATCGCAAGCCTTGGGAATCGATCCTTCAATCGGGGTTTCGCAACTGTCTGAAACGCTGCATAAATTCCGCAAACTTGCCGGCCTCGATCGCTGAACGGATATCGCACATCAACTGCTGGTAATAGTACAGGTTGTGGATGGTATTCAAACGCGCACCGAGTATCTCGTTGAGCCGGTGCAAGTGATGCAGGTAGGCGCGGGTGAAGTTGCTGCAGGTGTAGCAGGCGCACTGCTCGTCCAGCGGGCGAAGGTCCAAACGGTATTGCGCATTCTTGATCTTGATATCGCCCAAGCGGGTGAACAGCATGCCATTTCGCGCATTGCGTGTCGGCATCACGCAGTCGAACATGTCTATGCCCTGCGCGACCCCCGCAACGATGTCCTCGGGCGTGCCCACACCCATCAGGTAGCGGGGTTTGTCCAGCGGCAATTGCCTCGCGGTATGCCGAAGTATGCGCAGCATGTCCTCCTTGGGCTCGCCCACCGAAAGGCCCCCTATGGCATATCCGTCAAATCCGATAGTCTCCAGTTCACTCCGCGATTCATCGCGAAGGTGTTCATGCATCCCGCCTTGCACGATACCGAACAGCGCATTGGTATTACCCTCGTGCGCCAGCTTGGAACGTGCTGCCCAGCGCAGCGAGAGGCGCATGGATTCGCCGGCCGTCCTCTCTTCAGCCGGATATGGCGTGCATTCGTCGAAAATCATCACAATATCGGAATTCAACACCTTCTGGATGCGCATTGATTCTTCCGGCGACAAAAAGCATTTATCGCCGTTTACCGGTGACTGAAACTGCACTCCGTCTTCCGTAATCTTGCGAAATGCACCCAGGCTGTACACCTGAAAACCCCCAGAGTCGGTAAGGAGGGGGCCATCCCATCCCATGAAACGGTGCAGCCCGCCATGCGCTTCGATAACATCCAGCCCCGGACGTAACCATAAATGGAAGGTATTGCCCAGCACGATCTGCGCGCCGATTTCCTTCAATTCAAGCGGCGACATCGCCTTCACGGTTCCATAGGTACCAACAGGCATGAATGCCGGGGTTTCGACGTTGCCGTGGGCAAGTTGCAAAATGCCGCGACGGGCAAGGCCGTCTGTCTTGTGCAGTGTGAATTTCATGGCTTTCTTTCGATCAGCATCGCATCACCGTAGCTGAAGAAGCGGTATTCCTTTTCTATCGCATGGCGGTATGCCGCCAGCATTCTCTCCATCCCGCCGAATGCGCACACCAACATCAGCAACGTGGAGCGCGGCAGGTGGAAATTGGTGAGCAGCACATCCACCACCTTGAAACTGTAACCGGGAATGATGAAGATATTGGTCTCGCCTTTTCCCGCGAACGGTACACCGCCCGCCGACGCGCTCTCCAGTGCGCGCAGACTGGTCGTTCCCACTGCGATCACTCGTCCGCGTTTCCTTCGGCATTGGGCAATCGCATCCACGGTTGATTGGGGAATCTCAAACCGCTCACTGTGCATAGTGTGTTCATTGATATGTTCTGCACGTACCGGCTGGAAGGTCCCAGCCCCGACATGCAGTGTGACATAGGCTAGTTTCACTCCCTTGTCGCGCAAAGCTTGCAGCATCGTCTCGTCAAAATGCAGCCCCGCAGTGGGTGCTGCGACTGCTCCAGCCTCCCGCGCGAACACAGTTTGATAACGCTGTTCATCTTGATCATCTGCCTTGTGTGTGATGTAAGGAGGCAAAGGCAACTGGCCATAGCGATCGAGCAAGTCCAAAATGTCTTCATGGGAGATGAAACGCAATCGGAAAAACTCCCCCTCGCGGCCCAGCACTTCGGCTTTCAATGCGCCGGCCAGATTCAAGAAACTACCCGCTTTTGGTGCATGGCTGGCCCGCACTTGCGCCAAAACTTCATGGCCGCTCAGTACACGCTCGACCAGCACCTCGACCTTCCCGCCTATCAAATTCTCTTCTGGAAAGGCTGGAACGTGAACACGGGTCTCTGTGGAGCTTTCCTTGTTGCCGAACAAACGCGCTTTGATGACACGCGTATCGTTCAGCACCATCACATCGCCGGCACGGACCAACCGCAACAGATCCGCAAAGCTGCGATCCTCCAGCACATCATCGTGTGCGTACAACAAGCGGCTGGCGCCACGCTGCGCCGGTGGATGCTGCGCGATCAATCGCCCGGGCAATACAAAATCGAATTCATCGGTACGCATCAACAACGACAGGAATGTTGCAAAGGCGGGATTGTAGTTGATATGAGCCCTCGCTTCAGGGATAATGCGGCCCGCTTGGCCGGGGTGGTGGAACTGGTAGACGCGCCGGACTCAAAATCCGGTGTCTGAGAGGACGTGAGGGTTCGAGTCCCTCCCCCGGCACCATTTAAGCGCAGTTCTCCCGATACAGTCCGGGCATCGATAACTGATTGAATCCAAACAAACAACGACCCGATTTCAAGCCTTGCCAACGTATTTAGTAGTCAGGCGGCTTTTCATGACTAAATATCGTATTGCGGTGTCAACCGAACAAATCCGCGCCGCGTTATGGATTCCGACACATTAGTGTCTTAATCGATTATTAATCTAAAAATTGGAGTTCACAATGAACAAAATGTTATCTGCACTGATCGCCGCTGTTTTCGCCGCTGTAACGTTCTCTGCTGTTGCCGCTGATGAAGCCATGGCACCTGCTGCCAATACGGCTATGGCTGCTCCTGCAAAGGCCGACACAGCCAAGAAAGAAAAATCGCACAAGAAGGCGAAAAAGACCCACATAGCCAAGGCTGACACCAAAACTACTACCAAGAAATCCACAAAGCACAAGAAAACCAAAAAGGCTGAAGCTGCAGAAACTGCCGCTGCTCCAGCTGCAGCAAAGTAACACCATCATAGTTTTCAAGAAGGCAGGGGTGACCCTGCCTTTCTTTATTTGTAGAATACAACAATGATCTGGAAACCGAATGTGACTGTTGCCGCTGTTTTCGAACGCGATGGAAAGTTTTTGCTGGTTGAGGAGGAAACCACTCAAGGCGTGCGTTTCAATCAACCCGCAGGGCACCTGGAAGCCGATGAATCGATATTGGATGCCGTGACGCGTGAGATGCTCGAGGAATCCGCTTACCACTTTGTCCCGCAACATTTGCTCGGTATCTACCGCTGGCACTCGGCCGAATCCGACACCACTTATTTGCGCTTCGCCTTTACCGGAAGGATTGCCGGACATGAGGCGGAACGTACCCTGGATGCGGGTATTCTTCGTGCTGTCTGGTTGACACCTGACGAGATCCGCAGCACGCAGGCACATCATCGCAGCCCGCTGGTTTTGCGATGCGTGGATGACTATCTGGGCCGCAAACGTTACCCCCTCGACTTGCTGGTACATTATGACTAAACGTCACATCGTGGTCGGTATGTCCGGCGGGGTAGATTCCTCGGTCACCGCACTGCTGCTGAAACAGCAAGGCTATGACGTTACTGGGCTTTTCATGAAGAACTGGGAGGACGACGACAGCGATGAATATTGCTCTTCGCGCCAGGACTTGATCGACGCGGTTTCGGTGGCCGATACCATCGGGATACCCATCGAAGCGGTGAACTTCTCCAGGGAATACAAAGAGCGCGTATTCAGCGACTTCCTGAATGAATATCAAGCCGGACGCACACCCAATCCGGACATCCTGTGCAATGCCGAGATCAAATTCAAAGCCTTTTTGGAGCATGCCTTGCAGTTGGGTGCGGACATCATCGCTACCGGGCATTACGCGCAGGTGCGTGAAACGGATGGGCTGTTCCAATTGCTCAAGGCAAGCGACGACAGCAAAGATCAAAGCTATTTCCTGCATCGCTTGAATCAGACGCAGTTAAAGCACGCGATGTTTCCGCTTGGAAAGCTGTTGAAATCACAGGTGCGCAGCATCGCGGCTCAACACGGCTTATCCAACCATGCCAAGCGCGACAGCACCGGTATCTGCTTCATCGGCGAGCGCCCGTTCCGCGAATTCCTGAATCGCTATTTGCCGACCCAGCCGGGAGAAATGATCACCCCGGATGGCAATCTGGTCGGTCAACATATCGGGTTATCGTTCTACACCATAGGACAACGTCAGGGACTGGGCATCGGCGGCGCCCGGGAAGCATCCGGCGAACCATGGTTCGTGGCGGGCAAGGATATGGCCAACAATCGTTTGTTCGTGGTTCAAGGTCACGACCACCCTGCCCTGCTCGCGCCGTGCCTGTCCGCACTTGATAGTCACTGGATCAGCGGCGCTACACCCCCGATTGACCGGCCCTACGCCGCAAAGACGCGCTATCGGCAAGCCGATGCGCCATGTCACCTTAGCCGCGTCTCCGGCAATTCATGCGAAATTGCTTTTAATGAAGCCCAATGGGCAGTCACGCCCGGACAATCGGTCGTCATTTACGACGGAGAGGTTTGCTTGGGCGGCGCAATCATCGAACAAGGACATAGCTGAATCAAGTAAAATACGCCCATACAGACCTTGGGTATTGCAATGACTACACTCACCAAACTCACTGCGCTCTCCCCGCTGGACGGGCGTTACCATGGCAAGGTCGATGCTTTACGCGGCTACTTCAGCGAATTCGGGCTGATCCGTTTCCGCGTGCTGATCGAGATAGAATGGCTCAAGGCGCTCAGTGCTCAGACCGATATAACCGAAATCCCGCCGTTTTCTGCTGCGACCATCACACAACTGGACAAGTTAAATGCCGACTTCAATGAAGACGACGCGCTCTCGATCAAAACGATAGAATCCACCACCAACCACGACGTGAAAGCAGTCGAATACTGGTTGCGCGGAAAGCTATCGGACAATTCGGAAATCGCCAAGGTACTGGAATTCATCCACTTCGCCTGCACTTCGGAAGATATCAACAATCTCAGCCACGCGCTGATGCTCAAAGACGCACGCGATGCCGTGATGCTGCCCGCGTTGCACGTGCTTATCGGGCGTTTGAAAAACCTGGCCCATCAACATTCCGACCTGCCGATGCTATGCCGCACCCATGGACAGTCCGCCACGCCAAGCACACTGGGCAAAGAGATGGCAAACGTGGTGTATCGATTGCAGCGCGCAGCACAACGGTTGGGCGAGACGGAAATCCTCGGCAAGATCAATGGTGCGGTAGGCAACTACAATGCGCATCTGGCAGCCTATCCAAAGGTGGACTGGGAAGAATTCGCACGGCGATTCGTCACTGCTCGCGGGATTTCCTTCAACCCGTATACCATCCAGATTGAGCCGCATGACTATATGGCGGAATTGTTCGATGCCTACGCGCGCATCAACACCATCCTGATCGATTTGAACCGCGATATTTGGGGCTATATCTCGCTGGGATATTTCAAGCAGAAGGTGGTCCAGGGTGAAGTCGGCTCATCGACCATGCCGCACAAGGTCAATCCCATAGACTTTGAAAATTCCGAAGGCAATCTCGGCCTGGCCAACGCACTGCTGAGACACCTTTCCGAAAAGCTGCCCATTTCACGCTGGCAGCGTGATCTCACCGATTCGACCGTACTGCGCAATATGGGCGTGGCGCTCGGTTATACCCTGCTCGCATATGAATCATGCTTGAAAGGTTTGAACAAACTGGAAGCCAATCCACAGCGCCTTGCTGAAGACCTGAATGCAAGTTGGGAGATCATGGCAGAACCGATCCAAACCGTGATGCGGCGTTATAACATTACGAACGCCTACGACAAGCTAAAGGAACTAACGCGCGGCAAGGACGGTATCAGCTGCGCTTCGCTGCAAGCTTTCATCAACTCACTGGAAATCCCCACGGACGAGAAGCAGCGTCTTTTGCAACTCTCTCCGGAGACATACATCGGCAAGGCCGTTGAATTGGCGAAACGGATTTAATGATTACCTATATGCCAAAGCCAAACAAGCCCGCAATCGCGGGCTTGTATTTGTATATGAAAGGGGCAATCAGTGTTCTTGCTCCAGCATTTCATTCGGAGTTGTGGGGATAGTACTCGCCGCTCCACTCTCGGTGGATGGCGTTAACAAAATCGCACTTCCCGCTCCTTCGTTCTCAGCTTTTGAAGATTCCTGTACATGGATCTTGTCCACTATCGCGGTATCGCGCATCTCTTTTTTGTCTATCGTCGAAGTTTCTCGAATTTCTCTTTTGCCTTTTTTTGAAGTTTCACCCATTTTCACGTCACCTTCAGGGTTTCCCACATGCTTTTCGCCAACATTGCCTTGTGCTGATGGCCGGCCTGTTACAGTAAAAATATTGAGGTTAATCGGCCGAAGTTCGGGCATTTGATCACGCGCGGCGACAAAACCCATCTGGTTGGGCATCACATTGATCGTTCCCTTCTCGGTAGTCATCGAGGTCTCGCCCAGATTCACCTTGTTATAGGTGCCAACAGGCGTGGTCTCCGCCAATGGGCTGTCCGGAGTTATCACAAACGTCTCGTGATCCGTACCGCGTATGCCGATGGTTGTCGCAGGAGTGGTGATGTGATAATTGATCTTGTTCTTTTTCCCGATCTGTCCGGTGATGGCGCGAAAGCCCCCTTTGAACACCGAGAAAAAGCTCCTTTCAGTACCATCCTCCTGGCCATCGAACACAAACCGGTCGATCTTGAGTTTGGTGTCCGGTCGCATGGCGACCATCCCGCCATCTTCCATCCTGATTTGCGCGAACGCGGATGGCGAAGAGATCAGGGTATCACCCTCGTTCACCGCCTCGCCTTTCTTGATCGCATGCGTCACCCCTGTTGCGGTCGTCAACTGAACCTTGCCGTGCACATACTGCACATGCCCTGCGACAGCGGCATAAACACTCACGCAATTGCCGATCAATATCAGCACTGTTGCAATACCTAGCAGTTTCATAAATAGAGATTTCATTCTCAACCCCATTAAATAGCTCAATTAAAATTCCGCCGCACCGTTAACGAGTAATCGTTACGATCATAGGCGTATGCTTCAACATTGGACATGTTATTAATGCGCGTGAACTGCGCACGGATTATCCACGGCTGGCCCAGATACCAGTTCACACCCAATGTAAAATCATCCAGCTGGTCACTGCGCTGGCCGAAGATGGCCGGATTGTCCTCTTCGAATTTTCCGAATTGTTTACCACCGATAAAGTACATTTTCGCGTTTTCAGCCATGATCGCCTCTCCGCCTATGCGAAATCCGCCCATACGCTTGGCGCCGTCAGGACGTCCCCCGTCGGGATTGGACAATGTGGCCGGCCCGACATCATTCTCGGTCCCAAAATACAAACTGCCATACAACATAGCCTTTCTACTGGAGGATTCATGCAGCCAGCCAAAACCCGCAATCTGCTGATTGATGTCATTTGACTGCAATGCGCTATTCGCATAACGATACTGCACATACTGGCCGAAGACGTTCAATTGATCACGGTCGCCAGTCGCATGGCGCCACTCGGCACTGAGTCCGGAATTATTGCTATAAGGAGCGCCTCCCCAGCTGAACTGCCCTCCCGACAAGCCCAAGCGGTACTGGTCTGCTCCCATGCCATAGATCACGCCCATGCGTTCTTGAAGGCTGAATGAATTGAAGCTTTTATACTTCATGTCATTGCGCTTGATCATGTCTGCTCCCGCATACAATCGAAAATTGGCAGTCAAACTATGAATCACTTCGCCCCCTGCAGCCATCCCAAAATAATTGTCTGCCAGCTCTATGCCGAATGGGTTGGGTGTCGGGATAAAGATATTGTCGGAACTTTCTGAAGCATTATTTACATTGGTATCACGCCCGACCGTTCCCTCGATATAGCCACTGGCGCGGGTGCGCTTCCCGGTCTCCTGGTCTGCAATGTCCTCAAGATACTTCTGGATAGTGACTCGCGCCGCAGCTGAGGGATTTTGATCCAAAACCGTTTCAAACTCGGTCTTGGCTCGAGACATATCACCTAACTGGTAATAAGCACGCGCCAATTCCAGCCGTGCGCCGGCGTAATCCGGTTCCTCGGCCAGCACCCGCTCAAAGGCCAGTGTCGCCTTGTCCGGCTTGCCGCTGTCCAGCGCAGCGATTCCGATCAGATAATCAAAACGAACTTCACCTGAACGGTCGAACTCGAAAGGCTCCAACAGCTTATAGGCATCGGCGGGGTTACCGGCTTTCATCAAGGCTTCTGCATCTCGCAACAGCTTTTCAGCCGCATCGATCCCGGTTTGATCATGGATTTCCCGATCAGCACGCTGGCCTGCATCCTGGTTTGAATCTTGCGCATATACATCGGTTGCCGCAAAAATTATTCCGGAGAACAGCCAACAAACCGATGCCGCATAATTCATGTCCTCTTCCCCATCCATACTATCAATTTCCTTTTGAGCAACGATACGCCTGTGATAGAGGTATCTCTACTCCGAAAGGTTCCCGATATATTAACTGCTTTTCAGCAAAAAATAGGGTTGGACACAACAATGCACATTGCGGGGAAAAATGGATGCAATGTGATGCCAAAATATTATCTACGCGTATGGCCGCGTCATATAGTCAAAAGAAGTATTGTGTCGCGGCAGGTGAATCCGATGGAGTTAGCCTCTCGAATATAAAGCGAACAAGCCCGCCAATGCGGGCTTGCCAGAAGGTCAGTCCAATAGGCTGTTCAGAAGACTATACCTGATGTGGGCCCGGTTGTTCCCCTGATAGGTATCTTGATGTTGTTTTGCGGCGGCGTTTTTCCTGGCACGGCATCATGCCCTTGAATAGCATTATCCACTACCGCGTTGTCACGAACGGCCACTTCTTTCTTGTCCCCCTTGGCTTGGGGAGTCGGAGCCGGTGTTACGGTGAAAAGATTGAGGTTGAGCGGTTGAAGTTGAGGCATTTGATCGGCCGAGCCGGCAAAACCCATCTGGTTGGGCAGCACGGAAATCATCCCCTTTTTAGTAGTGATCGTGGTCTCTCCCCGGTTCACCTTATTGTAAGTCCCTACGGGCGCCACCGCAGACAGGGGGCTGTCTGCAGTGACAACATAGGTTTCATGATCCGTGCCACGTATACCTATGGTTGAGTCAGGGGTAGTAATGCGGTAGCTTTTCTTGTTTCTCTGGCCAATCAAACCGGTAATGGCGCGGATTCCCCCTTTTATCAATGAAAAGAAGCTCCTTTCGCTGCCATCCTCTTTGCCGCTGAATATGAAACTATCGAACTTTAGCTGGGAATCGGGGCGTATGACGATATAACCGCCATCCCTCATCTTGATTTGTGCTGAGGAGTCTTTCGCCGTGATTACGGTATCACTTTCGTTAACCACATCGCCCTTTTGCAACAGGCGAGTTTGCGCTGCTGAATTGGTAATCTGAACACTGCCGTTCACGAACATGACGTGCCCGGCGATTCCTGCACGCGCGCTCTGGCTCACCAGCATCAGGCAAGCCAGCAGGAAGATACTCAAGATCACTATGGTATTGTTGGCAGTATTCATGATTTTCACCTCTCTATAATTTTCTTACCGCAAATCGCGGCTAACGTTCAAAGAAACCTCTGTCCGGTCAAAGCAATAGAGGACAATATTGGATATGTCCTGCGCATAGCTGATCTGCGGACGCAGGGTCAAGTGCTTGTCCCAATGCCAAATCTCGCCCAGGGTCAGGTCAAACAGACGGTCGCGGCGTTGAACCAAAAAGAATACATTGACCTTGCTGTAATCACCGGCTTGCGCACCCGCATTCACAAAAACCGTTGTATGGTCATTGACGGCCATAAGGCCGCCGACACGCAATCCGTTGAAACGCTGGGCGCCATCGATTCGCCCGCCATCAGGAGTCACAGGAGTGATGATGGTCGAGATATCCTGTTCCATACCGTGATAAAGATTAGCGTACAGAGACGACATGCCGCCTTCCAGCACATGCGCCCAGCCACCACCAATGATCTGTTGGTTGAAATCGTTCGGCTGCATCACGGGATCGACGTAGCGAAATTGTTCGTTCTGCCCGAATATCTTAAGTTGATTGCTAGGACTGAACACATGGTTCCATTCAGCATTGATGCCGCCGATGTCGCTGTTATGGAATCCGCCGAGAAAGTACTCCCAACCAAATGCACCGATGCGCAATTGATTGGCACGTGTGCCATAACTCACTCCGGCACGCGCATACAAGTCGAGCGCATCAAAGTTTTTTTGCATACGGTAGTTGCGTATCCGGAGGTCGGCCCCTGCATACAATTCCCAGTGTGGAATCAGCGCATGAGTGGCTTGGCCGCCTCCAACAACCTGATAATAGATATCGGACACTTGCACATTGGCCGGATCAAGCGTCACATTCGTCCCGCCAGCAATTATTTGTGCCTGGCTGGTTGAGTTATTGACGTTACTGTCATATCCGATCCCGCCCTCCAAATATCCGGAGACGTGCGTCATATTGCCGGATTCCCGCTCAGCAATTGCTTCCAGATATTTCTGAATGGTTGAACGTGCTGCATCCGAGGGATTTTGATTCAAAACTCTTGCAAATTCGGTCTTGGCGCGCAATATATCGCCCAGTTGAAAATAGGCTCGCGCCATATCCATACGCGCAGCGGCAGAATCGGGATTTACCAACAGAACCCGCTCAAGGGCAAGTGTCGCCTTGTCAGGCATGCCACTGTCCAGAGCGGCAATCCCGATCAGATAATCAAATCGAGTATCGCCGGAATGTTTCAACTCGAAGGGCTCCAGCAGTTTATAGGCTTCTTCAGGTTTGCCGTTATCAATCAATTCATCCGCTTTACTCAGCAGCTTCTCAAAATCAGCGTTGCCGGCCTGCTTCTGGGCAACCGGTTCGGAGCGATTCCTGGACTTCTGGATAGTTTCCTGTGCATGTACTCCGCTAGCAGCCGACATCAATCCCAGGAGCATCGATGTCAGCATGATCCCGACCCGGCTATTCGTCGCATTCATGGCTATCATCGTCCTCATCTTCCCGATACGTCTGGGTTGTTTGCCAGGTTCGATCAGCGTGTTCGAGCGCGTCAGCTGAATATCGATCGTCATCTTGCAGATGGGCCCCGCATCCGCTGAAAGGCGGATTGACTGCTGGATCCACAGGCAAAGAGAGTTTGGCTGCTACAGGATATGCATACGAAACATCATTCCACGATGTGCCATAATCGTAGACAAGTGCGCTAAATGGTACGGTCCCCGACAAGGAGTGAGCGCCTGCGGCAACCGGGATCGTTCCTACCGAGTAAATGCTTGTACCACCCAACGTCTTAAACAGTGCAGGATCCACCACGAAGTTGTCCAGCTTCATGTTTGCAAGTCCGGCAGTTTCGGTAACGACGTTCATAAACGCTCCCGAAGTGCCCGCAAGGCCGTGCACTCCGAACGTTGCATCAGTCATCCCCATCTCGGCCGGCGTCACGAGCACCATGCTAGGGTCCCCTTGCGTCGCTGCTGCTTCATCTTTGTAGCCGTGCATGAATTGCGCAACCAGGACAGGGCTGCTGGACACGAATTCTCCGGCTCCCGTCAGGATGACGTCCGCGAATTGGCCGGCATTCAATGTCCCGCTTATCAGTCCGGCCGGAAGCGTGGTGAACGTGGTGCCGTCCTGGGATGCGATAACGCGGACCGTATAGCGACCACGACCGCTGAAAGGTGACGTATGAAACGTCTTCCCCCAAATAGACACATCGGGCAGTTGCTCGACCAGATAGTCGCAATAGCCCACTCCGGACGGTATAGCGGCACAACGATGGGCTCCAAAAGCCCCGATGGGTTTGTCTGCGGTCACATGCGTACCCGTCATGTCCGCGAAAGCCGGATTCGTAAGCTGGTATGTTTCACCGGCGTTCAACAATACCGTATATGTGGTCCCTGCCGGCTTGGACACACCGGCAGCGGTTGTGGTGATGGTGACGGTAGTGCTGTTCTGTGTCGCTACGACGGCAAATTCCGATCCGGGTGTGCTGTATCCGGGAAATCCGTTGCTGGCGTAGGACATCACATAGTAATTTGTTCCCAAGCCGGCTGTCGGCAAGGCCAGATATCCATCAGCGGAAGTCGCGTTTTCAGAAACCACATGCAAGGAGACTGGCGATAGTGCAGTTACGTGGATGCCCTTGGCTTCGACCGTCTCATTTGATGTCAACACCACGGCTGGATCGAGCGTAATCTCGGTTTCACCGCCTGCCGAAACAGAAAAGGGTGTTGTCACACCGTTAAATGCCACATTGCCAGAGGTGGCTGTTTCCGCAGCAACGATCAGTTTGTTGGAAACGGGTGAATTGCATGAGGCTGGACTGCTGACGCACAGGTTGTCCGGGAGAGTCAAATAGAAATCCGTCCCAACCGATGTAATCACTGGAACTGGTGTGGATATTGCAGCGGTCGCCGGTGCTTTAGTCTTACCCCCGCCTCCGCACGCGGTCAATGATACCGATGCAAGGAGTAGTGCACACCGAAGGACGAGTCTAATATTATTTGCACACACCAACGTACTCCTTTGCCTGGTTTTCGATGGCGTCAAGAAACGAATGGTTGATGCACTACGGAACGAACACACACGGACGAATATCCGTATCGCGGTCCCGCTACCATAGTTTCCCTTAGGCCGGTGACTTTGCGTCCTTGCCTTTCGACAAGTTTGCCAAGTAATGCGGATTATTCAGTTAGTTGCATATGGAGTCAAAGTCTAACCGACGAGAGGTTGAATTTACGGATAAATGGCGGTAAGGGTATGTTCTAATACCCTAAATCAAACCCTTTTCAGCGAATGATAGCGTTTGCCCCATAGCCACCACAAAATGGTCCAGTACCCGCACATCCACCAAACTCAGAGCCTGCCTGAGCGCATTGGTCAACACTTGATCCGATTGGCTGGGCTCGGCGACACCGGAAGGATGGTTGTGGGCGAGGATGACTGCGGCAGCGTTGTGTGCCAAGGCACGCTTGACCACTTCGCGTGGATAAACGCTGGTTTGGCTCAGAGTACCGTGGAACAGTTCTTCAAAGGCAATCACGCGATGCTGCGTATCAAGAAACAGTACCAGGAATACTTCCTGGTGTCGTCCTCCCAGCAATAGCTGCAAATAATCGCGCACCGCACGCGGCGAATTGAGTGCATCACCGCGCTGTAATTCCTCTTTGAGTGCGCGCCGCGACATTTCCAGCACCGCTTGCAATTGCACGAATTTTGCCCGGCCCATGCCATGTACTGCGCAAAAGTCAGCCTCGCTGGCAGCGAATAATTGTGTCAGCCCGCCGAATCGGGCAATCAGCTCGCGCGCCATATCCACCGCGCTTTTGCCAGTTACTCCGGTGCGCAAAAATATTGCCAGCAGCTCGGAATCGGAAAGTGATGCTGCGCCGCGAATCAACAGTTTCTCGCGCGGCCGATCATCTTCCGGCCAGTCAGTGATTGCCATACATTCCCTCACGCCCAGACGGGCGGTTTCTTGTTAATATGCGCAGCATTATGAAACAAGAAAAGACAGAACGCATCTTGCCTGAAAAACACATGGTCCTGGGCGTCACAGGCGGTATTGCTGCCTACAAGGCGGCAGAATTGCTGCGTTTGCTGATCAAACGAGACATCGGGGTGCAAGTCGTCATGACGGAGGCGGCTTGCCATTTCATCACGCCAACAACGATGCAGGGCTTGTCCGGCAAACCTGTGTACACCGACCAGTGGGATGCGAGCGTGCCCAACAGTATGGCGCATATCAACCTGAGCCGCGCCGCGGATGTGATACTGATCGCACCGGCAAGCGCAGATTTCATTGCAAAACTTGCTCATGGCTTGGCGGACGATTTGTTGTCAGCCATGTGCCTGGCACGCAATTGCCCATTGATTGTTGCGCCGGCGATGAACCGTGAGATGTGGTTAAATGCGGCGACGCAGCGCAACATCAAACAGCTTATTGCCGATGGCGTGCAGGTGCTTGGACCGGATAGGGGCATGCAGGCTTGCGGGGAAGAAGGCATGGGGCGAATGCTGGAAGCAGCGCAATTGGCACAAGACATTGCGGCGTACTTTCAACCGAAACTACTATCCGGGAAGAATATACTTATCACGGCCGGCCCGACTTATGAGGCGATAGATACGGTGCGCGGCATCACCAATCGCAGCTCCGGCAAAATGGGTTATGCAATCTCGCAAGCCGCGCTGGAACTGGGCGCGCAAGTCACGCTGATTTCCGGCCCAACATCACTCGACAAACCACGTGGCGTGCACAGCGTGGATGTGACCAGCGCCAGCGAGATGTTCGAAGCAGTGAAACAGCGCGCTGGCGATTGCGATATTTTTATCGGTGTGGCAGCGGTTGCCGATTACTGTGTTGCTCAGCCCGGCACACAAAAGATCAAAAAGAGCACGGACAAACTCATGTTGGAACTCGTCCCCAATCCGGACATTCTGGCTTACGTGGCCAGCCTACCGAAACCGCCATTCTGCGTGGGTTTTGCGGCCGAAAGCGAAAATCTCTCCGAAAATGCCGAGAAAAAGCGCCGCGCGAAAAAATTGCCCTTGATGGTGGGCAACCTGGTACAGCAGTCCATCGGTAGCGATGAAAACGAACTCGTATTGTTCGACGACAGCGGCATCCAAACGCTGCCGCGTGCCGATAAACTCACGCTGGCAAGGCAATTGTTGCATCACATTGCAGAGGACCAATCGGGAGCCTTGAAATGAAACACATCTCGGTGGACGTCAAAATTCTCGATCATCGCCTGCATGAAAACATGCCGGGTTATGCGACTGCCGGGTCTGCAGGGATAGATCTGCGGGCCTGCATCGAGCACAACATGGTGATCCAGCCAAAACAGAGCGAGCTTATCCCCAGCGGCATAGCCATCCATCTAAGCGATCCCGGCTATGCAGCGATAATTTTGCCGCGATCCGGCTTGGGACATAAGCACGGCATCGTGCTGGGAAACCTGGTCGGTTTGATCGACTCTGATTATCAAGGACAGATCTTCGTTTCGCTATGGAACCGCAGCCAGATACCATTCACGCTGATGCCGATGGAGCGCATGGCACAACTGGTGATCGTGCCGATCATGCAAGCGAAGTTTAATGTCGTGGAGGAATTTCCGTTGAGCGAACGCGGCATCGGCGGATTCGGCAGCACGGGCAAGCACTGAGGCTTTTCTTAACCCTTGGCGATCACGGCCTCGATCTCGGCAAAGGTATTCGCCAATTCGAAGTTCTGTACCTGGGCCCCCAGCTGGCGGGCGATCTGGGTGATGGAGAACAAGCCACACACAGCTTGCTTGCCATCTTCACCTTCAGCCACAACCAAGCCATGTTGCCGATGGGATTTTTTCAGACTGGCAACGATTTGTCCGACCTGCGCATTCCGCACATCCTCGATTCTTAACACTTCCAGTTCCCGCTGAGTCGTCATGATGTCACGTACCATTATGTCGGCATGGGTCCCTCCCATGTTTTGCAGGAAGCGCATCGGCTTCTCGCCCAACACATCGGTTGCAGTCAACAAGCCCGCCACTTGGTCATTGTCGTCCAGCACCAGCAGCAGACGCACGCCATAGCGGATCATTTTGGCATTGGCCTTGTCCATTGAGGTCTTGGCGCGCACACTCACCACCGAAACCATGCTCAAGTCGGTCATCACGCTTATTGCGGGATCGCTCAGCTTGACATGCTCAGGCAGTTTCTGGACCGGGCGCACAAAGGATGAACCTGTTTTCAGTGGGGAAGTTTGCAGTGCGCTGTATTCTTTGATCAAGACTTTTCTCCTCAATGTGGCCGATAAATTACCTGTTCGAGTGCTGGCGGTATGCCGGATTATTCTTGGGTGCAGGCAGGAAGCAGGCCAGCTCATTAAGTGCCATCGTGTAAACCTCGCGCTTGAATTCAATCACTGCGCTGATGTCCAGCCAGTAATTATTCCAGCGCCAGGCATCGAACTCGGGATGCGCACTGGAACGCAGACAGACATCACAATCACGTCCGATCAGGAGCAACAAGAACCATATCTGTTTTTGACCGCGGTATCCTCCGCGAGATTCACGCTTGTTCCAACTCTGAGGAACCTCATAACGCATCCAGTCCCGGGTGCGTCCGAGTATCTTTACATGCTCCGGCAACAAGCCGACTTCTTCATGCAATTCGCGATACATCGCTTGTTCGGGGGTTTCGCCATGCTGAATGCCGCCCTGCGGAAACTGCCATGCATGCTGCCGCACCCTCTTGCCCCAAAGCACCTGATTCCTGTCATTCGTGATGATAATTCCGACATTCGGACGGTAGCCGTCTCGGTCTATCATTTGTCACTCTACTGGGTTAATTTCAATGCCTAGATTCTTTCACATTTCCACTTCAATGGAAAGACAATCAGCCATTCGGAAGCTCCTTTAACATACCTGAATTAGGGCATTCCCTGTAAAATTGCATACCCGCTTATATTAATCAGGTCGTACTTAACCATGCGCGTCTCACAATTTTTCATCTCCACCCTAAAGGAGGCACCCTCGGAAGCCGAACTCGCCAGCCACAAATTGATGATGCGGGGAGGCTATATCAAAAAACTCGCCAGCGGCCTGTATACCTGGATGCCACTTGGTTTGCGCGTATTGCGCAAGGTGGAAAACATCGTGCGCGAAGAGATGGATCACAGCGGAGGAGTCGAGTTGCTGATGCCCGCCATACAACCCGCCGAACTGTGGCAGGAAACGGGACGATGGGAGGTTTTCGGTCCACAGATGCTGAAGATCAAAGACAGGCACGACAACCTGTTCTGCTTCGGCCCCACCCACGAAGAAGTGATTACCGACATCGCGCGTCGAGAGATTCGCAGTTACCGGCAACTGCCGGTCAACTTCTATCAGATCCAGACCAAGTTTCGCGACGAGGTGCGACCGCGTTTCGGCGTGATGCGCGCGCGTGAATTTCTGATGAAGGACGCATATTCGTTTCATGCCGATTACGCTAGCCTGGAACAGACTTACCGCGTCATGTATGAGACTTATACGCGCATCTTCACCCGCCTTGGTCTGAAGTTCCGAGCCGTATCCGCAGATACCGGCGCGATCGGCGGTAGCGGTTCGCAAGAATTCCATGTACTGGCCGATTCCGGCGAAGATGCGCTGGCATACTGCCCGACCTCCAATTACGCAGCGAATGTCGAACTGGCAGAAGCGCTTGCGCCGACTGAACCGCGTGCTGTTGCGACACAATCCCTGAAAAAAATCGCCACGCCCGGCCAAAAAAGCATCGAAGAAGTCGCGGCTTTCCTGAATGTCACCCAACAACATATCCTCAAGTGTATCGCCGTGGTCGGTGAATCGGGCAGTTTCACCCTGCTAATGTTGCGCGGCGACCACACCTTGAACGAAGTCAAGGCAAGTAAAATTGCGGCGCTGGGGGAATTCCGCTTTGCGACTGAAGCAGAAATCGAACAAAACATGGGTTGTCGTGCAGGATATATCGGACCGGTTGGTACACAGTCAAACATACTCGCTGATCGTTCAGCCGCAGCAATGCACGATTTCGTGTGCGGCGCGAACGACGACGGCTTCCACTATAGCGGAGCCAATTTTGGAAGAGACATCCGCCTTGATGCAGACAATGTGCACGATATCCGCAACGTCGTCGCGGGCGACGCTTCGCCTGACGGCAAGGGTGTGCTGGAAATCTGTCGCGGTATCGAAGTCGGACATATCTTCCAGTTGCGCACCAAATATGCGGAAGCCATGAAAGCCACATTTCTGGATGCCCAAGGAAAGGCTCAAATTATCGAGATGGGTTGCTATGGCATCGGTGTGTCTCGCATCGTTGCTGCCGCCATCGAGCAGAATTTTGACGAGCGTGGCATTTCGCTGCCGGCTGCGATGGCACCGTTCCAGATCGCCATCGTGCCGATCGGCATGGGCAAAAGCGACGCGGTACGCGGTGCAGTCGATTTGCTTTATACCCAGCTAATAAACGCAGGTATTGAAGTGTTGCTGGATGACCGCGACGAGCGCCCCGGCGTGATGTTTGCCGACATGGAACTGATCGGCATTCCGCATCGAATCGTTATTGGTGAACGCGGCCTGAAAGATGGCATGTTGGAATATCAGGGAAGAAAGGATTCCGCCGCACAAAACATTCCCTTGCAAAAAGCGCTGGAGTTCGTAAAATCAAAACTATGCGACTGAATCTGTATCCGTTTTCGCACCATTTTACCCTGCCGCTGTTCGTTGCAGGGATGTTGTTTGCCTGCGTCGCGCAGGCAGGCGGGCAGATATATACCCCGCTTTCCGCCAGTGTGCGCGCAGTATTGCAGCGCAGCGTATCTGACCAGGCTCCGCTGAAACTGGCTTTCGCCTCACAATATGAAGCTGACTATTGGCTGAATGAAATGTCGCGTCGTATGGAAAAAACCATGCCGGATGCCGAATACCGCATGAATTTTTTAAAATCTGTGCATTATGAAGCTACCCGGGCCGGTCTGGACCCGCAACTTGTGCTGGGCTTGATCGAAGTGGAAAGCAGTTTCAACAAGTACGCCGTGTCCAAGTCTGGTGCGCGCGGCTATATGCAGGTGATGCCGTTCTGGGTCAAAGAGATCGGCACAAAAGGGCAGAATCTGTTCCATCTTCGGGTCAATCTTCGCTACGGTTGCACCATCCTGCGCTATTATCTGGATATCGAAAAAGGCAATTTGTTTCGCGCTTTGGGGCGCTACAACGGCACTTTAGGCAAACCGGGATATCCGAATCTGGTGCGAGCGGCTTGGCGCAACCACTGGTCCATGCCGCCACGCCGCACCATCAGCTATAGATATACGCCATCCGATTGAGCTATTTCGGTTTGATGTATGCCTCGATACTTGCGCGGGTCACCTTGCCCGCCTGATAACTCACCCGCTCTCCTTTCGGGTTATACAGGTAGCTGACTGGAAGAACCTCCACCGCGCCGATCTGGTCTGTTACCTTGCGATTGCCTATCACTACAGGATAACTGATGCCATGCGCCCGGGCAAAATCGGCGACTTTTTTGCTTGAGCCTGAATCTATCGCTATCCCGATCACCATCAGATCCTTGTCATGATGCGCGTTATTCAGGCTGCTTAATTCCGGAATTTCATCCAGGCACGGCGGACACCAGGTTGCCCAGTAGTTGACCAGCACCCACTTGCCGCGATAATCGGCCAAGCGATGCGTTTTGCCATTTAAATCCTGCAGCGAAAAATCCGCAGCGTAACCGGACAAAGAACAGGCCAATATCAATACCAGTAATACGTAGCGCAATCTGCCCGTACTTGGAACTGTTGAGTTAATGGCCATGCTGTTCAGAAAAATCAGGTTTGCTCCCCACTTTGGCGTGGTCGGTTTCGGCTGCATGGCTAAAATAAAGCGCCAGCGCGATCAGCGTGATACTGCCGCCCAGATAAACCAGATCTAGAGGCGTAGTCAGCTTCATGTGGATGGCTTCCTGAAACAAAGTGACGATCAGAATCATCAAAATCACTTTGGCCAATCGGGATTTGAGGTCATCCAGACTGCCGATTACCAGAATTTTGCTTGATGCTTTGCTGCCGTGAGCTTGATCAATATCACTGATGAACAGCTCATACATTCCCAGCGAAAAGATCAACATCACGGTCGCCAGCAAATAACCATCCACCACTTCAACGATGTGAGTAACGGTACTTTCATGCAGCGCTTTGCGCGCTTCTTCAGTCAGATTCGAATCGGCATAATGCAAGGCATGCAGGACCAAATTCACCACATCCACAGTGACAATGTATAAGATCGCAATGCTAGACAGCAGGCTGCCGATCACCGCAGTGATGATCACAAAGCGGCTATTCCACAACGTGCCTTCAAATATAGATTCCAAAAGTTTCATCATTTCCAAAAAGTCTCCTTATTGCATACGCCGGGCATTAAATCGTAATAAGCCGCTACGGGCAAGCATTCAGGCAGCTTGGCGCGCAAAGAGTTCCTGCAGCGTGATATCCGTGCTTTGCTCAAGCTGGTCCGTGCAATCTGCAAGCCATTGCCGCAATGGATCATCGTTCTGCTTGGTTAGCAGAGAGCCGTGATCAAGCACGAACAAGTGAAGCAATTCCTTTGCACGAATCTGGTTCCCATCACGCATCATCAACCAGCCTTGCCCTTCCGCTTTGCGCACTATGTTTGCAATAGCAAGTTTATCGAGTATCTTGTCCAGTTCGTCGTATCCAATATGCAGAGACTTGGACATTTCAGGGAAAGTGCTCACTTTCCCCTGCTGAAATCCGTTCATCATGGTCTTCAATACCCGCAGGGCATCCAGCAACCGAATGGTAGATGACGGCTGCCGCATCGCTGGGGTGCGCCAGTGAGAAAGTGATGCAGCGATGACAGCACCTAATAATATGGCCAGCCAGGACAAATATACCCACATCAAAAAGATCGGCACGCTGGCAAACGCGCCATAAACCAGCGTGTAAGTGGGGAAGTGACTTATGTAATAGCCGAATATCCGGCTCATGCCTTCAAACACGATCGCGGCTACGAATGCACCTATCAGCGCGTGTATCTTCGGCACATGACGATTTGGCACGACCCTGAATAAAAGCGCAAATGCCAAGGTCGCGAACAGAACCGGCAATACTTTCAGTACCACAACACCGAAAGGAGAAACATATTTTGCGTGGCCAAGGGATATACCGACCAGCCATGAGGTCAACGACAAGCTCGCCCCGATCAGCAAAGGTGCAAGCGTCAATACCGCCCAGTAAGCCACCAGCCGTTTGACCAGCGGACGAGGACGCGTCACCTGCCAAATAACGTTAAATGCCTTGTCTATTGTCAACAACATCATCATCGCGGTGGCCGTTAAAATTACTATGCCCACAGCGGTAAGGCGTGCCGCGCTATCCGCGAATTGCTGCATATACTGTGTGATAATTACCCCGGCATTTTCCGGCATCAGATTATTCAACAGATAAGTTTTAATCTGTGCCGAAAAGTCCACGAATACCGGGAATGCAGAAAATACGGTCAAAGCGATGGTTATCATCGGCACCAGTGCCAACAACGTGTTAAAGGTCAAACTTGCTGCAGTCTGCGCGCAACGGTCCTGAACAAAGCGTGCAGCGATATATCGAATCAATGCCTTAATATCTTGAAATTCGTTTCGCATGTTTCGGCCGTTTCCTTATAATTGCCTAATGATAACCGACAAAGAAATCCTCGTGCTGTATTACAGCCAGTACGGCGCGACAAGGCAAATGGCACAGTTGATCGCGCGCGGAGCAGAACAGGTGGCCGGGGCGCGGGCACGCCTTCGTACCGTGCCAAAAATTTCCACAGTATGCGAAGCAACCGAACCGGATATTCCGGAAAGCGGGGCCCCTTATGTGGAACTGCGCGATCTTGAGGAATGTATCGGTTTGGCTCTGGGTAGCCCAACGCGATTCGGCAATATGGCATCCGCAATGAAATACTTTTGGGACGGCACAGGCGGCCTGTGGATGAAACACTCGCTGGTCGGCAAACCCGCCGCACTGTTCACTTCCACCGGTACCATGCATGGCGGCCAGGAAAGCACATTGCTTTCGATGATGCTGCCGTTGCTGCATCACGGCATGGTCATCGTTGGCCTGCCTTATTCCGAACCGGATCTTTCCGGCACGCAAAGCGGCGGCACACCTTACGGGGCCAGTCACGTGGCAGGCCTCACCAACGACCGGCCGATTTCGGAAGCCGAGAAAATACTGTGCATCGCATTGGGCCGGCGGCTTGCGGAGACCGCGCTAAAACTGGCTGCATGATTGCCCGCGAAGCCCGCCTGATGTTGCGCGCCCACCGTTACGGCGCACTGTGCACCCTCTCAAAGAAATTCGACGGTTACCCGTTTGGTTCTATCACCCCATATCTGGTGGACCACGATGGAAGCCTGCTCATCCTGATCAGCACCCTCGCCGAACATACCAAAAACATCCGTTGCGACCCTCGCGTCAGCCTGATCACCCATGACCATCGAGACCCGCATATCCAGGCACAGGGACGTGTGACATTTATCGGCAACGCCGAGCCGGAGGCGAATAAGGAACAAGTCGGAATACGCTATCTGCGCTATTTTCCTGAAGCGCATGCTTACCTTGCTATGCACGATTTCACTTTCTACCGCATCCGACCCATAGCGATCCGCTACATTGGCGGATTTGGCCGCATCCACTGGGTAGACATGGAAAATTATGCGGTACAACCCTGCCCCTTGATCGAGGATGAATCTGACGTGATCGCTCACATGAACTCGGATCATCAGGCCGCTATGCGGAACTACTGCAAACTATTCCACCAGTGCACAGTGGTTGATGTAGCAATGCTGGGAATAGATTTTGACGGTTTCGATGTGCGCGCGGATGACTTGGTGTTGCGGTTTGATTTCCCCCCAACCAGTGGCTGATGCAGAACAGGCAAGAGCAATTCTGGTCGACATGGCGCAAGCCGCCAAACATTAAACTTGAAAACACTCGTCTCCGCTCCATAGCCCCTGATCCGGACTATGGAGTAGATTATGTTTTTCTCTTAACGAATTACGGCCGGCTAGAAACGGACACCAAGTTTGGCACTGTAGGATTGATCCGAACCGGTTTTATCATATTCCAAGTCGATATTTACGAGTAGAATGTTCAAATTACACCCCACATAGAATTTATTTTGATTGAAAGATTCTTTGGTCAAAGTCGGAATCCCGTTGGGAGTACTGTCAGACCAGACCTCGCCTACCCCGGCATACGGCGTGAACATCGCGAATCCCTTGGAAATGGAAACATCCAGGCCCTTGGTGTCGAAGGATAACTGATCCACTCCGGTCATTTTGGTCAACGAACCGCGAATCGCAACTGCAGGGGTGGCCGTACCGCCCTCGATTATCGCGTAACGCAATTCCCCGCCATACAGTTTGATATCCGCGTTCGGCGCTTCGGAATAAAAGGCTCCCACATCAAAATTTAAGGGCAAACCCATGAAGGCATGTATTTTAGGTAAGGTCAAAGAGTCAGAAGTGAATACGCCATTTGTGGCTGTAGTCCAGAGTGCAGGATTCTGCAGTTTCGTATCGGTCACTTCAATACCAAGATCGAAACCAAGAATACCCAGCGGTTCTGCGGGTGTAACGGGCTTGTAGCTCAACGCCGAGCCCAAATCTTCGGAAAACGACTTGAACTGGGACTGATTCAAAGCGCCGATATTATTAATAGTAGCCGCCCAAACAGGTTGGGCAAAGCAGCCCAAAGTAAGTAGCAAGGACAAAATTATTTTCATGATGAACAGCCTTTCGTATATTTTCCGGTAATGTACTTTGCATCAACATTCAGTATTGCGTATTTTTTCGTTTCCATCTCTGCCAAAGCCTCGGCAAGTATCAAAATGTGGCAACCCTTGAAAAAAATAAAAAGGGTTGGTGATTTATACCAACCCTTTTATAAATAGAAAATAAGTTTCTCAAGCCAGTATCGTCAAAATTAATATGCTCTGACAGTAGCATCTTCGACCCTATTATTATCGGGTCCAAAACCAAGTTTGTTATTTTTTTCTGTTCCATTGCCCATCATCCATAACAATGATGAGTCCGGTAACGAGAAACATGCATATAAAGAAAATCGCTACGGCCATTTTTTTCTCCTTGGTAATTATTAGAAATAATTTTGGGCAGGATATGCGCCGATTCCAATTTCATCAAAGGAAACCCTTTAACGGTGCAACATCATCCTGAAACCGGCGTTAATTATAAACATTTTTTGATTCAGCGGTAATTTTTTAACTATGGGGAAGAAATGAAGAATTTTCCATTCCCAGACGGATTCGTCCCCCGCGATACATACGGCGCACATTTGTGCGCCGTATGTATCGCAAACCGGGCGAGCACACTCAAACTTGAGGATGCGCCCGTTCCTGCTTGCTGTGCAGTTTGTTCAGCGCGTTGAGATAGGCCTTGGCTGAAGCGACAACGATGTCGGTATCCGCACCCTGGCCATTCACGATGCGCCCGCCCTTGGACAGTCGCACGGTCACCTCGCCCTGCGCATCGGTACCGCTGGTGATGTTGTTCACCGAATACAGTTGCAACTCGGTGTCGCTGTGCGCGATTTGTTCGATTGCCTTGAAGGTGGCATCCACCGGTCCGCCACCCTGCGCATCGGCCTGATGTTCTACACCGTCGATGCTCATCACCACGCGCGCCACCGGCAACACACCTGTTTCAGAATGCGCGCCCATAGCCAGCAGACGATAATATTCGCTGACTTGCGTCACCGCTTCATCGCTTACCAGGGCCTGCAAATCCTCGTCGTAAATCTCGTTTTTGCGATCCGCCAATTCCTTGAATCGCTGGAAAGCAGCGTTGAAGGCTTCTTCAGAAGGGAACTCGATATTCAGCGCGGAAAAACGCTGGCGCAATGCATTACGTCCCGAAAGTTTACCCAATGTCAATTTATTGGCATTCCATCCAACGTCCTCGGCACGCATGATTTCGTAGGTCTCGCGATGCTTGATCACCCCATCCTGATGAATGCCCGATTCGTGCGCAAACGCATTCGCACCAACGATTGCCTTGTTCGGCTGTACCGGGTAGCCGGTGATACTTGAGATTAGCTTGGAAGTCGGCACAATTTGCGCGGTGTTAATACGCGTATCAAGATTGAATACATCGCGGCGGGTTTTCACCGCCATCACGATTTCTTCCAGAGCAGCATTGCCGGCACGCTCACCAAGGCCGTTGATGGTACATTCCACCTGGCGCGCGCCGTTCATCACGGCCGACAATGAGTTCGCCACGGCCAGACCGAGGTCATTATGACAATGTGTGGACCAGATCACTTTGTCCGAATTCGGCACGCGCTCTATCAATTGTTTGATGCGTTCTCCCCATGCAGCAGGAATCGAATAACCTACCGTGTCAGGGACATTCAGTGTCGTGGCCCCGGCCTGTATCACTGCATCGAACACCCGCACCAGAAAATCCATGTCCGAGCGTACCGCATCCTCGGCGGAAAATTCGACATCGTCGGTATATTCAAGTGCCCACTTGACAGCACTCACCGCACGCTCGACGACTTGTTCCTCATTCATGCGCAACTTGTGCTGCATGTGTATCGGGCTGGTGGCGATGAAGGTGTGGATGCGCCCCGACCTGGCCGGCCGGATCGCTTCACCGGCTCGGCGCACGTCATTCTCGATCGCGCGTGCCAACGAACATACTGTGGAATCCTTGACGATTTCGGCAACTGACTTTACCGCCTCGAAATCTCCCGGACTGGCAGCGGCAAAACCCGCCTCAATGATGTCTACACCCAACTTTTCCAGTTGGCGCGCGATGCGTATCTTCATTTCCCTGGTCATTGCCGCACCCGGACTTTGTTCGCCGTCGCGCAAAGTGGTATCAAAAATTATCAATTTATCGGTCATGATTAACTCCAATGCAAAATAGGTTCAGCCTGCGGAACCGGTACGGTTGCCGCCCATGTTTCAAATTTGTAGGGGGTATGATTAGCGCGCGCCGCGCAGCAGCAGCGCAGCCAAAAGGCTGAACGTGGAGTGAAGTCTTGCAATGTGGGTAGAGAAATGCATGACAGGAATATAACCAGTTTTATCGTCTCATGCAATAGGCGGCTGTTTCCGGCGCCTGCGCCAAACCCACAGCACATAGCCGGACAATGCATAACACATGAACAACCCGAACAAAACGCCCGGAGGGTAACTGGAAATAAAGATGAAAAACAATGCGGCCAGGACGATCGCCACAAAAGGCACGCTCTTGCGCATGTTGAAATCTTTGAAACTGTAGAACGGCAGGTTGCTGACCATGCTTAAACCGGCGAATACTGTCAACGAACAGGCAACCCAATTTACATCCGCGACCTTGATGAACTGATTGTTGTCCAGCACTACCCAGACAAAACCCGCTACCAGTGCAGCTGCAGCAGGGCTGGGCAATCCCTGGAAGAAACGTTTGTCGACCACATCGATATTGGTGTTGAAGCGTGCCAAACGCAATGCGGTCGCGGCGCAATATATGAAAGCGGCAAACCAACCCCATTTGCCAAGAACCTTCAATGCCCATTCGTATATCACCAGCGAAGGCGCTACGCCGAATGAAACCATGTCTGAAAGGCTGTCATATTCCGCACCGAATTCGCTTTGTGTATGCGTCAAGCGAGCCACACGGCCGTCCAGCCCATCCAGCACCATGGCGATGAAAATAGCCACCGCAGAATGTTCAAAATGGCCGTTCATCGCCTGCACGATGGCGTAGAAGCCGGCGAATAATGCCCCGGTGGTGAACAAATTGGGCAACAGATAAATTCCGCGCTTGCGCAGATTCATCGATTTTCGTGTGTTGAATTCGTCCATGTGTCTAGACTAACCTTTTTGCGGCAACATTGCCAAGTTAGTCGAGATGGCCTGAATCGGACAGCACCTCGCGAATGACATTGTGGCGGAGAAAATCATCCATTTGATGGTTAGACGGGCTGCAAGTGCAAGTTTTAACCTGAATGAAGTCTGCCGGTAAACGGCTTCCATCAGTTTTTGGATTGGTCGACCAGCTTGTTCTTGCTTATCCACGGCATCATCGCGCGCAACTGTCCGCCTACCTGCTCGATCGGGTGCGCCGCGTTCAGGCGTCGACGCGCGGTCATTTCAGGGTAATTGGTACGGCCTTCCATGATGAATTGTTTGGCGTAGGACCCGTTCTGGATGTTCTTCAGGCATTCTTTCATTGCGGCACGCGCTTCGCTACCGATCACGCGGTGGCCGGTCACATATTCACCGTATTCCGCATTGTTGGAGACCGAATAATTCATGTTGGCGATGCCACCTTCGTACATCAGATCCACAATCAGTTTCAGTTCGTGCAGGCACTCGAAATAGGCCATTTCCGGCGCATATCCGGCCTCGGTCAGGGTCTCGAAACCCGCCTTGACCAGTTCCACGGCACCGCCGCACAACACGGATTGCTCACCGAAAAGGTCGGTCTCGGTCTCCTCGCGAAAGCTGGTTTCGATCACGCCGCCCTTGGTGCCGCCTATGGCTGCCGCATAGGACAGCGCGACTTCGCGCGCCTTGCCGGATTTGTCCTGAAACACCGCGATCAAGCTGGGGACACCGCCGCCTTTGAGATATTCGGAGCGCACGGTATGGCCCGGGCCTTTCGGCGCGATCATGATCACGTCTATTTCATCGCCGGGAACGATCTGGTTGTAATGGATGTTGAAACCGTGGGCAAAGGCCAATGCCGCGCCCCGCTTCAGATTTGGCGCCACAGCTTTGTAATACACATCGGGCTGCTGCTCATCCGGCAGCAACATCATTACGACATCGGCATTCTTTACCGCATCGGCGATCTCCATCACTTGATGCCCGGCTGCTTCCGCCTTTTTCCACGAGGCCCCGTCTTTGCGCAAGCCGACTGTTACATTGACACCCGATTCTTTCAGATTTTGAGCATGGGCATGGCCCTGCGAACCATAACCCACTATGGTGACTTTTTTGCCTTTGATCAGTGATAAGTCTGCATCTTTATCGTAATAAACTTTCATGTCGCCCTCTTTATAAAATTAAAGTTTCAAAATTCGTTCGCCGCGACCGATGCCAGAGGCCCCTGTACGCACGGTTTCCAAGATCAGGCTGTGATTGATTGCCTTCAAAAAGCTGTCAAGTCTAGCGCAGGTATCGGTCAGTTCGATGGTACAAGTGCGATCTGATACATCTATGACACGCCCTTGAAAAGAATCCGTGATCTTTTTCAATTCCTCATTCCCAGAACTTTCAATTCGTACTTTGACCAGCATCAATTCGCGCTCCAGATGTTCGCCTTCGCTCAGATCCATCACTGCCGCAACGTCAATCAGCTTGTTGAGCTGCTTGTTGATCTGTTCGATAACCGCATCGGATCCGCTGGTCACAATGGTCATGCGCGACAAAGTCGGATCTTCGGTCGGGGCAACTGCCAGCGACTCGATGTTATAGCCTCGCGCCGAGAACAGGCCGGCCACTCGCGACAGGGCGCCCGCTTCGTTTTCCATCAGCAATGAAATGATATGCCGCGTCATAGATCCTCCGACAAAATCACTTCGGACAACCCTTTGCCACCGGGGACCATCGGAAACACGTTTTCAGTCGGGTCGGTCTGGAAATCCATGAACACCAGATCATTCTTGCGTGCAAACGCCTCTTTCAACACCGGCTCCACGTCGGATGGCTTGTCGATACGTATTCCGATATGACCGTAAGCTTCGGCCAATTTCACGAAATCCGGCAAAGCATCCATATAGGACTCGGCATAGCGGTTACCGTGGAAAAACTCCTGCCATTGCCGCACCATACCCAGATAGCGGTTGTTGAGCGACACAACCTTGATCGGCAGATGGAATTGTTTGCAGGTGGAAAGTTCCTGGATGTTCATTTGGATACTTCCCTCGCCCGTCACACAGGCCACAGTTGCTCCGGGGTTGATCAGTTGCACCCCCATCGCGGCGGGCAAACCGAACCCCATAGTGCCCAGGCCGCCGGAGTTGATCCAGCGACGCGGCTGGTTGAACTTGTAGTACTGTGCCGCCCACATCTGATGCTGGCCGACATCAGAGGTGACGAACGCATCGCCACCGGTAATCTCGCATAGCTTCTCGATCACGTATTGCGGTTTGATGATTTCTGTGGAATTCTTGTAACGCAATCCTCCGCCCTTGACGCGCCACTCATCAACTTGTTTCCACCAAGCGGCCAGATCCGACGCAACGGGCTTTTGTTTACTGGCGTGCAATTCTTTCAAAATTTGGCCTAGCACCAGTTTCAAATCGCCCACTACCGGCACATCCACCTTGACGCGTTTGGCGATGGAGGAAGGGTCGATATCGATGTGGATGATCTTGCGCGGTATCTGGGCAAAATGTTCGACGTTGCCGACCACCCTGTCGTCAAAGCGAGCACCGACAGCCAACAACACATCGCAATGCTGCATCGCCATGCAAGCTTCATAAGTGCCGTGCATACCCGGCATGCCCACGAATTGTTTGTCTTTTGCGGGGAAAGCGCCCAAACCCATCAATGTGTTGGTGCAAGGAAAACCTAGCAGGCGCACCAACTCGGTCAATTGCGCCGAGGCGCCGGACAGCACCACGCCGCCACCGCTATATATCATCGGGCGCTTGGCTTCCAGCAGTAATTCAATCGCCCGTTTTATCTGTACGCTATCGCCTTCGCCCAGTGGACTATAAGAACGGATGGTGACACTGCTTGGGTAGATGAATTCAGTTTTTTGGTTGGAAATGTCCTTGGGGATATCCACCAGCACCGGCCCCGGCCGCCCCGATTTGGCAAGGTAAAATGCTTTCTTGATGGTTGGTGCGATATCCTTGACATCCTTGACCAGAAAGTTGTGCTTCACACAGGGTCGGGTGATACCAACCGCATCGACTTCCTGGAATGCATCTTCCCCGATCGCATAGCTGGGTACCTGTCCGCTAATCACAACCAGCGGAATAGAATCCATATAGGCCGTGGCTATCCCTGTCACCGCATTGGTAATCCCAGGGCCGGAAGTGACCAGTGCCACCCCCACGCTCTCAGAAGAACGTGAATAGCCATCGGCCGCATGTATGGCTGCCTGCTCATGGCGCACCAGAATATGCTTGACTTTATCCTGCTGAAACAGCGCGTCATAAATATGCAGTACTGCCCCTCCGGGGTAACCGAATATGTATTCAACCCCTTCTTCCTGCAAACAGCGGATAGCAATTTCCGCACCGGTCAACTCCATCACAAATACCTTAAAAATAAACAAAATAGAACCGTGTAAGATAATGGTTGGCGGCGTTTTGGTCAACTTTTGCCGTGCTGGCAATATGGTTACAAGCAACTGGGGCAACTATTTGCTACCATGCGCGCCCTATCCAAAGGTGAAAAACTGAGTACTTCCGCAGAATTAAATCAATTTCTCAGCAGTGTTGAGCGCCGCGCATACAAACATGCCGTATTTGCCGTGCATGACGATCATATCGCGCTGGATATCGTTCAGGACGCGATGCTGAAACTGGCGGAAAAATATGGCGACAAACCTGCCGAGGAACTGCCATTGCTGTTTCAGCGCATCCTGCAAAATACCATTCGTGATCATTATCGCAGGCAAAAAGTCCGATCCTATTGGATAACATTGTTTTCAGGTTTACAGGCCAAACACGACGAGGAAGAATTCGACCCGCTGGACATACTTCAAGACAGCGAAAACCGATCCTCTCCCCTTGTGCCTGACGACTCCTTGCAACAAAAGCAAATTATTGCAATAGTTGAACAAGCTCTCGGTAAACTACCGGTACGTCAACGCGAAGCGTTCCTGCTGCGTTACTGGGAAGGATTGGACACGACAGAGACAGCAGCAGCGATGGGCTGCACCGAGGGCAGCGTAAAAACCCACTGTTCGCGTGCTGTTCATGCGCTTGCAGTTACCCTTAGATCAAAAGGAGTAGAGCTTCCATGACCAACGATTTGGATCCCGGAAAGATAGCCCGACTGTTGACCCTGGGCACCCGGCAAATGGATGCGGGTACTGTATCCGCACTGGTCAACGCACGCCAATACGCACTGGAAAGGCAATCCGTGCGCGCGTCCGTTTTCGCACTTAATCCGGCTTCCGCGCATATGCCGGCTCGCTGGGCAGAAAAGCTGATTCCACATTCAACACAACCTTGGGTAGCCGGCGCTCTGCTGATTGCCGTGCTCATGGCTGGAATTGGTTACTGGCAAAGCGTTCAAGAACAGCAAATTGACGAAACTGATATAGCAATTTTGACTGATGAGTTACCTATCGAGGTTTTCGTTGATTAATTCCTGGAAGCATCATAACGAATGAAAAGTTTTGTTCTTGGTAAAAAGTCGAAGTATCTGGTTTCTGTATCTTTGTTGTTGTGCCTGATTGGCGCTCCCATCGGCGCTGCGGCGCAGGCTTGGCGCGCACTGACCCCTGAGCAACGCGTAGCCTTGGCCCCTATGGACCAGCAGTGGGACACCCTGCCGGAGATACAGCGAAAACGCCTGCTCGAAACTGCCAAAAGCTATCCACACCTGACCCACGAGCAAAAGGAGCGTTATCACAAACGGTTGGTGAAATGGAGCAAACTCACCCCGGAGCAACGTGAAGCCGCCCGCAAAAAATATCGGGCATTTAATAAACTGCCAGCACCAATGCGTGAAGATGTAAAAAAGATGATCAAGGAAGAGCAGCAAAATAAGGCTCAGCAATCAACCAGCGGCATTGCGGCCACGCCATCAACCGACCATCCGTAATCATCGCCGCTCAGTCCACCACAACATAGTCATTCCAAGTATCAAAAACATTCCAATCATTGCCGTGGCGCTTAAGAACGGCTGCCAGTCGTTGAGCGCGCCCAAACTGGCGAATAATCGCCCGGCAAAGTGGAATAACAGTCCAAGCACAATGCCCATGAATACCATCGCGCCGACCCCTCCTGCGCGCCGATGGTAGGATGCAAACGGCAACGCCAGCAGCATCATCACAAATAACGCAAACGGGTACGCCAGTTTGTCCCACATGGCTATTTCATAGCGCGAGCTTTTCTGACGGTTGTCACGCAAGTGCTCGGCATACTGATAAAGACTCCAGGCCGACATCTGTTCCGGAACGACCAGCAGTACACTGAAGATGCTCGGGTTCAAAGCCGAATGCCACTCCTGCAGCGGTTGAACGTTGGTGCTTACCCCTTCTTTGCTGAAGATGGTCTCGAAAACATCTTCAAGCTGCCAACGTCCCTCCTCAATAAAATTAGCCCGCTTCGCATTTGTAATCGATTGCAAGTGGTAGGTATCATCGAACTGGTATATATCGATGTTCGACAAACTGGTGTCCGGCATCACGTTTTTCACGTTCACGAATCTGTGCCCGTCCTTGACCCACACGCCGGAACGAAATTCCTTCAGCGTAACTTGCGCGTTTTGCGCCTTCAAACGCAATTGCTGCGCCATACGTTCACTTGGCGGCGCAAGTAATTCGCCGCAAATGAGACTCAACACCACCAGCGGCAGGGCGATCTTGAACAGAGCACCAACCATCTGCAAAAGCGATGCGCCTGAAGATCTGAAAACCGTCAGCTCCGAACTGGAAGCCAGTTGCACCAGCGCGATGATCGTGCCGATCAGAACCGCTACCGGAAACAGCTCATAAATATGCCCTGGAATAGTCAGCAACACAAACAACAGTACATATCCGAGGTTATACTGGCCCTTGCCCATCTCATTCAGTTCATGAATCAGGTCCAGAAAGGAAAACAACATGATGAGCGCGAGAAACACCAAACCTATGCTTAAATATATTTCACGGCCGAGATAACGTGTCAGCAATTTCAAGTCCTCACCTCGCTTCCTTGCCGCGCTCGTCATTCCCGGACTGAATAGAACCAAGTGAGGCTGATTGAGGATGAAGATGTTGTTTTGCAAGCCCCTTGCGCAGAAAAAACAACGTCATGCGGCGATAAAACATCAGCAACGTCACAATCAGCATTGCAATATGTATCCCCCACAGGCCGACGCCTGGTGTGATCTTGCCTTGTGCTACCCAGGAATTGGTGACACTGATCATGTTGCTGTAAAGCATATACAGCACGATAGCCAAAATCAGATTGAGCGAGCGGCCCGCGCGAGGATTGATGTAGCTCAATGGAATCGCCAGCAGCGCAAGTATGGTCGCGCTTATCGGCAGTCCGACTCGCCATTCCAACTCGGCGAGATTCCATGTTGTTGGATTGCGCCATAATTCCATAGTTGACATGGAGTGCACCTGAAGATCAGCCTGTTTGACAGGCACCGAATCTATGCGCATCGAGTAGCGTTCGAATTCGACGATGCGATAATCGCGCCGGCCCGGCGTACCCTCGTAACGCGTGCCATTCAGCAATACCAAAAAACGATCCCCGTTCGGCAAAGTTTCCTGCAAGCCTTGCCGTGCCACCATTGTGCCAAGTTTGCCTTTTTGATTGGATTCCACAAATATGTTGCCGACGCGGTTTGATCCCGCATCGACGTTGTCAATGAAATACACCCGGTCGGCCTGCCTTGACTCGCGGAACATGCCGGGTGTCGCGGACGTGACATCATCGCGGCTTTCCATTTTGCTCCTGAATTCATCGGACTTTCGCAATGCCCACGGCGACAGCAGCAGGCTGAGCAGCGCAATCAATCCCACCACCGGTACCGCATACCATAATACCGGGCGTATCCAGCGGGTCAGCCCTATGCCGGAACAAAACCATACCACCATCTCGCTATCACGATAGCTGCGAGACAAGGTAAGCAGGATAGAAATGAACAAACTGATGGAAAGCAGCACCGGAAGATAATTCATCGCGCTGAAACCCAACAGGGCCAACACGCCGTCCACCGCGATTTCTCCGCTGACCGCATAGCTAAGCAGACGTATCAACTGGCTGACCACAATAATGCCGAGCAAAACTGCAAATACCAGCAGCCCATTGCCGGCAAATTCATTCACCAAAGTGCGATGAAAAATCCCGGTAAGCAATGGTTTTGACTTTATACGGTAAGTTTGCGGATAATCGGGCATCTGGGGATAGGTTTTACATTTTAGGAGTAACGCGTGGAATTTAGCATAAAACAAAGCAGTCCGGAAAAGCAGCGCAGCGGATGCGTGGTCATAGGCGTGTATGAAGGTGGCAAGTTTTCGATGGCGGCACAAATATTGGACAAGGCAGCTTCGCATCATTTGCGATCTCTCGTCACGCGTGGCGACATGAATGGCAAGGTTGGCAGCACATTGATGCTCCATCACGTTACCGATATTGCCGCGGAACGGGTGTTGATGGTTGGGCTGGGCAAAGCCGAAGAGTTTGCCGCAAAACAATTTCTCGATGTGCTGCGCGCCGCTTTAGGCGCGCTGCAAAAAACCGCCTGCAAAGATGCCGCGTTGTACCTCACCGATTTGCCCGTCAAGGGCCGCGATGAACCTTGGAAGATCATGCAGGCAGTTCTGATCGCTGCAGAATCCGGCTACCGGAGCGACCAGCTTAAGAGCAAGCCTGCCGACGCGTCGGCACTGCGCAAAATCCTTCTGGGCTGCACCGGTAAACCCGGCAGCGCAGCTCAAGCAGCACTCAGCCAAGCCACCGCTATCGCGCACGGCATGAAGTTGACCAAGGATCTTGGCAACTTGCCGGGCAACATCTGCACCCCGACTTACCTGGCCGAGCAGGCGAAAACTCTGGCCAAAGCGCACAAGCTCAAGGCAACCATCCTGGAAGAAAACGACATGCGTAAACTGGGCATGCATTCGCTGTTGTCGGTGACTCGCGGCAGCCGCCAGCCTGCCAAACTGATCACGCTGGAATATCATGGCGGCAACAAGAAACAGAAGCCTGTCGTGCTGGTCGGCAAGGGCATCACTTTCGACAGCGGAGGCATTTCGCTCAAACCCGGCGCGGACATGGACGAAATGAAATACGACATGTGCGGTGCAGCCAGCGTGCTCGGCACCATGCGTGCGATTGCAGAAATCGGTTTGAAACTGAATGTGATCGGCGTAATACCGAGTTGCGAAAACATGCCGGACGGTGCCGCAAGCAAGCCAGGCGACATCGTGAAGAGCATGTCTGGCCAGACCATTGAAATCCTCAACACCGATGCCGAAGGACGTTTGATTCTGTGCGATGCGCTGACTTACTCCGCGCGCTTTCAACCCGACACGGTGGTGGACATCGCCACCCTTACCGGCGCTTGCGTCATCGCGCTGGGTCATGTTGCCAGCGGCCTATTTAGCAACGAGGACAAGCTTGCCAGGGAGTTGCTGGACGCGGGCGACTATTCATATGACCGTGCCTGGCAGCTGCCGCTGTGGGACGACTATCAGCAGCAACTGGACAGCAACTTCGCCGACATGCAGAACATCGGCGGTCGGGCCGGCGGCAGTATCACCGCCGCATGTTTCCTGTCTCGTTTTACCAAGGACCTCCGCTGGGCGCACTTGGATATCGCCGGTACCGCATGGAAATCCGGCAAGGAAAAGGGTTCGACTGGACGACCGGTACCGCTGTTGACCCAATATTTGATCCATCGCGCACAAACCGCAAAATAATGACCAAAGTGGATTTCTATACCGGTACAACTGACAAGCTTCGGACTGCTTGCCAATTGAGCCACAAGGCGATGCAGAACGGGATGCGTACGGTCATCAGTTCGCCAAATTCCGCCACCAACGAAGCATTGGACAAGCTGCTGTGGCATTATCCTGCCACGGCCTTCATACCACACTGCAGAAGCGACGCCGAGGATGCCGATCAAATGCCTGTCGTATTGGATCAAAGCGGGGAAAGGTTCCCACACCATGACCTGCTGATCAACCTGCATGATGAATGTGTACCATTCTTCAGCCGCTTTGTGCGTGTCATCGAGATCATCAGCAACGATGCTGAAGACAGCCGTTTGGGACGCGAACGTTTCAAGTTCTATCGTGATCGCGGCTATGAGCTGCGTCACTTTGATTTATCAGCGGCCTGAATAACATGTCTACCAAAAAGCAAACCAGCGACAACCGGAACTCTAACCCATCTTCGCCTGCTCCCACGGTGGGCGAATCGACACTTAATGCCTTGCCAGTGCTCACCGAGGTTGTCGATAAAGCTGATACCTATCTGCCGCGCTTATTGAGCGCTGAGGAAATACAGCAGCTTCTGCCGCACCTTGAGGCACATATCGAAACTCTGTTCACAAAAAAACTCGGCCTCCATCTTGAACAACTGCAACGTCAGGCTATCGAACAAGCGATCCGCGAACTTAAAGCCGAGTTGCCTGAATTGCTTCATGATGCGTTGTTTAATTACCTCGATTCTTCCGAATAGCAGTAGCGTAGTTGATGTTCATTTCTTGAATTAACTCCGCATTTCTCTGCTTCAGACACAACACATCTGCTTTTGTCACGAGGTAACTGTTTGCCTTTGGTATAATCGCGCCCCTTATGAAAAGCTCGGGCAGGCAGTTCGCCGCAACGTAAAGCAATGGAACTCGCAAAAAGTTTTGAACCGAAAGACATCGAAGCGCGGTGGTATCCCAAGTGGGAAGAATCCGGTTATTTCAAGGCCGGATTGGACCCTGACAAACCCGAAGCGTTCTGCATCCTGCTGCCTCCGCCCAATGTGACAGGCACCCTGCACATGGGTCATGGTTTCAATCAGACCCTGATGGATGCGCTAACCCGCTATCACCGTATGAAGGGCGACAACACGCTTTGGCAGCCCGGCACCGACCACGCCGGTATTGCCACCCAGATCGTCGTGGAACGCCAGCTGGACGCAAAAGGCATTTCGCGCCACGAACTCGGCCGCGAGAAATTCATGGCGAAAGTCTGGGAGTGGAAGAAAGTATCCGGCGACACCATCACACGACAGATGCGCCGACTCGGCACCTCGCCGGATTGGAGCCGCGAGCGATTCACGATGGATGAAGGCTTGTCGCGTTCCGTCACCAAATCCTTCGTGCGCCTGTATAACGAGGGCCTGATCTACCGCGGCAAGCGGCTGGTGAACTGGGACCCGAAGCTACATACCGCCGTGTCCGACCTCGAAGTGGTTCAGGAGGAAGAAGACGGATTCATGTGGCATATCCGCTACCCGCTGGTCGAAAAAGACAGCGTACGCGGTTTGACCCACCTCACCGTTGCAACCACCCGTCCGGAAACCATGCTCGGCGACGTTGCGGTTATGGTGCATCCCGATGACGAACGCTACCTGCATCTGATCGGCAAGCAAGTGAAGTTGCCATTATGCGAACGCAACATTCCAGTCATCGCGGACGAATATGTCGACAAGGAATTCGGCACTGGCGTAGTAAAAGTCACGCCCGCACACGACTTCAACGACTATGCGGTGGGGCAACGGCATAACCTAACCCCCATTTCCATTTTTACATTAGACGGACGTATCAAGAAGGAGATGCTGGACGATTTCACCTTTAAAAAGGCCAAGACACCGGAAGGATTCACATGGTCAGACCAAGGTGCAATCGATCTAGCCGAACAATATATCCCAGCATCATATCGTGGGCTCGACCGCTTCGTTGCGCGCAAACAGATCGTTGCCGATCTGGAAGAAGCAGACCTGCTGGATAAAACCGAGAAGCACAAGCTCAAGGTGCCGCGCGGCGACCGCACCCATGTGATCATCGAACCCATGCTTACCGACCAGTGGTTCGTCGCGATGAGCAAAACTGGCAAAGAAGGGAAATCCATCACCGAGCAGGCGCTGGAATGCGTTGCCTCCGGCGAAATCAAGTTCCATCCCGAGAACTGGGTCAACACCTACAACCAGTGGCTGAACAACATCCAGGACTGGTGCATCTCACGCCAGCTGTGGTGGGGGCATCAGATACCTGCATGGTACGGGGATGATGGCCGCTACTATGTTGCGCACGACGAAGCCGAAGCGAAACAACTCGCGGTAAAGGATGGCTACGGTGGCAACCTAAAGCGTGACGATGATGTACTCGACACATGGTTCTCATCCGCGCTGTGGCCGTTCTCCACGCTGGACTGGACCGGCGACAACGCCAAGGATGATCAGAATATATTCCTTCAGAAGTACTTGCCCTCCTCGGTACTGGTGACCGGCTTCGACATCATCTTCTTCTGGGTGGCGCGCATGGTGATGATGACCAAGCACATCACCGGCAAGATCCCGTTCCGGGACGTATATGTGCATGGACTGATCCGCGACGCGGAAGGGCACAAGATGTCCAAATCCAAGGGCAACGTACTCGACCCCATTGATTTAATAGATGGCATCGGTATCGAAGAACTGGTGAAGAAACGCACCACCGGCCTGATGAACCCGAAAGACGCGCCGAAAATCGAGAAGCGCACGCGCAAGGAATTCCCCAACGGCATCCCCGCGTTCGGCACCGATGCGCTGCGTTTCACCTTCGCTTCGCTGGCTTCGCCGGGACGTGACATCAAGTTCGACATGCAGCGCTGCGAAGGCTACCGCAACTTCTGCAACAAACTGTGGAACGCCACGCGCTTCGTGTTGATGAATTGCGAAGGAAAAGATGTCGGACTCGACGAATCGTTGCCGCTTGAATTTTCATCATCAGACAAATGGATAATCAGCATGCTGCAACACGCCGAAGCGGAAATGGCGCAACACTTTGCCGATTACCGCTTCGACATCGCGGCGCGCACAGTGTATGAACTGGTTTGGAACAACTACTGTGACTGGTATGTTGAATTGGCCAAGGTGCAAATCGCCAACGGAAATGATGCCCAGCAACGTGCCACGCGACGAACGCTGGTGCGCGTTCTGGAATCCATATTACGCCTGGCACACCCGATCATTCCGTTCATTACCGAAGAACTTTGGCAAAGTGTCGCGCCGCTCGCCGGCAAATCGGGCGAAAGCATCATGCTGCAGCCCTATCCAATATCAGACTCAAACAAAGTGGATGCGCCTGCGATGGGGCAATTCTCGCTGCTGCAAGCGATCGTCATTGCGTGCCGCAGACTGCGCAGTGAAATGAATCTTTCCCCCGCCCAGCGCGTACCACTGATCGTCGCCGGCGAAGCCTCCCCTCTTGGCGAACTGGTGCCCTATATCAGCAGCCTGGCCAAACTCAGCGAGGTGCAGATCGCCATCGAGTTGCCGGATGATGCGGCTATCGCCATCGTTGGCTCTTACAGATTGATGCTGAAAATCGAGATCGATGTCGCTGCCGAACGCGAACGCCTGAACAAGGAGATTGCCCGCCTGCAAAATGAGATAGCCAAAACCCAGATGAAATTATCCAACGCCAGCTTTGTAGATCGCGCGCCTGCGGCGGTCGTGGAACAGGAACGCAACAGGCTGGCTGAATTCAACACAACACTGGTGCAACTACAAGCCCAAAGCCTACGATTGAGTTAGCCAATCTCACCGGCGACGCAGATAAAAAACATAGAAATCTCTGAGTGACCCTTTGTCGGTCGCTGCAATCCTGATAATCTGTCCGCTGGGCATTTGCGACAGCGATTTTTTTGCGCGCAGAATGGGCAAAGGACAGGCCAACTGACGGGCATCCAGTTCGACATCGAATTTCATTATTCTATCGGCAGTCCGGCCTGTGCCCATGCCGTGATGCCTCCCTGCAAGTTATATACATCGGCAAATCCATTCGCGGCGGCAAACGCGGCAGCCTGACCGGAACGCCCCCCCATCCGGCAATAAAATATGGTGGTGGCATTCTTGTCCAAACCGCCCAGGCGCAGCGGCAACAGATGCAACGGCAAAGGTTCGCCCTGCGGGATTTTCCCGCGCGCAATTTCCGCATCGGTGCGCACATCCAGCAAACGCAGGTTTCCCTGTTTCAACATCGTCTGCAATTCGTCGACAGTGATGTCCTTGAACCCGCTGACATTCAATGCGCTAGGCATTTTCTTCTTCGTCTTCCGCTTGATTGTGATCCGCCAACAAATGCGAGACCCGGGTATTTGCAACCGACAAACGCTTGACCAGCATACGCAGAAAAGCATCGCCGAACTGCAGCCGGCAGCCGGATGTTGCATGCTTCAGTACCTCTGGGTTTATCTCGATCAGCGTCACGTCGCTCTTTGCGATCACGTCCGTGCTGCGTTTGAAGTCGCGCTCCAACAGATGCGCCATCTCACCAAAGCAATCCCCGCGATGCAACAGGCTCAACAACCTGCCCTGCTTGGTCACACGCACCGTGCCTTGACCAATTACATAGAAGGAACTTCCGCTTTCACCGTCATGAAGAATGTACTCGGATTTGGGAACTTTGCGCCATTCGCTGATTCGCAACACTTCCCAAAGTTCCACATCGCTGAAATTCTTGAAAAATGCCAGGCTGCGCAGGGTATCGAATTTTTCCGTATCGAATATTTCCTTCTGGGAAGGTGCGGAATGGCTGGAAGAACCGACCAGATCATTCGCAAACTCCTCCCATGTCTGGTAGCGTTTGGCGGTATCCTTTTCCATGGCGCGCAGCACGACCTTGTCCAGGTGCGGAGGTGTTTCAGGGCGAAACGAACTGGGCGGAGATGGATCGATGTTGATGATGTGATAGATCATGCTGACATTGTTGCTCGCGTCAAACGGCAGCTTCCCGGTAAGCAGCTTGTACATCACCACACCCAGTGAATAGATATCGGTCTGATGCGTCAGCTTCAGCTCTTTGACCTGTTCCGGCGACATATAGGCGGGAGAACCTACCCCGCTGACCTGTGTGGTTTGCTGGTTCTGGACAGCAGCGGAGCCAAAGTCAGAAATCTTGATTTCGCTCTCACCTTGCAGCAGGATATTGGCCGGTTTGATATCGCGATGTATCACACCCTGATGCTGTGCATATTCGAGAGCCTTGCAACACTTGTAGATAATTTCGGTAATGGTGTCGACCGGCAGCAGCGTATCCACTTCGGCGTATTGCTCCAGCGTGGTGCCCTCTACGTATTCCATCACCACGTAATTTAGATCATCCTCGATCGCAGCATCCAGTATCTTCGCGATATGCGGATGGGTCAGCTTGCCGGCCAGCGACGCCTCGGTCATCAGGAGTTTGCGGTAGATTTTGGATTTTTCAGGATCGCGCAACATCCCGAGATCGAATAATTTGATGGCGACCTGCTGCTTGCTGAAAGGGTCGATTGCAAGGTAAACGGTGCTGGTTGCTCCGCTACCGAGCACACGCAATACTTTGTATTTGCCTATTTTGTCCATATTCCCGTTTGAGTTCATTTTAACAGTCCAATTCTGCTCATTTTGCCGAGCGCTGTCTATACTGGACGAAAACACTTTGAAACAAAAGTAACGCTCGGCAGTGTGAACCACTGGTAAAAACAACTATCATACCGGCTATGAAAAAATTGATCCTGCTGCTGATGTTGCTGTGCGTTCCACCCTTCGCCTTGAGCGATGGCCTTCCAGACTTGGGCGATGTATCGCAGGCGGAACTTACACCGCTTCAGGAACGCCAGATAGGCCAGCAAAGCATGATGCAGATTCGTGCCAGCAATCAATATCTGGACGACGCCGAAATCAATGACTACCTCAATCAACTTGGCGGTAAACTGGTTGAAAACAGCCCGGAACCTTCCCTCGATTTTGAATTTTTTGCAGTCGATGATTACAGCGTCAATGCGTTTGCGTTGCCGGGCGGTTTCGTCGGCGTCAATGCAGGCCTGATACTCGTCACTCAAACCGAATCGGAACTCGCGTCCGTGCTGGCACATGAAATTTCACACGTCACGCAGCACCATCTTGCCCGTATGATGGACGCGGAACGCGGTAGCGGCCTAGTCTCGATGGCTGCACTCGCCGTCGCCATACTTGCCGCACGCACCAACCCGCAAGTAGCAGAAGCCACCATCGCCAGCGTGCAGGCGGGCAATATCCAGCAACAGCTTAATTTTACACGCTCATATGAAGAGGAAGCAGATCGCATTGGCTTGCAGCTATTGCAGAAATCCGGTTTCAATACCCATGCCATGCCTGAATTTTTGCTTCGACTGCAAAAAGCCACGCGGCTGCTGGACGGCAACGCACCCAATTACATGCGTACCCACCCGATTACCAGCGACCGTATCGCGGAGATCGAGAATCGGATACACGATCAGCCATACCGGCTGATCCCGGACAGTCTGGATTTTCAACTGGTGAGGACCAAGCTCATCGCCGCGCAAAAAACCGCTCCGGATGCGATCGCATATTTCAGTGACGCGCTCGGTTCACAGAATTTCGGCAACCCGATAGCACAACGATATGGGCTGGTGAGAGCGCTGTTGCGCAATAACCAGATCGAGCGTGCCAGCCAAGAGTTTTCATTGTTGCGCAAGCAGGCTGACGCCAATCCCGCGTCCAGGAACGATCCGATGATCGCAACCCTTGAGGGACAGGTGTTGCGCGCCAGCAAGAACTACTCCGGTGCATTGGCATTTTACCGCACAGCGGTACAGAACTTTCCGCAGCATCGCACCCTGATCTACGATTACACCGACCTGCTGCTGCAAAACAACCAGGCAGAACTCGCCATCAAGCTGCTCACCGAGCAGCTCACCCGACACCCCAGGGACACTAGACTATATGACTTGCAGGCCAGGGCTTACGCCATGCAGGGAAACATCCTCGAACAACATAAAGCTCAGGCCTACAGTTATGCCTGGCAGGGTAATCTGTATGCCGCAATTGAACAGCTGGAACTGGCCAAAAAGGCCGGGGGCAGTTTTTACCAACTATCTGCGGTAGAGAGCGATTTGCGGGAATTAAGGGCAATGCAAGAAGTCAGGGATAAAAAGTAGCAAAATTACGTTTGGCCTGTTTGTAGTATCTGGTAGTGATCATGTCACTTGAATACCGCTCCTTGTAAACACCGCGGTCTCATCTCAATGTCCAATACAGTTATAGTTCGTAATGTATCCAGGCTGAGCAACTGACAGCATGGGTCATCAATACTCCGACCGGAGCGGAATGATTCCCTCGAATTATGGTAGCCTTGGAAAAACGAATTGGGAATATGTTTCCATTCCAAGCCAGACTGATATAAATATCTACACTGTCTTATAATATTAACGGCAAAACCGGGAAGGATGGTTGTGGAACAAAAAAATATCGCCGTCGTTGGACTGGGTTATGTGGGGCTGCCACTGGCCGTGGAATTTGGCAAAATCCATGCAACCGTCGGTTACGATTTATCCGAGCGCAAGATCACAAGTTTTCGAAACGGAAACGACCCGTCCGGAGATGTTTCTGACGATAACTTTCGAGCAGCGGACAACTTTCATTTACGACGGATCCTTCGCGCCTTTCCAAAGCAGATTTCATTATCGTGGCCGTCCCTACCCCGGTAGATGCAGCACACCAGCCCGACTTCTCGCCATTAGTATTGGCTTCCACTACCGTGGGCAAATATCTTAAACGCAATGCGGTCGTGATCTTTGAATCGACCGTCTATCCTGGGGCAACCGAAGAAGTATGCATCCCGATAGTGGAGCGCATATCCGGATTGAAATGGCGGAAGGATTTTCATGTCGGATATTCCCCGGAACGGGTCAACCCCGGAGACAGGGAAAGAACAATCACGAAAGTGACCAAGGTGGTATCGGGGGATGATTCCGCAACATTGAAAAAGATCGCTGATCTGTATGAAAGTATTATCGTTGCCGGGGTACACCGTGTGAGTTCCATCAAAGTGGCCGAGGCTGCAAAAGTAATTGAAAATACACAGCGAGATATGAACATCGCGCTGATGTACGAATTGGCATTGATCTTCAACCGCCTTGGTATCGATACATTGGAAGTATTGGAAGCAGCTGGTACCAAATGGAATTTCCTGCCCTTTCGTCCCGGTTTGGTTGGAGGCCATTGCATCGGGGTCGACCCCTACTATCTGACGCATAAAGCGGTAATGCTGGGTTAC
>Ga0210097_1000070_pt1 | contig 47877 bp, 35 predicted proteins | sample Joice_CattailNLA_2_FD_185521 | JGI IMG/M metagenome (GOLD analysis project Ga0210097, IMG submission 185521) | Wetland microbial communities from San Francisco Bay, California, USA, that impact long-term carbon sequestration - Joice_CattailNLA_D2... | ecosystem: Environmental > Aquatic > Marine...
ACGAGGTTGCCGTGTTGGACAATGACGGCACCGGCCTTTTTACTGATGTAGCGGCTGTTGGAGGTCTGACAGGTGCCAGTGCAGTGGTAGCCTTAGATTGGGATGCCGATGGTGACCTTGACCTGGCGGTGGCTAACTTTACTGCCAACACTGTTGTCGTGCTGGAAAATGACCCAATCGGCAGTTTCACACTTGAAGATACGATCGGGGCCCAGACTGGCTCCAGTTCCCTGGCTGCTGGCGATTGGGATGGCGATGACGCCCTCGACCTGGCGGTAGCCAACGACACAGCCAATAACGTGAATACTCTGGAAAACACACCCTAGTTTTTATCTCCGGAGTCACACGTCAGGATTCAGGGTTCAGCTATTCGCGTTTTGTGTTTAGGTTATGTGCTCGAAAGAGTCCCGAATCTGACGGAGTTCCGACTACAGCTTGCCAGTATCTGCTATTTGGTCGCTGAAGGCAGGCAACCACAATATGAAACATTCGCAAAATATTGCCGACTTGAGAGTGCTTTACCCAACAGGTACATCCACATTTATCAAATCATCACGGGAAAGATTCCATTTTTTTAAAAACGATAATTCCAAGCAGAAAGGCCACAAGGGCTTTTTTAAAAGAACAGGAAGGAAAGCCGTGAAACTCGATTGAGAAGAGAAGGAAATATTGGAAGCATACGAATCCGGTGAATTGAAATTGTCCAAATCCTCGAGTGAAGAGATCGCGGCCATCAAGGCTGCAGCTTCAAATACCTTCAGGAAGGACAAGCGAATTACCATTAGACTATATGACCATGACTTCAAAGGAATTCAGAAAAAAGCGCTCCAGATGGGGATTCCATACCAAACGCTCATTTCCGGAGTTATTCACCGCTACATTGAAAAAGACCTGGTTTCAAAGGATGGTTGAAGTGATGTCTGGATAAGGTCTGGCAGCGTTTGTGAATTTGGATTTTCAATTCGCTATATTGCCCATAGCCCACTGCCAAAGAAAACATCTACTTATCGGTAAATTGGCCAAACCTGTGATAATCTCAAAGAATTTTCAAGCTCCCTCAGAAGACGAGGGCTTCAAAATAATCAGGTATCAAAGGTAAAATGCCCAGCAAGTACCATATATTGGGGTATAGATATCAGGAAAAACCGGAGACTCCTGGCATAAGTATTTTCCTTCTGATTCGATCCTGCCGCCCCTTATGCTTGCGATCAGCCTCAAGTTTTTTCGCGATCAGGTCATGCCGAGCCGCGATTCCAGCTCCGCAGATATCGAACCGCCGGCCCAAGACGACGCTGGTTGCTCCCGTAATTTGCCTGCAAAGATAAATCGCCGCATCCCGGGCTAAATTCCTCTTTTTGCCTTTTTGCAGGATGCTTTCTATCAAGAAGTGATAATGGGTGGTCATCAGGCAATAGGCATGCACCTTGATCGCGTATCGTTTCACCACCCCGCCGACATATTCCAGGAACTTTTCCCGGTCCCGCCCGCTCCTATATATATTCATACCCGTGTTGCCGCGATTCATCACGTGATAGAAAGCACCACTTAATAATTTGGATGCGACCCCCTTGTCCCTTGATTTTAGATTTCGAATTGGGTATAAATCCATTTAAGATTGCAAAAGGGGGTTTATTATGAAGAAAATTTTAATTTCATTGGTAACGATACTATTTATTGCAGGTTGTTCTTCAACCGGCAACCTTGGCATCATTACTAAAAGCCAGGCAAATCCCGGCTCACTGCTAAGCTCCTCAAATTCATTTAAAGAGATTGGACCCGTCAAGGGACGTGCCTGCCGGTTTTTTCTACTTGGCGTTGCACCCTGGGGAAATTCCACCTTTTCACAAGCTATAGACAACGCCCTGGAAAATGGCGGAGATGCCTTGATAAATGTCTCAGTTACCAGCAGTCTTTATGGATTCGTCCCAATTTATAACATCTTTTGCTACACATGCACAGATGTTGAAGGTATTGCAATTAAATTTCAGGCCCAATAGGCGCTAACCGGACTGGAATCCAATTGCAGGCTGGCGCATCCCCTCCGCTCCACCGCCAGCTTTAGGCCGGAGGTTTCGGCCACTGGGTAGCCGCTTGCAGACCGACGGCCACTTCCGAAATGATCCCTTTTTCAATATATATCGGGCAAATTATTTCTCTGATGGCCGGCAGTTTTCGCACAAAAAGCAAGGCGCCCACCAGGCAGCAACTGCCTCCGATCAAGAGTGTTTCCGGTGTTCCCAGACGGTCGGCAACGGCTCCGCCCAGCAGGCTGCCGATCGGCGTTGTGCCCATGACACACATCACATAGAAGCTCATCACCCGCCCGCGTTTATCGTCGTCAACGATTGTCTGTAAAATGGTGTTGCTGGAAGCCATTTGGACCATCAGCCCAAATCCGGTAATGAACAGGAACAATAAGGACAGCCACTGGTGACGCGACAGTGCAAAACCGATCAGCCCCAAGCTGAACAGTCCGGTCATCAGCGGAATCACGCGTTCCAGGCCGACGACGGTGCTGCGCTGGGCGAGATATAGCGCGCCGCACAAGGCCCCACACCCAGCCGCTCCCATTAGAAATCCAAGGGTATGCGCGCCTCCATGCAGGATGTCTTTCGCAAAAACCGGCAATAACACCATATAGGGTATGCCCATTATACTAACTGCCATCAGTAGAAAAAGAACGGCCTGGATCGGAACAAAACCGAAAGAATAAAAAAACCCTTCCTTCAACCCTTTCAGCAGCTTTTGCTGCGGGGCCATCTTCACCGCGGGGGCGATTCTCATAAGCAGCAAGGCCGCTAAAACAGCCAGGTAACTGAGCCCGTTCAACAGAAAGCAAAACCCCTCCCCAAAGACGGCGATCAGCAGTCCTGCTATAGTCGGGCCCACAATCCGGGCACCGTTGAACATAGCCGAATTTAAGGCGATGGCATTGCTCAGGTCTTCTTTTTTTTCGATCAGTTCAGCGGTAAACGCCTGTCGAATCGGCGTGTCGAACGCATTGACCAGACCTAAAAATGCGGCCAACACCATAACATGCCCTACTTTGATGAGCCCGGTCATCACCAATATCGCCAGTAATAAGGCCTGCAGCATGGCCAAAGCCTGCGTGGCGATTAGTAAATGCAGCCGATTGAACCGGTCCGCCAGCACCCCGGCAAAAGGTGAAAGCACGAACACCGGAATAAGTCCGATAAACGATACGAGGCCAAGCAGGAACTTCGATGACGTCATTTGGTATATCAGCCAGCTCATCGCCACACGCTGCATCCAGGTACCGATCAGCGATATGCTCTGACCGGTAAAAAAAAGCCGGTAATTTCTGGAGGCCAGGGTCCGAAAAATTCGCTTAAGCCCGTTAATGCCGCCGGCCTTATCTTGAGCGTTTATCATCATTACGGTTCTTTCTATTAGTCCGGGATAAACGTTGATTTTGTCTGTAGGATAAAAACCCACAGCTGAAAAAGCCGAGCGCCTACACCAATATGGGAAAAATGCTGATATACAGTTATCGATGCACGCTTTATCCTCTATCACAGAAACGGATTGGCGCTTTAAAAAAATGAAACGTATCATGCAAGAATACGAAAAACTCGTCAAAAAAGCCAGAGAAGATATCGACCGGATCATACAACAGGAGGCAACGAAATGAAAAAGATTCTTATTTTGACAGCTGTTTTTTTGCTGTTTTGCAGTTACAATTCATTCGCCGGGAGTGATTGCAGCTCCAAGTACCATAAAATTAGGGCGAATGTTTTCGAACAGGACCTAACCTATGAACAAAAGACCCAGGTTTACGGGCGCCTTTTCGATGCCGAAAGACTATGCAATGAAGGAAAGACGGCAAAAGAAAAAAAGGCCTTGGAGGATGCAACCGGGCTTATTGATCTCGATGAGGTCTTTAAAGACTCCGGCGAAAAGAATTAAATCGGGGATAATTTTACTTAGAAATCATGTTCCATCTACATAAGAAAGGATATGAAAAATGCAGACTAAAACCTTACTATTATCAATGGTATTTGTTTTTGGGCTTGTTGCAATGGTGAACAGCGCTGCAATTGCTCAAGATCAGTCACTTCACCCCCAGATGTATCAAAATTTTAATGATATGTCAGGAATGCTGGGAGATATATCCGCCCAATTGAGCACCGGTAAGATGACACCGGAAGCGCAAAAGACTGCTGCCAAAATCACGCAACGGATGAGCCACATTTTGCAGGACCTTGCCGGTCTTGGTGATGGCGTTTATTATAAACATCAATCGGAAATTAAAAAAATGAAGAAGTCCTGGAGTCCTTTTGCCCAGGAGTCGGCAACGGGTGATTAGGTTTGCCCAATAAGTCGATGAAAGGAATTTCGATAACCCAAGGCAGGGTTTAAGCCGCCCTGCCTTAATTATTTTTAACCGTAAGACGCCAGGGGATACTTTTTAAACCGACTTGGAAATATCCTTTCAGAAACCCAAACCGCCTGCTTTGCCTGGGCGCTGATTCCCAACCACTTTCATTTATGTTCGTTTCTTAACCTCCAAACTCAATTCCCTGGGCCAAGGGCAGTTCCTTGGACCAGTTGATGGTTGAGGTCTGCCGCCGCATGTAGCTTTTCCATGCATCAGAACCAGCTTCACGGCCGCCGCCGGTGTCCTTTTCGCCACCGAAAGCCCCCCCGATTTCAGCCCCGGAAGTACCGATATTGACATTGGCAATACCACAATCGCTTCCGCGATGGCTCAGAAATATTTCCGACTCTTGCAAATCTTTGGTGAAAATAGCCGAAGAAAGACCCTGGGGCACTGAATTTTGGTAACGCAAAGCCTGGTCGATATCATTATATTTGATTAGATAGAGGATGGGAGCGAATGTTTCTTCATGTACAATCTGCAAATTTGGTTCAACTTCTGCGATGCAGGGGGTGACATAAGTGCCGGCATCAAAGATTTCCCCGGAGAGGATCTGTCCGCCGTACAGAATTCGCCCGCCCTGATGTTTCAACTCATGTAATGCGCTCTGCATCATCTGGACGGCCCGGGGATCGATCAAGGGTCCCATATGGACATCTTCTTTAAGGGGATGGCCGATATGAATCTGCTGATAGGCGCTGATCAGCAGGCGGCAAAAGTTGTCAAATACATCCTTGTGGGCAATCACCCTGCGAATGGTTGTGCAACGTTGGCCGGCAGTTCCAACGGCGCCAAACACAATCCCTCTGATCGCCAGATCCAGATCTGCACTGGGGGTAACGATGACGGCATTGTTGCCTCCCAGTTCAAGGATTGTCTTGCCAAGACGCGATGCAACGGCTCGCGAAATATGCCGTCCCATACCGACGCTGCCGGTTGCCGAGATCAGGGGGATGCGTTTATCATGGATCAGTTTCTCGCCGACCGTTTTCCGGTCAGCGATCACCAAGTTGAGAATACCATCGGGAAGACCGTTACGTTTTAAGACCGGCCATATGATTTTCATGGTGGCTATGGCGGTAAGGGCGGCTTTCGAAGAAGGTTTCCAGATCACCGTATCTCCGCATATCAGTGCAATCAAAGCGTTCCAGGACCAGACCGCCACGGGAAAATTAAAAGCGGTGATAACTCCTACCGGTCCTAAAGGATGCCACTGTTCATACATCCGATGTCCCGAACGCTCACTGTGCATTGTCAATCCATAAAGCATCCTCGATTGGCCCACAGCAAAATCGGCAATGTCGATCATTTCCTGAACTTCGCCTTCGGCCTCGGCTCGAATCTTTCCGACTTCAAGGCTGATCACCTCGGCTAAAGATTTCTTGTGATCACGCAACACGTCTCCGATTTGTCGAACAATCTCACCCCGCTTTGGCGCCGCAACCAAGCGCCAGGCCTGGAATGCTTCGGCAGCACGAGCAACAATTTTTTCATAATCATCTGCTGATGCGCAGCGAATTTTTCCAATGAGCCTTAAGTCAATTGGAGAAATTATTTGAAGAAGGTCTCCGTTGCATTTTAACGCTTCTCCTGAACCGGCACCTGCCTGTTCATCTATAAGATCATATTTTTCGAGTATCGATTTCATCGGTCTTCATATGTTCTTGTTTTTTTGGTTATCTTGTGGTCCTAATTATACTTTTATCTGTCGGTTGCGCACCACGTTGATCAGGCTGCCTTCTGAAATCATTTCAATCTGACGCTTGCTCAAAGTGTGCTGTGTGTCATAGGTTTCATTTTTAGTTTTGTTTATGACTTGGATTCGGTTGCCCTGACGTAAAATGTGACGAACATCGATGATTTCAAGTTCGTTTCCTTGTTCGATGTGGTCGTAGTCGGTAGAATTCACAAAGCTCAATGGCAGCATTCCAAAATTGATCAAATTCTGCCAGTGGATACGCGCAAAACTTTTGGCAATAACAGCTTTGAGTCCCAGATAACGCGGAGCTATGGCTGCATGTTCACGGCTGGAGCCCTGACCATAATTATTCCCTGCTATGATTATAAAGCCCTGCTGCTGGTGTCGCCCAGCCCGATCGTAAAAGCTTGCGTCCAGCCGGATGAATGCGTATTTGCTGATTTCCGGAATATTGCTGCGGTAAGGCAAAATTTGGGCACCGGCCGGCATAATCTCATCGGTGGAAATATCATCGCCAACTTTTAACAGAACCGGGCCCGAAATGCTGTCAGCGAGCGGCTCAAATGGCGGCAGGGGTTTGATGTTTGGGCCCTTTTCCAATTCAATCCCCGTTCCTGAATCCGGGGGAGCCAAGAGCATTTGGGTATTGCTCCGGATGACGTCCGGTTCACAAAAACGGGGATAGTTTAAATTCAGCGTTCGGGGATCGGTGATGACACCGGTTAACGCAGAGGCCGCCGCAGTTTCCGGACTGCATAAATAGACCTGATCCTCCTTTGTGCCGGAACGCCCCGGGAAATTGCGCGGAACCGTGCGCAGGCTGATTTTACCGGTCGCCGGGGCTTGCCCCATGCCGATGCAGCCGTTGCAGCCGGCCTGATGAATGCGCGCTCCGCTGCGGATCAATTTTTCCAACAACCCCAAATTCACCAGATTTTCCAATATTTGTCTCGATGTGGGGTTGACATCAAAAGACACGCGATCATGAACTTGTTTTTCATCCACCATGAGTGCGGGCACGGCAAAATCCCTCAATCCAGGATTGGCGGAGGATCCGATATAAGCCTGATAAATTTCGCGCCCGGCGACTTCGCGGACGGCAACGACATTGCCGGGACTGTTGGGCAGTGCAATCAACGGTTCCAGCCTGGACAAATCGATTTCATCGGTTTCGTCGTAGGCGGCATCCGTATCAGGCAGGATGGAAGTCCAGACTTCCTCCCGACCCTGTGCTCGCAGGAATTTCCGCGTGCTTTCGTCCGACGGGAAAACCGTTGTCGTGGCACCCAGTTCGGTGCCCATATTGGCGATCACATGCCGGTCCATGGCGGACAGGCATGTGAGACCCGGACCATAGTATTCAACTACTTTGCCGTATCCGCCGTCAACACCATGGCGGCGCAGCATTTCCAAAATGACATCCTTGGCGCTCACCCAGTCCGGCAAAGCGCCGGTAAGCTTCACGCCCATGACCCTGGGCATTTTGATGTAGATGGGTTCGCCGGCCATGGCCATGGCGACCTCCAGGCCGCCGGCCCCCATGGCCAGCATCCCCAGCGCCCCGGCGGCCGGCGTATGACTGTCTGAGCCCAGCAGCGTTCGTCCGGGAATGCCAAAACGTTCCATGTGAACCGGGTGACTGACGCCGTTACCCGGGCGGCTGTACCAGACACCGAACTTTTTGCAGGCGCTCAAAAGAAACAAATGATCGTCGGCATTCTTAAAATCGGTTTGCAGAAGATTATGATCCACATATTGGGCCGAAAGCTCGGTTTTGACCCTTGGAATTTGCATGGCTTCAAATTCCAGCATGACCATGGTGCCGGTAGCATCCTGTGTCAGGGTTTGATCGATTCTAAGACCAATTTCTTCTCCTGCTTGCATGCGCCCGTATACTAAATGGTTTGCAATCAATTTTTGGATGACATTCTTTCCCATTTAAATCGCCTCCAGTGAATGAAGTCCCATCACCGTTCTTTAGCCATTAAATTATCTATTTCGCAATTCCTATTTTACGACGAATTTTGGCAAGAACTGGCTCGGCAATGGTTCGTGCTTTTTTTGCGCCTCGTTTCAGAATGCGATCAATTGCACTCGTATTCTTCAGGTAGTTTTTATAGACCTGATGGTCTGCACCGAATTTCGTTAGCAACAGCTCGCAGAGCTCCTGTTTCATGTCGCTGTATACCAGTCCTCCTCGCCCATAAAGCTGCCTTTTGTTTTCCACGGCATCAGGCGGGGCAAAATGCCGCCATATGGCGAAAACATTGCACTTATCCGGGTTTTTTGGCTCATCGGGATGTTTTGAGTCGGTTTCAATCCGCATCACCTGTCTGCGGATGGTCTTGGGATCGGCAAAGATCGGAATGGTATTGCGATAGTTCTTACTCATTTTGCGACCATCCAAACCAGAAATGGTCATCACCTGTTCCTGGATGAGCGCTTGTGGAACCTTCAAAACCTTGCCAAGCCGGGCATTGACCCTGACTGCGATGTCCCGGACGATCTCCAGGTGCTGTCTCTGGTCGAGCCCCACGGGCACCACATCGGTTCCGAACAGCAAGATGTCGGCGGCCATTAACACCGGGTAATTGTACAGCCCCATGTTGAGATTGTCGTCTGCTCCTTTGCCCGCGCTGAGATTCTCTTCCACAGACGCCTTGTAAGCGTGCGCCCGGTTGAGCAGTCCCTTGGAGGTAAAACAAGCCAGAATCCATGCAAATTCAAAAATTTCCCTAATGTCCGACTGCCGGTAAAATACAACGCGCTCCGGATCCAAACCCAACGCCAACCAGGTTGCGGCAACCTCGTATACCCAGTTGTTCAGTTGGTTGCGGTCACGCGTGGTTGTGAGTGCATGATAGTCGGCAATAAAGTAAAGGGCTTGAAATGACCGGGTCAATTCAAGCGCCGGTTTGATCATTCCTAAATAGTTACCGAGGTGGGGCGTGCCGGTCGGTTTTATGCCTGTAAGCGCAATTTTGGCCATCGAGCGCCGCCTTTCTTTCTGACCGTCAGGTGGCTTTAAAATATCTTGCCGGGCCTTTCCGCTTTTGTATAATCAATCGCCATATCCCACCTCTTTAAAACGAACCGGTTTGCATTCATCTCGTTTTTCTTTATCATCGCCCATGATACAATCCTCCATACAAAATCTTTAATACCACTTTGTTGTATGTCAAGGATAAAAAAATTTTCGCCATGCTGGACTCTCACATAAAAATACATATTTTATGAACAAAGCGAATCTGGCTAAAATTCATCTTAGCTCAAAACAAAATTTGTTTGACAAATGAAAAATTATTTAAACAACGATGAAGGTATCAAATTGCTGATTCAAAAATGTCGCAATGAATTCCGGCGATCAGAAAATACAGATTTTTACGCAGATGAGGACTATAAAGCGGCCGAAAGAAAATTTGTGAAATTTTGCTTACTTAATAAAACCTGAGCCTAACGCAAATTAAGTTTTCATTACGAATTGGCGCTTAACAAAGGAAGCTCCATGGAAAAAAATAAGAAAAATATATTCAATCAAGACGATGACCGCCGCATCAGATATTGTCAAAAAGCTCCGGAATGGGCAGAACATGCGAGATTTGATGAGGAAGACGAACCTTGTGATGACGGCAGAACCGGAAAAATTTGTGGAAACAGAGAAGGGGAAAAACCTTGTCCAGTATGAAGCAGCGATAAATTCGCGGGCAGGTTTAGGTTGCGGCATGCTGCGGACCGCAACATATCATTGTGAATTTCATCATAATTTTCTAAAGCTAATTTATGACCATGCCGATAATGATATTACGGCCAAGACAACCATAGCTCTTGGCTTCAGGGGCGCTTCCTGGAAAAGGAGGGGAAGCGCCCTTTTTATTTGGTTACGAATCGTTTTTTTGACAACCGCTAGACAACTCTTTGGCAAGCTTCACAAAATAATCAATTGACTTCGGGTTGCTCATGGAATCGACATTCACCGCCTTTTCTACCGGAATACCCGCCAGGATTTTTCTCACCGGCACTTCCAGTTTTTTGGCATTGAGGGTCCGGGGAACATCCGAAATGGCAAAAATGTCGTCGGGCACATGGCGCGGGGATAATGTGGTGCGAATTTTGTGGTTTATCTTTTTTTTAAGCTCATCATCAAGGTCGATCCCTTCCCTGGTAACAACAAAAAGCGGCATAAAGTACTTGCCGGCCGGCATCTCAACTCCAATCACAAGGCTGTCGGCAACTTCGGCAAGGTCTTCCACGGCAGCATAGATTTCACTGCTGCCCATCCGCACCCCCAGCCGGTTGATGGTGGAGTCCGATCGGCCTAGAATGACCCCGCTTCCCCGGGTCGAAAATTTCACCCAGTCACCGTGCCGCCAGACCCCGGGATACATTTCAAAATAGCTCTCGTGGTAGCGCTTGCTTTCCGGATCGTTCCACAGATACAGCGGCATCGACGGCATGGGCCCGGTAATGACCAGCTCGCCCACGGCGTCAATTAGAGAGGTGCCGTTTTCATCATAGGCCCGGGCATTGACCCCCAGGCACCGGCACTGGAGCTCGCCGGCGCGCACCGGTAGCAGGGGACAGGATCCCAGAAACGCCGTGCAGGGATCGGTACCGCCGCTCACCGACCCCAGCAAAATGTCCTTTTTGACCTTTGCATACACCCACCGGAAGCCTTCCGGCGGCAGGGGTGATCCGGTGGAGCCGACGGTTTTCAGGGTGCTCAAATCATGGCGACTCCCGGGTGCCAGACCCTGGCCCATGCAGGTCGTCAGATAGGCCGCGCTGGTGCCGAAAACGCTCATTTTAGAGTCTTGCGCAAGCTGCCAGAGAACGTCCAGATCAGGATAGCCGGGGCTTCCGTCATATAAAACAGGTGTTGCTCCCCCCAGCAGGCTGCCCTGGAGAATATTCCACATCACCCAGCCGGTGGTGGAAAACCAGAAAAACCGGTCGCCAGCATGCACATCCAGGTGGAGTCCGGTGAATTTCATAAACTCCAGCAAAATACCCCCGTGACCGTGCACAAGGCCTTTGGGCAATCCGGTGGTCCCGGAGGAATAGACCACCCACAGGGGATGGTCAAACGGTACCTGCTCAAAAACCAGCCCATCGCCGCCTTTTAAAAGATCATCAAAAATTAAGGTGTTTGCCAACTTTTCAGACCCGGCGGAGGGATCCAGGTATGGAACAAGGATCGTATGCTCAAGGGTTGGCAACGACTGCTGAAGCCCGGCCAGGGCCGGTCGGCAGTCAAAGCCTTTACCGCCATACTGATATCCGTCCACGGCAAACAGCACTTTGGGCTCAATCTGCTTGAAACGATCAACAACACTGCGGGTGCCGAAATCCGGTGAGCAACTCGACCAGATAGCCCCGATACTGGCGCAGGCCAGGAGGGCCATGATGGTTTGAGGAATATTGGGCATATAGGCAACCACGCGGTCTCCCCGTCTGACACCCAGACTGCGCATGGCTGAGGCAATTGAAGCAACTTTTTGATGGAGTTCTTCCCAGGAAATTTCTATCAGTGGTTGAATTTCCGATTGGAAGATCAAAGCCGGACAATTCACGGTCTGATTGCGAAATACATGCTCGGCATAGTTCAGCTCAGCGCCTTTAAACCATTCGGCGCCCGGCATTTTGCGCGCGGTCAAAACAGCATAAAAAGGCTTGGAGGCCTTGATGTCAAAAAACTCCCAGAGGGACTGCCAGAAATCTTCAATTTCGGTTACCGACCATTGCCAGAGGCTGGTGTAATCCTTAAAGGTTAAGCCCTTTTGGGATTCAAGCCATCGCATGTATCGGGTCATATTGGCCCGCTCGATAACTTCTTCGCCGGGCTCCCATAAAATAGTGCCTTCGCTGATCGGTTCTGAGTCCATGTTTTTCTCCTTTATCCGTATTTATCAGAACTCAAAGCGGATCAGACCGAGGATGCCCTGGGCAGTGTAGCCATTCTGGAACTCGGCCGCGTATTTGACCGGTATCGATAGCCCGTTCTTATGGAAAAGGGTGGCCCCGATTTCGACCACCAGACTATTTCGCTCCACGTCCTGGCCGTCGATTGAAAACTTGGCGCCGGGCGCTCCGGCAAAGGAGGAGGTGGTGACCCGATCGTCGATGTCAAAGTCGTATTTCCAGGCCAGACGCAGTTCGGGCATCAGCTCGAAGTTTTCATAGGCCAACCGTCCGGCAACCACAGCCCCCAGTTGGGATAACAGAGCATCGGTCTGACGGTCGTCAACTCTCAGGTCGAGACTGCCGGCGCCCGATTCGGTAAATCCGTCCTCGTCCAAGTAGAGGTAGTTCAGCGAGGCGAATGGCCCCAGCATCCAGCGGCCGAAACTTGCATTATATCCCCCTTCCAGATAGCCGGAGAAAATGCTGCCGTCATGGTCGCTGTTAGCGTTGCGGTGAATCGCACCGATGGTGATGTTTCTATTGTTAGCATATTCCTGGTAGCCATAGGACAGGGACGCATCCAGGTAATAGTTTTTGGTGAACCAGCTGCCGTACAGGGACCCGATGAAAGCATCGATGTCGCTGTCGCCCATGTTATTATCAAAATCAATGTCGGCTTTCGAGGCACCCAGGCTGACGCCGAGCAGCACCTGATCGGTCAGGAAATGGTCGGTTCCGAGGGTCCCGCCATAAAGGTCATAGTCATATCCCGTGTAACCATCATCGCTGTCCTGGTCGCCCCGCTGTGCGAATCCCTGCAGCCACATACCGTATTTGGGTCGGGTGTCGGCAGCAGCGAAATTCAGGCTGGTGCGCAGGCTGTGCATACGCTGTTGAATGGTCTTGATATACTGCTGGGTGCTTTTGAGGGATGTTTGGGTGGAGTCGTCATAAGAATCCGGACTCAGGCTTGAAAAGGCTGTGTTGAACTGCGGCCCAGACAGATTCTGGAACTCTCCGAACACATACGAAAGGTCACCGGAGGCGCTGGGAAGGATCCTGTCCATATATCGGCCGATAGTTCTTTGGAGCTTGTTATTCGCCACGGTGGTGAAACTCTTGACGACGGGTTCAACCTCAACATGGTCCGGGTATCCATTCGCCTGAAAGCTTACCAGAGCGGTTGGTTCAGGCATAATCTCGTCGCTAAACCAATCCGTGGTTGTGTCGGCCACCAGAACATTGTATTTCGTACCGTTGACAAAAGCCCCGGGTCCCCTGGCGACCTTCAGCGTGCCGGCCAAACCGGCCTCACCGTTAATTTTCAGTTGGCCGGAATCGCCACCGCCATAAACTTTCGTCTGGAACGTGCCATTCTCGGCCAGCTGGTAATTATTGTTAATCTCCAGCGTGCCCTCGTCCACCTCCACGCGCTGCACCGTTGCGAAATTCTCCACCGTGAAGGTACCGGGATCCCGTTTTGTGGCGCTTTCAAAGTCTGAAAAAATAGAATCGGAGGTGCCGGCTCCTTCAAATATGAGAGCATCAATTCCACTCTCGCCGGTTACCTCACCGCTGACCATTGGGCTTCCGGTGAATACTAAAGTATCGTTCCCCTCGCCCAGTTTGATGCTCCCCTCCACCAGAGTTCCTTTGGCAAGAGTAACGTGGTCATTCCCGCCTCCCGTCGCGATGCCGATACCGGGCTCTCTCGCTCCGTTGGCGACGGTACTGGTTATGATCTTGCCACTGTTAATGATGATATCATCGCCCTCACCCGTGATGATCCCCCGCGCCTTAGCTTCGCCGTTCGTTTGTTCGACTGAGGCGCTGACGTTGATTTCCCCTTCGTTGGCGATCTTGTTGTTTCCGTTTCCGGCATCGATGCCTGTTGCAGTGGCAATTTCAGTCGCGCTCCCGCCCGCGGTCGTTGTGACCACCTCGGACTCGACGTCGATGACGCCGGTGTTCCGAATCACGTCGTCCCCGGCGCCTGTACGGATGCCCCGGGCCTCGGCCGACGAGTTCGCCTCTGCGGTTGCCTGTCCCCCGTAGGTCTTGGCCGTTGTGTCGGCCTTCGCGGAAGCCTTCACACGCAGAACACCCACGTTTTCCACGATCGCATTTCCGTCTCCCCCATCGATGCCGGTCGCAAGGGCCGAAGCAACCGATGCTGAAGTCCCGTTTCTGGCGGCAGAGAAGGTATATCCATCGGCAGGAGTGATGACCTTACCTTCCTCATCGAGGACGGCTGTCTTCAGATCACCGGGAAGTTCATCGAGGATGGCGATCGTGCCGGTGGAGGGGTTAAAGCCCACTATGCGCGTAAAGAAATCTTCGTTCTCACCGCTAAGGAAGCGGACCCATTTCCCAACAAGATCCGGTGGGGCTTGGCCTTCTGCCGGTATGAGGGAAGCGTCGACAAAGGTCTTCGAACCTTCATTGCTGTCTCCGGTTACGGTCGACGTATCGTCCTGGTTACCGACTTTGGACCCCTGGGCAAAGGAGCTCGCATCTGCTGAGGCATCCACCTGGATGAGATTGTGATTGAAAACCTGATCCTCACCGCTTCCTGCACGGATGCCCCAGGCGGAAGCCTTGGCTAGGGCATCGGCATCCGCATTGGTTTCGTCGAGAAAACCAAAGAGTGGGATGTAGACTCTTTCAGATATGGCCTGTGCGTTCGTGATCGCATCCGCTGACACTTGGAAGTCTCCCTCGTTGTATGCAACGTTGTTTCCCTGTCCAAGGTCAAGACCTATCACGGTCGAGTCAGCAGTGGCATTGACCGAGTTTTTGACCTCGGCAAGGAACGTGGTCGTTACACCATTAACATCAGCATTGGAGGCGGCTTCAGCATTAATCGAGTTGTTCTCAGCATTGATGAATTGGTCATCGCCTGCGCCTGCGTCCACTCCTACTGAATTGCTAGCGGCTTCAAAAATAAGCTTCTGGTCAGCACTCCCAAAGCCCACCAGCACTCTTTCCGTCGATGAGACGTCCGCCGTCGATCGCGTCGAGACGTTCCCATAATTTTCAAGAAAATCATTAAACTCTCCACCTCGTATACCGGCGGAAAGTGCCTGCGCCCGGCCCGCGGCCTCAATATCTGCTGACCCGAAACTCAGGGACCAGCTGCTGGCGTCGATAGCGCTATCTGCCCGGACATCAATTTCACCCAGATTGGTGATGCTGTCCCTTCCCCCGCCAAGCGTATAGATATCGCCCCTCATCAGCCCTCCTGCAGGCAGTGGATCCGCCAAAGTAAAAGTGCCGGTGTCGGGGTCAAATTCCACCACGCGAGTGGCAAAGTCGGCTGATGAGCCCGATTTGAAAAGGAGTGGTTTGCCCACGATAGCGTCCGGGTCTTCGCCCTTGCGCGAAAGGTCGGTAAACAGGCTGGTTCCCCCATCACTGACATCGGTGACAATTGACTGATCATTGCCCTCGATACCAACCGCATTGACGTTAGATTCAATTCGCGTATCTGCGCGGATATTTCTTGTAACATTGAGTGTAACCGTCTTGACAAGGTTGCTGGCTGAAACAGCAGTTGCGCCCGCATTAACTATCTGGTCGTCACCATCGCCGCCGGCAATCCCCTTCGCCTGGACGGAAGCTGTTGTGGAGGCATCGACCCGGGTGCGCCCACCGACCGTTACATTCAATGATGTGATATCGGGTTCCTTGATCCCATAGTCAAAGAGGGTATATGCGGTGCCCGTCGGCAAATCATATTTGAGGGCATCGCGCAAGGTGAACTCTCCAGTCGTCTGATTGAAGGCCACCACCTGGGTGAAGAAGTCAGAATTCTCGCCTCCCGTGATGCGAATCCATTTGCCTACCAACGCCTGCGGATCACCGAGGGCTGTGAATGATTTATCCGTAATCGTTGTTGATCCGCTCACTTCATCATCGGAAAGGGTCGACCCAGTCTCCTGAACACCGGCCAAAACCAGGACATTGCCCGCATTGTTGATTACGTCGTTCCCCTCTCCCCCGGTGATTCCTGTTGCAGCCGCATTGAGCAGAATCCCTACTTTGCCGTCGACGTTTCCGCCACTCCCAAAGGTCCGGGTCGCCGAAAGGATACGGGGCTTGGCTTTCACAAAAACCGTGTTTGTGTTGAGAACATCATCGTCACCGGCACCGCCGTCGACCCCTTTCGAATAGGCCAGGGCAATGGTTCCGGCATCCGAATAGGCCGGACCATCACTGCTCACAGTGAGAGAATTCACTTTCACCGTACCACCCGCTTCAACCGTCACCAGTTGTTTGTTTAAAATCTTATCATCTCCCGCACCTGCGGTGATGCCCTTTGAAGTGGATTCACCGGCAGCATAGTTGGTTGAAGCAGCCACCGTGAATTCACCACCGAAGGTAGAATGCGCTATAGCCACTGTAGCTGATTTTAGGTCTGTATTCACGATCGCGCTGGCGTTGACCACGCCCTCATTCTCGATTAGGTCTGTTCCGTCATCCCCGCTGATCCCCACCGCTGAAGCCTTTCCTTGCGCTGTGGAGACAGAAAACGCACGTGCATCGGAACTGCCAAAGGTTGATTTGGCAGTGGCCATCGACAACGAGTTGACGGTTAGGTCCGCGTGAGCGGTCGCATTGACATCGCCGAGGTTTTTGATCCGGTCGTCTCCGCTGCCGCCGATGATTCCCGCTGCATCAACCGCTCCTTCGAGTGCGGCAGCCGTGGTCGTAAGGCTGCGGGAACTCCCGAAGGTGGCTTTTGCCTTGGCACGCGATTCAGAGGTCACTGTACCTGCAGATATGGCAGTCACTGTCAGATCGTTGTAATTGGTAATCACGTCATCTCCATCGCCGCCGTCGATCCCCCTGGCAATCGCTTTCTTGGTTGCAGAAGCGTCTGATGCGGCCTTGCTCGATGCACCCCCAAAAGTCACCGCAGCATCAACATAGGAGTTCGCGGTGACCGATCCAATGGATTCAGCTTCAACCGTGACAAGGGCGAGACTGGTAATCACGTCATCGCCAGTGCCGCCAGAGATGCCGGTAGCCTCTGCCCGGACGTTTGCTGAAGCATCGGACACGCCTATACCGGAGGCGCCTCCAAAAGTAACATCCGAATCAACATTCGACGTAGATTTGACGGAGCTGTCAGCTTTGGCTTTGACCGTGAGGGTGTTTTTGTTTGTAATAGTGTCATTGTCGGCACCGCTAGTGATTCCGATTCCGTCAGCCAACACGTTCGCTGAAGCATCGGACACGGCCTTACCCTTGGCGGAACCGATGAAAGTGGTGCTGTCGGCGGTGGAAGTGGATTGGGTAATGGCCGACACCGTGGCGGTGACAGAAATCGGTCCCTCGTTGATGATTACGTCCGCGTCGCTCTGGTCGAAAGTCAGTTCCGAGGTGCCGCCCCGGATGCCGATACCGGTGGCGGTAACGTTCGTCGCAGCACCTGCCGCCGACTCGCCGGAACTCGCCCCGGCGATATTAAACCCACTGTTGGTCGCCGAGGTGGCCTGGGTGTCGGCATTGGAGAGGGCGTTCAGGATAATTGCCGCATTACTGTTGATTCTATCATTGCCCTCACCGCCGTCGATCCCAACGGCCAGTGAATTGGCAATCGTTTCCGCCCGGGATTGCGCTTCCTGGACATTCAAACCAAGGCTGACTCCCGTAACGGTCGAGGAACGCGATCGGCTTTTTACGAAAGAGTCTGCGGTGACGTCAAGGGTGCCCCTGGCTGTGATGATCTCACCGCCTGTGCCGCCGTCGATGCCTCGCGCGAGGGCTTCGGCTGTTGATGAACTGTTGGCTTCTGCGGACTGGAGTGCCGCTCCCACAGAAAGGATATTGTAATTTTGGGCCGTGCTAATGGCTGTGCCTTTCGAGAGAGCTTTGACGGTTAATTCGCCGTCGGTCGAGATTTCGTCGGCATCACCACCACTGTCGATACCGGTCGCGAGGGCCCTGGAGAGAGAAGAAGCGTCAGATTGCGCTCCGCCCTGCGATGCACCAAGGCTCAAGGAAACCTTGGTGGTTTTGGCCAGGCCCACGGCCTCGGAACTGGAAAAGGCTTGTATGGGACCGCTGTTGCTGATCCAATCGCTCCCCTGGTCCGTCTCAATGCCCTTGACGGTTGACAACGCAATGCCGGAAGCGTTAGAAGATGCGTCACTGAAACTCCCTCCAATAGTGATCCCGACATCGACCGTTTCACTTGCAGCCCTGGCTTTAGCCATGGCATCAGGCTTTTCAGGATCGTAAGGATCGGTGCCAACGGTTAAGGCGCCGGTATTGTAGACCCAGTCATCCCCCGTGCCGCTCCTGATGCCGGCAACGTCCACCACTGCGGTTGAAGAAGTGTCTGAAGAGGACTCGCCCATACTGGCCCCCAACGTTACATCAACTTTGACGGTGGTGCTTCTGGCGCTGGCACTTGCCATGCTTCCCGTCCCCATGGAATCTGGTCCGACGGTGATATCACCGGTGTTGTAGATCCAATCGGCGCCTGAGCCACTGCTTATACCGGCTGCGTCCGCCTCGGCCAGGGCCGCGGCATTTGATGAAGCTTCGCCCATAATTAATCCGGCAGCGATACCGACGGTTACAGTCGTGGCGCCTGCCTCAGCATTTGCCATCGGGCCCAGATCTTCCAGGCCTCCGGTGGTAATGGTTGCCGTGTTGTTAATCCTGTCGTTCCCCTCACCGCCTTCAATGCCGGTCGAGTTCGCCATGGCGGTGGCTGATGAGTCGCCTGTTCCGATGGTGTCCGCTACCCCAAGCCCAATAGTGACGCCAACCGTTGTGCTGGATGCTCCGGCATCAGCTTTCGCCGTAGCCTTGATCTCACTGGCATTGTCAATTGTATCGTTTTCTAGGCCACCATCGATCCCGGCGGAGTATGAAACGCTGGAAGCTGAAGAATCAGCGACTGCGGCACCCTTGGCCATGCCCACAGCACCGGTGCCCTGGACCGTCACGCTTTCCGCATCGGAAAGCGACTGGGCAAAAGTCGTGATCGGGTTTGCGGAAGAGGAGATCCTGTCGTTACCTTCACCGCCATCAATGCCGATGCTTTGCGATATCGCCCGGGACGAGCTGTCGGCAACCGCTTTGCCTTCCGCCATACCTTTCATGGCCCCGGCCAAGCCCACACTGACGGCCGTTGCCCGTGCATCTGAGGAGGAAAGAAGGGTGATTGCACCTTGATTGTCGATGATGTCATCCTTTGCTCCGCCATCGATCCCGATCGCGTCTGCGGAGGAGATGGCGCTTGAATCACTTAAGGCGGATCCCTCGGCTATACCTTCGCTGGCGACCGTGATACCAACTGTCACCCCCACGGTTTTGGCCTTTGAAGTCGCGTTGCCAAAGATCATTGCCAGATTGGTGATTTCATCCGAACCATCACCACCGGCAATCCCGATGGCCGCGGCATCAGCCGTGGTGGAGGCCTTGCTCAGGGCTTCTCCACCGGCCTGACCCCGCAAGGTCCCCGCAACCGTTACGGAGACTGCTGTACTGGTCGCGTCCGCGTCCGAAAAGAGTTGGATCACACCACTGTTGTCGATGGTGTCATCATCCTCCCCGCCATCAATACCAGCAGCCATGGCCTTTGCGACTGTGGAGACGTCGCTCAGCGAACCCCCCTCGGCCACCCCATTACCGGTGACGCTGACACTTGCAGCTACGGAAACCCCCTCGGCGTCGGAATCCACATCTGCCGTGATAGCCGCCGTGTTGGTGATATGGTCCAGGCCACTCCCGCTGCTAATCCCGGTGGCGGTTGCTTCGGCTGTAGTGGTGGCTTTGCTCAACGCCTGACCCTCTGCCGTGCCATTCATGCTACCCGTAATGTCCAGAGATGCGGCCACGCCCAGTGCTTTCGCGTCGAGCTCGTCTTCTCCTACACCTTGTTTCATCAGGGTGATCGTGCCTGCATTGTCGATCGTGTCATTGCCTTCGCCACCATTGATACCAGTAACTGTGGAATTGGCGCTGACGCTGGCATCGGCCTGGGCCTCTCCCTTGGCCTCACCTCTCATGCTCCCTGCTACGGTTACCGCCACCGAAACGCCCGTGGCATCGGAATTGGCCAGAAGCGCGATGTCACCCCGGTTGTCGATCGCGTCGGCATCCGCGCCACCATCAATGCCCGTGGCCGCCGCATTGGCCGTAACACTGGCATCGCTTAAGGCGGCGCCGGTGGCGTTGCCCTCTTTGCTTAGCCCTACAGTGACGCTCACACCCACCGCCGTCGCACCAGCGTCAACATTTGCAACTATCGCACCGCGGTTTTTGATCTCATCCTTGCCACCAGCACCCTTGATTCCTGTGGACGTGGCTTCGGCCAGGGCGCTGGCGTCGCTCAGCGCCGAACCCTCGGCGTTGCCCTGCATGCTGCCCGTAACCGTCAGACCCACACTTACCGCCGTCGCACTGGCGTCTGTCTCATCATCCCCAATACCATTCATCAGGCTGATCGTGCCTGCATTGTCGATCGTGTCATCGCCCTCACCACCGTCGATCCCGATCGTTGATGCCGCGGCCGTAACACTGGCGTTACTCGCCGAGGACCCCGCCGCATCGCCTTTCATCGTCCCGGCTACATCCAGGGCCACTGACACCCCCGTGGCGTCAGAGTTGGCCAGAAGCTCGATGTCTCCCCCATTGTCGATCGTATCATCGCCTTGACCGCCATCTATTCCCGTGGCCGCCGCATTGGCCGTAACACTGGCATCACTTAAGGCTGAGCCCTGCGCCTCAGCATCAGGGGACACATCCCCCTCCTTGGTAAAGCCTACCTTCAGACTCGCCGCCACCCCCGTCGCACTCGCATCGACCGCCGAGGAAAGCTGCGACCAGTTGTCGATCCTGTCCTGCCCGCTGCCGCCATCAATGCCGGTGGCCGCCGCATTGGCCGTGACGTTGGCGTCGCTCAGGGCTTTGCCCTCGACGTTGCCCTTCATGCTGCCCGACACCGTCAGACCCACACTTACCCCCGTTGCGCTGGCATGCGCGTTGGTTGTGGTCCCAAGAGCTTCATTGATGATCTCATCATCGCCCTCACCACCGCTGATGCCGCTGGCCGCCGCATTGGCTGTCGTCGACGAGTCGCTCACCGAGGAGCCCGCCGCATCGCCTTGCATCGTGCCCGCTACATCCAGCGCCACCGAGACACCCGTCGCCTCAGCATCAGCGCTAAGGCCGATGTCACCCCGGTTGTCGATCGCGTCGGCATCCGCGCCACCATCAATGCCCGTGGCCGCCGCATTGGCCGTAACACTGGCATCGCTTAAGGCGGCGCCGGTGGCGTTGCCCTCTTTGCTTAGCCCTACAGTGACGCTCACACCCACCGCCGTCGCACCAGCGTCAACATTTGCAACTATCGCACCGCGGTTTTTGATCTCATCCTTGCCACCAGCACCCTTGATTCCTGTGGACGTGGCTTCGGCCAGGGCGCTGGCGTCGCTCAGCGCCGAACCCTCGGCGTTGCCCTGCATGCTGCCCGTAACCGTCAGACCCACACTTACCGCCGTCGCACTGGCGTCTGTCTCATCATCCCCAATACCATTCATCAGGCTGATCGTGCCTGCATTGTCGATCGTGTCATCGCCCTCACCACCGTCGATCCCGATCGTTGATGCCGCGGCCGTAACACTGGCGTTACTCGCCGAGGACCCCGCCGCATCGCCTTTCATCGTCCCGGCTACATCCAGGGCCACTGACACCCCCGTGGCGTCAGAGTTGGCCAGAAGCTCGATGTCTCCCCCATTGTCGATCGTATCATCGCCTTGACCGCCATCTATTCCCGTGGCCGCCGCATTGGTTGAGACGCTCGCGTCGCTCAGGGCTGCGCCAGAGGCGTTACCATCTTGAGTAATAGCTATATCTACAGCCACACCTACGGCCGTTGTCCTGGCGTCGGCATTGCCAATGATTGTCCCGCGGTTGGTGATTACATCGAGCCCCAGACCACCGTCAATCCCGATGGCCGTGGCATCGGCCGTGGCACTGGAATCACTCAAAGCTTGGCTTTCGACGTCCCCTTCAAGGCTGCCCGAGATCGTCAAGGCCACGCCAACCGCCGTCGCATCAGCACCAGCATTCGCACCGATGCTGCCATTATTTGTAACCCGGTCATCACCACTTCCGGCGTCAACCGCAGTAACCACCGCAGCGGCAGTCGATTCAGCGCTTTGCTGGTTGTCCCCATTAATCTGGGAATTGTCTTCAATTACGATGGTATCATCGCCTTCATAGCTGATGATACCATCATAGGCTGCTGTGCTGATGATAGTGTCGTCCTGTGGGGTGCCGTGCAGAATTTCTGCATAGCAGTGAGGTAGGTAGAAGACGGACGAACAGAAAGAAAAGAAACAGGTAACCAACAGGAACGAAAGTCGATATTTCCCCATAGCACTTCCCCCTTTTATGGCAGGTCAACTAATTGCCTTGCCAAGTGCTTGTATAAACTTTATCGCTCTGTAAATGTGGTAGATTTGTTTAAGATCTGAATTTAAAATGCAAAAATCGTACACAAACCCCATTAATTAATATTAAAAAGATATCAATAGGATATGGAATTACTCCTTGGTGGTTGTGTAGAAAATACTCCTATCTTGGGGAAAAAAAGTAATAAATAGGATTCGGTTTCGATTAAAATTATAAAACTATCCAAGTTATAGTGTAATGTCAACTCAGAAAGTTAACATACTAGAGGCCATGGTTTATTAGAGGCTAAACAGAATAATCAGCCCCTGATCAAATCAGTATTTATCGAAATAATCTTGATTTTCGTTCAATTTATTGTATCTGATGTGATCGGGTTAGCCATAATTTGGCTAAACCGGGAAATAATCAGCAGGAGTGTACTCTATGAACCAACCCATCGTCATTATCGGTATCGGAGAATTGGGCGGTGTTTTTGCAAAAGCCTTCCTGCATGCCCGCTATCCTGTTTATCCGGTAACCCGCAGGATGGATATTGCCCAGGCCGCTAAAACGATGCCGGACCCGCAGCTGGTGCTGGTGGCCGTGGCCGAAAAGGACTTTCCGTCAGTCATGCAAACCATCCCCGTCCCGTGGCGCAACCGCATCGGATTGCTGCAAAACGAATTGCTCCCCGGCGACTGGAAGTCATATCATATCGATGCCCCCACCGTTATCTGCGTCTGGTTTGAAAAGAAAAAAGGCATGGACGCCAACGTGCTCATCCCCTCGCAGGTTCATGGCCCTCAAGCCAGGCTGGTTGCGGATGCTTTGTCCGGCATCGATATCGCCGCTGAGGTATTGGCCACTGCAGATGACCTCCTGTATGAACTGATACGCAAAAATGTGTTTGTGTTCACCATCAATATCGCCGGCCTGGTGCTGCCCGACGGCGCCACCACCGCCGGCCTCTGGACCCGGCACCAGGAACTGGCGCTTGCAATAGCAGATGAGGTCATTGATGTGCAGGAATGGCTGAGCGGCGCAATTTTTGATAGGAAGCGCTTAATCGACGGCTTGGTTGAAGGCATCAACGGTGATCTGCATCACAAATGCAAAGGCCGCTCCGCCCGGGGGCGCCTGGAGCGCGTGATTGCCACAGCTGACGAAGCCGGACTCGAGATCTCCGGCATCAGGCAAATTCAAACGCGCATATAGCCGGGGTCTTATTCCATTATTGGTTCATCATTTGTCTGGCTTTCAGCATATTCTCCCGGGCGCTCTGGTTACGAGGGTCTATTTCCAGAACCTTTTCCCATTCTCCGATGGCCTGTCCCAGATTGCCCTGGATGGCCAGGGCAACGCCGAGGTTGTTGCGGGCCTCGAAATCAGCAGGGTCCAGTTCGGTGACTTTGCTGAACTGCCCAATAGCTTTGTCAAGGAGCCCCTGATGTTGATAGATGATGCCGAGGTTAAAGTGCACATTGGGATAGGCCGGGTTTATCTGAATGGACCGCTGATAGCTTTGAACGGCCTTGTCAAGGGCGCCCTGCTGATCATAAACCACACCCAGGTTGTAATGGGCCTTATAGTCATCCGGATAGATGGCGATAGCCCGCTTGTATTCTTCGATGGCCTCATCCAGGCGCCCCAGCTGCTGATAAGCGTGGCCGAGGCTCCCATGGGCGACGCTGCTGTGGGGTGAGCTTTTGACCGTTTTGGACCACAGGGTTAATCCGTCCTTCCAATCCCGATTTCGCGCAATGGTCACGGTTGAATACAGGCCAACGATGGTAATGACCAATAGGGGCGTTATCATTTTAGAAGCCCTTGGCCGTGACAATCGCGATTTGAGGACGTCATTTAAAACAACGGCAACTACCACACAAAAGCCTTGGAGGGGAAGATACAGATAACGGTCGGCAAAAGGATTGAACAGGGGGATCAGATTATAAACCGGAAACAGGGTAATTAAAAACCACCAGATGCCGAAAAAGATAGCCTTTGACTTTTTATAGGCCACAAAGCTGGCTGCGACCAGCCCCGACACCACAACGAGGCCGATAAGATTATCAGTCGCGAAAAAACCGTCGGGATAGGAAAACACATAGTCGGCATTGAGGCCGGCAGGGAAAACCGCCAGCTTAATAAAGCTGTAAATATGAGCCGGCAAATAGATGATTCTCTCAACCAGGCTGCCGTAAAAGGGTTTGATGGATTCCCCGGGTTGGTAGAAGGCCACAAACCGCAGGTACAAATAAAACATGCTGACGGCAACATAGCCCGCATAAAAATATATTCTGTCTTTAATGGTGCGCAGAATTAAATTTAAAGAAAGGGGTCGCCCGCCGCTATCTCTAATCGCCAGATCATACAAAAAAATTACGGCCGGCAGAGTGATGGCCATTTCCTTTGACAGCAGGGCCAGAAGAAATGAAAACAAGGACAGAATATATACCTTGATACAGGATTTGACCTCTGCGGTGTTTATGCCGGTGTAACCGATAAGGGCCAGGAGAAAGAAAGCGGCCGTCAACAGATCTTCATTGTAGGAGATGGCATCAACCGCCTCGCTAAGTGCCGGATGGCAGGCAAATAACAATCCGGCAATCACTGCGGAATAACGATTTTTTATAATTCTATCGGCAAGCAGATAAACCAAAATAACATTGAGCACATGCAGTAAAACGCTGAACAGATGATAATAGCCGGCGTTGAGTTCGCCGACTGAATAAATCAGGTAATAAGACAGGGTTGCCACCGGCCGATAGCTTGCTTCTCCGGAGGCGATATTGAAGTAGGAACGACTGAAAAGGGAAGGCAAATTTTTCCCGGGATGCCGGATGTACTTATTTTCAACAATGGTGGCATAATCATCATAAACAAAACCGTTGGTCAAAGAATTAAAATAAACGGCCAGACTCACCAGCACCAGGATGGTGACGGGCAGCAAATGGCTTGCTGAAATCCCGGAATTTCCGATACCTGGCTCCGGGACTTGTTCTTTGGATTGAGAATTTCTTGGTTGATTCATATTTGAGAGATTAATTCGAATACGGTACTGACCTGTGCGATTTCCTTACCGGATTACGGCATAGCGGTCAAGGGCGATGCCTAAAAAGATATTTCTATGATGGTATTATGTTCGTCGTTTACTGTATAATTGTGTCGTGCTGTTAGCAGCTCACCTTGACGTTTTTGATTTGTATAGGATATTATGGATTCATGAAAGCAAAATACAGACTGTGCAAACTGCCGGTAGAATCTCGACGGATTCCTGGCATCATACTTGCTAAGACAAGGATCGTCCATGAAAGATGAATGGATCCAGGCTCTGGGAGCAATGACCTATGGAATTTACGTTCTAACCTCCTTTTATAAACAAGAGGTCAATGCAATGATTGCCTCCTGGGTTTCCCAGGTCTCCTATGATCCGCTGTTGATCATGGCGGCGGTGCACACCCGTCGCTATTCTCATCACCTCATTGAAAAAAGCGGGTGCTTTGCCCTGCATGTATTGGCCCGCGATCAAGCGGATCTTTTAAAACGCTTTAAGGGATCCGATCCCAAAGCAAAATTTTCTTCCATTCAATGGAACCGCGGAACAACGGGATGCCCAATCTTGAAAGAATGTATCGCCTATTTTGAATGCGAGGTGATTGAAAAATCCAGACCCGGCAATCATACTCTTTTTGTCGCTGAGGTGGTCGACGCGCGGGTTGTGGCCGAAAGCCGACCGTTCAGCAGTCTGGATTATAATGGTACGTATTTGGGCAAATCATAATGAATCACCAATTTAATCAAATCGTTGGACAAATCAGCCGTGTTGTTCTGGGAAAAGAAGATCAGATCCGCCTGGCGCTGACCTGTCTGCTGGCCAAGGGGCATCTTCTGATCGAAGATATACCCGGAATCGGCAAAACCACCCTGGCCAAGGTGCTCTCCAAATGCCTGGGTTTAAACTTCCGTCGAATTCAATGCACCAGCGATATGCTGCCGGGTGATATTCTGGGGGTATCCGTGTTCGAGCGCAAAAGCAGTTCATTTCTTTTCCATCCGGGTCCTATTTTCTCCCAGGTGCTGCTGGCTGATGAAATCAATCGGGCAACACCCAAAACTCAAAGCGCTTTGCTGGAAGCAATGGAAGAACGCCAGGTTACGGTGGAAGGTAAAACCAGGGCCCTGGACCAGCCGTTCTTTGTGATTGCAACCCAGAATCCCATCGAGCAGTCCGGAACCTTTCCGCTGCCGGAAAGCCAGCTGGACCGGTTTTTAATGCGCATCGATCTCGGATATCCGAATCGGGCGGCTGAAAAAATGCTTCTATCACTGGGCGAAACCAGAAGTGCGCTTGATGATATGCAGCCCATGCTGACCAACAAGGATGTCCTGGCGCTGCAGCAGCAGGTCAGCGAAGTAAATGTTTCCGATGCCCTGCTGGAGTATGTGCAGGATCTTCTGGGGTTTACGCGCCGATCGCCTCATTTTCATGTCGGTCTTTCACCGCGTGCCGGCCTCAACCTGCTCATCGCCGCCAAATCAAGCGCATTTCTGCAGCAAAGAGATTATGCCCTGCCTGAAGATTTACAGCAGGTAATGCCCTGGGTCGTTGGACACCGCTTGCGTTCTCGGGACGACGGCGTTGAATTCCCAAGGGACAGACTGATGTCGATTTTGTTGGAAGTGCCGGTCCCGTAATCTCGAATCGGATCCACCAAAGGCAGTTTACAGATTTTTGGAGCGCTGGATAATGTCAGGCTATTCCGCCGGATCTTTTGCTATCAATCACAAATTCCCGACACGTCTTCCGCTTACCCTTCAAATAAGGGTGATTCGGATCCGGCCGACCCGCCACGGGGTGGTTTTCATCGTTCTGGTTTTGGCGATGTTTCTGGGATCTCTTAACTACGGCAATAACCTTGGTTTTCTGCTCACTTTCCTTCTGGGAAGTATGGCGTTTGTATCCATTGCCGACACCTATAAAAACGCTGCCGGTATAACAATTGTGTCCTCATTCGCCCGACCGGTTTTTGCAGGTCAAAGGGCAGTCTTTGAGTTTATCATATCCGGGGGCGCCGCCAACAGAGTTCGTATCGGCTTTGCTTTTGAAGGTCACCCAATCGCTTACCACGACTTCGCCGGGCATACGGATAACCGCATCCAGGTTTTCACCCGCGCAGTATCAAGGGGAATCTTCAAACCCGGGCCGTTGTTGATCCATTCAGATTACCCTCTCGGGCTATTTCGGGTCGCTGCGCGAATAGACCCGGACCTTGAGTGTATCGTCTATCCCAAACCTTTGCCCGGCAATGTGAAAACAATAGACGCAAGATCTCCAGACGGCAAGGATGTAACCTATAGCGGTCCAGGCGCTGACGATTTTACCGGACTAAAGAGCTATGCTCAGGGAGATCCTGTCCAACGAATTTCGTGGAAAGCCTCATCCCGCGGACAGGGCCTTTTCACCAAAGATTTTAGCGGGCAATACGATTCAGCCGTCTTTCTGGACTGGCATTCGCTGAAAGGGCCTGATCCGGAGCAAAAACTAGCATTGCTGTGCCACATGGTTCTCAAAGCCTATCAAAATGACTTGAGTTTTGGCCTCAGGTTGCCCGGCAACAGCCTCGGGCCAAGTAGAGGCAGAGGCCACAAAATACGCTGTCTGAAGGCCCTGGCACTTTTTAACACGTCTGGGAATTTTTCAATTGAATCCAATGGCGCGCGAAGCAAATTAGCTTGAGCCGTGCAGACCAACAGAAACATAGCGCTGCATCTCGGCGCACTGGCAATTGCCTTTCTGCCCCATATTCCGCGTCTGCCGCTGTGGGTCGTGTTCTGGTGCGCGATCGCCTGGGGTTATGTTCTGGTGGTCACAAAATATCGGCTGCCCCTGCCCGGTAAAGCCCTGCGCCTGGTCCTGACAATCGGCGGTACGGCAGCTGTTTTACTGACCAGCGGTTTCAGCCTGGACAGATATTCCAGCGTGGCCTTGCTGTGGATCATGGCCAGCATCAAACCCATGGAAATCAGGACATACCGCGATGAAATGGTCACGATTTTTCTGATTTATTTTCTGGCCATCTCCAGCCTGTTTTTTGCCAGCAGTTTTGCCATGGGTCTTTACATGGCTTTTCCTCTAATAGCAACAACGGCGCTTTTGATCCACCTTCATCAACCCCGCAGCAAATTCAGCAGTAGCCTGGGATTGTCCGCAACGCTGATGCTAAAAGCGCTTCCCCTGACACTTATCCTCTTTATTGTATTTCCCCGAATACACGGCAGTTTGTGGGGGATGCGCAGTCCGGCAACCGCCCGCAGCGGCTTTTCCGATCGCCTGACGCCGGGATCCGTCACCCGTCTGGTCCGCAACAACGATATCGCCTTCCGGGTGGAGTTCGACGGCCGGATACCGGAGCCGGATCGCCTTTACTGGCGAGGTCTTGTGTTCTGGTTTTTTGACGGTCAGTCATGGCAACCCAGCAGAAATAACCTCTACTTCGATAGACCGCTGAAGGGACAAAATTCAGTAGCGTATACGATTACCCTGGAACCTCACAACCAACGCTGGTTGTTTGCCCTCGACCTGCCGTATAAATCCGGATCCAGGGCCTTATTTTTATCGGATCATACCTTAACCTCACCCTGGATCGTAAGCCAGCGGATTCAATACAGGGTACAATCTTACATCACATACAACACGGGCCAGTTGTGGGAAGGGGAGTCTGCGGCCCTGCAAACCCCATGGGGTTCCAATCCGCAGGCGGCCGCCCTGGCACGCAAATGGCGGGCTGACGCAAAGTCCATGGCGGATGTCGTAGACATGGCCCTTCAGCATTTTCGAAATAATGATTTTAACTACACACTGAATCCACCGCCGCTCGGTCTTGAATCCATTGATGATTTTCTTTTCAAAACCCGCAAGGGGTATTGTGAGCACTATGCCTCTGCCTTCGCTTTTTTGATGAGGGCGGCCGGTATTCCGGCCCGGATTGTAGCCGGCTATCTGGGTGGTGAGCTCAACCCCTATGGGAAATATCTTATCGTTCGGCAATCCGACGCCCATGTCTGGGCGGAAGTATGGCTGCCGGGCAAAGGATGGGTGCGGATTGACCCCACCCTGTCGGTTGCACCGCAAAGGGTCTCACAGGGTGCGGCGGCGGCCCTGCCGCCTGAGGAGCGATCAACCCTTAAGGCCTTCACCGGTTCAGGACCGCTTGCAAAGTACTGGTTAAATCTGGAGTTCGGCTGGGATGCCGTCAACAATCAATGGAATAAGTGGGTGTTGGGGTATTCCAAAAATATGCAAAAAACGCTTTTTTCCAAAATCGGAATAAAGCCCGGTACCTGGGCGGGGCTGGCAAAAACCATTATGCTTGGCATCGGATTGATGGGGGCACTATCGATTTTATATTTTTTCCGGTTTATCGGCAAGCCCCCCGGGCAAACCGATACCGTCCAGAATGTCTATTTGAAATTTTGTGACAAACTCGATCGAATCGGGCTGGCCAGAACGCCATCCCAAGGGCCGCTGGATTTTGCTGAAACGGTGATCGCGGTCCGCAAAGACCTGAAAACCAGGGTCCTGGATATCGCCAACCTCTATGTTTATTTGCGTTACGCCGGCAACGGAAATGAAGATGACCTAAAGCGATTTAAAATGCTTGTAAAACAGTTTAGTCCCTAGGTTAAAGCAAACTATCCTGCTGCAGGTTTAAGATTGACATTAAGTCCAAACTAAAGCTAATAAGGAGATAAGCGGTTAATTTTACTACACTCTGTACTAAACCCGGGTCGCCTCTGGCGTGCGGGTAAACCTCTGAACCTCGAAACCATGAACCCAGAACCCTGCCTGCCCTGCGAAACCTGGAAGGCGAAGCAGGAAACCCTTTAACCTTTCATCCGGGGGTGTTCGCCAATGCTAAACATCCTGCAATCCTTCCTGGCTTTCGCGGCAACCATGCTGGTGTTAGCCACTCTGGTTACTTTCACCATCGAAATTGTTGATCGTATCTTCCAGCGGCGACACCGTGTTTTTACTCACCTGCTCCATCAGCTTTTCAAAAAAGAATTGCAGCCGCTGATTGAGAATAATATCAAGGCCCGACTTGGTGTAGACCCTGATAGGATCAAAAACGAACTTGAAACCCACCTTGAAATTTTTCTAAATGAAATTCGCAACTCCCCTCTCAAACCGGATGAAGATAAAAACCCCCTGACCTGGTTTGGCGGATGGCTCCGCTGGTTTGGTGCTGACCGCTCTGACAAACTCACCACCGAGGAGTTTATTCGACGGTTCGCCAGAAGCCAAATCGGCCGGGAAATCTATGGTCAGACTGCCGGTCGTATAGACAAGTTGATCGATTCGGTATGCCTTCGTTATGAAGAGCTATCCAATGCGATGCGCGAGTATATTAAAAGCTCGAGCTCAATTTTATCGATTGCAATCGGCATCATCCTTGCCCTTACGATCAATATAGACGCCCATCGGCTCTTTAATTTCTATATCCAAAATCCCGATGTGGCTGAAAAGGTGGCTGAAAACGCAAGCGCCTATGCGGATGCCTATAAGGATGCGCAACAGCGACTCAACGAGGCCCTGGCCGCTCTTGACAGGGAAGAAACCGTCAGCGCCGAATCAAAAGCAGCAACCAGGCTGGAAATCAAAGCCCTTAAAAAAAGACTGGAAACTGTACCGGCCACCGTCGCCGCATTAAAAGCGGAGGGTATCCCCATTGGATTCGATTACTTTCCCTATTGCCGTTTCCGCACTAGGGAAAAGGTGGACACTGTAGACGTCTATCCCTGTTTGGACGCGGACCAACGTTTCAGGGCTGTCACCTCCGCCGTTTCAGGCAGCGGCCTGTGGCCGGATTACCTGTTGTGGGTCATTAAAATAATTATCACAGGGGTCTTGATCGGCCTGGGCGGCCCCTTCTGGTATGATGCCGTCCGCGGCCTGGCGCGCGCCACCCAGATGCTGCGCGGCCGTGCTGAGCCTCAAGAAGCGCCGGCCGGCAGTCTGCCCGGCGAAAAAACGCCGGCGAAACCGGCTGAAATTTTCGAACGCTATGTCGAAAAAGATGATATCCTGCCCAGTCAGCAGAGGGTTTACCCAGGCCCCCGCTGGCGACCGCCGGCAGACGCCGTCTTGTCTGAAATCCCCGGGGATAATGCCGACCCGGCCGGCGAAATCGTTTCCACGGCAGCCGCGCCTCGAAAATCAACCAGATAAAAAAAGAGGTTTGCCATGCCTGTATCACCAGAACTCGTTATCTTTGCCATCCGGGCTGCAGTGCGAATAGGCCGCGCTGCGCAACTTGAACTCGAAGACTACATCCGCAACCGCGCCATGACCATGCCTCAGATATTGACAATCGATATCCATCCTGTCGAACGGTTGCGCACCGAAATCCAGCATCGCAATCTCGTCGATGATGCGTTTAAGGCCATCTATCGGCGGTATTTGGAGGCTGCCTCTATCGACAAACGGCACCAGGCGGAACTCGATATTTATGCCTTCGCCCTTGACAAAGGCCTGGTCGCCCATGCCGAGCAGGCCATCGAAGAGCAGGGTCTGGTGACTATACGGCAGTGGTCCGAGGAGGCCGATAAAGGCGTGCCGCTGGCGCGTATCGGTCTTGCCATGGTCGAAGTCGCTTTAGACTACATTATCACCAACCCGGGAATTTTCGGAGTCGGAAGCAATGGTGAACGATTCGTCCGCGCCATGGCCGGAGCCATTGACGAAATCCTTCCCGATTCGGATTCGCCGGGCAATGTCATCCTGACCCCGGAACAACTCTTCGGTGAGCGCTCCCTGGCCATTTTCATGCATACCGGGCTTTCCACCCTCCAGGCTCACATTGCCGAAAATGTTGAGGAAGAACACCTGCGCGACATTGCCGTTTCCGTACTGCAGCCGCTAATCGCCAATTTCCGGGACCAAACCATTGAACGCAAGAATCTAAACGATTTCCGGGATCTACTGCTGGGACCCATGGCCCAGGAAGCGATCAATGCCGTGGTTCGACATCAGCGACAGTTTTTAGGCAGCCGCTTTGCCAAAAACAGCGGCATGGGGGCTGTGACGGAGGCAATTCTCAAGACGGTTGCGCAGGAGGGTGACATCCGCAACGTTTTGGAACGCGAAGTGTGGGTTTCGATGTACGGGGCGATTCTCGATGTCGGCATCGAGCGACCCGAGCTCTTCGTCAAGGACGATTCAGCCGAAGTGTCCGACTTCGGACACAACCTTGTGCAAACAGTGGCGATTCGACTCAAAAAAATGACCCCGCCCTTCACTGCAACGGTTGCCGCAACGGTGGCCGCTGATGCCATCAGCGTTTTAAGCCGCCACACCGTAATCCTATTTGATCAGGATTCCCCCTGGGAAAAAGTGGCCGGTGAGGCTGTCGGCAGTATCCTGGATTCGATCAGCACCGGCATGCAGGATGGTCTGGAAAAAGAGACCCTGAAAAACGGATCTGTGCTCGACGGCGAAACGATCCTTAAACGGGTGTTCTCCGAGGATCAGGTTGCAGCTCTGGTGCACATTGTCACGGATCAGGTGGCTAAAACCCCCGGAATGCTGACCGGTCGGGACACCCGTGACGAAGTCAAGGCGCTGGTGGCGGGCATTGCTCGCGCCATCAGCGACAGCAACCGCGCCCTGCTGTCGGCTGACGACTGGCTGGAGGTGGCAGCCGTTGTCGCGCAGGAGGCTGCGAAAAATCCCGGCCGTCTTTTCAGGATCATCGAGGACAACGGCACCCCCGTCACCCCCGAAAAAGAGTTTGGCGTGCGCCTGATCAAAAGGCTGTTAAATGCTGCGGCAACCGACTTCCGTGCCCGCGGCCGCGCGCAGGGATCGGTCCTGTTCGGGGAGACCCTGGGTATCGTCATCAAAGAAACCATTACAACGGCAGCCGGCAATGTGGAACTGGCCGTCAGCAACGAAGACGCCCTCATCGCACTGGTGAACCGCATTAACAGTCTGCAGGGCGTCAACGCGACCGCTTTCGGCCGCAACGAATGGCTGCGCATTTATAAAAGATATCTGAAGCTGATTCTGTTAAGTAATAACGGCCAATCATTACTGGACGGACTCAGCGATGAGGATATCAAAAAAAACATCCTTCTCGGAGATATTCCGTAGACAGGGAATTGACTCCCAATCAATTGGGCCTCGGAGGTGCACCATGATGAACCGACACGTTTCGGTATTGCTGCTGGTGGCAATTGGATTATTAACTGCCGCCTGCACGCCCATGCAAATGGGACTGCAGGAAGCCACCCTTGAACGGCTGCTTGAGCAACAGGCCCGGTGCGACCAGTTGCGCAAAAAGGGATTCGAGACCGACGCCGAAATGATAAAATGCCAGAACAACGGCAATGCCCTTGAAAAGTCAGCCGGCGAATACGCCACGGAAGGAGCCCGACAGAAGCATGCTGCCAATAAAGTATTCTGGTTCAGCCTGGCAGCTACCGCGGGCTGGCGGTCCCAGCGTCCCCAGGGGATGCAGGATGCGATTACCTATGCCGATGAGGGCGGAAAAATCTGTGACGACAATACCGGCATCCAGCCGGGCGACTGCGCCTATATGTATGCAATTCCGGCCTTCGTCGCCAACGAGTCTGTCGGCACCGCGTTCATCGATCTTGACAATCAGGCCGCCGGCGCAGCCAAGGAAAAGCCCCTGGCTGAAAAGAAAAAAGCGCTGCAGGAGCTTTTTCTATCCCTTCAACCAAACGGATCGACGCGAATCGAAGCCATGGCTTCCAGACTACTTCGGGATGGCTGGGAAAGCCTTCAAACTTCATGGCAGAAAGTCCGTAAATTAAAAGGCCTCCATCAGGATGTCATTTGCGCCCTTGCAAAAAACCAGCTGCGCATCCAGGGAAACCTGGAAACCCTGTATGCAAAGGCTGAAACTTTGCCGCTTTTGCCAGAGAATACCGATTGGCTTTCAGCCAATTTATGCAAAGACGGGGAAATCAACAGCGAAGCCACGCCCGGATTGAACCTGGCACCTCAAGGAGCCGATTTTACAACCCTGGATAATGAAGGCAGAGAGCAACTCATGAAAAGGGCAATGGTGCACACCTATTGCACGTGGCAATATGCCCTGCAAAACACGACAGCAGATAAATGCAGCCCGGATTAAGTCGCTTTCATTTAGTTGTAAATTCGTCAGAATTTAAAACCCAGGTCTATATATCAGGTCAACCAGCGTTTCCTTCGCTTATAGTGCTTTACATCGCGGTAGCTTTTCTTTTTGCCCACTTCGGTCAGACCCAGGTAGAATTCTTTGACGTCGGCATTTTCCTTGATCTTTTCCACCGAATCATCCAGCACAATCCGGCCGTTTTCCATGACATATCCATGATCGGCAATACTGAGGGCCAGTCTGGCATTTTGTTCAACCAGTAAGATACTGACCCCCTCTTCCTTATTGATACGTCGGATGATTTCAAAGATTTCGCCGACCAGCATCGGTGACAGGCCCATCGACGGTTCATCCATCAGCATGAGTTTCGGCGATGCCATCAATCCTCGACCGATGACAAGCATCTGCTGCTCGCCGCCGCTGATATAGCCGGCAAGAACTTTGCGACGCTGGTGAAGACGGGGGAAATAATCATATACGACCTGAAGATCCTGTTTCAGGCGGGCCTTATTTGATACGGTATGACCACCGGCAATCAGGTTTTCTTCAACTGTCAGATCCTCAAAAACACGCCGGCCTTCCATGACTTGAAAAATGCCCATACGGACAAGCTCTTCAGGATAAAGTCTATCAATCCGTTTACCCATAAAGCGAATCTGACCATCGGTGACCTCACCGTTTTCTGTTTTTAAAAGACCGGAGATGGCTTTCAGAGTGGTGGTTTTGCCGGCCCCGTTGTTCCCCAGAATGGTAACGATCCGACCTTCCTCGACCTTGAGTGACATCCCCTTTAAAACTAGGATGACGTTGTGGTAGATCACTTCGATGTTGTTGACTTCAAGTAAAGGGTCCATTGAAATTCGTTATTGGTTATCAGTTATTAGTTATTGGTTTCAGATGACCGAATCCGGAGGCCAGAAAATGTTTGGCATAGGGCATAGCGCATAGGGCTAAGCGTAAGAATTTTCTGAAATGTCCGAATTCTCGACCAAAACGCTATGCGCCATGCGCTATGCTCTTTGCGTTATAAATCCGCCTTCAAGCATCCAGAAACCAGCGACCAGGAACCAGTGACCAGAATTAGGCATCCAGCCGCGAATACGTCTTATCCTCCTCACCCAGATAGGCCTTGATGACATGTTCATTGTGTCTGATTGTCGCGGGTTCTCCTTCGGCAATTTTCTGACCGAAATCGAGAACGCAGACTCTGTCTGAAATATCCATAACCACACCCATATCGTGTTCGATTAAGATAATGGTTACATCCCACTCATCGTTAATATCCAGCACAAACCGGGCGATGTCTTCGGTTTCCTCTAAATTCATACCGGCACACGGTTCATCCAGAAGAAGAATTTTAGGCCGCATGGCCAGGGCCCGGGCAAGCTCTACCCGTTTTTGGAGACCATAGGGCAGCGTGTGAACCGGCTGTTTGCGAATATGCTCGATTTCGAGAAGATCAATGATCTTCTCCTCGATATGCTTTCGAAACGCCATTTCTTCCCGGCGGGCTTTACCGAAATAGATACCTCCTGAAAAGACACCGGATTTTAAATGGACATGGCCACCTAACTTGATATTGTCCAAAACCGTCATGTGGGCAAACAGCTCAACATTTTGAAAAGTTCGCGCAATGCCCAGGGTCGCAATCCGGTGGGCCTTAAGATCGGTGATGTTACGACCTTCAAAGATGATCTTGCCCCTGTCGGGTTGATAAAACCGGTTAATGCAATTCAGCAGGCAGGTCTTGCCGGCGCCGTTAGGTCCGATAATCGAAAATATCTCCCCCTTTACCACCCCGGTGCTGACACCGGAAAGCGCTTTTAAGCCGCCAAAACTCAGGTGAAGGTCTTCAACTTTAAGCTGGTAGTGTACTGGATCGCTCATGTTGTTTTGTTATTGGTTACTGGATTCTTGGGTTACGAGTTACGGGTTACGGGGTGAAAACCAGACAATCAGCAATCCGGAATCGAAAGTCTCTGTCATCTGTCTAATGACACTTATATTTTTTCAAGGGGGATCAGTCATCCACCTGCTTAACCATCACCCGGGTCTTCATCCGATATCCGGTTCCATCCTGATATTTGATATCCGCTTCGATATCGATCTCTTCATCATCGCCGTAAAGAGCTTCAATCAGATCCATATAGCGTTCAATTACAAATTTGCGCCGCACCTTGCGTGTGCGGGTCAACTCTTCATCGTCTGCATCCAGTTCCTTGTATAAAAGAACAAATCTCCTGACTTTCGCCACCCGGGGCAGAGACTGGTTGGTCGTGGTCACCTCTCCGGCGATTAATTCATATACTTCCCTTTTTTGAGAAAGATCGGTAAAGGTGGTGTAGGCGATCTGATTATTTTCCGCCCATTTGCCCACATTGCCGGCGTCAACCGAAATCATGGCGGTAATGTATGGCCTCTCCTGGCCGATGACCACCGCATCCATGATGTACGGTGAAAATTTTAACTTATTTTCGATCAACTGGGGTGAAAATCGACTGCCGTCTGAAAGTTTCATGACATCTGCCAGGCGATCGATGATGACCACATGTCCATCGTCATCGATCAGGGCCGCGTCTCCCGAGTGAAACCAGCCGTCTATGACAGCTTGCGCGGTTGCCTCCGGATTTTTGTAGTAGCCTTTAAATACCATATCGCCTTTGGTCAGCAACTCTCCGGTGTCCGTGGTCTTGACTTCTATTTCCGGCAAGGGCACGCCAACTGTTTCCAGACGGATGTCATCAGTCCGGTGCACAATAGTTGCCGCGGTGGTTTCGGTGGCGCCGTAGGCCTGCTTGATTTTAACACCGAGGGCCAGGAACATCTTGAAAATTTCAGGGCCCAGGGGTGCACCGCCGGTGTACGCGTGGCGCAATCGTGTCAGTCCGAAATAATTGTTGAGCGACCGAAAAAGCAGCAAATACGCTAGCCAGCTTAAAATCCGCCACCCAATTGGTGGCTTTTTTTTGGCCAGGATAAAATCGGCCATACGGTATCCCACCGGCAAAAGTTTTTGATAGATAAATCTTTTGACCCAGACCGCCTCCTGAATTTTGACCTGAATGTCCGAACAAATCTTTTCCCAGATTCGGGGCGGAGCCAGGAGAATATGAGGGCCGATTTCCCGAATATTTTCTTGAACGGTTTCCACTTTTTCCGGAAAGTTCACCGCAAACGCTTTATATAACGGCCAGTACACGCCGAATTCCTGTTCCCCGATCCAGGCAAACGGCAGAAAAGAAACATATTCAAAATCGTCCCGGGCGGCATCAACTGCATCCTGCAGTCTGGCCACCGCCACCATGTTCTTCTGGGTGATCATGCTGCCTTTAGGGAGCCCGGTGGTGCCGGAAGTGTAGTTGATCATCCCCACATCATCAGGCGTTACGGTCGCAATCATCTCCTTGAATAAATGGGGTTGCTCTTTGGCCAGCTGCCGGCCCAGTTTTTGAATGTCTTTAAAATAAGCGAGGATCGGATCGTCATAATGGCGCAGGCCCTTGGGATCGTCGACGATCACTTGTTTTACCTTGGGGCAGGTGGCTTTAAGTTCCAGCACCTTGTCGGCCTGCTCCTGATCGCCGGCCACCACATAAATTGAGTCCGAATGGTTGATGATATATGCCACCTGATCCAGGTGACTGTCGGGATAAATACCCACGATCGCGCCGCCAAGGGTCTGGGCGGCCAGCTCCGCATACAATCCCTGGGGACGATTTTCCCCGGCATAGGCCATCTTGTCGCCGCGTTTAAAACCGAGTTTGTGCAGTCCGAGAGCAAAATCCCGCACGTGTTCATAATAGCCCTGCCAGGTGGTGGACTGCCAGATGCCGTATTCCTTTTCCCGGATGGCCACCCGGCTGTCCCCGTAACGCTCGGCGTTGTGTTTGAGCAGTGCTGGAAGTGTTGAGTGTTCCGTCATGGGTTCTTCGATCGAGGTGTTAACTGATATAATTTTCAAATTGTGGGAGCGGCTTTCCAGCCGCGACCAAGGCTGCTACCCCCCAGACTGTTCGCGGCTGGAAAGCCGCTCCCACTGAAAAAAGAAATAAAAAACCATTCAACTTGGGATCCGCCGCTTCAGACGAAACCCAGGCATTCGGCAATTTTAGATTTAATCCGTTCTAATCCAATCCGATATGGGCTCAAAGATACCTTTGCTAACGTTGGCCTTGTAGACCCTTCCCATGGGTATCTTGTTGTTGATCACCGTAATCGGTGCCATCAGGCCGCCGACGTCGAAGTCCTTGATGGACTGCAGGGCTTTGACCAGACCATCCCCGGTCAGGTCGCCTGCTTTGTCGGCCCTCTTGAGACATTCCACAAAAACCAGACCGGTGAAAAAACCCTGCATGTAGGAGGTCGGCCGGTATGTGACCTCCGGATGGTGTTTTTGGTTCCAGGCCCGGATCTTTTTGATCATGGGGATGTCGTCCTGATAATAAAAGGCATAGGGCATCACACCCAGGTATCCTTCAGCCAGGGGACCCATTTTATCCAACAGCATCTTGTGCGTTCCCCAGTGGGTGCCCATAAATTTGACCTTCAACCCGTAATCCCGGGCCTGTTTGATCACGGCCGGCACCGGTGAAAGAACAAAACCCTGGAAAATAACATATTCCGCGTTTTTGCGTTTCAAATCCAGCACCTGGGAGGCCACGTCCACCCCGCCGACTTTGGCCACTTCTTCGGCCACCAGATTGAGCCCTAGTTTCTTGCACATCTCCCGGCCGTACGGAACCGGGTCCCGCCCGAATTCGGTATCACTGTAAAAAAAAGCCACGTTGGCACCCGGTTTTTCCTTGGCGATGTATTGCAGCAATATGCCGAACATGTCGCTGTAGGTCGGTCCCGGTACGAAGACATAGGGATTGGCGGCGGCATCGGCCAGTTCACTGGAAAATGAGGTCGAGCTGTAAAGCACCTTGTAACGATCTTTGATCTCCGGTGCGACGGCCTTGCCCATGCCGGTGCTCTCGCCATACATGATAAGGGGGTTATCTCTGGCCATGATGCGCTTGAAGGCGGCAACAGACACATCAACGTTATAGGTGCCGTCTTCCATGATGTACCTGATCTGTTTGCCGTTGATACCGCCTTCCTCGTTGGCCATCATCAGGGCATCCTCGAGCCCGGCATTGATGTGGACGCCCGCAAAGGCAAACCGCCCGGTGATGGGCTGCACCGCCCCGACCTTGATCTCATCGGCCGCAAAACAGTCGATACCGACAGATAAAAACATCACTACTGCAACTACCATCATAAGAATTGAAATTTTTCTCATAGTGTCTCCCTCCTTTTGTTGTGAATGCACCTGGTTTACGATTGGGATTGCTGACCTGATCTTCCGATCGCCAACCAACACCAATTTTTTCGTCTCAAGCAAATCCCCGGATCATGAATTTCAATACTATCGCAGGAAATGTGACGATTCAGAAAAAGTCTGAAATTTCTTCGATCAAACTGGCAATTTCGGTGGTCAGCTACGGCGCTGAACCTTGAATCCCTGCACGGTTATTAAACCTTAATATGAAAAGGGCCAGAGCAAAAAGAATGTTTTTATGCGCCGCCAAATTTCCGCCAGCCCCAAAGGCTCAAATATCAGAAAAAACACGATTAGGGCACCGAAAACCACTGCTTTCATGGGAATAAACAGCTGCCCGATGGCAGGCAGCATCTTGCTGAGAGCCGCCGACAGGACATTGAGCGCTTCCGGCGTCAATATCATGAAGACGGCACCGAAGATCGATCCGAGCACACTGCCCATCCCGCCCACAATTACCATGGCCAGGTATTGAATCGACAGATGGAACGGAAAATGCTCCGGGGTGACGATCCGCATAAAGCTCACCCACAGGGCACCGGCTACGCCGGCATAAAAAGATGAAATCGCAAAGGCCGTCAGCTTGTAGCGAAACAGACTGATCCCCATGATTTCGGCCGCCAGATCCCGGTCACGGATAGCTACAAATGCTCTGCCCACCTTGCTTCGAATGAGATTACGGGCAAAGGTCACCGCAATAACAACCATCACCAGGGTCAGGAAATAAAAGCGTTTTTCCGTGTCCAGGGTGAAACCTCCCAGGGTCGGTGCCGGAATATTAATGCCCCGGATCCCGTGGGTCATCGATTCCCAGTGGATGAAGATAAATTCAAAAATAAACTGGGCCGCCAGGGTGGCCATGCAAAGGTACAGGCCCTTGACCCGCAGGGAGGGGATGCCGATGATCAATCCTGCCCCGGCGGCCACAAACCCCGCGCAGGGCAGTGCCAGCCAGAAGGAAAAATCAAAGCGGGTGATCAAAATTGCCGCCGTATAGCCGCCGACACCCACAAAGGCTGCATGCCCCAGTGAGATCTGGCCGGTAAAGCCTGTTAAAATGTTAAGACCCACCGCGCCGATAATGGCGAATCCGATTAAATTGGCGACGTACAGAACGTAGGCATCGGCCACCAAAGGAAGGATCAGCAGAAAAAGGATAAACAGGCCCAGCCAGAATTTCACGAATATAGACTGGAAAATTCCTTCGTCTTTAATGTAGGACTCTTTAAAATCACCGCAGCGCATGGGTTGTTATCACCAAAACGGCACTATCAGACCCGTTCTATAATCTTCTTGCCAAACAAGCCATAAGGCCGGATCATAATTATCAAAACCAATATAAAAAACGGAGCGACGTCCTTGACGCCACCACCGAAAACAGGATCGAGATAAAGACCGGCCAGGTTTTCCAGAATTCCGATAATCAACCCCCCCAGGATGGCGCCGCCGATGCTGTCCAGACCGCCCAGGATGATCACCGCCAGCACTTTAAGACCGATGTCCCCCAGATAAATACTGATACCGCTGATGTTGCCGATCACGATCCCCCCGATCACGGCGGCCACCGCACCATAACTCCATGAAAGCGCGAATATCCAGCGCACGCTGATGCCCATGGAGAGTGCGGCCTGCTGGTCACTGGCGGTAGCCCGCATGGCAACGCCGGTGCGGGTGAGTTTAAAAATAAGGATAAAAACAATCGTACCGAGGGCGGCAAACACAAATCCCCATAATAACCCGGATGGAACAATGGCAAAACCCAGGTCCAGAGGTTCCGGCGGAAAAATTTCAGGAAACGAACGATATTCCGGCGACCAGATGACGTGCGTGAGTCCCTGCAGGATGCTGGACAGCCCGATGGTGACCATTACCACCGAAATGATGGGCTCACCGATCAGCGGTCGCAGGATGATTCTTTCAAGGACAATTCCCATTACGATGGCGAAACCCAGGGTGCACAAAAAGGCCACCCAGAATGGTGCGCCGAATCGGCCAAGAACCGTCAGACAGATGTAAGCACCCAGGGTCATAAACGCGCCGGTGGCAAGGTTCAAAATCCCGGTGGCTTTAAATATAAGTACAAAACCCAGGGCTATTAATCCGTAGACCCCTCCGGTGGCAATTCCGGTTACAATCACTTGTATAAAAATATCCACTAAACGCAGCTCCCCCAGGGTCGCTAAAGCCGGATCGGTGAAGATGCGGCCGCCCCGGCCCTTATGGGCCGGTTTTACCGATTATCGCAACGCTAAGGTCAAATACCATCTTAAAAAAATGAATTCAAGTCAATTTCTTGGCACTATTCAGTGACTCCTCTCTGATTTGATCGCGAAAAATAAGAAAAGATGCGCCTGGCGCTTAGTAAGCCCATCCCTGACAATGAGTCGTCTGGATCGCATTTTTCAGGTTCTCAATGACTTCAAGACTTAGAAATATAATAATATTAAATTATTTTAGACGGTTATATAGATACTGGCAGATTCTTCAATTTTTTTCAAAAAAAATAAAAAAAATGCTTGACATGCCACATGGTGGTAGTGTATGTTGTGATCACCCCTGTAAGAATGCTTCTTAAAATACCTCAATGCCTCTCCCCTCAGAGCGGCTCATATCCCCATGAGCCGCTCTACTTTTTGAGATGACCCCTGAAGATAGATTTGTGTTTATAAAACTTAATCCTTTTTCAGAAAATCCCTGTCTGGATCTCGCCGGAAACACTTCAAAAACGATATCTATTCTGTATCTACAGTGGTTGTCAAAAAAACGTTCCGTTATTCAAACGTTTTTTCCTACAACCACTTATACCAGCCGGAATGTTTTTATGAAAAGCGGTATATAATTTTTTGGATTGACAAACAAACACCAATTTTTTAATGTGCGTTTATTAAAAATATGAATGAATATTAGTTTTGAGGCAGCTCTTGATTGACTCAGTTATTTTGGGGTCAGGCTCAGAGGCCTGCGGTATTTTTTGACACCCCGCCGACACGGATACAGGTAATTTATGCAAACTCCAATAGTCTAAGCGGTAAAACCTTTTAGAAGCGTTTACCGCTATAAACCCTTTTACTTCAAAAGGAGGTCATAATGCGAAAGACATTTTTATCGATCGGATTCCTGGTGGCACTCATTTTTACCATCGCCTCTATCAGCAGCGCCGCCGATGTTCGCGGTGTAACGGACACTGAAATCGTCGTCGGCTGGACAACGCCGCTTTCGGGCCCGGCAGCCCTCTGGGGCGTCACCGGCCTCGGCGGCAAAGCCTGGGCCGACCACATCAACGCCCAGGGGGGGATTTACGGCCGTAAAATTAAGGTCATTTTAAAAGACGACGGATACAACCCCGCCCGGGCCCTGGCCAATCTGCAGGAAATGAAGGACGACGTTTTTGTCATTGCCGGACTTCTGGGAACGGCGGTCTGTAATGCAGCCAAAGATTTTCCGGCGGATAACAATATCCCGCTGATCACCGCCTACGGCGACATCCGCATCTTTGCCCGCCAGCCGAAGAATAAAATAAGAAACGTATTTGTAACCTACCCGGATTACGAAGACGAAGCCCAATATCTCACCGCCTGGGCCGTAAAAAATCGCGGTGCCCAGAAAGTGGTTGTATTCTATCAAAATGACGACTACGGCAAAATGGGACTGGAAGGGGTAAAAAAAGGACTGGCGGCCACCGGCGGCAAAGCCAAGCTGGTCGGTGCCGTGCCGTATGAAGTCACCGAACGCGCTCTGAGCACCCACGCCCTCAAACTCAAGGAATCCGGGGCCGACACCCTGGTCATGTATGCCGACCCCACCCATGCGGCCATCATCACCATGACAATGGCCAAGGTCGGGTATCAACCCATGGTTCTGGCTTCCTTTCCATTGGCAGATGCCATTATGTACAAAATCGCCGGGCCGACCTGGGAAGGAACCTACGTCGGACTCCCCGGAAATTCAGGTCTGCCGGGCACGGATCCGGATGCCGACCGCGTGGTCGACATCCTGCTGAAGTATGATCCTAAAATCAAGGGCAAAGAGTTTCTGGCCCTTTTCGGTGCCACTTCGATGATGCATCTGGCCGAGGGTCTTAAAAACGCCGGTCCCAACCTGACCCCCGAGACATTGGTGGCGGGCATGGAAAAAATCAAGGAGTGGAAAGCTGAAAATCTCGGTGCCCGGGTTACCTACGGACCGGATCGTCATCACGGCAACAATGCCTCGCGGGTGGGCCAGGCCAAGGGCGGAAAGATTATCGGGCTCGAACCGTTTACCGTTTTCCAGCCCCGCTTCTAAGATTATGGACATATTGCGCATTCAAGGGCTGTCAATTAGTTTCGGAGGCATCCAAGCCCTGCAGGACGTAGATCTGCAAGTAGTTCCGGAAGAAATCCTGGCGCTGATCGGGCCGAACGGATCCGGCAAGACAACGCTTTTTAACTGTATATCCGGGGTATATCGCCCGGACGGCGGAGAAATATCTTTTGAAGGGGAGAGCCTTCTGGGGCTCTCCCCGGATTCCGTTGCAGAGAGGGGGATTGCCCGCACCTTTCAAAATCTGCGCCTTTTCCTGCACATGACCGTCCTCGACAATTTGCTGCTGGGAAGACACATTAAATTCAGAAAAAATCCCTTCAACGTCTATTTGCGGCGACGCGCCGAGGAATTGCGCCATCGCGAGGTCGTGGAAGGAATCATCGAATTTCTGGATCTGCAGGCCTACCGGCAGTCCCGAATTTCCGACTGTCCTTACGGTGTCCAGAAACGGTGTGAGATCGGCCGCGCCCTCGCCATGGAACCGCGCCTGCTCCTTCTGGATGAACCCATAGCCGGTTTGACGGCTGAAGAAAAAGAGGAGTCCGCCTATCACATAATGGAGATCCGCGGACGCTATAAAACCGCCATCCTTTTGGTGGAACACGACCTTAAAATCGCCTCCCGCCTGGCGGATCGTATGGTTGCCTTTGATCATGGGGAGCTGATTGCCAAAGGCACCGCCGAGGAAGTCCAGCGATCCCCGGCTGTTATCCAGGCCTATCTTGGAGACGAATAAAAATGGTCGGTTGCTATTAGTCCGTAGTCCGTCGTCATTGACGGAATCGAGTCAAAATAAACAACGGGCAACCAACCACGGACAACGGACAATTTTATGGAACCATTGCTGAAAATCGCCACCATTGAAACCCTGTATTATGATCGCATCTACGCGCTGCACGGGCTTTCGCTGGAAGTAAAAGAGCAAGAAATATTTACGGTCCTGGGGCCCAACGGCGCCGGCAAAACGACTTTGCTGAAAACCATCGCCGGTCTGCTGAAGGATCAGCCCAAAAAAGGCACCATTGAATTTATGGGGAAACGGATCCATCGGCTGGCACCGGAACGGGTTGCACGCCTGGGGATCGTCTATGTCCCTGAAGACCGGGGACTGTTCCGGGAACTGACGGTGAAAGAAAACCTGGAGCTGGGCTGCTGGGGCAGAAAGGATTCTCAGTTGCAGGATGACTTTGATTTTATCTACGCGCTTTTCCCGATTCTTAAAGAACGTGCCAACCAGGAGTCGGAAACCCTTTCCGGCGGTGAGCAGCAGATGCTGGCCATGGCCCGGGCCATGCTGCGCCGGCCCAAGCTCCTGATGCTCGATGAGCCCTCCCTCGGATTGGCGCCCCAAGTTGCGCGCCAGGTCTATGACGCCCTGTTGAAAATCAGCCAGGCCGGAACAACGATTCTGCTGGTGGAACAAAATGCCAAACTGGCTCTGGGTATCGCTACTTTCGGCTATATTATGGAATCCGGCCGAATCGTCCTCGAAGGAACACCCGCAGAACTTCAGGCAAATGAAGATGTACAGGAGCTTTACCTCGGTGTTGGCAAGGAGACCACCTCTCCCAAAGGCTGGCGACTTTATAAAAAAAGGAGGACCTGGTAATGGGGATAGATACGGCCACCTTCCCCCACCTGTTTTTTCAACAGGTCAACACCCAGCGCGGTCGAATTGCCCTGCGGCGCAAAGAATTCGGTATCTGGAACCGCATCACCTGGGATGAATACGGAAAAATGGTGAAGACAACCGCTGCCGGGTTGATTCATGCCGGACTTCAAGCCGGTGACCGGGTGGCGATTCTCGGAGATAATCGGCCCGAATGGCTCGTCTGTCATCTGGCGACCATGACGATCGGTTGTGTGACCTGCGGCGTATACTCCACCAATGCTCCGGAACAGGTCGCCTATGTGGTGGGACACTCAGAATCCAAACTGCTATTTGTCGAAAATGAAGAGCAAGTAGACAAGGTGCTGCAGATTTATCCGGATCTGGATCAACTAAAAAAGGTGGTCGTCTGGGATCCCAAAGGTCTCTGGGGCTTTACCCATGAAGGAATTATGTTTTACGACGAGTTTCTCGAACAGGGCGAGGCCTACCTCAAGCAAAACCCCGCCTGCGTCACCGAGCGCATGGATGCCATTGACCCCCGGGACACCGCCATGATGATCTACACCTCGGGAACCACCGGTCGGCCCAAGGGGGCGATGATCAGCCACAACAATATTCTGGGCCTTACGGAATCCTTTACCCAGACGGTTGCCTTCCGGGCGGATGATGAATTGTTGTCTTATTTGCCCCTGGCCCATATTTATGAAAATCTTCTTTCCGTATTCCAGGCGATCCATAGCGGCGGAACCGTTAATTTTGTTGAAAGCATGGACACCTTGCCCCTGAACCTGCGGGAACTGTCGCCCACCATCTTTGCCAGTGTTCCCCGCATCTGGGAAAAATTCATGTCCATGATCGAAATCCGGATGTCGGATTCGACCATTGTCAAACGGGCTTTTTATCGTCTGGCGGTGAGGGTCGGTCTGCGATACGTGCGCACGGATAAAAATTCCAGCCGGCGGATTCTCTGGGCTCTGGCCTACTGGCCGCTTTATTTTCTGGTGTTCTACCATCTAAAACGACAACTGGGACTCGAAAGGGTGCGCTATGGCGTCTGCGGCGCCGCCCCGGCTTCGCCCGAGCTTTTTGAATTCTATAATGCCCTGGGGGTTCCGCTGCGGGAAGGTTACGGGCAAACCGAATCCACCGGGGTCATCGCGATTCAAGGGATTGACAACCCGCGGTTGGGGTATGTCGGAGTGCCCCTGCCGGGGGTAGAGGTCAAAATTGCTGAGGATGGTGAAATTCTGGTCAAAGGTCAAAACGTATTTCAAGGTTATTATAAAAATCCGGAACTGACCGCGGAAACCATTCAAGACGGCTGGCTGCACACCGGAGATGTCGGCGCGCTGGTAAACGGGCATCTGAAAATTATGGACCGTAAAAAGGATATCATCATTACGGCCGGAGGAAAAAACATTACCCCGGCGTTTATCGAAAACAAACTGAAATTCAGCTCGTATATCCAGGATGCCGTCGTTATCGGCGATCGTCGCAAATTTCTGACGGCCCTGATATTGATCGACGAAGACAATGTCACCAAGTATGCCCAGGACAAACGAATTCCGTTTACCACCTTTGCCGACCTGACCCAAAATGATGAAATCCAGAAACTGATTAACCACGAAGTCCAGGAAATGAATAAAAACCTGTCAAAAGTCGAAACCATCAAAAAATTCGCTTTGCTGCCCAGACGGTTTTATGAAGAAGACGGCGATGTGACGCCAACCAAAAAAGTCAAGCGGGCATTTCTGGAAAAACGATATGCGGAGATGATCGACAATCTTTATAAGGGGTAAGTTTTTATTAAATAACACACAGGCGGCTATTGTTATTTTACCTTTTTTCAACATAGTTTTTGGTGTCAGGTGTTCCGCCGCAGGCGGATTCAGGTGTCAGGAAAGCGAGCTTCAGACACTGACACCTGAAACCTGACACCTGAAACCTCCAATTCGGAAAAATTTATTCAGCTTCACGTTGGAAACGACGTCAGAAACAGCTTTTGACATCGTTCGAGGATAGTGTATGGATCTGATTGAAAGTTACAGGGAAGAACTC
>Ga0210097_1000072_pt1 | contig 47123 bp, 38 predicted proteins | sample Joice_CattailNLA_2_FD_185521 | JGI IMG/M metagenome (GOLD analysis project Ga0210097, IMG submission 185521) | Wetland microbial communities from San Francisco Bay, California, USA, that impact long-term carbon sequestration - Joice_CattailNLA_D2... | ecosystem: Environmental > Aquatic > Marine...
TCCACAAATGCGTCACTGTGCGAAGCACGAACAGCAAGGTGCTGGGACTGACCAGCATCACGTTCTTGTTTAATGCGTCCTGCCATAGATCGCTGTCGTGCGCGATGGCCAGCATGAAAGCGGGTTCTACCGGGATGAACATCAGCACGAAATCGGGTGACTTCTGACCATGAAGTTGCTGGTAGTTCTTCTCCGATAATTCGCCGATGTGGCCGCGCACCGAATCAAGGTGTCGTTTCATTGCGGCATCGCGCTGATGATCGGTTTCCGCGTTTGCATATTCCTCATATGCCTTCAGCGAAACTTTGGCATCGACGATCAGGTGCCTGTCTTCCGGCAGGTGCACCACCACATCCGGTTGTGCACGTGAACCGTCCTCACGCGTATGGCTATCCTGTACTTCGTATTCATGGCCCTTGCGCAAACCGGAAGCCTCCAGTACCCGCTCCAGTATCAACTCGCCCCAATTCCCCTGCACCTTGGCCTGACCTTTCAGAGCACTGGTAAGGTTGTGGGCATCCTTTGACAGCTGGCTGTTGAGTGCCATTAGCTGCTTGACCTGTTCGGCCAGCGCAGAACGGTCTTTACCCTCCTTGACATAGACGTCATGTACCTGCCCTTGGAATTCCTTGATTTTGTCCTTGAGCGGTTCCAGCAATTGGTTGAGGTTGGTCTGGTTCTGCTCGGTAAAACGCTTGGATTTATCTTCCAGAATATCGTTTGCCAGCACTTTGAACTGATCCTTCAATATTGCCATGCTCTCCACGGCATTATTGCGCTCGGCATTCAAGATTGCGGTCAGTTCGGTCACCTGATTGCTCATCCGTTGCTGCTCTGCGTTGAGCTGGTCTCGTAGTACCGCAAGATTTTCTTTTTCAATCGTTAAGCGTTTAGTATCTTCTTGTGAAGCGGTTAATCGTTCGTTAAGTCTGGCAATTTCAACCTGATATACACTCCCTGCATTTTCCACTGAGGATGATATGCGTTCATGAAGTAACAACCAGACTGCACCGGCACCTACAAGCAGGCCAACAAAAAGCGCAACGAAAATGAAGATTTGTATTTCCACGAATATTGGATCCTGATATTACTCTGGCTCAGTATAAACCAATCCCCCAACCCCAATGAAAAGGGTGCCAAAGCACCCCTTTCACCTTGCATTACAATAAACGGATTATATGCCGCGGCCAGCGCGCTTGCGCTCGATCTCCGTCAAGAAACGCTTGCGCATGCGAATCGAGACCGGGGTGATTTCGACCAGTTCGTCATCGTCGATGAATTCCACCGCGGACTCCAGCGTCAATCGTACTGGTGGGGTCAGGCGTACCGCTTCATCGGTCCCGGAAGCACGCACATTGGTCAGTTGCTTGCCCTTGATCGGGTTGACCACAAGATCGTTTTCGCGGCTATGGATGCCGATGATCATGCCCTCGTACAATTTGTCGCCCGGAGACACGAACATGCGGCCGCGATCTTCCAGTTTCCACAACGCATAAGCCACCGCCTCGCCTTTCTCCGCCGAAATCAGCACACCGTTGCGGCGGCCGGGCATATCGGCTTTGACCGGTGCGTAATCGTCGAAGACGTGCGCCATGATGCCGGTGCCGCGCGTCATGGTCATGAAATCGGATTGGAATCCGATCAAGCCGCGAGCCGGGATGCGATATTCCAGACGCACTCGGCCATGCCCGTCCGGCTGCATGTCCTGCAAGTCGCCGCGGCGACGGCCCAGCTCTTCCATCACAGCGCCCTGATTGGTATCTTCCACATCAACGGTCAGCACCTCGAAAGGTTCGCATTTCTCGCCGTTGACATCGCGGTACACCACGCGCGGTTTGCCGACAGCCATTTCAAAACCTTCACGGCGCATGTTTTCCAGAAGTATGGTCAGATGCAGTTCGCCGCGACCTGCCAGCAGAAATACATCCGCCTCGCTGGTATCCTCGACACGCAATGCCACGTTCACCAGCAATTCCTTGTTCAAACGGTCGCGGATCTGCCGGCTGGTGACAAATTTCCCTTCCTGTCCAGCCAATGGAGAAGTGTTGACCATCAGATTCATCGTCAGGGTCGGTTCGTCCACCTTGGGCATGGGCAAAGCTTCCGGCTTGTTCACATCGGCCAGTGTCACGCCGATACCGATCTCATCGATGCCGTTGATCAGCACAATGTCGCCAGCAAGCGCTTCATCCAACAATACCCGTTCGATACCGCGAAAACCCAGCACTTGGTTAACCTTTGCGCGTTTTGGCGGTTTGTCGCCGCTCATCACCATCACATCCTGGCCGGGCTTGATGCGGCCGCGGCGCACACGGCCCACACCAATGCGCCCGACAAAGCTGGAATAATCCAGCGCGGAGATTTGCAATTGCAGCGGGGCATCCACGTCGGTATCCGGGGCGGGAACATTCTTGAGCACCGCATCGAAAAGCGGACGCATGTCTTTGCTGGACTCGGCCAGATCCAGCGTGGCGTAACCGTTCAGGGCAGAAGCGTATACCACAGGAAAATCCAGCTGCTCTTCGGTCGCGCCGAGCTTGTCGAACAAATCGAATGTCTTGTTGATCACCCAGTCCGGGCGTGCACCGTCGCGATCAACCTTGTTGATCACCACGATGGGGCGCAAACCTAAGGCCAGTGCCTTCTTGGTGACGAAACGGGTCTGCGGCATAGGTCCTTCCACCGCGTCCACCAGCAACAACACGCCATCCACCATGCCCAGCACACGTTCAACTTCGCCGCCGAAATCAGCGTGGCCGGGCGTGTCCACGATATTGATATGCACGCCTTCGTAATCCACCGCGCAGTTTTTTGCCAAAATGGTGATGCCGCGCTCCTTTTCCAGATCGTTGCTGTCCATCACGCGCTCGGCGACATGTTTATGTGCTGCAAAAGAGCCGGCCTGACTCAGCAGCTTGTCCACCAGAGTGGTCTTGCCGTGGTCTACGTGGGCGATGATGGCGATGTTGCGGAGTTGGCGGGACATTAAGGAAACCTGAAGACGAAAAAGGGGCGCATTCTAGCACAGTGCATTGCCTGATAAACTTTCGCTGGCTTTTATTTTTTACATCCGTATAATGCGCGCCTTGTCGTCGCTAAGGCGGCATTGGTTCATCGTTTTCTGACCTATCTCTCGCGCGTATATCAATCGCGCCTGTCTAAAAAACTCAAAATATTTTCTGGGTTTTCCGGTTAGCAACGATGTTTATGCGCCGGTTAATCTGTCTGCCCGTATCAAGGGTCGTTAATACTGCCTGCGCTCACCTTGGGGAACTACTGATAGTTCGTCATGCCGGATTCGCTCGGCATTCAGTTGTCGTTAACTGGATGCAACCGTGCGTCTGATATGCGATGCGGATTCCCTTTGATAATAATTTTAAGGAAACAAGATGTCATTTGAAAATTTGAATTTGAACACCGCCATCCTCAAGGCGATCGCCGATACCGGTTACACCGAACCCACGCCGATCCAGGCACAGGCCATTCCCGAAGTCATGGCCGGCAACGACCTGATGGCTTCATCGCAAACAGGCAGCGGCAAGACCGCAGCGTTCATCCTGCCCATACTGAACCGTCTGGCCACGCCTTCCGCATTGCCCGGCAAAGGTCCGCGCGTGCTGGTGCTAACCCCGACCCGAGAGTTGGCGCAACAGGTATGTGATGCCGCAACCAAGTATGGCCAGAACATGCGCTTCAAGATCATCAGCATTCTGGGCGGTATGCCCTACCCGGTACAGAATCGTTTGCTGTCCGGTTATGTGGATATCCTGGTCGCCACACCGGGTCGTTTGATCGACCATATTGAACGTGGCCGCATCGATTTCTCGCGCATGGAAGTGTTGATCCTCGACGAGGCAGATCGCATGCTGGACATGGGCTTCATCGATGATGTGGAACGCATCGCCCAAGCCACACCCAAGACGCGCCAAACCCTGTTGTTCTCTGCGACACTCGATGGCGTGGTCGGCAACCTGGCCTCGCGCCTGCTCAAGACACCCAAGAAGATCTCCGTTTCCGCAGCCAGGGACAAGCATGAGAATATCGAGCAGCGCATGATGTTCGCCGACGACGTGGCGCACAAGAACAAGATGCTCAGCCACTTGCTGACCGACGTGGACATGAATCAGGCTCTGGTATTCACCGCCACCAAGCGCGATGCGGATTCGCTGGCCGACAGGCTGTCCGCACAGGGACTATCGGTCGCGGCCTTGCACGGCGACATGAGCCAGCGCGAACGCAACCGCACCCTGCTCAACATGCGCAACGGCAACGTGCGCGTATTGGTAGCCACCGACGTTGCGGCACGCGGTCTCGACGTGCGCGGCATTTCGCATGTGATCAACTTCGACCTGCCGAAGTTCGCCGAAGACTATGTGCACCGCATCGGCCGCACCGGGCGCGGCGGTTCGAACGGTATTGCCATCTCTTTCGCATCGAACCGTGATGTGCAATTATTGAAGCGCATCGAACGTTACACCGAGCAAAGCATCAAGATGCACACCATCGAAGGACTGGAGCCCAAATACAAGTTGCGCACCGGCCCGTCTTTGGACCGTCCGCGCGGCAACGGCGGTCCGCGCCGCAGCAATGGCGGATATGGCAGCAACTCCGGATACGGCGGCAACCGCAACGGTGGATTCGCCGCCGAATCCGGCAATAGTTTTCACCACAGCGCGCCGGACAGCCGCCACAGCCATACCGGACGCAAAGAGGGTCACGGTAAATGGCATGGTCAAGCCAACGGCATTACCAGCCAGGGTTTTGGCGGACAACGTCAGGGCATCGCTCAACCGCGCAGCCAGGAACGCAGCTTCGGCAACAATGCCCCGCGACGCAACGGTGATCGCCCGAGCTACACACTTGGGCGCGGCAACAACGGCAATACCCGTTAAGCCGATTCGCTAACGCAAATAAAAAGCACGCTCAGGCGTGCTTTTTTATTGCTTCCTGCATTCGTATCACCTCGACTCAATCTGGCAAGATTCCGACATGTCTGACGGTATCAAGACAGTTTTGGTAAGTTCTGTGTAAGTAAGCTGTTGATTGATAGGTATTTTGATGCATTTATCAAAATATATTTTAGTCTATCAAGACATGGCCTGAATATAGATAATATATCTAATATCATATACTTACGTATTACTCTAAATCCAAGACATCACATTTATGCACTATTTTTATGTCTATTCTGAAATATTGGCACAACTATTGCTTTTTTTGTCTTGCAACTTGCAGTATAGGAAGCAATTGCTTAATTTCACGTGAAAATTTTTAAGGAGCATACAAATGAAGCGCTTTCAAATGAAAAAACTTGCTGTTTCTACTATCGTAGCGGCAACCATGTTTGCAGCAACATCCGGAGCACAGGCAGCAGGTTCGGCGACTGCTAATTTTAACGTAAACATCAACTTGACCCCTGCATGCGGAATTTCGACAGCAGCAGGATCAGTTGATTTCGTCTATTCCGGTATGCAGACCTCGGCAGCAACTGCGACCGGCACCACGATCGGGATCAAATGTACCACTAATCTTCCGTACTCGGTATCTTTGGCCACTGCTCCGGGATATGGTTATGGCCCCATCACCGATCAAGCTACCGGCCTGGACTACACGCTGACATTGAATGGTACCGGCGCTGATCTCACCGGACAAACCGGCAATGGTGCAGAGCAAGTAGTCAACATAGACGGCTCCATGGCTGCCGACCAGGCCGGTACCTGCCCTACAGCGGCGGCTTGCGACAACCTTACCTCAACAAATCGCCAGCAGACGCTGACCATCGCGTACTGAGTCGAGGGATCGAGCCGTGCGTCCATATGAAAATTTAGTATTGACGGCGGCTGGCATGTTGCTCACTTGGGCCATCCCGGCGTTTGCAGGGATGGCCCAAGCTTCTTTTGCAGTCAATATCAACCTGAGCAATCCCGGTGGCCCAGGCTATTGCATCAACCAGACGCTCAGCCAAAGCACCAATGCGATTGTCAATGTGGTATGCAGCACCAACCAGTTTGTTAGCATCGAACCGCAGCCCGGCAAGCCGTTTCTGGGCACGCATGGGGGAGCTTATCATTTTGTGCTGGCGCCAAGGAAAATGTTGTCGCCGGACGATCCGTTGTGGTACATCGGTGTCGGCACCATAACCACGATGCGTGTCATTCATGATGAAGGACGAGAGGATATGCTGGAAATGCTGGTCAGCTTCTGAAATGCCGCCGCATGTTACATTACGCAAGAAAATGCAGCCCCTATCCTTGATCAGATTACCGCCCATCCGCACACGCAAAAGAACCGGAGGATACTCGAACATGAAACCTGGTAAGTTATTTTTCCGCCTGACCGCACCGCTGGGTGTGGCCGTGATCATGATGCTCTCGCAGCTATCAGCCCATGCGGGAATCTTTTCGGTATCTCCCGTGCGTATCTACATGGCCCCGAAAGATCGTGCAGTTGCAGTCACTCTGGCCAACGAGGGAGACAGCGAGATAACCCTGCAGGCAGATATCTATTCATGGACCCAGCAGCCCGATGGCAAGGATGACCTGGTACTGACCGAAGACCTGCTGATGTCGCCGCCCATCATCAAGCTGGCCCCCAAGGGCCGCCAGGTGGTGCGCCTGGCCATGCTGGCACCGCGCGATGCCAGCCGCCAGATGACCTACCGCATGATATTGCGCGAAGTACCGCAGAATGTACCGGCCAAGGACAAGATACAAGTTCCGATCGCACTGGCACTGAATATGCCGGTATTCGTCACGCCTCCCATCGCAAAAAGCGACGTGGCATGCTCGGTCAAACGCACCGATGCCGATAAGCTGCAAGCAATATGCAGCAACACCGGCACTGCCTACGCGCAGATACGCGAAGTGTTGCTGAAACGCGGAGACCTGCAACTGGCCCGCTTCGAGGGCGGCGAATACTTGTTGCCGGGTGCGAGCAAAACCCTGCCCCTCAAGACCAAGCAGGCTGCAGAGTCCGGAACGGCCGAGTTGTCAGTCACGTTTGACGACGGCAAGAGCCAGACTGCCACGGTGACGCTCCCTTGAACTGATGAACCATGATCCATGCATTACAGACGAAAATATTATCTAGCCATCGTACTATGGCTTGCTGCGATGACGGTAATATCGAGTCCGGTTTCCGCTCAGTCCATGCCGGATTCCACCACCGTCGCCCAGGAAAAAGAGCGGCTGATTCCGCTGGATGTGTTGATCAACGGTGCGGCTGGCGGACAATGGGTATTGCTGGATCGCAATGGCGTATTGTATGCGCCGAAAGAAGCTTTCATGGAATGGCGTCTTGCTCTGAGCCCTGATCCACCGGTCGTTGAATATCGCGACCAGAAATGGATAGCGCTCGATTCGTTACCGGGTTATGCGGCCAAATTCAACTTCACCAACCAGTCGGTCGAACTGACGTTCTCGCCGCGTGCATTCACTGCGACACGACTGACCAAAGACATCGCCACCCACCCGGCGCTAACGCCCACAACACCGTCGGCTTTTTTGAATTACGACGTTTCGTACACCGATTCATCCTACCAGGGTGCACAGGGCATCCGTCAATTTGGCGCGCTAACCGAGCTGGGATTGTCTGCCGGCATAGGCGTATTCACCTCCAGCTTTGTCGGTCAAAATCTGACTAACGACAGCTCGACACAACCCCGCAGCGTGCATCGCCTCGAAACTGTTTACACGCGAGACTTTCTGGATACCACCACCACATTGCAACTGGGCGACAGCAGCACTCGCCCGAGCACCTGGGGCCGCTCGGTTTATTTCGGAGGTTTGCAAATAGGGCGCAACTTCGCCCTCAGACCGGGTTTCATCACCCAGCCGATACCGGTCATCAGCGGCGCTTCCAGCGCTCCCAGCACGGTGGAACTCTATGTGAACGACGTGCTGCGGCAGACATCGAGCGTGCCATCCGGCCCGTTCACGATCGATAACTTCCCGTTGCTGACCAGTAGCGGCACTGCCCGGGTCGTGGTAAACGACGTGCTCGGACGTCAGACCGTGATAGATCAGCCTTTTTTCACCGATACCAGTTTGCTGGAACAAGGCCTGACGGATTGGAGCGCAGCGATCGGCGCGGTGCGCGAAAATCTCGGTATTGCGAACGCCGACTATGGCCAGCGCTTTGCTTCCGGCTTGCTGCGACGCGGCATGAGCAAACTTTTGACCCTTGAGGGTCAGGCCGAATACGGGCAGACGACGCGTGACATCGGACTTGGGATAGATTATGCGATGCCCTTCCAGGCATTGGGCAAAGCAGCTTTCAGCGTGAGCAATGACTCGGATGCTGGAAACGGATATGAATGGCTGCTCGGATTGGAAAACAACGGTTTGCATAACAACTATACATTCCAGCTCCAGAGAGCTTCCGCAGGTTACCGGCAGATTGGACTGTATATGCCATTCAGAGAGCAGCTCTCAGGCAGCTACAGTTATACATCCGACAGATATGACACGCTTGGACTGGGCTTTGCCAGGATAGACAGCTATGACAGCGGTTTGATCACGACCTACAGCGGCAACTACACTGCTCGTATCGGAATCCATGATTCTCTGACGTTCACGGCCAGCCGGGTGATCGGCAACTCAAGCGGCTACTCGTTCGTTGTATCATTCCTGATGCCGCTGGATGTCAGGACCAACTTGTCCGGCAATGTGACTCATATTGCAGGACAAACCGACGCTTACGTCAGCGCCAGCAGGAACTTGACCAACGACAACGGATACGGTTGGCGTGCTTTGGCAGGGACACGCGCCGGGCAAGTTTATGGCGAAGGCGGCCTGTACTATCAGGGCGATAAAGGCGTGCTGAGCTCGGACGTGAGTGCTTCAACAACGCAACAGACGATGCGCCTTGGCGCGCTGGGTGGCATAGTGGCGATGGACGGGAATTTGTTCATGTCACGTTACTTGCAGGATAGTTACGCATTGGTGGAAGTTCCGGGTTATGCCAATGTCGGTGTAGGATTCCAGGGCAGCACGCTGACGCATACCGACAAGAACGGCATGGCATTGTTGACGCAATTGCAACCTTACCAAAGGAACAGCATACTGCTCGACCCATCCGAATTGCCCATCAGCGCCGAGCTCGACAGCATCGAACAATCCGTGGTGCCCGCCGCGCACAGCGGCGTAAAAGTGGTGTTCCCGGTGCGTTCCGGACGCGGGGCGCTGATCCATATCAAACTGGAAAACGGCAATGATGCGCCTTTGGGAGCTTCCATCGAACTGATGGGCGACAAGGAAGAATTCTTCGTGGCGCGCCGCGGCGAAGCGTTCATCACCGGGTTGAAGGACAACAATACCTTGCGCATGAAATGGAACGACACCACCTGCACTTTCGAGGTCAAGCTGCCGCCCGGAGATCCCAACGACATTCCGCGCATCGGCCCAGTGACTTGCGTTGCGGAACCTGCAACAAACGCAAAACCTGCACAGAGCAAAGGAACACAACCATGAGTAAGCAATCCCGTCTGATCTCGCTGATATCGGCCTGCGGCTTGTTCTTGGCCATGCAGTGCGCCCACGCCACGTATTCCTGCAGCATCACATCGCCTGGATGGGTCTCGTCGTATTTCCCCGCCGACACGGTCAACGCCACCCGTGCTGCCCAAGTGACCATCAGCTGTACCCGGGCGTCCGCCGACCCTACTACCATGACCTACGCTATTGAGGAAGACCTAGGCCTGCATGTGACCGGGGGCATTAATCAGGCGATTTCCGGTGCCAACTTGATCAAATACAATGAATATCAGGATGCGGCTTTCACACAAGTCTTGGGTAATTGTTCGCCAAAAAAGAACGCGATATTCGGAACCCTCGATTTCGGTACCGGCACGTCGGCTAATCTCATCATCCCCTACTACGCCAGCATCCCATTCGGGCAGAACGTGGCCGGGGGGAATTACACTGACACCGTCACCTTTACGCTGGCTTACCCGAACCCAACTAATACTTGTTCTGGCGCATCCATCGCCACCAATTCCCATTCGGTGCTGATCATTGTCAACCCCATCTGCACTATCAACGTGCCGCCGGGGAATTTCAATTTTGCCTACAAATCATTCCAAACCGCAGCTGTAACTGCCAGCACCATCTTTGCCCTCACCTGCACTTTGTATGTCCCATACTCGGTAGGTTTGGATGCATATGCAGTAACGGATACCACCACGAACATCGCATACACGCTGAATGTTGGACAGAACACCAGGCCGGCCGGCTCAAAGTACACCGCGGGTGCGGCACTTACCGCAAGCGGGTCGGGCTCTCAGCAACTGATCAGTATAGACGCCAGAGTAGCCGGGGGTCAGATTGGCACCTGTTCCTCGGGCCTCTGTTCCGGTTCCACGATGCGTACCATGACCATCACCTACTGAACCATGCGGCGGTGCTCCAGAGCAATCTCCGCTCTTGATCCTGTCAGGAGCGACTGATTACGATCACCGCCCACTCCAGGGTTCGGCCATAATCCTGCCTCGACTCCCGATCCTGCGCCCAATGCAGCAGGTGGTTGTCATTCCATATCTGAATTTGTATCGTGAATTGTACAAAAGGGATATGTTGTTGAAACACAAAAGCCCGATGATGAGCCCGATATCGAATTTTTGACAGGCCAGGCATTGACCGTTGCGCTAAAGTGACCGGAATGTTCCGACGTCCTTGCAACATATAGAAACCCAAATTAAATGGTCTCCATGCTTTCCATTCTTATCGTCGACGATGATCTGCAGATCCGCCAGTTGCTGCGTGATTATTTGACTGATTTCGGCATGTCCGTGGTTGCCGTTGCCGATGGTCAGGCGATGGCCGAAGCCATGAAAAAGGCCGCCTACGATCTGGTCATACTTGATCTGATGTTGCCCGGCGAAGATGGGCTTGCCCTGTGCAGGAAATTGCGTGCCGAATCGGATGTGCCGATCCTGATGCTCACCGCGCGCGGCGAGGCGATGGACCGTGTAGTGGGCCTGGAGCTGGGCGCCGACGATTACATCGTCAAGCCTTTCGAGCCGCGCGAACTGGTAGCCCGCATCCAGACGATACTGAGGAGAGCGCGCGGGAAACACGAAAGCCGCAGGGAACACAACGATGCCCAGTTCATGGGCTGGCGATTGAATTATGCATTGCGCCAGCTAGTTTCCCCTGAAGAACTGGTGATTCCGCTCTCCAATGCTGAATTCCGCTTGCTGACCGTGTTTGTCGAGAACCCCAACAGGATATTGACCCGTGAATTTTTGCTCGATGCAGCCCGCGGCCGTGACATGGATGTGTTCGATCGCAGCATAGACATACTGGTTTCACGCGTGCGCCAGAAACTGAATGATGATTCCAGAACGCCCACATTGATCAAGACATTCCGCGGGGAGGGATATTTGTTTGATGCGAAAGTGTCCCGATGAAGATGTCCATCCCCGATTCGCTGTTTGTACGGCTTTTTTTATTGCTGTTTATCATACTCTCGGTCAGTTATTTCGCCGGAAGGGAAATATTGGCCAGCCTCGGCATCGAGCAAACTGCTCCTTCCCCGCAACACCATACGTTCAGGCTGGTGGGTTTTGTTATCCGGCTGGGCGCAGTCGCACTCACTTCCTGGATCGCGGCCCGCTGGCTCACCTATCCCATCAAACGCCTGGCGAACGCCGCTGACAAATTGGGCAAGAACCTGAACAGTCCGATGATAGACGAAGGATCCGGGCCGTCCGAAGTACGTCAGGCATCAAAGGTATTCAACCAGATGCAGGCACGCATCAAACTGCAGCTGGAAGAACGCAACCGCTTTCTGGCGGCAGTTTCACACGATTTGCGCACCCCGCTGACCCGCCTCAAATTGCGCGCCGAAAAGATAGACCAGCAAGAGTTGAAATCCGGCGTCCAGAACGACATCGATGAGATGGCGAGTATTATCGATACCACGCTGGACTATTTGCGCGGCGATGAACAACCCGAGGCAAGCTGCCTGCTCGATATCGAGTCGCTGATACACTCGATAGCCGAGGATGCCAACGAGGGAGGCAACATGGTCACCGTGACAGGCAAAGCACAGCCGATTAGGCTTCAACCGCTTGCCATACGCCGTTGCCTGAATAATCTGCTTGAGAATGCTTTGCGCTACGGAGAAAAAGCGGACATTGCGATTAGTGAAACTGATGACGAAGTTGTCATAGCCATACAGGACGCAGGTCCAGGGATCCCGGAAGAACAATTGGAAGCGGTATTCGCTCCCTTCTACCGGCTTGAAACATCCCGCAGCAAACATTCCGGAGGCGTTGGCCTTGGGCTTTCAATTGCCAGGGACATGGCCAAGAAACAAAATGGGAACATTACGCTCGGAAATGCGCCTAAAGGCGGGCTGATAGCAACGCTGCATTTGCCTAAACGATATTGAATAGTGGTTTCGGATCCCAAATCACCATCTAATTTCATGCGAGCTCCGGTAGTCGAGAAATTTTCCAACTCCGGTTCAAGCGAAAGAGAATTCATGACTTCATCATCACCATTCCATGATCGCGTATTTCCTGCGATGAAGTACCTGTGTGCCGGATTTTCGATGCTGAAGAGTTTGTATCAAAGTAATTACAAAAATGTTCGGGTTCTTACAATCCGGACATACCGGAGTTACCCGGCAGGATTAAATTGCATATCGCATTCCCTCGAAATAATGGGTGCTCAAACCGGTCATATTTTAGTTATCCAATAGGAGAATAGAATGAATTTGCAAAACGTGAATCCAAAACTGGGCGTACTGTCCACCATAGTAATCGGGGCTGTCCTGATGGCCTCTTTCCATTCAGTTGCGATAGCCAACCCTTCCGAAAGTTACGACCACAAGCAGATGTACCAGGAAAAGATGCATGAACATATGAAGGTCAGGCTGGACAAATTGGCTGAACGCCTGGAAATCAAAGCTTCACAACAAGCCGTTTGGGAAGAATTTGCCAAGTCGGTTGAAATGCTGGCAGACAGGAACGTAAAGAAACCAAATAATGATGCAGATGCGGCGACCATCTCCCGCTATCGCGCGGAAAGGGCGACTGATTTCGCCAACAAATTGAGCAAAATAGCCAATGCTACCGCCAAATTGCAAGCCGCATTGTCGGCAGATCAACGAAAGATCCTTGATCAGACCGCACACCGATTTCTTCATTACGATCGCGGAACAAACCATACACATCACAGGATGGAACGTGAAGGAAGCAGGCACGGTTGGGATCAGCATGGGAACGACGCGTCTTGAGGATGCGCAGATTATCAGTTGGAGCGCTTCTTGAAGCAAAACGGCCAGCCGATAATCCTTGCGCCGTGCACAAATCGACAGCCTGAAATAATCATTTGTATTGCGTTTGATTGATGTGTATATCCTGTACCCAAATTTGAAATTTCAAGTTCGATGACACCGACAAAATGCAAACCAATAATATGTAATGCACATTGATGAAGCTGCTATCCTCCCTATCATGCAAACCGGCAGCGATCGCCGCTCTGCTTGTCCCGGCGCTGTTTCTGCTGCCCAACTGTCACGCACTAGCCAGAGAAACATCCGATCCGTTCGACACAGGCTCGAGCATGCCACCCAAGCCGGCATTGCATATGGAGGGTGCGGTCGGTGATCCGTGCGCCGCTAAACCGCTGGATCACGCGCTGAACCTGGCAGAAGTCGTCAACCTGGCTTTATGCAATAACCCGCAGACTCATGTTGCATGGGCCAACTCGCTGGCTCAGGCCGCGCAGGTCGGGGTGAGTGAAGCGGCATATCTGCCAGGTGTCGATTTGAATGCTGCTGACGATCGCACTTCAGGAACTGCTCCTACGTTGAACCAGCTCAGCGTTGGCGTGACATTTTCGTACTTGCTATATGACTTCGGTTCGCGCTCCGCCAACCTGGAAAATGCCCGCCAGTTGCTCGCTGCCGCCAATGCGACACAAGACAGCACGGTGCAATCGGTATTCCTGGCCGCGGTGCAGGACTATTATCTGGTACAGGCAAACCAGGCAGCGCTGGATGCGGCGCTGGAATCGGAACGCGCTGCCAAGGAAAGCCTGGCCGCCGCCGAAGCGCGCTATAACGCAGGAAGCGCAACACCTGCCGACAAACTGCAAGCGCAGACCGCATATTCCCAGGCAACACTGAATCGTATCACTGCCGACGGCAACCTGAAGAATGCTCAAGGCACGCTGGCAAATATGCTCGGGCTGGATGCAAACAGGTATGTGCCTTTGTCTCCTGCAAATACGGTGGCGATGCCCAAAGATTTTGAGGGCGATATCAACGCGCTGATCGAACAGGCGCGCAAACACCGGCCTGACCTACAGGCCGTCGCCGCACAGGTGAAAGCGGCTGAAGCCAGTGCAGATGCCGCTCGCGCAGCGGGGAGACCGACGATATCGTTGACCGCCACGTCAAACAAGTATTACACCTCTGACATCAATTCCAACGGCTCGTTGGTCGGGATCAATTTGAGTGTGCCGATTTTTTCAGGCTTCGATACTACTTATCGTGTGCGCTCAGCCGAAGCACAAGTGGATGTCAAGAACGCACAACTTGAACAGATGCGATTGCAAGTGGCACTGGATGTCTGGACGGCCTATCAGCGCTTGAACACTGCAACGCAATCGTTGCGTACTACAGCCGTATTGCTTGACAGCGCTGAACAATCCGAGCGCGTTGCGCTTGGGCGATACAAGGCAGGTGTAGGCAGCATCCTGGACGAGCTGAATGCGCTGAGCGCTTTGGCCAGCGCACGCCAGCAAAACATCCAGTCCACTTTTGACTGGAATATCAGCCGCGCCGCGCTTGCACAGGCGATGGGCAACCTCGGCGCCGGTCTGTTGCCAATCCTGTCGGACAGCACAAGTCAACAGACCATCGAAAACAACATACAAAATCAGCAACCATGAAAAAACTATTGCACTCCCCTATCGCACTGGCCCTGATTGCTGCTGCCATCATCGGCATCGGTATCATCGTCTACTTGAAGGTTTATTCCGACTCGCCGCCGCAATTCCGCACAGAGATCGTTGGCAAGGGTGACATCAGCCAGACTGTATCAGCCAACGGCACAATCAACCCGGTGACACTGGTGAGCGTAGGAACACAGGTTTCCGGCACAGTAAAAAAACTCTATGTGGACTTCAACAGCAAAGTGAAGAAAGGCCAGATCTTGCTGGAACTGGATGATTCCCTGCTCGCGGCGCAACTGAAGCAAAGCGAAGCGAATGTGCAAAGTGCCCAGGCTTCGCTGGAATTGGCAACTGCAAACGAAAAGCGAACTCGCGATTTGTTTGCGCTGCAATATGTTGCCCAACAGGATCTGGATACCGCGGTACAGGCAAAAAAGTCTGCCGAAGCGCAATTGCTCTCGGCTCGGGCACAATTGGGAAAGGATCGCGCCAACCTATCCTATTCGGTCATTCGGTCACCGGTATCCGGTGTAGTGGTCGACAGGGAAGTGGATGTTGGGCAAACCGTCGCCGCCAGTCTGCAGACACCGACGCTTTTCAAGATCGCACAGGATCTTTCCAAAATGCAGATCGATTCCAATTTTGCCGAGGCTGATATCGGCAGCATCCGCGTCGGACAGACCGCGCGCTTTACCGTGGATGCATTTGCGGACCGGCACTTTAAAGGGGAAGTCAGGCAGATACGCCTTAATCCGACCACCGTGTCCAACGTGGTCACCTATGACGTGGTGGTCAACGTGGACAATCCGGAGCAGATCCTGTTACCCGGCATGACTGCCTATGTGAATATCGCCGTTGCCGAACGCAAGGACGTATTGCTGGTTCCCAATGCGGCACTACGCTACAAGCCGGCCAAAAGCGAAATGGAACAGCCATCGCCCAAGCCTGGCCCAGCAGCCAGCCCGGGCAGTAATCCCCAGAAGAATGGCGGCTCACAGAGGGGCAAGCCGAAACGCGACACATTTGCCGGCAAGGTTTATGTATTGGAAAAAGGGAAGCTGAAACCGGTCAATCTGACGCTTGGCATCACCGATAACCGCAACACCGAAATTGTTGGCGGTGATATCAAGCAAGGCGATCTGGTCGTGACCGGTGAAGAGCAAGGTGACGACAAGTCAGCAAACTCCGCCCGCAGGCCGATGAGATTTTTCTGATGAGCGATCCGGTTATTCGCATCGAGGATCTGTACAAATCCTACGAGACTTCCGCCGGATTGTTCCCTGCACTAAAGGAAATCAGGCTCAGTATCGATTCCGGCGAGTTCGTCGCAATCATGGGACCGTCCGGTTCAGGCAAGTCCACCCTCATGAACATCCTTGGCTGTCTCGACAAACCCACATCCGGCCGTTATTTTCTGGACGGGCGCAGCGTCGCTGAATTGGGCAAGGATGAGCTGGCCTTGCTGCGAAATCGCACCATTGGCTTCGTATTTCAGGGCTTCAACCTGCTGCCGCGTATGTCGCTGCTGGACAATGTCGCATTGCCTCTGATCTATAGCGGACTGGAACGGGAGGAACGCCATCGTCGCGCACATGAACTGCTTGTCAAAGTTGGGCTGGAAGACAAAGCGATTTCATCACCCAACAAAATCTCCGGCGGACAGCAGCAACGCGTTGCGATTGCGCGCGCGCTCGTCAACAACCCCCGCCTGATCCTTGCCGATGAACCAACCGGCAACCTGGATAGCAGAACCGGTGAGGAAATCATGGCTTTATTTGATGAATTAAACCGAGAAGGCATCACCATCGTGCTGGTCACTCACGAGGAGGATATTGCAAGACATGCCAAGCGCCAGGTGCACTTCCTTGACGGCCGTCTAATCAGCGATCATGTTACCAGCCGACCGGAGGCTACCATATGATACTGGCCATGCTAGGCGAGGCCTGGCGCGCGATGGGCGCCAACCGCCTGCGCACATTCCTGACCATGCTCGGTATGGTGATTGGCGTCGGCGCAGTGGTACTGATGATGTCAATCGGGCAAGGCGCGCAATATGCGATCAAACAGACCATTGCCTCGATGGGCAGCAACCTGTTCATTTTGATTTCCGGCAGCACTTCGACGAGCGGTGTCCGCTCAGGCGGCGGCGGCGGATATACGTTGAATGTAGGTGATGCGGATGCCATCGCAGAACTGCCCGGTGTGCAGGCCGTCGCGCCGATCCAGTCCGGCAGGGCACAGGTCGTATACGGGCCGAACAACTGGAATACTTCGGTGCTGGGTACAACACCAGGCTATCTGGAAGCACGTTCCTGGCATATTGCCTCCGGTAATGCGTTCACGGAATCGGATGTACGCTCGGGCACCCGGGTCGCGTTGGTCGGAAAAACCGTAGCGGACAATTTGTTCGGCGACGAAGACCCGGTCGGCAAGACTTTCCGCATCCAGCAAAGTCCGTTTGTCGTTCTAGGCACCTTGGCACTTAAAGGACAGGCAATGGATGGACGTGACCAGGACGACACCATCATCATTCCGCTCACTACAGCGCAACGCCAAGTCTATGGTTCGCAGTTTCCGGGTTCGGTGCGCATCATGATGGTCCAGACTACCTCCCAGGAAAACATGCCAGAAGTGGAAAAATCCATGACCGATTTGTTGCGTCAGAGGCACAGGATACGCGAGGGCATGGATAACGATTTTTACCTGCGCAACCTGACTGCCGCAGCGGACTCGGCTGCTGAAAGCACGAGGGTCATGTCGCTGCTGCTTGGAGCGATCGCTTCCGTGTCGCTATTGGTTGGCGGCATCGGCATCATGAATATCATGCTGGTATCCGTTACCGAGCGCACCCGGGAAATCGGAATCCGCATGGCCATAGGCGCGCGCGAACGGGACATCCTCACCCAGTTCCTGCTGGAAGCCGTCATCATATCGGTGGTCGGATGCTTCATCGGCCTGTTATTGGGAATCGGGGGTGCGTTGCTGGTCAATCAGTTGACCGAAACGATGGTCATCGTATCGGGCAGCTCGGTCGTTGTGGCATTCAGTGTTGCGGCAGCGGTAGGAATCTTCTTTGGATTTTATCCTGCGCGCAAAGCGGCTCAGCTCGACCCCATTGAGGCGTTACGTTATCAGTAGGCAGCTAACATATTTTTCTTGAGTTAATAGTAGCTTGAGGAGCGGGCTATCAATAAAATCAATGAAACGCGTCTTTATGCAGTCCGACAAACCGCCAAATAGAAATTGACGCAGAAAAGCATATAATTAACAATTATAAAGGGTGAAAGTGCCTTGTCAGGAGATTACATGTTGCACAGCAACAATTACATTGTCGGCGTATTGGCCATCGTGCTGCTTACAGCGCTCCCCGCTTATGCGATAGAGGACACGGACACGCCAAACGAGATCCATCAGCGCATTGGTACCGGCGATCCCGTTATCGGCAAGGACAAATCGGCCCTGTGCATGGGTTGCCACGGTGAAGATGGCAACAGCGTATCCAGCGATTTCCCTAAACTTTCCGGCCAATGGGCCGATTATATCCAGAAGCAGGTCCGCGAGTTCCAGAACGGTGCCCGTTACAACGAGGTGATGACCGATGTGGCAATGAGCGTGGACAATTTCCACGACTTGTTCGATATCTCTGCTTATTTCGCCAGTCAAAAGCAAATGGGGGGCACACCGGTAGAGGACAAAGCAGAACAGCAACTCTATCAGGAAGGCGATCAACTGTTCAACCACGGGAACAAAAGGACCGGCGCATTCCGCTGTGTAAAGTGCCATGGTGAACATGGCAGCGGGTTACCGCTCAACAACAACCTGTTTCCGGTGCTCGGCGGACAGCACAAGGACTATCTGATCAGGCAATTGACCGATTTCAAGCATGAGGTACGCGAGAATGACCGCTCCGGCATGATGCTGCGTATCACCACGCACCTGACCGCTCATGATATCGAAGCCTTGGCAACCTACCTTTCGCGCGTGCCTGCCCCGCCGCCCCCGCCGCCTCCCGCTCCTGTTGCTCGCGTTTCCGAATCATTCAAGATATTGATGGAAGACAAGCCGGTGCGAATCAAAGGTTCCAGTTTTCCCGCCGGTGTTGCCAAATTGAATAAAGCAGCCATCAGCCAATTGGAAGGCGTGGTGGATTTTGCAGTCAATCAACCCGACGCGAAACTTGAATTGATCGGATACACTTCCAGCACCGGCTCAAATAAACTGAACATGAAGCTTTCCTTGGCACGCGCTGAAACGGTCAAGAAGTATCTGATCGAGCAAGGCGTCGATCCCGACCGAATTGTAACCAAGGGTATGGGCCCTGCCGATCCTATCGGTGACAACAAGACCAGGGCAGGTCGCGCGTTGAACCGCCGAGTGGAAATCCGTTCGGTGATCAAGGAAAAAAAGAAAGTGCTCTCTGGCGAATAATTTATGATTCCGTCCTGTCGAAGCGGGCTGCACAGTCCGCTTTTTGCTGCCAGAAGCTCGATTAGCGCACAGCTACACTCAGTAGGGCCAAAATCTGTCCAAGCGTAGTCATGAAATTACCTCGAGAGCCGAATTCCCTATCATGATTGTCAACTATTAGAATAGCGTGATATTCTTGACTATTCTGAAATCAACCCAAGCAATATGTCAGTTTCCATCAAGACCCCGCAAGATATCGAGAAAATGCGCGTAGCCGGACGCCTTACCAGCGAGGTACTCGATTACATCACCCCGTTCGTCAAGGCAGGCGTATCAACCAACGAGCTGGACAAGCTCTGCCATGACCTGATCGTCGATGTGCAACATGCCATACCCGCCCCTCTCGACTACGCACCCGGCGGACATACACCATATCCCAAATCCATCTGCACCTCGATAAACCATCAGGTATGTCATGGCGTACCAAGCGACAAGAAACTCAAGAATGGCGACATCGTCAATCTCGATATCACGGTAATCAAGGACGGATATCACGGCGACAGCAGCCGCATGTTTTATGTCGGCGAGCCGTCTATCCAAGCCAAGCGCTTGTGCGAGATCACATGGCAGGCAATGTGGCGCGGTATCCGTGCGGTCGGGCCTGGTGCATATCTGGGCGATATCGGTCATGCCATCCAGAGCTTTGTCGAACCGTTGGGTTATAGCGTGGTGCGCGAATTCTGCGGACACGGCATCGGCCAGCGTTTCCATGAAGAACCTCAGGTATTGCATTACGGACGTCCGAAGACCGGTTTGAAACTGGAAGCGGGGATGACCTTTACCATCGAGCCGATGATCAATGCCGGTAAAGCGGACATCAAACAGCTCGGCGACGGTTGGACAGTGGTAACCAAAGACCACAGTCTGTCGGCGCAATACGAACACACCATACTGGTTACCGATTCAGGCTTCGAAGTATTGACAGTTTCCGATGGCAGCCCTCCCCCGCCTTGACGAAATTGCCGCGTTGCGCGAGTCTCTGAGCAATGATCGTTTGGCCCTAGAAAAAAGCTTTCTGAATCATGGCAATACCGCGCGCCTGCTCAAAGCGCACAGCCGTCTGATCGACCGATACCTGCATCACGTCTGGAAACATATTTCAATGCCCGCACAAATCGCGCTGGTTGCGGTAGGCGGTTACGGGCGCGGCGATTTATATCCAAAGTCGGACATCGATCTGCTTATTTTGCTGTATTCCGAACCCGACGAGGTCTTGCAGCAAAAATTGCAAACGCTGATCAGCCTGTTGTGGGACATCGGGCTTGAAGTCGGCCACAGTATTCGCACTATCCCGCAATGCCAGAACGAATCCGCCGATATCACCGTGCAGACAAACCTGCTCGAAATGCGCCTGCTCATTGGTGATGAGAGGCTGTATGGCGAATTGAAGAATTTATTGCATCAATATCTTGACCCGCGCGAATTTTTTCTCGCCAAGCAGCGCGAGCAGCGGCAACGCCACTCTCGCTTTGTAGATTCGGATTACAACCTCGAACCCAACATAAAAGAAAGCCCCGGCGGATTGCGCGACCTTCAAACCATTACTTGGATCAGTCTCGCGGCGGACCTGGGCACACGTTGGAAAGATCTTGCCCAGGCCGGATTGATCAGTCTCGCCGAGGCGCGCCAGATAGACCGTCACGACAAGCTGCTGCAATCGTTGCGCACGCGTTTGCACTACCTTGCAAAACGCCGCGAAGACCGGTTGATATTCGAATTTCAGACGCCGCTTGCTGAGCAAATGGGCATCTCCGCTTCGGCCAACCTCCGCGCCAGCGAGCATTTGATGCAGCACTACTACCAGACCAAAGTCGCGGTACGCCAATTCAACGCGATCCTGCTGCAAACTTTGCATGATTATTTGTTCCACGAGACACCGCCTCAGCATGGTCTGAATGAACGATTCAGAGTCATCGGCACGCTGCTTGATATTCGGGATGAAGAATTATTCGAACATACTCCGGAAGCGATTTTCGAGCTGTTCCTGCTCATGCAAAAACATCATGAACTAACCGACATCAGCGCGAAAACATTGCGTGCCTTGTGGCGCGCACAACATCAGATAGATGCCTCGTTTCGCCGCAACCCGCTGAACAGGTCGCGATTCATGGAGATCCTTCGCCAGCCGGAAGGCGTTATCCGTGCTTTGCGGCGCATGCATCAATACGGCATTCTTGGCCGGTATATCCCCGCGTTTGGGCGCATCGTAGGGCAAATGCAACACGACCTGTTCCATGTTTATACGGTGGATGAACACATCCTGATGGTGGTGCGCAATCTGCGCCGTTTTGCCGTGCCGAAACACGCCCATGAATTTCCGCTGTGCAGCCAGTTGATAAGCGAATTCGCCCGCCCCGAAGTGCTGTATGTAGCGGGACTTTTCCACGACATCGCCAAAGGACGAGGCGGTGACCATTCGCAGCTTGGTAAAAAGGATGCCCGTACTTTTTGTACGCATCACCAACTCAGCCGTGACGACAGTGATCTGATTGTCTGGTTGGTCGAGCATCATCTCAGCCTTTCCGCCACAGCCCAGAAGCAGGACCTGTCCGACCCGGATGTGATCGCAGGTTTCGCCGGAAAGATCAAGAATGAGCGCTATCTGGTCGCGTTGTATTTGCTGACTGTCGCCGACGTGCGCGGTACCAGCCCGAAAGTATGGAATGCATGGAAAGCCAAACTGATCGAAAATTTGTACCGTGCAACCAGGCGTTTCCTGAGCGACGGCAAAGTCATCAATCATCTGGAGGACATCCGCAAGCAGGCCGCGACCACGCTCAATCTTTATGCGATATCACCGGAGTTTTATCAACTGTTGTGGGCACAACTGGACGACAGCTATTTTCTGGATCATGAAGCACAGGAAATCGCATGGCATACCCGTATGCTTGCGTTCAAGGTCAACTCGACCACCCCTATCGTGAAGGCGCGGCTTAGCCGGGCAGGCGAAGGCTTGCAGGTGATGGTCTATTGCGCGGATCAACGCGGGCTGTTCGCGCGTATATGTGATTTTTTCGCTCGCATGAATTACACCATCGTCGAAGCAAAGATCCACACCACCCTGCACGGCTACGCTCTGAACAGTTTCCAGATTATGGATGTCAAGCACGGCAATACGGCATATCGCGACATCATGACCTATATCGAATTCGAACTGACGCAGCAGATCATGCAGGAAAAAACGATAACGCCTGTCTCGACGGGCAGAGTCAGTCGACAGTTGAAACACTTTCCTCTCAAAACCAGGGTCGAGATCAAACCGGGCAACAAGGGAATGCATGTGCTCTCGCTGATAGCCGGAGATCGTCCGGGACTATTGGCACGCATTGCACTCATCCTGGACAAATACAACATACGCCTGCAACGCGCCAAGATAAACACTTTGGGCAGCCGCGTCGAAGATGTGTTCTGGATCAGCGGTACAGCACTCGCGAAAACGGAACAACAGGACGCGCTACGTGACGCCATGCTGGAAATTTGACTGCGGGATTGTTACGAGGAACTTAAGCGCTGTAGAACCGGTAAGCATTTCCTCCGGATGCTTTGGCTTGATACATCGCGGTATCGGCATTTTTCAGCAAGCTGTCGACATCGCCGCCGTCATTCGGGTAGAGGCTGATGCCGATACTGGCTCCGATGAAAAAGTCCCGGTTGTTCAACTTGAAGGATTGGCCCAGATTGGATAGAACTTTTTGCGCGATCATTATCGCATCGTCCGGGTCATTGAGCATGGGCAGCACTAACGTAAACTCGTCGCCGCCGTTGCGGGCGACAGAATCCCCCTCGCGCAGGCAACCGCGCAAACGTACGGCTACGTCTTTTAACACATTGTCACCGGCGGAATGGCCGAGCGTATCATTGATTGTTTTGAAGCGGTCAAGATCGATGAACAGTATTGCAGCGAGTTTTTTTGATCGGGCGCACAGGGTGATTGCCTGCTGCAGGCGGTCATAGAGCAAGGTCCGGTTGGGTAAACCGGTAAGGGTATCGTGTGTGGCCAGATATTCCAGTTCGCTTTCAAAAATATGCCGCTCGCTGTTGTCGCGGGCCATAACAGTAAAAAACCGGGTATTGCTGACATTGCCTTCGCTGACAGAAAGCAGCAAAAAGAATATCTCACCAGTTTTGCGCAGTCCGGTGAGTTCATGATGCGACAGCGGGATCGGCTGACCATCCGGAGCAACGAAGCGCTGGATATCGCTCGGTATCAGCAAACGGGAGAATGAGGTGCCGATCAACTCTTCTTCGCGGTAACCGAATATATTTTCCGCGGCCGGGTTCAGACTTTGGATGTTGCTATGTTCATCGAGCGTTATGATGCCTTCGTCGGCGGTATCCAGCACAGCACTCTGTCGTGCGGCATGCAAAGCGATCTCCCGCTCCCGGGAGACCAGCTTACCGCGCATATGTTCCAAAGCCAGCGCCAAATCCTGCACTTCATTGATATTCGTGGCAAGGGTCAGGCGTTCATTGATGTTGCCGTTCGCGATCCGGCCCGCGGCATCGCGCAACTGGCGCACGGAACGCGTCAGGAGATGGCCGAAAAAAAACACGAATAACAGCGATAGGAATATGAAACCCACACCCACCAATAACCCCGTGCGATAAGTCTGCCTGATGTGCTCATCTACCGGGGTTTCGTCAAAACCAACCAGCAGATTGCCGATCAGTTGATCGTCCGGTCCAAAAACAGGCACGATAATGTGGTATATCCTGTCGCCACCCTGGCCGAAGAAAAAATCTTCCTTGAAATCGCCGCCGGGGGGCGCATCGGCTCTTTTGAATTCTGCGAGTTGTACCTGTCCTGCCAGCAGTTGATCGCTGATGATGCTGTTGATTCTTGCGGGTTTCGGATCCTCACTGATCAGAGTTGCCAGCAGATAGGATTGCGAACGTGCGTTATTGATGAACTGTGACTGATAATCTTGCTGCAGTATCAACAAAACACCGACAAAAACCAGTGGCACAAGGATAGTGTGTATGGCCAGCATCCCAACCAGCATTCTCCCAGTGTAGCTGGAAAAAAAGCGTCTGGTCCGAGTTGATCTGCTCATAATTTGCCGATAATCCGAATGCCAGTAGTTTTAATCGCTGTGTCATACAGCATGAAAGTGATCGCTGCATTGTCATTATGCAAAGCAGTGAGCAGGGCTGTCATGTTTTCATAGGCCCTGGGACGACTCCCGCCCTGAAATGAGTGCGCGATAAGCTGCCGTTCATAAGCTTCGGCGGACATGAACAATATCCTTTGCAAGAACACCTCTACTGCCAACTGGTCGCTTTGATTGAGCAGCGGTCTGACTTCGATCCCGTTCAGCACGATGCTCGCGCCCAGATACGCACGGCGCACTTGTTTGGCCGATATTGCCTTGATTCCAGACTCCGCGTTTACAACGATCGCGATGCGCTGCTCCTCTGCTCGCGCCATCGGCGCCGAAAGCAGCACATAAACCGCTAACAAAATGGCAATTTTATGTATCACAAAGGCAATACCATGCTCCACTGAGCACTGATGGAATTGAAACTAAGTGTGTCCTGCCGTATGGTTCTTCCGGCTTCGAATTTGATCGCTTGCGTAGGCGTGAGCTCGTAACGGAGACCGACCACGCCCTGATGAGGCGAAAATTCCGGCAACAAAGACAGGTATCCATCATTAGCCGCATCCGGGGTGGCTTCGATCCGCCCATAAAAGATTGTTCTGCCGCTTGCTCCAAGCTTGTATTCCGGCTGCAAATAACCACTCACCGTGGTGTATTGGCTGGAGTTGCCGGCGCCTGATACACGATCGTCAAAGATGAACAATTCCCCGATCAAATGGAAATCGGCTCGCTCATAATTCAAAAAGGCGCTTAACACGGTCTGCTGAACTTTATCAACCAGCGTTTGGCTTACCGGATCGGTCACTGCAACCTTGAATGGGATACTGGCATAGCCGATCGCGACGCCATACTGGTTCGGATTACCGGCTTCCGGGTGGTACCCCAGCCTGACACTGCCTGAATATGCTCCCGTGAAATCGGGATCAAGCAGATCGAACGGCTCTAGTGTTGTATCAAAAAATGGTCCTATACCAAAGCCTGCAATGTAGTTGATCTCGGAATCACCCACAGTTCTGGAACTTTCAAGCTCAAGGCCGGTGATATGCGCAGGTAGCGGACCGTGCTCATCTTCGTAGTTGGATACTGTCGGACGGCTAAGCGAGGTTTGCAGAAAATCACCATGGTGCATCTGGGTATTCCAGAAACTGAGCGCGTTATGAAAACGCCCGAACCATAATGTCTTCCCCGGCAAAATACGCCAGCCGAACTGTAAGCGTTCAAGCTCGGCTTCCTGTGATGATTTCAGGAACTCGCCCAGGAAGCGGGTCTTATCGAATTCGCTAGAGTAGAAGAAATCGACTGCCGGAACGACCGTCTTGGGAACCAGTTCAGTATCCGGTTCTGTTTGATGCGTAGTCGTAACGCTGGGGAAAAGCAAAAAATCACCAGCCCTGACAGGACTGGCAAAGGATGTCAACAATAATGTCAACGCACAGAAAGTTGCATAGAAAACGTTAATGTTTCTAGTCAAAATTTCTCCTTTCTAGGATTCACATCGAATATACAAATACCCTCCCGGCCAGCTTGATATTGCTTGCTCTTCGAGCATATATTTCAGGGTAAGAATACCTTAAAACTGCTTTGTGGACTTGGGATTTTGCGTGCGCTGCCCGGCATCGCACTGATAATGGAATAGCTAGGCAGTTCTCACAGCAGTGGCCCCACCCCCACTGGACGGCTACCAGAACAACGGGGTGCAGCTCGCTCAATTCAATTTTCTGTGAATTTCTGACTAAGCATTTCACGAGCGCATCCTCTACGGGGTCGCATACCCGCGAGCGGGGGCCCTGCTCCGCCCTCCGAGGTGCGGCTGGGACACGTTACTGGCGTAAGCCAGCCGTTCGCGGGAACAGCCGCGGCGACCTCTCCCGCACCCGATGGCTCCGCCGCACCGTGTCGAGGTCGCTACTCCCACTCAATCGTAGCTGGAGGTTTTCCTGAGATGTCGTAGACGACGCGGTTTATGCCGCGCACTTCGTTGATGATGCGGTTTGAAATTTTACCCAGCAACTCGTAAGGTAGATGTGCCCAGTGTGCAGTCATGAAGTCCTGTGTCTGCACCGCGCGCAGTGCCACCACCCATTCGTAGGTGCGTCCGTCGCCCATCACGCCGACGCTTTTAACCGGCAGGAACACGGCGAAGGCTTGCGAGGTCTTAGCGTACCAGGATCTGCCGTCATCATCCTTGGCTGCATGCAGTTCCTCGATGAAGATCGCATCGGCGCGGCGCAACAGTTCAGCGTACTCCCGCTTCACTTCGCCGAGGATGCGCACTCCCAGGCCGGGTCCTGGAAAAGGATGGCGATATACCATGTCATGCGGCAGGCCCAGTGCCACCCCGAGTTCGCGCACCTCGTCCTTGAACAGTTCACGCAACGGTTCGAGCAATTTCAGATGCAGGCTTTCCGGCAAACCGCCGACGTTGTGGTGCGACTTGATGGTGTGGGCTTTTTTGGTTTTGGCTCCGGCGGACTCGATCACGTCAGGATAGATCGTGCCCTGTGCGAGCCATTTCGCTTTTGGCAGTTTTTTGGCTTCTCGCTGGAACACTTCGACAAACTCGCGGCCAATAATCTTGCGCTTCTGTTCGGGATCGGATACACCGGCAAGGTGATGCAGGAATTCCTTGCTGGCATCGACGTGCAGCACTTTCACCCCAAGATTCTCGGCGAAGGTATGCATCACCTGCGCCGGCTCGTTCAAACGCAGCAAACCGTTGTCCACGAACACGCAAGTCAATTGGTCCCCGATGGCGCGGTGTATCAACGCCGCGGCCACCGAGGAATCGACTCCGCCCGACAGACCCAGGATCACTTCTTCCTTGCCCACCTGTTGACGGATTTTCTCCATCGCTTCCCTGACATAGTCGGGCATGTTCCAATCCTGCTCGCAGCCGCAGATATCGTGCACAAAGCGGTTCAGCATGACTTTCCCATGCGGGGTGTGGGTCACCTCCGGATGGAATTGCAGTGCGTAAAAATGCCGCGCTTCGTCCGCCATGCCGGCGATCGGTGTGGCAGCGTTGCTGGCGATCACCGAGAATCCCTGGGGCAAGGCCGTCACCTTGTCGCCGTGGCTCATCCATACATCGATCAGGCCATGACCCTGAGCGTTGGTCCTGTCCTGTATATTGCGCAGCAAGGCAGAGTGTCCTTGCGCGCGTATCTCCGCATAGCCGAATTCACGGACCAGACCGTTTTCAACCTGTCCGCCCAGCTGCGCGGCCATGGTCTGCATGCCGTAGCAGATACCCAGCACCGGCACGCCCAGTTCGAACACGATCTGCGGCGCGCGCGGTGTGTCGCCCTCGGTGACCGAACTAGGCCCGCCGGAAAGGATGACTCCTGCCGGTTTGAATTCGCGGATGAAGTTTACGTCGACATCATAAGGATGCAGTTCGCAGTAGACGTGGGTTTCACGAACACGACGCGCGATCAACTGGGTGTATTGCGAACCGAAATCAAGGATCAGGATCTTTTTGTGGTCAGTCATCAGTCGCCAAACGTTAGTTAAGAAAAAAGTTTGTGAATATTTTGCCGGGCCGGGATTAACTAACGACTAACAACTACTCAATATGATAATTCGGCGCTTCCTTGGTGATTTGCACATCATGGACATGCGATTCGCGTATGCCGGAAGAAGAGATTTCGACGAATTCGGCCTTGGTATGCATGGTGGCGATATCCGCACATCCAAGATAACCCATGCTGGAGCGCAATCCGCCCATCAGCTGGTGGATCACCGCTATTACGCTGCCCTTGTAGGGCACGCGGCCTTCGACTCCTTCCGGCACCAGTTTGTCCTGGCTGTCTTCGTTGTCCTGAAAATAGCGGTCGCTGGATCCTTGCTGCATCGCCCCCAGGCTGCCCATGCCGCGATAGGATTTGTAGGAGCGTCCCTGAAATAATTCGATCTCTCCTGGCGCCTCTTCGGTGCCGGCGAACAATCCGCCCAGCATCACCGAATGCGCGCCTGCTGCGATCGCTTTCGAGATGTCGCCGGAATAACGGATGCCGCCGTCGGCAATTAGCGGAATTCCGGTTCCCTGCAATGCTTTGGCCACACTCTGGATGGCTCCGATCTGCGGAACACCGACTCCCGCAACGATGCGTGTGGTGCAGATCGAGCCGGGACCGATGCCGACTTTCACGCCATCAGCGCCGTGATCAAGCAAAGCCTGTGCCGCTCCGCCGGTGGCGATGTTGCCGCCTATCACTTCAACGTTCGGATAGCGGGTCTTGACCCACCGAACGCGGTCCAGCACACCCTGCGAATGTCCGTGCGCGGTATCGACCACGATCACGTCCACCCCCGCCTCGGCCAGTAACTTGACCCGCTCATCGGTCCCCTCTCCCACGCCAACCGCTGCACCGACACGCAAATGGCCGAATTGGTCTTTGCATGCCAGGGGGTGTTCGCTGGATTTCAAAATGTCTTTGACCGTCATCAGACCGCGAAGCTCGAACGCATCGTTCACCACCATCACGCGCTCGATACGATGTTTGTGCATCAACGCGCGAGCCTCTTCCAGGCTGGCGTTTTCCTTGACGGTGATCAGACGTTCGAGCGGGGTCATGATGTTTTTGACCGGTTGGTCCAGATTACTCTCGAAGCGCAGATCGCGATTGGTGACGACGCCGACCAGTTTCTTGCCCTGCACGACCGGCAAACCGGATATCTTGTGCTTGCGTGTCAGGTCGATCACGCTGCTCACCGTCATCTCCGGCGTGATAGTGATCGGATCCTGGACAACGCCGCTTTCAAAACGCTTGACCTTGGCGACCTTGGCCGCCTGCGCCTGCGCAGACATGTTCTTGTGGATGATTCCAATGCCGCCCTCCTGCGCCAGAGCGATCGCGAGGCGCGTCTCGGTGACGGTATCCATCGCCGCGGACAACAGCGGAATGTTCAGATTGATATTGCGGGTGAGTTGCGTGCGCAGGCTGACATTGCGGGGCAAAACATTGGAGTAGGCGGGAACGAGCAGAACGTCGTCAAAGGTCAAAGCTTTCTGGATGATGCGCATGAAACGGCCCTCGGCAAAGCGGGCATTATACGCATGTAGTGCATGTCGGTAAATCACCAGCGTCCAGCATATTTCGCTGGCAATTGACAGCCTCAGCCGGTGCGAGGAGACTTCCTAAAACAAAGTTGGACCAATAATGACTTTCTCGACCTGTGCCGCTATATTGATTCGCACTGGAACCCATTCTATTTCAGAGAGGGGCTGATGTCGCCGGAAACTTTCCTTCGCCGCTTCCTGATTTTGATCGCACTGGCGTGGAACATCCCGCCGGTGTTCGGACTCGGCTTGTTGGTGTACATAGGCATGTTCACGAGTGATCAGATGCTAGTAATTCTGAGCACACCGCTGGAGCCGGCGTTCATAGTCTTGAGCATGGCGTTCGCCATTTGGTACTTTTGGCGTTTTGCCCAACCTGTTTGTGCCTTCCTTCGGGATCGCAACCACGAGAATATCGAAGCAGCCGTGCGGCACATCCGCAGGTTTCCCCTCGATTTTTGGCTGGTGTTTCTCATATACCTTATAGTGGCACCCAGCACGGTGATCGGCAGTGCCGAGTTCTATGCCGGTTTTCAACCGCTTCCTCTCGACTGGTTCCGCATACACCTGGTTGCACTGATCGTTTCCATAATCGTCGGCCTGCCGATCTTTTTCATCGTACTTGACCTGTTCGGGCAGGCACTGAGCGGCGTGGCACTGGATAAACCGCACGTAACAGTCAAACTAAAGGTGTTTCTGATCGGAGCACTCGTGCCGCTGTTGGTCGACACCATGCTGGTACAGTACTACTGGACGCGCACAGGATATTTTTCTGCCGAAACCTTTGGCGTATGGCTGCTGCTCGAAGTGATGGCAATCGCCGGCAGTCTGATTTTTGTGCGGAGTTTCGGCCAATCGATGCATCCTTTGCAGGAAGTTATCGGCCTCCACACAGCTTTCGCGGAAATGGATCTGTCCCGGCTGGCCTCGCAGTCGACCGACGAGTTGGGCGTGCTGGCGGAGGATTTCCGCAGGTTGCTGGAAGATCTAAGGGTGCGCAACAGCATGCTGGAAATAAACAATCGTGTCCTGCGATTTTCCGGCAGCGAAGCAAACATGGAACAGTTGGTGACCATGATACTCGACACTTGCCAAAGCGCGGTGGGTGGCGACATCATTTTCCTGATCCTGCACGATGCAGAAAAAAATGAACTTGTCGGTGTTGCCCAGACCGGTACAGATTATAGTTCCAGCGGGCATTTCCGCCTGTCTCTGGACGATATCTCAATGGCGGCGATGATATTCAAAGAGGGGCAGACCGTCGCAATAAATGATTGCGGCAATGACCCGCGTGTCAGCCCGGCAATGGTCAAGCGTTTCAATATTCGTTCCGCATTGGGATCACCGCTGCAGATCGATGGTAATGTGATCGGCGTACTGATGAGTGTTGGCCAGAATGCCGCGCATAAATACAGTGTGCAGGAAATCATGTTGATGGAGATGTTTGCGCGCGAGGCAGCAATGGCGGTAAATTCCAGGCTGCTACAGGAAAGCCGCACGCGCGCCGAACAACGCTACCAGAAACTGAACCAATTGGCGCCGGATGCGATCTTTCTGCTCGACCCGCATTTGCAGGTGCTTGAAGCAAATTCGGCCGCAGCCAAATTGCTGGGGTTGCGTGGAGATTTACGGGGACGCAATCTTGCAGATTTCCTTGATGACGACTTGGGCGAGTTGAGGCGGTTGGCTACAGGCACGGAAGACGGGACCAGCCACTTCGAGGCAACAATATTGCGCTCAGACATGGTGCGCATTCCGGTTGAGGTCCATGCCAACCGCCCAATAGCTGACGAACCGCTGATCCAGGCTTTTTTTCGAGACATCTCAGCGATCCGCAAATCTCGCGAAGAGCTTTACCACATGGCGCACCATGACCCGCTCACCCAACTGCCCAATCGCCTGTTGTTTCTCGACCGTCTGGGCCATGCCTTGGAACTTGCGAGGCGCGAGGGGAGGAAAATCGCCGTGCTGTTCCTGGACTTGGACCGCTTTAAGAATGTCAATGACACTTTGGGGCATCCCACCGGCGACAAGCTGCTTCAGGAGGTGGCTAAACAGATCAAAAACAGGGTGCGCGAAGAAGATACTCTTGGGCGGCTAGGCGGTGACGAGTTCGTGCTACTCATCGAAAAACTCGTTGATGAACGTGAAGCCAGCATGGTCGCCCAAAAACTTCTGGAAGCGTTCGTCCAACCGTTTGCTGTAGAGGGACATGAACTTTTTCTTTCAGCCAGCATCGGCATCAGCCTGTTCCCGATGGACGGCCAGAATGGCGCCACTTTGGTACGCAATGCCGACACTGCCATGTATCGCGCCAAGGACCAGGGACGCAACAACTTCCAGTTCTATACCCATGAAATGACCGCAAGTGCGATCGAAAGGGTCGCGCTTGAAAACGCATTGCGACGTGCGCTGGAACGTGGTGAATTGCTTCTGCACTATCAACCGCAAATTGATTTGAATAACGGCAGTCTGATAGGCGCGGAAGCGCTGATCCGCTGGCAGCATCCGAAAATGGGCTTGGTAATGCCGGGCCGGTTTATCCATCTGGCGGAGGAAAGCGGACTGATCCGGCCCATCGGCGAATGGGTTCTATTCAGCGCCTGTGACCAGATGCGCCAATGGCGTGAGCGGGGTTTCAATCTTCCACGCATCGCGGTCAATCTTTCAGGCCATCAATTGCACAAGGACGGGATTGTCGAACAAGTGCAGAGCGTTCTACGAGATACAAATTTGGAAGCTGACTGGCTGGAGCTTGAAATCACAGAGAGCTTCATCATGCGGCAAGCGGAAGACGCGATAGGAATGCTCAACCAGCTGAAGGAATTAGGCGTTCAACTGGCAATCGATGATTTCGGCACCGGATATTCCAGCCTTAGCTACCTCAAGCGATTGCCCGTGCACAAACTCAAGATCGATCAATCGTTCGTGCATGGCATTCCGGATGATATCAACGACTCGTCCATCGCCCGAGCAGTTATCGCACTGGGAAGAAGCATGCAGCTCAGGGTCATCGCCGAAGGTGTGGAAACCGAGCAGCAGCAAGCTTTTCTGCGCGCTGAAGGCTGCGACGAAGGACAGGGATATCTGTATAGCCGCCCGGTTTCCGCTACAGATTTTCTCTCAACCTGGCATACGCACCGGAAAGTAAAAACAATTTGAACATGTGGTCTGATAGATATGCTACGTACTGCAAATTTGAATTCGTACTTGATAATCGCCCCGCTAAATCAACTTCTACGGGTCGATAACAGCCATAGAAATTATTCGGTCACAGGCTTGTTCAACATCGCCTTCAACCTCGCCAGCTTGTCCAACCCCTCGTCTTTGGTCACCGTTGGCGCCGCGTCTGCGTGACCGCCAGCATAGACCAGTTCATCAGTCGGCATCTCTTCGATGAAGCGACTCGGTTCGCAGACCGTCCAGTCCTTGCCGCGCTTGCGGCGGTTACAGTAGCTGATCTGCAGGCTGCGCTCGGCACGGGTGATGCCGACGTACATCAGACGGCGCTCTTCCTCGATCTGCTTTTCGTCACTGCCACGGAACGGCAATATCTCTTCTTCCGCGCCCACAATGAACACATGCGGGAACTCCAGCCCTTTCGCGGCATGCAGCGTGGACAGGGAAACGGCATCAGGCTCCTGGTCCTTGCATTCCAGCATGTTGATCAGCGCAACGGTCTGCACCATCTCGATCAATGATTTCTCGTCAGTCTCGGCCTTACCCTTGAGCCATGCGATGAATTCCTTCACATTCTCCCATTTGCCGTCGGCCATACGCGGATCATGAGAGTCATATAGCCAAGTCTCATAATCGATTGCGCGCATCAGTTCGTCGAGCAACTCGTTGCACGGGTCTTTATCTGCGCGATCCTGGATGCGGTTGATAAAGTTGCAGAACAGCATCAGCTCCTCGTACTGGCGCGGTTGCAATTCCTGTTGGATGGCAGCCTCGAAGGCTGCCTCGAATAGGCTGATGTGATGTTCTCCGGCGTAACTGCCAAGTTTTTCGAGCGTGGTGTTGCCGACGCCGCGTTTCGGGGTGGTGATCGCGCGGATGAAGGCAGGATCGTCATCCGTATTGGCGATCAACCGCAAATAGGCGGTGATATCCTTGATCTCGGCGCGTTCGAAGAACGACGTACCGCCACTGACGGTGTAGGGAACGCGCTGGCTGCGCAACTGCTCCTCGAATGCGCGCGACAGGTGGTTGCTGCGATATAGGATCGCATAGTCCGAAAACCGGGTGCGATGCTCGAACTTGTTCGCCATCAGCTTCATCACCACGCTTTCGGCTTCATGCTCGTCATCGCGCGCCGCGTAGATGCGTATCGCGTCGCCGATGCCGTGGTCGCTCCACAGTTTCTTCTCGAACACCTTGGTGTTGTGGTTGATCAGGTGATTCGCGACCTTGAGGATACGCTGCGAGGAACGATAATTCTGTTCCAGTTTGATCACGCGCAGATTGGCATAGTCTTCTCGCAGGTTGTGCAGATTCGCGATGCTCGCGCCGCGCCATGCATAGATGGACTGGTCGTCGTCACCCACCACGGTGAACGCAGAGCGCATGTCGGCCAGCAGCTTGATCAACTGGTACTGGCAGTCGTTGGTGTCCTGGTATTCGTCCACCAGCAGATAACGCAGCTTCAGTTGCCAGCGCAGCAGCGCTTCCGGATGATGCTTGAAAAGCGCCACGGGAAGATGGATCAGGTCGTCGAAGTCAACTGCCTGATAGGCGCGCAACGTTTCCTGGTAACGCATGTAAACGTGTGCATGGACCTTGGCTTCTTTGCTGTCGGCGATTTCTGCAGCTTGCTCCGGCGATATGAAGGAGGACTTCCAGTTTGAAATCTGCGTCTGCATGTCGCGCAACTCCTGCTTGTCGGCGCAGTTGGTCAGTTCGCCGTATATCTTCCAGGTGTCGCTGCTGTCGAATATAGAGAACTGCGGTTTGTAGCCCAGCAACTTTGCTTCGGCGCGCAGGATGTGCATCCCCAGCGAATGAAAGGTACTCACCACTAGGCCTTTGGTGTTGGTATTCTTCAACAGATCGCCGACGCGTGCGCGCATCTCGTTGGCGGCCTTGTTGGTGAACGTGATCGCGGCGATGTTGCGCGGCTCGTAACCGCATCGCCCGATTAGATGGGCGATCTTGTGGGTGATCACGCGCGTCTTGCCGCTGCCCGCGCCGGCCAGCACCAGCAAAGGACCGTCGAGATAAGTCACCGCTTCGCGTTGAGCCGGATTAAGTTTGCTTAACATTCAGAGAGATATAACATTTGATGCTACAGGGGATGGTAGAGGTATTGCGCAAGGCCGCAATGATACCAAAGTTGGGCAGTCTCCATTCGCAGAGAAATCTCTACGCGCGTCTGCCGGGACGAAAATATCTAGCGTTGTCGTAATACGACTCGCATTCGTTCTCTGCTGCCCATCCCGGCACGCCCAGCAAAGGCACAGGGGAAAGATCGCGGGTACTGCGGCAATACCCCGGTATCGCAAGATAGCCGGCCAGCAGACTGTCCAAGTGCTTCATTTGCTGCGCAGTGGGCCATGAAAAATATTCCTGCTCAACCCGGATTAGCAAACCCTGCCCGGTCATGCCGACATAGGGTTGCAGCGCTTTTTCGTAGAGGCCGTGACCGAACAGACAGAATCCCATGTTTTCCCTCACCTGTTCACGTCTTTGCCAGAATAATTCCTTCCACCTGAAACTGCGCAACAGACCGGCTAGATCTTCATCGGCATACGCCACGATCACGCCGGATTCATCGAGCAAAGTGTTCACGTCGCGCACTGCTCCGCGCCCCGCGTTGCATGACCCACTTTCTTCCATCAGTGCATGATAATGGCGGGCATTGAGGATCGCTTTGGTTATAGGGAAGGTCAGCCACACCAGCGCATTGAACAAGTCATGCCAGTTATCTGCCCGTGTTGGCACTTCGCCGGTCAGATAACAGCGCGGTTCGTATTGCAACTCGAACGGCAGCCTGCCAGATTGCTGCGGCACGAAACGCAACAATATGCCACTTTGCATTGTGACGGGCGGATGCCGAGCAGCAAGCAACGCATTGCAATCTTCCAATTTGGGGAAGCTATCGGATTCCAGTTCGACAAGTATCGGATGCAGCGGAGCGAATAGTGGTGATCGCAGCAATGCTTCCCTGTTCCATGCGGGTATCTGCTTCATGGCCACAGATGATTGATTAATAGGGTTTCAGGGGCTGACCCTGACAGTTATTCCCAGTTTGGCAATGCGACCGGCGAAGGCTTGCAGTTGTTCTTCGGACAAAGCGGACAGGCGCGGCGCTTCAGGTTGCATTGAAGGCCGAGCCAGACTGTAAAGCAGTACACCTTGAGGTATATGTCCGTCGCGCAGCAACGAGGAAATAAATTCGAAGTAGTCATCTTCGTCCTGACGTGGTGGCGGTTCGCCGTCCAGTGCGAACCAGCAGGTCTGCAGCCAGGTCGGGCAGCATGCGATAGAAGCAACGAGATTTTCACGAACTTTTTTCATGCTGATGTGGGTGTCGTTTACACGCAACATCCCGGCCTCGCTGGCACGATCCAGCTTGAACCACACTTCGCCATTCAGCTTCGCCATGTCGCGCAACCCTTGTTGCACTTCTCCGCGATACAGCAGGCTGCCATTGGTGATCAGTACGGTTTTCACTGTTTCCGGCAACGCCGCTTCGTGGCGCACTCTGGCAATGAGCGAGATGACCCGGGCGAATTCGGCGCTGCTGGTCGGCTCGCCGTTGCCGGATAGCGCGATGTCGTTGATGCGCCGCGAGCCTTCAGGAACGCGCGTTTGCATGAAATCTCCGTGCAGCAATTCTTCAAGGAAACCGCGAAGTTCGTTTTCCAGAACGGGCAAATCGATTTTCGGAGCCGTTCCGCGGCTCAGGCCGGGAACCTGGCAATAGATACAGCGCCAGTTGCAGGCATTGTTGGTATTGAGGTTGATGCCGACCGAGACACCGCGGGCTCGGCGCGAGACCACCGGATAGACATATCGCAATGCCGCGCTATCGCGGTCGTGATTGATGGTGCTGAGCGGCTTGCCTGTATTGGGCATGATCGAAGTATCGTTCAAAAGTATTCAGGATTTCCCGATCGGCAGGTATTTTGCGGGATCGACCGGCTTGCCGTAACGCCGCACTTCAAAATGAAGCTCGACTTGTTTTGCATCGGTTTTGCCCATCTCGGCGATCTTTTGTCCGCGCGATACGCTCTGCCCTTCTTTAACCAATATCTTGTTGTTATGTGCGTATGCGCTGAGAAATGTATTGTTGTGCTTGATGATGATCAGTTTGCCATAACCGCGCAGACCGCTGCCGCTATACACCACCTTGCCGTTCGCGCTGGCCATGACCGGTTGCCCGAGTTTGCCCGCGATATCTATTCCTTTGCGATTATCCGATTCGGAAAATTGCGCGATCACTTTACCTTGGGTAGGCAAGCTCCATTCCATAGCGGGCTCTTCGCCAACGTCGTCGCTGGCATCGGCTTGAGTGTCAGGTTTGACGTCAGGTTTCGTCAAGTACACTTTGGTAACCTGCTGCTGGACTTTGTCGATCTCCGCCAATGCCGTGTCGCTGTATTTATATTTCGCCAGCTTGGGTTGATCCTTAACCAGAATCTCGATGGGTTTGGCTTCAACTCTGACAACCTGAGGGGCAGACTTGGTCTTGTTCGGGCGCAGGCGGATTACCTGTCCTATCGAGATCACGTTGGGATTCTGAATACCGTTCATTTCGGCCAGTTCGTGGTAATCGAATCCATAGTTGAACGCGATACTGAAGAGCGTATCGCCCTTTTGTACGGTATATGTTTTGGGCCGCCAATCCTTTTCGCGCATAGACTTGTTTGCCATGGCGGCATTTTTCTGGGCTTCGGCAAGGTCATATACAGGCGCGCGATGCCCTTCATCGGCACATCCCGCCAACACTGCCGATGCCAGCAGTAATGCAAATATCTTGTTTCGTCCGGTGTTGTGGCAAATAAAATTGATATTCAAGCCTTTCCTATCAATAATGGTACGAATTTCACCGGCTCCAGCCTGGTTTCGCGAAATCCGTTCTCGTCGCGTTCGACCAGATACAAGCGTTGTTCCTGTGATCCAACCGGCGAAACCATTCTACCACCGACCGCAAGCTGCTCCCGCAGCACTGCTGAAAGAACTGGCGATGCAGCGGCGATGATGATGCCGTCGAAGGGTGCATATTCCGGCAAACCGGCAGTGCCATCCGCGTATCGCACATTGACATTGCGCATCTTGAGATCGTTCAATAGTTTCCTGGCGCGATCGTAAAGCGGTTTGATACGCTCGACGGTATAGACTTCACGCGCCAGCTGAGCCAATACCGCAGCCTGATAGCCACAGCCGGTGCCAATCTCCAGCACTCGGCCAAGCGGGGCATTGGAGCGCAGCACTTCGATCATGCGTGCCACGATGTAAGGCTGGGATATAGTCTGGTTGTAATTGATCGGCAACGACACATCGTCATAGGCACGACTCGCCAGTGCCTCATCCACGAATAAATGTCGCGGCACTTCGAACATCGCAGCCAGAACCGCTTCATCCCTGATGCCCTGCTCGCGCAACCGTTCGATCAAGCGCCCGCGGGTGCGCTGTGAGGTCATGCCGATACCGTTGACACTGTTACTCATCTGATCCCAGTCACTTCTATTCCGGGGCCAGCCAACCGCGCACGGCTTCGAGTTGGCTGTATTGCGTGAGATCTATCTGCAGCGGTGTGAGCGAAACCTGTTGCCGTGAGATGGCATGAAAATCCGTGCCTTCGCCTGCGTCCTGCGCCTTGCCCGCCGCGCCCACCCAATAAACAGTTTCTCCATGCGGGTTGCTGGCCTTCACGACCGGCTCGGCTTTGTGTCGTTTGCCAAGTCGGGTCACGGCCAGACCTTGCAACTGATCGTGTGGCATATCAGGCACGTTTACATTGAACAGCCAGGGATGGCTGTGCGTACGTTTGGCAAAGCGCTGTACCAGTTCGGCAGCGACTTTGGCGGCAGTCTCGTAGTGTACAAATTCCCTACCGACCAGCGAAACCGCGATGGAGGGGATGCCCAGCAGGAAACCTTCCGTCGCTGCAGCCACGGTGCCGGAATAAATGGTGTCGTCTCCCATATTTGCGCCATCGTTGATCCCGGATACGACCATGTCGGGTTGTTGGTCCAACATGCCGGTAACCGCCATATGCACGCAGTCGGTCGGGGTGCCATTGACATAATAGAATCCGTTTGCGGCACGCCTCAGCTTGAGCGGGCGATCCAGCGTAAGTGAATTGCTGGACCCGCTGCGATCGCGCTCCGGAGCGACCACCACGATATCTGCAACCTTGCTCAGATGTTCTGCAAGGCAAGCCAGGCCGGGGGAGAAATAGCCATCGTCATTGCTGATCAGAATATGCATTAGAAGTTAGAAATGGGCATCAAGGAATATCTTTGCGATTGTGCCACAAGCCCACGATGAATTGTTCGCTTGCACATCATTCAACAAATACAACGCCGTTATTCATCCATAAACCGCCCATCCTTCACGCACTGAGATTTTGCGGCAGGGCGGCGACAATGCGCTGGATGGCTACTGGCTGAGAGGATGGGAAGCTGGGAAGCAAAATCGAATGTTTATTTGGCACACATTATCGAATAGAACTGGTCGGGGCGAGAGGATTCGAACCTCCGACCACATGCACCCCATGCATGTACGCTACCAGGCTGCGCTACGCCCCGAAGGCGCGGATTATAGCAGAGGGGATGTCACTGATGACAAATCATTCTCAAGCCCAAATCAAAAATTGAGCCGGGATTTATGCTAGCGAATGGAGGGATATTCCAGTTTGGCTTGGACGAAAAACTAATCCCATCGATCGTCCCTGACCTGAACCATGCCGTTCTCGACTCTGACCGGAAATGTCGCGGTCGGTTCGTAGGCAGGTGCGGTCAGTGCCTCGCCGGTTTTGATCGAGAAACGTGCACCGTGACGCGGGCAGACAATCTGGTCATTTTCGACGCAACCGCCGGTCAACAGACCTCCGTCATGGGTGCAAACATCTTCGATCGCATAGAACGCATCGTCCAATCTGAACACCGCGATACCGACACCATCTATATCGATGTGTACCGGCTTGCCTGCAGGGATTGATTCCACGCTCGCAACATCCACCCATCCACTCATACCACTTCCACTTCAATATCGGGTTCGATGGTTCGTGCCAGATTGCCGATCGCGGCCAGTGTTCCGGCGAGCGAACTTGGACAGCTTCCGCATGCGCCGAAATAGCGTATTGACAGCACATTTCCGTCCAGCCCTACGATCTGCAGATCGCCGCCGTCTGATACCAGCGCGGGTCTGACCTGCTCGTCGAGCAATTTGCGGATCGCAGCCAGCCTGGGCTCGTCATCATCGAAATTGGCGATGGCTTCCGATTCTAGTTTCTCGGCCGCCTCCGCTTCTCTGATCGGCATCGCGATCTCGCGCACCAGTTTCGGCCAGTCCGCATGTCCGTCCTGGGTGACGGTGATCCATTTGTCCATGTAATACACGTTGACGACATGCGGGATCGCAAACAATGCCGAGGCAAGCGGATCGTTCGCGGCAGATTCAGCGCTGTCGAATGAACGCGCGGTGCCCCAGGTCAACCTGTCCTTGAGCACGAACTTGACCGCGTTCGGGTTCGGGGTGTCTTCAATGTCGGCTATTCTAGGCATGGGATGTCTGCGATCCTGGGCATGATTATTCTTCGCCTATCGTAGTGCCGGGAACGGGATCGGCTGAACCTTCAGTCGAGATCGTTGATTCGGAATTGAGCGCGGCATGCAATGTATGCCAGGGCAAGATCGCGCATTTCACCCGCGACGGCAGGTCTTTGACTCCGGAAAATACTTTCAGCTTGCCCAGATGATTGGTCTGGTTGTCGGGATCGAGCGTGCCGGTTGCCATGTTGCGAAACTCTTCGACCAGTGTTTCCGCTTCCTGCACGGCTTTGCCCCTGACCGCACCTGTCATCATCGAAGCGGATGCCTTGCAGATCGCACAGCCTTCGCCTTCGAATGCGATAGCGGCGATCTTATCGTCCAGCACGTCCATCGTCAGCTTGATGTGATCGCCGCATAAGGGATTGTGCCCTTCGGCATGGCGGTTCGCACCTAAGATTGCGCCGAAATTTCTCGGCTTTCGGTTGTGGTCGAGTATCACTTCCTGGTATAGCTGGCGCATGTCGCTCATGAGAACATCTCCTGCACTTTGGCTATGCCGGCAACCAGTTTGTCGATCTCCGCTTTGGTGTTGTAAAAGGCGAACGAGGCGCGTGCTGTGGCCGGAACACAGAATCGCTGCATCACCGGCTGGGCACAATGATGGCCGGTGCGGATCGCAATACCTTCCGAATTCAGTATCGTGCCGACATCGTGGGGATGCACGCCCTTGATTTCGAATGACATCACGGCTGCTTTTTTTGCGGCAGTACCGATGATGCGGACGCCGGCCAGCGAAGAGACCCTCTCGGTTGCATAGCCGAGCAATTCCTGTTCATATGCCTCGATATTTTCCAGGCCGATGCCGTTCAGATAATCGATCGCCGCGCCGAGTGCGATCGCGGCCATGATGGGCGGCGTACCCGCCTCGAACTTGGCGGGAATGACGTTGTAGATGGTTTTCTCGAACGTCACCGACAGGATCATGTCGCCGCCGCCCTGATAGGGCTGCATCTTTTCCAGCAGGTGCGCCTTGCCGTACAGCACACCGATACCGGTCGGGCCGCACATCTTGTGTCCGGAAAAAGCGTAGAAATCACAGTCCAGTTCCTGCATGTCCAGCGCGTGGTGTGGCGCGGCCTGCGCCCCGTCGAGCAATACGGGCACACCGTGGCGATGCGCGAAAGCGACCATCTCTGTGACTGGATTGACCGTGCCAAGCGCATTGGACACATGCGACAATGCAAGAAATTTTGTCCTTTCATTGAACAGCGCCTCGAACTTGTCGATCAGCAATTCGCCTGCGTCGTTCATCGGAATCACGCGTATCACCGCGCCCTTTTCCTCCGCCAGCATCTGCCACGGCACGATGTTGGCATGGTGCTCCAGCGAAGACAGAATGATCTCGTCACCCTTGCCTATGAAAGCGCGACCGTAGCCGTGCATCACCAGGTTGATGGCTTCCGTGGTGCCGCGCGTGAATATGATCTCGCGCGACTCCTTTGCCTTGATGAAGTGCTGCACCTTGGTGCGAGCCGCCTCGTATTCCTTGGTGGCCAGTTCGCTCAGATAATGCACGGCGCGATGGATATTGGAATGCTCTTCCTTCTGGTAACGCACGATACGGTCGATGACAGGCTGCGGCATCTGGCTGCTGGCCGCATTGTCCAGATACACCAGCGGCTTGCCGGAAACCTGCAAATTGAGTATCGGAAAATCGGCCCGTATTTGTTCGGTATTCATACGGTCCATATCCATGCGTTCGATCTTCATCAGCGTACCCCGCTCATTCGATCCCCAGAGATGCGCCCAAAGATCGTTTGACCCAATGATTCGACCAAAGACGGCACTGGAATTTTGTCTATGATTTCGGCTGCAAAAGCATGGATAAGAAGGTTTCTTGCGCGTTCTTCGTCAAGCCCGCGGCTCTTCAGGAAAAACAACGCATCCTGATCGATCTGTCCTATCGTCGCGCCATGTTTGCAGCTCACGTCGTCGTTAAAGATTTCAAGTTGCGGCTGAGTATCGATGTGCGCCTTGTCAGAAAGCAACAAGTTGCGGCTGCTTTGCGCTGAGTCGGTTCCGACTGCGCCTGTATGCACGATAATCTTGCCGCCAAAAATCGCATGTGCGGACCCGTCCGCGATGCATTTGTGGAGTTGGACGCTCTTGCCTCTCGGCACGGCATGGTCGATCAGCGTGTGAGTGTCGGCAATTTGGCGCCCTGCGATCAATGCCAGTCCGTCGAGACACATCTCGGCGCCGTCTCCCTGCTGGGTGACATGCACTGTATGACGCGAAAGTCGGGCTCCCAGCGCAATCGAGGTCGCGGAATAAACACTGTCCCTTCCCGACTCGACTGAGCAGTGTCCGAAATGGAATGCGCTTTTGTCTTCACGCTGCACCCGCACATGATGCAACTGTGCGTTGTCTTTCAGCACGACTTCGGTCACGGCATTCGTCATATAAATCCCGCCGTCAAGACTCACGTAGTCTTCGACCACTGTCGCGCGGCTGGATGATTCCATCACTACAGTGCATCTCGGATAAATAGCGGATGGCGAATTGCGCCTGGTAGAAACGTTGAGCATATGGATCGGTGCTGTCACTTCCTTTGCAACATGGACCCATGCACCGTCCTCAAAGAAATTTGTATTCAGTGCGACAAAAGTATCCGTTTTGTAGGGTGCAAGCCGGCCGAAATGCGACTCGACCAGCTCATCTCCGAGACGTTCCGCAAGCGAGGCGACCGTCACACCAGCTCCCGCATTATTCAAATCTGACAACTCGGCGGAATAGCATCCGTCCACAAAAACCAATCGAATCGAACCTTGAATCAAATACTTCCCGATATCGCTCACAGTCAATTTGGCAAATGAGGCAACCGATTCAAAGCCGTGAATGAACAGCGAAGACAAATCGGTGAAGCGCCAGTCATCGTGCCGTGCTGATGGAAAATTCAGGGTTGCGGCATGTTCCAAAGCTTCGCTTCGTACCCGTTCCAGCCAGCCCTCCGATTTGACAGCCTTGCCGAGCAGTAACTGCTCGAAGCATTGTTCCTTTGTCAGGCTCATGCTGCTGCCCTCAACCAGTCGTAGCCGCGAGCCTCCAGTTCCAACGCAAGTTCCTTGCCGCCCGTTCTGACGATGCGCCCACCGTCCATTACGTGGACGTAATCCGGCACGATGTAATTCAACAGGCGCTGATAATGCGTCACCATCACCACAGCATTGTCTGCAGTCAGCAAACTGTTCACGCCTTTTGCGACTATCCTCAAGGCATCGATATCGAGGCCTGAATCGGTCTCGTCCAGTATCGCCAGCTTGGGCTCCAGTACTGCCATTTGCAGTATCTCGTTTCGTTTCTTTTCACCGCCGGAAAATCCCTCGTTCACGCTGCGGCCAAGGAAGCTCGGATCCATTTCAACTACCTTGATCTTCTCGTGCACCAGATCCTCGAACTCGAGCGGATCGAGTTCTTCGAGTCCCCGCTCAGTTTGTAAAGTGTTGTAGGCCAGGCGCAACAATGCACTGTTCGAAACGCCGGGGATCTCGACCGGATACTGGAATGCGAGAAAAAGTCCCGCCCTGGCACGGTCCTCAGGCTCAAGGGAAAAGAGATCCTTGCCTTCGAAGGTCGCGGTTCCGCCGGTGACGTGATAGTCGGGGTGCCCCGCCAGCACCTTGGAGAACGTGCTCTTGCCCGAACCGTTGATGCCCATGATGGCATGCACCTCGCCCGCATGTACGGTGAGGTTTACGCCTTTCAATATCTCAACGCCGCCAACTTCCGCGCGCAGATTCTTTACTTCCAACATTACCTTGCTGCCTTTGTTAATCACCCTACGCTCCCTTCAAGTTTCAGGCCGAGCAGCTTGGTTGCTTCGACCGCAAATTCCATCGGCAGATGCACGAACACGTCCTTGCAAAAGCCATTGATGATCATAGAGATCGCTTCTTCCGAATCGATCCCGCGCTGTGCAAAGAAGAACATCTGGTCTTCGCCGATCTTGGACGTTGAGGCCTCGTGTTCTATCGTTGCAGTGGTGTTCTGCACATCCAGGGTCGGAAACGTGCTCGCTTCACAGCGGTCGCCGATCAACATGGAATCGCATTGTGAATAGTTCCTGGCCCCGATCGCGCGGCTGCCCACCTTGACCATGCCGCGATAAGAGTTGCTCGAGCGGCCCGCGGAGATGCCCTTGGAGATGATCTTGCTGCGCGTGTTCTTGCCGACATGGATCATCTTCGTTCCGGTGTCGGCCTGCTGAAGATGGTTGGTCAGCGCCACCGAATAAAATTCGCCGGTCGAGTTGTCTCCCAGCAATACACAGCTCGGATATTTCCATGTGATAGCGGAACCGGTCTCGACCTGTGTCCAGGAAATCTTGGAATTGACGCCTTTACACAAACCGCGCTTGGTTACGAAGTTGAAGATTCCGCCTTTGCCATTCTCGTCGCCGGCATACCAGTTCTGCACCGTCGAATATTTGATATCCGCATTGTCCAGCGCGATCAGCTCGACTACCGCGGCATGCAACTGGTTGGTATCGAATTGCGGCGCGGTGCAGCCTTCGAGATAGCTCACAGATGCGCCCTCTTCAGCAACAATCAGCGTGCGCTCAAACTGTCCGGAGCCTTCGGTGTTGATGCGGAAATAGGTGGACAAATCCATCGGGCACTTGACCCCTTTCGGGATGAAGCAGAACGAACCGTCAGTGAATACCGCAGAATTGAGCGCTGCATAGAAATTGTCGCCGCTAGGCACGACACTGCCCAGATATTGCTTCACAAGTTCTGGATGCTCGCGTACCGCCTCGGAGAATGAACAGAAGATGATGCCGACCTCGGCCAGCTTGGCCTTGTAGGTGGTCGTCACAGAAACGCTGTCGAAGATCACATCGACTGCGACACCGGCCATGATCTTCTGCTCGTGCAACGGCACGCCGAGTTTTTCGAAGGTGCGGCGTAGTTCCGGGTCGACTTCTTCCATGCTGGCCAGTTGTTTCTTGGGCTTGGGTTGAGCGAAATAGATGATTTCCTGAAAATCGATCTTGGGGTAACTCACGTTCGCCCATGCAGGTTCTTCCATGGTCAGCCAGTGCCGGTAAGCTGCCAAGCGAAAATCCAGCAGCCAATCCGGCTCCGCTTTCATTTTCGAAATATGGCGTATCACATCCTCGCTCAAACCCTTAGGGACCGCCTCGGTTTCGATATCAGTCACAAAACCATGTTTGTAAGGCTGATTGACCAGATTGTTCAATACTGTGCTCATAAGTGATCCTTAAACTGCAAAACTTTCGCCGCAACCGCACTGATTTTTGACATTGGGATTATTGAACTTGAACACATGGCCCAACCCTTCCTTGACATACGAGAGTTCGGTACCCTCAAGGAATGGAAGGCTTTCAGCATCCACCACCAGTTTCGCACCAAAATTCTCGAATACCTTATCGTTATCAAAAATCTCCTGCGCGATATCCATCGTATAGGCGAAGCCGCTGCATCCCGACTTCTTTACGCCGAGCCGCAATCCGACACCACTGCCGCTTTTCTCGATCTGCTGCTGGATATGTCTTGCTGCCGATTCTGTCAATGTTATTGCCATCTGTATCTCCAATTGATATTCATACCAGTATCCCGCGGGAGCGGATCGCGCTCACATCGACTACTTGAGGCTTGGGCGCGATCATCTCGGCGAGATTCACTTTGTTAAGCGCGTCGTGGATGATGTGGTTTATCCCCTGCCAGTTGTTCCGTGTCGAACAAGTCGACTCGCGTTCGCAAGTCGTATTTCCGCTGCACTCGGTGATTGAGATCGGGCCGTCCATCGCATAGATGATTTCGGCCAAAGAAATCTCGCTGGGGTGACGCGTCAACATATAGCCGCCTTTCGCACCGAGCACCGAGTTGACAAGATCATTTCGTGCCAGCATTTTGAGAATCTTGCTCACTGTGGTCGGAGTCATACCCAATCCGGCTGCCACTTCGCTCGCGCTGTGCACAACGCCGTCACGAGCCATATATGCCATGACCTGACTGCCGTAATCTGCCAACTTGCTTAATCGCAACATAAATTCACCTCGCTGAAGTAGGACTAGTTTAGTCCATGTTAGTTCACAATGCAACTTCCGCCCAAGAAGCAATACATGGCAGACCAAGCGCCGCATGATGTGTATCATTACGGTCTGGCATAACATTTATCCAGGCTTCAACTGCTCTGGCGTTTGGAACTGATTGAAATCAAAAAGAAAGTAAAGTTAATGAATAAATTAGCAATCTATGCGCTGCTGTGCGCCTTGTCTGCATGCAGTACGCAAATGCAAAGCAAACTCTGGATTCCCGATTGGAAAGAAACTGCACCGCTGAGTATCCCCCGCGCAGGAGCAGCAGCAATCGCGGTCGATGACACCCTGTATTTGATAGGGGGCGTCGACGGCAAGGATTTCCTCAATACGACTGAATATGCCAGGATTCAAAAGGACGGATCATTGGGCCCTTGGCAAGCCGGACCGAAATTAAACGAGCCGCGCGGATTTATCGATGCAGTTGTGCATAACGGCTCGATATATGTGGTCGGTGGCGGCAACGGCCCCAATGGGCATCATTTATTAAAGACCGCCGAACGCGCCCGGATTATGCCCGATGGGACCCTGGGGCCGTGGGAAACCGAGAAGAACGAGATGCTCGTTCGGCGTCGATGCAGCAAACTCGTCGCAACGGATACGACTCTCTTTACTTTTGGCGGATTTGGCGGTGTCCTTCTGGATTCGGTCGAGCACGCCGATTTCTTGCCGGATGGCAGTTTGGGAGAATGGCAGCTTGAAGACAAAACGATGCTTATGCCCCGATATGTGGATGGTGTGAAGAAA